>Ga0209517_10002289_pt1 | contig 27253 bp, 16 predicted proteins | sample PeaSoiMetSII2010_FD_187695 | JGI IMG/M metagenome (GOLD analysis project Ga0209517, IMG submission 187695) | Peat soil microbial communities from Weissenstadt, Germany - SII-2010 (SPAdes) (version 2) | ecosystem: Environmental > Terrestrial > Soil > Wetlands > Peat | place: Germany...
CCATGAAAATAGCGGACTCGGACCCCCTCACCCGGCCCGCGCCGGCTGATGAAAGCGCCGTCGCAGGCCACCCTCTCCCCCAAGGGGGAGAGGGCATTTTCCTGACCAGTGGTGAGCCGAAGGATCATGAAGTCTGCGCTCAGGATGACAAATCTTTCTTCCTTCCGTTCGTGCTAACCGGGGCTTGCTTCCCTTGCTAGAGGCTGTTTCAAAACCGCCCGGCAGAGGAGAGATTACTGAATGCCGCCCAGGATCCCCGGACACCGCCCGAGCGCTCAGCCCCATAGGGGCTGGACATGAGTAAGCGGGGGCAACGCCCCCGGAAACCTCGCACCCTCACCCCCTTTCCCCTCTCCCCGCCAGCGGGGAGAGGGGCGCCGAAGGCGGGGTGTGGGATCGCGTCCGGGGGTTTCAACCCCGGCTACTCAATTTGCCCCCATCCAGGGAGCACGGATTCGCGCGTAATCAACCGTCCCCGTTGTAATCGGGTACAGAGAGCTTTGAAACAGCTTCTAATTTCCCGGTCGCGCGGCCATTTCACGCTCTGCGAAAAGTTCCAGCAGGTGCGACAGCACCTCGTCGCGCTCCCGCCCGTTCAGCGCCAGGGCCAGTTGCGCAATCAGCAAGCCGTAGCGGGCGCCAAGATCATACCGCTTGCCCGTGTCTTCAAGCGCCAGATACTGCTCCTGCCGGACGAGTTCGGCGAGGGCGGCCGAGAGGGTCACCGGACCCGCATCCGGCTTGGCCAACAGACGCCCGAGCAAATCCAATACAGTAGGGGTAAGCACGTGGATGCCGAAAAAACACAGGTAATACCCGGCCCTGATGCCCGGCACCATCAGCCGTTGCTCGGCTTCGGTCGGAGTTGGCTTCTCGATCACTGTCTCGACGCGATAAAGCCCCGGGCGGCCAGGCACCCGGCGCCCTGCCACAGCGCCATACCGGGGCAGCAGGCTCTCCCGTGTAGGCTGCACGCCGGACGCCGAACACGATTCGCTCTCAGCGAGTTCCACCAGGCGCTGTACGCCCAGGGTGGTGGCGCTGACATACAAATGGTCCCCAACCAGGTGCAGGAACGGCTCGTTGCCGACGAACTCTCGCGCGCAGTAGATGGCGTGGCCGTATCCCCCCGGACGTTCTTGTGAAACAAACCTCACGGCGCCGGCCAAGCTTCCGGCAGCTTGGGCGTATCGAGCCTCATCGCCGGGCCACACCACGACGCAGACTTCTCCAACATTCGCGGCTAGGGCCTGCCCGATGAGGATGCCGAGCACGGACTTCTCGGCTCCGTCGTGGATCAGAGTTTGCAGTGGAAGGGCGCGCTGATTCGCTCCCGCCGCAGTGATGACCGCTTTCCTAACCCTCAAGTTGGACGCTCCCCTTCCGTGGCTTCTCAGCGCGCTGCCTGAGTCGGCCGCAGGACTGCCGCCGGCCATGGCATGGCTCAGCCACGATGGCAAGCATTATACCCATCCTGCGGCCAGTAGGAGAAGTCAGGATAGAAATAGTCAATAGTCGCGTCAATACTTGACGGCAAGTGGCTCCTGAGGTTTACTGGAATAGTCCCGGGGTAGGAGCAAGAAAACCTCAAAACAGTCGATTCTTGGTTGGTCGCCGGCTCCGCGGGTTTCGTGTGGGCCTCGGGCGGAGTGTCCGTCGAAGACGTCCTCAACGGGCGGCTGGCGACAACGCAGAGTGGCAATGCTTGGTCGAGTGACAGCACTTTAAAGGTAGTCGCAGGGACAGCGGCATCGTTTCTAACGTAAGCGACGCAGCAGAACGCGTGCCCAAACTACAACCAATGCCCGGCCCGGGAGAGACCCAGTACAGGCGCCAGTCCGTTACGCATGAGGCAATGCAGGAGGAGGAGAAAAAATGAGCGCACTTATCGACGACATTTCGCGAGCCATTGCCAGCCCTGTCTCCAGAAGAAAAGTGTTCAAAATGGTCAGCGGGGCGGTGGGCAGCGCCTTACTGGCCTCCTTGGGTCTGGGAAGGGCTACCGGTGCTCTGGGAGCGGATGGCGAAGGCGATCCCAGGTGCCAACGCTTCTGGGTCCGGTGCAACGGGAAGTGCTATCCCCCGGGCTTTTCCTGCTGCGGCCGGACGGCCTGCGACCGCGACGATCAGTGCTGCAAGGACCATTGCTGCGAAAGGGAGCACACCTGCTGCGGGTCACGGTGCTGCCAACACGATTCGACTTGCTGCGGCGATAATACCTGCTGCCCTCGCGGGGTAGCCTGCTGCAACGGCAAATGCTGCTCGCAGCCTCGAGCAATTTGCTGCGGAGGCGAGTGTTGCCCGGAAGGCTATCTCTGCTGCGCCAACAAATGCGTAAAGAGCCGGCCGTCACCTAGCACAGCCTGTTTCCCGGTTTAACGTCTCGAGCAAGGTAGCGCAGAGTCCCTGCTGTTGGGACTCTGCGGCTTATCCGGGGATTACATTATCGTGTACGCATTCACATAAGATGAATTATTTAACGTCAAAAGCCGCAGAGTCGCAAAGACAGCGACTCTGCGCTACCAGGCTACGCGGCCGTTCATTCGCTGCCCGTCAACCGGAACGAGTAGTTGCCTGACCCGACCTGAAACGTGAAAATTCTCCCTTCCTGCGTCGCGGCTTTCACGCCCGCGTCGCCGCTGATGTAGCGGCCGTTCTCCCACACCACCCGGTCGCCCTCCCGGATCACTACATCGGTCATCTGACTTTCAGCCGGAATAACAATCTGGGCGTCGCTCGAAACCGGAACCGTCACCTCGAGCGCGACGAGGCCGGGGGAATGGCTCCAGGATGAAGAAACGGTTCCGCGGACGGTCCGAACGGAAGCGCTCGCCGAGTGCAGGTCCTCGACGATTTGCGGGGCGATGCGGATGTGCTCGTAACCCACACTATCCGCGCTCAGGTTAATGCCGCCCAGAGCGTTGTAGAACCACGCTCCCACGCTGCCGAACATGATATGGTCATGGGAGTTCATAGCAGGCCCGGCCTTATCCTGCCAGAGTTCCCAGAGAGTAGTTGCACCGCGCTCCACCATATAGCCCCAACTCGGATACGTCGTCTGCACGGCCAGATCGTAAGCCAGGTCCGAGCGCCCGAGGTTGGTAAGCAAGGGCATCAGAAACTTCACGCCAATGAACCCGGTCGTCAGGTGCGTGTTATGGCCGTACACGATGTCGTCAGTCAGGCTGCGCACCACGGCCTCGCGATGCTCTTTGGGTACCAGATCCAAAGAGAGCGCCATGGCGTTGGCCGTTTGGGTTCCGTTCGCGTAGTTGTCGGTATGTGCGTCAAAGAAAGTGCGATTCAAAGCGTCTTTGATCTGCCCGGCTAGTCGCCCGTAGGATGCGGCCTCGTCGGCCTTTCCCAGGATCTGGGCCATCTTCGAGAAAAGCGATACGTCGTAGTAGTACCAAACATCGCCGATGTAATCTCCGGGCGTGTGGGCCAGTTCCACCCAGTCCCCTTCCCAGTGAAGCCGATAAACATTGTCCTGCGCGTGGCTGCGCAAAAACGCAACGTACTTCTTCAGGCTGTCGTAGTTCTCCTCCAGAATGCGGCGGTCTCCGTACTGCTGCCACATATACCAGCACAGGAGCGGATAAGCCGTTTGCCAGCCCAGGTCGCCGGGGACGCCGCCGTACTTGCGAGGAACTGTGTCGGGCAGCGAGCCATCGGGAAATTGTGCGTCACGAATGTCGCGAATGAAATTGGTGTAAAAGGCGGCCATATCAAAATTCATCATGGCCTCTTCCGCGGTCGCTTGCGCATCGCCCATCCAACCTTGCCGTTCGTTGCGCTGGTCGCAATCCGTCGGAATGCTGAAGAGATTGGTGAGCTGCGACCAGTGAATGAGCCGCTGAATGTCATTCAGGATCTGCTTCGAAGCAGCAAAACTCCCCGTTGTCCCCACCGCCGTGTGGACGACTCGTCCTCGCAGGGAATCCAAACTGGGTGTTCCCGGAAAGCCTGTTACTTCGACGTATCGGAAGCCGTGATAGGTGAATCGCGGCTCGTACGTTTCCTGCCCTTCTCCCTTCAAGGTGTAAATATCGCGCGATTTCGCCTCGCCTAGGTTCTCGCGATTGATCATCCCGTCCGGGTAGACCAGCTCCGTGAAACGCAGCGTCACTTGCGTTCCCGCGGGGCCTTCGACTCGAAGCTCGACCCAGCCGCTCATGTTTTGTCCCATGTCGAACACGAAGACGCCAGGCTTGGGGTTCGAGAGGCTGCGCGGCACCATCGAATCGACAACGCGAATGGGCGGCATCATCTGGGCGGAGAGAGTTCCCTTCGAGCCTTCGACCGTTTGCGCGGCGCTCCAAGTCGCGTCATCGAATCCCGGGCGGTCCCACCCGGGCGCCTCGCGCCGCGCATCGTAAACTTCACCGTCGTAAACGCTGTCGCTCGCGATGGGGCCCTGCGCCGCTTTCCAGGAGCCGTCGCTTTCGACGGAGACTGTCTTCCCGCCTTCGAGTTCGATATTGATTTGCAGCAAGAGCGCCGGAGCCTTGTAATAAGGCCCCACTTCGGGATCGAAGAAGCGTTTGCCGAGCGTCGCCCAGCCGCCGCCCAGCATCACTCCCAAAGCGTTCTTTCCGCTGCGCAGGCGGCGCGTGACGTCGTAGGTGGAGTACAGGACTCGCTTGGGGTAGGTCGTAAACGCCGGGTCCAGTACATTCCTCTCCACCTTCTCCCCGTTGATCCTCAGCTCGTAGTAGCCAAGCGCTGTAACGTAGGCGCGGGCGCGAACAATCTTGCCCTCGAGGTCGATCTCTTTGCGGAGCAGGTTCCCCTCGATCCATCGCCCTTTCCACGCGTCGCGCGCGAGCAAGCCCGTCTCAAATACAGCGGCGCCGCTATAAGGGCTCGAATTGCCTGCCGTGTCCCAGTACCTCAGCTTCCAGTAGTACGTCTTCCCGCTGGAGAGGGCTTTCCCCGCATAGACCACCTGAGTCGAGTCGCTCGAGCCCACTTTTCCGGAGTCCCAGATGTCGCCGGCATCCCGCCCCAGGTCTTCCGCGCTGCCGGCGACAAGAATCTGGTATGCGGTCTGCATCTCGGCGCGCTCGGTGTGATGGAGCACCCACGAAAACCGGGGCTTCTCGACATCAATGCCCATGGGGTTAGAAAGGTATTCGCAGCGCAAGTCGGTTGCAGCCGCCGGGCCGTCCACTCCATAGACAACGCCTGCCGAACCCAGGATAAGAAACAGGCCGACAAGTGTCCACATCACCTGCAAACGCCGGTTTCCATCGAACATGGCACACCTCGAAAAGGAAATTCCCCAGGATGGATTGCCATCATGCCTCAGACGCGGAAGCCTGTCAATTCATGTTGAGGGACCGAAGCCAAGACAGACCCTGTCAAGCAATTTAAGAATGTCACTTTGGGTTGACTTGACAGGACAATAGCTGAATAGATACTATGGGGTCATTGGTGGGGATGGGCCGCCATTCCGCCAACCGAGGGCTAGAACGACTATCTCGTAGGGGATTATTTCGCAACATTAGCGTCGGTACGAAGTGGCTACCCTGTAAGCGCGCGTACGGCTCAGTGGGCTAGTGTTGGGTTCTGGGTCAACACCCCAAAATCAAAGGAGAACGGAACATGGTTAAAAGAGCTCAAGCTGTTTCAACCATTTTGGCGCTCCTTGTTTCGGCAGGTATCCTCTTTGCCCAAGGCGGCGCCACGGGAACAATCCTGGGAACCGTGACGGACAACTCCGGCGCGGTTGTACCTAAAGCTGCTGTCACTGTCACCAACACGAGTACCAGCGTTGCGAGTCACACCCAGACAAGCGACACTGGGAATTACACCGTACCTTACCTGATCCCAGGGACCTATTCAGTCACTGTCGAGGCTCCCGGGTTCCAAAAGGCGGTCGTGGATCACATTTCTCTGGTGGTCGACCAATCTGCGCGTGTCGATGCGGTTCTAAAACCCGGAGTCGTCACGCAGGTTGTCGAGGTCCAGGCCAATCCGGTGGCGCTCGATACGGACAACGCGGCTGTTTCACAGTTGGTGAGCAACCGCCAGGTGGAAGATCTTCCGCTCAACGGTCGCAACTGGACGCAGTTGCTCTTTATTACCCCAGGGGCGGTAACAGTGGGCGCCGAGATGGGTGTGATGCGGCAGGGCGAAGGAAACGGCATCAGCATCAACGGCGGCCGGCCTGAGTCCAACAACTACACGATCGACGGCGTCGGCGCCACGGATGTGGCTTTGAGCACACCGGCCGTGATCTTGTCGATTGACGCCATCCAGGAGTTCAAGGTCGAGGCTGATACCTATTCCGCCGAATACGGTTTCAGCGCCAACCAAGTCAACATCATCAGCAAGGCCGGCACCAATAACCTGCACGGAACCTTGTTTGAGTTCGATAGAAACGATGCTTTCGACTCCCGCAGTCCCATTGCCGAGCCAACGATCCCTAAGTTGCGGCAGAATCAGTTCGGGTTCGTGGTGGGCGGCCCCGTGTACCTGCCCCACATCTACAACGGGCGCAACAAGACCTTCTTCATGGCGAACTACGAAGGCACGCGGATCAGCAATGGTTTCACCGGGTTCGCAAACGTACCGACTCCCGCCGAACTGAGCGGGAATTTTTCAGCCTCGGGATATCCCAAGCCCGGAACCGCAGCCTGCAATACCGCCCTGCTAGCGAACCTGCCTTGCATGCCGGTAGATCCAAACACCGGTCTGGAGTTCCCAAACGACCAGGTTCCGACGGGCAGGTGGTCTCGTCAAGCCACCGTGAGCCTGGCGGCTTCACCCCTCATGTTTCCGACTCCGAATTGTAGCCCTGCCAACTGCGCGGGGCAGAACCTGCTATTGTCGCTTAACCAACCCAACCGGGCTGACCAGCAAACCTACCGTTTGGACCAGGATCTGGGGAAGTTTGGAAAGGTCTTCGGCCGGGGAACCTATGCCAGCTACAAGAATACAAACCTGTTGAATTCGTCTTCCCCTTTTTACGGAGAAGCCACCTTCTACGAGACCGAGAAGCAATGGGCGGTCTCGCACACGATTACCTTCCACGGGAACATTGTGAACAACGCCCGCTTGGGGTACCTGGATGCGATCGCCAATGAAGGTGCTCCGGCGCCGTCCGCATCCCAGATTTCTGCTTTGGGATATGCCAATGTGTTCACCCACTTTGCACCGCTTCAGGCGAGCTGGTCCGGGTTAGGTTTTGGCAGCATTTACAGTGGCTTTGGAGGGTCGGTCAATGCCTATACCGGAAGCGAGATCCCGAACTGGGAATTCTCCGACTCGCTCACCATCATCAAGGGCAAGCACACGATTACGACGGGAGTGGAATACCGCCATTGGGTCGTCCACCGCAACCTTGATGACGACTTTTTCGGCGATTATGGTTATGCGAACGATACGATTCTGGGCAACGGAACCGGATGCGCTACGATTGTCTGCGGTACCGGCAACCAGGTTGCGGACTTTCTGCTGGGCTACTACAATAACGTCGGCGGGTATATCCCCGGCCCGTTCAGCCCCACCACCTATGCGGGCAATCTCCAGGTGCACCCCTACACTTACATCGCCCCCTTTGTGCAAGACGATTTCAAGGTGAGCCCGCGGTTGACCTTGAACCTGGGCTTGCGCTGGGACTATCGCAGCGTGCCGTACGAGACATCGAACAAGTTCTTCTGGCTCGATGTCAAGAACCCCAACGGAGGCATGTGTTTCGCGGATAAGAGGCTGTTGACCGACGGAGTGGCCCCTCCTGGAAATGGGTTCTTCGAGTATTGCGGCCGGCGCAACCCAGTTAACCCCGGACAGCTCGATCCCTACGCGCCTCGCCTTGGCTTTGCCTACCGCCCCTTCGGCGGAGACAAGACCGTGGTTCGCGGCGGCTATGGGATTTACTATGACTCTTTCGAAGCTCGCGAGATCGATAATTCCGGCGACTTCTACCCGTACAGTATCCGCGATAGTTTAGCTCCGACTACTCAGCCGGTGACGACAGCGCCTAAGTTGACCGACCAACTGTTTCCGGGTTTCACTGCGCTGACTCAGGTAACCCCCGCCTCGGCGACCTTTATCGCCGTGATTCAATCGGAATTGCCGTTGAATCCCTACATACAACAGTGGACGCTTTCCGTCGAGCATCAGCTCGCCAAGGACACCACACTGGAAGTGAACTACGTCGGATCGAAAGGCACGCACTTGCTGGATCGGCACAACTTTGTGCAGCCTTATGCCCCCACGAATCCCGCGGCTTGCCTGGCTAACCCCGACCCGTGCCTCGGCCCCGGCTACACCGCTCGGCTGCCCTATCCGAATTTCACCGGGTTCTATATCGACAGCGACTGGCACGGGAATTCCAACTACAACGGGGGCAATATCAAACTCGAGCACCGCACCGGGCAGATGGCGATCACCACGATCTTCACCTGGGCGAGGAGCCTGGACGCCAAATCCGCCGCAGCCGGTCTCGGAGCCGATGGTGGGGGGTACCAGGGGTTCATGGACAATCACAATATGAACCGCGATTATGGCCCCTCCAACTTCGACGTCGATCATCGCTTCGTCACCAGTTATGTCTACGACCTGCCATTCGGCCGAGGCAAACATTTCCTCCACAATACGAACAAGGTGTTGGATATGGCCGTGGGTGGCTGGGAGTTGACCGGCATCACAACCTTCCAGACCGGATTCCCCTACTCGATTAACGCCCAAGATCTACAAGGTGTTTTGGATAGCCAGAACCCGCGGGCTGATCGAGTCGCCGGTGTGCCTATAGCCCCGGCGCACAGAACTACCGCGACTTGGATCAATACCGCGGCGTTTGCCCAGCCGGCGGTTGGCGTTTACGGGAACACCGGCCGGGGCATCCTACGCTCCCCCGGGATCAACAACTGGGACCTTGGCTTCTTCAAGAACTTCAACTTCACCGAAAGCAAGACTCTCCAGTTGCGGTTCGAGAGCTTCAACACCTGGAACCATCCCAACTACTACGTGCCCTTGACCGGCCCGTCGGCGGGCGGCCAGTCCAACCCGGACTCCGGTGTAACTGATGTGTCGTTCGGACAACTCACGATTGCTGCCCCGGGTCGTATCATCCAACTGGGAGCAAAATTCATCTTTTGAAGCTCCCTTCTCTGCGGGTTCCGCCAGGCGCTCCGCGCCCGGCGGAGCCTGCTCTTCCTCCCTCCACAAACCAATGCGAGATTGATCGCCATGAAAATGGATGTGACGAAGGCGCCGTGGAGTGCGGCAGCGTCAGCTGCCGCCGTCTCGGCGGCATTCCACGGCGGCAGCCTCGCTGCCGCACTCCACGGCGCTTCGCACGGTATGACAGTGGCCGGGCGATCAAGACAAGCGAGCCAGCCGAAACGATCGCGGAGGAATAAAGCCCTGCGGTATACTCTGAGGCATGGCAGACGAGCATAGAAAGGCTTCGGCACTCGCGCTTCTGCTGGGCCTCGCGGTCTCCGGCTGCAATGCCTATGCGCAAGCTTCCCCAAACGATTCGCTGGAACAGTATGCTGAGACAGGCGAGAAGGCCCTGGCCGAGGGCCGCTATGCCGACGCGGAGAAGGCTTATGAAGAGCTGCGAAGGCTGTCTCCCGGCACCGCCGAAGTGCACGCCAGACTTGGCGTGATCTATTTCCAGGAACGAAAGTTCGATCAAGCCGTTGCCAGCATACGCCAAGCCCTTAAGCTGAAACCCGGTTTGCCCAAGCTGGATCCTCTCCTGGCCATGTCACTGTCAGAGCTTGGCCGCTACACAGAAGCCCTGGCGGGCCTCGAGAAAGGATTCCAGCAAGGCACTGACACTGCTGTGCGACGCCGGTGTGGCCTGGAGCTGATCAGGGCCTACACCGGCTTGCAGCGTGATAGCAAAGCGACGGAAGTGGCCTTGCAGTTGAACCGCCTGTATCCGGACGATCCCGAGGTCCTCTTTCAAACAGGCAAAATATACGGGAACCTCGCCTATCTCACCATGCACAGGCTGGCTCAGGTGGCGCCAGACTCAGTCTGGAGGCACGAGGCCGCGGCGGAAGCTTTTGAGAGTGAGGGCGCGAGTGAGTTCGCAATTCCCGAGTACCAGAAGGTTCTGGCTCTCGACCCGCACCGCCCCGGCGTTCATTACCGCTTGGGCCGGACCTTGCTGGCGCGTTCGGAGAAGACTAAATCGCCGGAAGACATTCAGGAGGCCGCCAAGGAATTCGAACTGGAGCTCGGGCAGGAACCCGCCAATGCCAACGCCGCCTACGAGCTTGCCGAAATTCATCGCAATGCAGGTGAAGCCGAGGAGGCGCGGAAGTATTTTGAATTGGCCCTCAAACACTATCCAAACTTCGAAGAAGCCCACCTGGGGCTCGCCTCCGTGCTGGTGTTCGAACACAAGCCAGATCTGGCGCTTCCCCACCTTCAGAAAGCCATCGCTTTGAACCCCAACAATCAGGTTTCCTGGTACCGCCTCGTGCAGGCGGAAAGGGCACTCGGTAATGGTCCGGAGGAGCAGAAGGCACTCCAGGAATTCGAGCGTCTGCGGAAGCAGGAGGCAAGCGAGCAGGCCGCGCACGGCCTCTTTGCACCTCAGGAAGTAACCCCGCAAAAGCTCGATCCGGATGCTGCGCCGTAGGAATTGATACGTTACTGAATCCAACACTGCTTCACGTTTAACCAGGCTGGCGCAGAGCGAAGCTCTACGTTTTGGCGACATTCGAGTCAATGGGAACGCAGAGCTTCGCTCTGCGCCAGCCGATTTTCTTGAGTAAGGGCATCTGTGACGGACTACACTAGCGGTCGTAGTAGCCGCACTTCTCGATTTCGTCCCACATCGCGAGAACGTTTTCCAGTTTGGCGGCGGGGTGAATCTCGGTGGTTGAGCCGATCCAGAATCGCCCCTTGGCTCCGGCGTCGTCGATGGTCTTTCGCACGGTCTGGCGGACTTCCGCTTCCGTGCCGAACGGCAGCAATTGCGAGACGTCGATCCCGCCCATCAGAATCCATTCCGGGTAAGCTTTTCGGACGTCTCCCGCGTACATTTTGGAAAGTGGCTCGAGCGGATTAATCCCATCGATGCCGGCCCGGCGGAAATCGTCCAAGATGGCCCACAGGTTGCCGTCGGAGTGGTAGATCACCTTGATCCCGTGCTCGTGCCAGGCGTTGACCAGTTTGATCAGCCGCGGGAAAAACTCCTTGCGCAGAAACTGCGGGGAGAAGAAGATCTGCTCCGTGCTGGCGATGTCGGCAAAGACCAGGGCCACAGGAGAGAGGGTGGGGTCCGCCGTCTCGTGGACGCGCTGGATCTCCGCCCAGTTCAGCGCTTCCAGCCAATCCGACACGAGTTGCGGATTCTCCGCGTAGGCGTAAACCAGCAGGTCCAACCCCGCCCGCACGTGCGCCGTGTCCAGTCCCACCGGGCTCTCGTTGGGAAAAATCACGGTATTTCCGCCCACCTTCTCCTGCAACTCCAGGAACTGTTCGCGCGGCGATTTGGACGAAGCTCCCCAGACATTGCTCTTCCCGGCAAAGGTGAACATGTCACCGAACTTGCGATTGTGAAGTTCTTCGATGTTGCGGGGAATGTAATCGAGCAATCCCTCCGCATCGTTGAAGGGGCGGTCGATGAGCCAGGTGGTCCACCACTCCTGTTTGTAAACGAAGCCATCGTCGTTGCGGATGATCTTCTCTTCTGCCGGAGCCGCGATCCCGCGCGTAATATCCAGCCGCTCGCCGATGGTTCTGCAAACCAGGTCCAGGCCATTTTCGAGGGTCACCTTCTCGCCGGTGACGTATTCAATCAGCGGGATGTGCTGAATAAGATCGAACACAGGCAACCGGTCAGGCAACTCACCCCGCAGGGTGCATTCAATGCGCTGCCGCGCGGTCATTCGATCCCTGGAAAGTTTGCGCATCGCTTATCTCCTCTTTAGGCCATTGGCGAGCCTGCGAAGCTGTCAAGATGACCGACTGGCCGGTGCTGTCCTAATTTGGTCGTAGCGCCGCCATCTTGGCGGCTCCATTGCCGGCTGGAAGCCGGCGTTACGGGCCAAATTAGGACACTACCGACTGGCCGCCATAAGAAGCGGTCATTATACCCCGAGCACAGTTCGTAACGGCGAGTTTACCTCGCCAAATGGCGGCGCAAAACCGCCCCTACGTCAAACCGAGACACTACCTGAAAGGCCGATTAATCGGCCCGGGTTCGAGCCTTATGCATCGATTGGCGTTGGCCGATAGAAGATTCGGAAGGAGAGCATGGCCGAACGCCGAACTGACCTCAAAAACATTCTCGAAAAGGATCTGGACAACTCTTCCGATCTACGGTCAGCACTGGACGACAATGCCAACCTGCGCCGGGAACTGTCGCGCCGCCACGCGGAACTGGAAACAATCCGAGCCGCGCTGGTTCGAGCTGAGGCCCGCACCCGCGCCATCATCGACGCCGCCCAGGAAGGCATAGTCCTATTCGATACGAACGGAGTCGTGCAGGAATTCAATCCCCAGGCGGCGGCGATTTTTGGCTGGCCTCCCGGAGAGGCGGTGGGCCGCAAGCTGGCGGACATCGCCGTCCCGCCCAGACTGCTCCATATCTTCGATGGCCACTTGGAAGCGGTATTCCGTCAAGGAAGAGATCCCCTCAGCGGTTTCATCGAGGTCTGCGCACTGCGCCGAAATGGCGACGAATTCCCCATGGAAATCTCAACCTCGGTGATCGAGACGCCGCGAGGTAAATTCCTGAGCACCTTCTGCCGGGATATCACCGAACGCAAGCGGGCGGAGAAAGCCTTGCAAGAAAGCGAGTCTCGGCTCCAGGCGATCTTCGATTCCGTCGAGGCGGGAATCTTCGTCATCGATCCGGGGACCCACCGTATCATTGATGCCAACCCCCCGGCTCTTGCCATGGTCGGGTTGCCGCTCGCGCAAGTGGCAGGCGCCGAGTGCCACAAGTTCATCTGCCCGGCGAACAAAGGGCGCTGCCCGGTTACCGATCTCGGGCAGACCGTAGATAATTCCGAGCGAGTTTTACTGACCGCGACGGGCGAGGCGCGCGCCATCATCAAGACCGTGCGGCCCGTGGAGATCGCAGGGCGCCGGCTTCTGCTGGAAAGCTTCGTGGACATCACGCGGCGCAAGCAAGCTGAAGAGGCTTTGCGCGAAGCGGAGGAGCGATTCCGCTCGCTCTTTGCCGCCATCCCGCTTCCCACCTTTTTTTGGGACTTCGAGACTCTGAAGTATCTCGAGGTCAACGACGCTGCCGTCGCACACTCCGGCTACTCCCGCGACGAACTCCTGAAGATGCACGTCACGGAAATTCTGCCGCCTGAAGATGTACGAGCCGTTATTTCCAGGGTCCAACAGTTTCGCACTCAAGACAGCATTCGTGATCATGGCCGCCATCAGCTTAAGGATGGCCGGATAGTTGACATCGAAGTGGATGTCCGCGCTCTGGATTTTCATGGGAAGAGAGCGGTCCTTGCGGTCACTCAGGACGTCACTGAGCGCAGACTCGCGGAGGCCGCCTTGAAAGAGAGGACCTCCTACCTCAACACCCTGATTGAGACCAGCCCGTTAGGCATCGCAGCGCTCGACACGGAAGGGCGCATTCAGACCTCCAACCCCGCATTCGAGAGCCTTTTTGGCTATTCCCGCGAGGAAATGAGGTACGTCAATCTGGATGACCTCATCGTCCCCGAGGAATCGAGGGCCGAGGCGGAAGCTCTCTCCCGGCAATGCGTTGAGGGAGAGAGCGTCCGTGCCACGCGAATCAGGCGCCGCAAGGATGGCATATCCATCGAGGTGGAGATTTACGGCGTGCGGTTGGTGATCGACGGCCAAACGCGCGGACTTCTGGCGCTTTACCAAGACGTCACGGAGCGCCGGCGCGCCGAACGCGCTCTGCGCGAATCCGAGGAGCGCTACCGCGTGTTGTTCGAGACCAACCTGGCCGGAGTTCTCCGCACTACGCGCGGAGGGCGCTCCCTGCACTGCAACCAGGCCCTGGCCAGCATGCTCGGCTATGATTCACCTCAGGAGGTCTTGGCGCACCCTGTCCTGGACTTCTACTTTACGGAGCAGGAGCGCTTGCGGTTCCTCGAAGAACTGAAGAAGGCAGGAGGCCTCAGCAACTTCGAGATGCGGCTGCGTCGTAAAGACGGCAGTCCTCTCTGGGTGATCGCCAGTGTCAAACTGCTTGCCGATGAGTCGGGCGACTCCCAGGTGATTCAAGGCACCATCGTCGACATCACCGAGCGCAAGCACGCTGAAGCCGCGACGGACGAAAGGCACCGCCTGGCCTCCCTCCTGGCGGAAGTAGGGGCGGCGCTCACGGGACCAGAGCAGCTTCGGCCGGGATTGCAGCGCTGTGCCGAGGTGTTGGTGCAGGACATCGGCGCCAGCTTCGCTCGTGTCTGGACGTTCAACGAAAAGGACAAAGTTCTCGAACTCGAAGCCAGCGCCGGGCTGTATACCCACATCGACGGCGGGCATGCCCGCGTTCCGATCGGCAAGTTCAAGATCGGACGCATTGCCGAGAACGGTGAGCCGCACTTGACGAACTCAGTTCTCGAAGACTCCTGGGTGGGAGACCATGAGTGGGCGCGGCGGGAAGGCATGGTGGCGTTTGCGGGGTATCCTCTGAAAGTCGGCGACAAGGTGCTGGGAGTCGTAGCGGCCTTTGCGCGCCAACCCCTGACCGATGCCACACTGCAAGCCTTGGCATCCGTGTCCCACAGCATCGCCCAGTTCATCGAGCGAAAGCGAGCGGAAGCGGCGCTGCGCGAAAGCGAAGAGCGGTATCGCATGCTGTTCGAACGCAATCTCGCCGGGGTCTTTCGCGCCACGTTCTTCAGCCGGCGCATCCTGGACTGCAATGACGCGTACGCGCACATCCTCGGATATAACTCGCGCGAGGAAGTCCTTGAACACGGGCGGCTCCACGACTTTTTCGATCCGGCGGACCGTGAAATCGCCAGAGCGCGCGTGACGGAAGAAAAACGGGTCACCAACTTCGAGGTCTGTCTCTGCCGAAAAGACCGGTCACCAGTGTGGACTCTTGAAAATGTCAGCCTGATCGAGAGGAACGACGGGAACGAACCACTGATCGAGGGCACGCTCTTTGACATCACCAATCGCAAGCAGGCGGAAGCCGAGCTCCTGAAATACGCTCAGGACCTGGAAGCCGCCAGAGCCGCCCAGGAAGACAACGCGGCGGAATTGGCGCGCCTGGTTGAGGAATTGGCGCATGAGCGCGAACTCATGCGAGCCCTCATGGACAACGCTCCTGACCACATTTATTTCAAGGATCGCCAAGGCCGCTTCCTGCGCATCAACGCAGCGGTTGCCCGGATGCTCGGATTGAGCGACCCGGGCCAGGCAGTCGGCAAGACGGACTTCGACTTCTACACCCAAGAGCACGCTCAGCAGGCTTTCGACGATGAGCAAGAAGTGATCGCCACGGGAAAGCCTGTGATTGCCAAGGAAGAGAGAGAGACCTGGCCGGACGGGCGAGTGACCTGGGTCTCCACCACCAAGGTGCCTTTCCGCGACCCGACTGGAACGGTTGTCGGCACGTTCGGCGTTTCCCACGACATCACGGAACGTATGCGGGCGGAAGAGCAAACCCGCCTCCAGACCGCCGCGCTCGAGTCCGCCGCCAACGGCATTGTGATTGTTGGCCGGGACGGCCGCGTCCTCTGGGTGAACCCCTCGTTCACCCGCCTGACTGGCTACACCGGCGAAGAGGTCCTCGGCCAGACCCTGCGTATTCTCAACTCCGGACAACAGGGTTCCAACTTCTATCAGAAGCTCTGGCAAACCGTCCTGGCGGGAGGAGTATGGCGAGGAGAACTCGTCAACCGGCGCAAAGACGGCAGCCTCTACACCGATGAGATGACCATAACGCCGGTGCGCAGTACCGGGGGGGAGATCACTCATTTCATCGCCGTCAAGCAGGACGTCACCGAACGCAGGCGCGCTGAGGAAGCGGTCCGGGCTTCCGAAGAGCGCTACCGCGAACTCTTCGAAAACGCCAGCGACATGGTTTTCACCACCGACCTCAGGGGAGGCCTTACCTCTCTCAACCAAGTGGCGGCGAAGACGATCGGGTACAGCCGGGAGGAAGCGACAGCGATGAACCTGCGGCAGTTGGTTGACCGCCATCACTGGCACTTGATTGACGATATCCGCTTGCGCCTCCTGGCAGGCGATTCTGCGATGACCGTTGAGATGGAGGTCAGGACAAAGGATGGCCGCCGGGTGTTGCTCGAGGTGAAACCCCGCCTGGTTTACAAGGACGGGAAGCCGGTTGCGATGCAAGGCATCGGGCGCGACATCACCGGGCGGGAGGTGGCAGAAATGGAGTTGCGCCAGGCGCAGAAACTCGAATCCGTGGGTCGCCTGGCGTCCGGAATAGCCCATGAGATCAATACCCCGATCCAATTTGTGGGCGACAACACGCGATTCGTTCAGGATTCATTCGCGGGCTTGCAAACTCTGCTGGCCAAATACCAGGAACTGCGGGACGCCGCGGCCGCCGGGGCGGTCGATCCTGCCCTGCTGGCCGAATTGCGCCGGACGGAAGAGGCATCGGACTGCGCCTATTTGCTGGATGAGATTCCCAAGGCCCTCACGCAAACGCTCGAAGGCGTGACTCAGGTAGCGACCATCGTACGCGCCATGAAGGATTTCGCTCACCCGGAGCGAAAGGAGAGAGTCGCCGCGGACATCAATAAGGCGCTTCTCAGCACGCTCACCGTGGCACGCAATGAGCTGAAGTACGTTGCCGATGTCGAGACCGATTTCGGCGAGCTGCCCTTGGTGGTTTGCAACCTCAGCGATTTGAATCAGGTTTTCCTGAATCTGCTGGTGAACGCAGCCCACGCCATCGGCGACGTGGTGAAGCAAAGTGGGAAAAAGGGCAAAATCCGCGTCCGCACCCTGGCGGAAGGCAAAACCGTTCTGGTCGCCATCTCGGACACCGGTTGTGGCATTCCGGAAGGCGTCCGCAGCAGAATTTTCGATCCCTTCTTCACCACCAAGGAGGTTGGCCGCGGGACCGGCCAGGGATTGGCGATCGCGCGCTCGGTGGTCGTGGATCGCCACAAAGGAAGCTTGACTTTTGAGAGCGTGGTGGGCGAGGGAACGACCTTTTGTGTCCGCTTGCCCGTCCAATCCGGGGACGATTCCGAAAACGCATAGCGCGGCACGGCTTCGAAGGCCGACGATGACTGGAGTCTGAATATGAGGCGCGTGATTTTTGTAGATGACGAACCACGGATACTCGAAGGACTGCGGCGCATGCTACGTGGCCAGCGAAACGAATGGGATATGGCCTTCGCACCCGGTGGCGAAGCCGCCCTGGCGATGATGGAGGCTACAACCTTCGATGTCATTGTCTCCGACATGCGCATGCCGGAAATGGACGGCGCCACGCTGCTCACCCAGGTGCGCAACCTCTACCCCCAGGTCGTGCGAATCGTCCTTTCGGGTCATACGGAACTCTCCACCGCCCTGCGGGTGGTTCCGGTTGCGCACCAGTTCCTGGCTAAGCCCTGTGACGCCGGAACGCTGCGGGTGGCGGTGGAGCGGGCTTGCCACCTTAAGGGATTGCTGAGCGACGACTCAATCCGCCGCACCGTCGGGGCCCTGCGGGACCTCCCGTCGCTCCCGAGTACTTACGAAGCCTTGACGCAGGGCCTGTCCGATCCCGACACTTCCCTTCAGAAGCTCGCTAAAATCGTGGAGCGGGATGTCGGTGTCTCCGCCAAGATCCTGCAACTAGTCAATTCCGCCTTTTTCGGGATCGCTCACTCCGTCACCAATATCGAGCACGCGGTCGTCTACCTCGGCATCAACACGATACGGAGCCTGGTCCTCTCCCTGGAGATCTTCCGGGTCTTTGCACCTGAGGAGCCCGTGCCGGGATTCAACCTGGAGAGTCTGCACACCCACGCGCGGCTCTGTGCGTGCATCGCAACCCGTTTGCCGGTCCCCAAGCACCTGTCGGAAATCACCATGGCCGCGGGTATGCTCCACGACGTAGGGAAGCTGGTGATGGCCTGGAAATTCCCCGACCGGTTCAAGAAACTTCTGGCCCAGGCCGCAGAGGAGCGCCTTCCGCTCTTCAAAGTCGAAGAGCGCGAATACGGGTTCAGCCACGCCGAGATCGGCGGGTACCTCTTGGGGTTGTGGGGCTTGCCTTATATCCTGGTCGAGGCCGTCGCCCTTCACCACGGCCCGAACCGGGTGCCGCACGAACACTTCGACGCGGTCTCGGCTGTCCATGTGGCTAATCTCTTGGCCCATGAACTCGATTCGCCCTCGGCTGAACAAAGTCTGGAAAATGACGCGATGCCCAGCCCGGAGGAACTGACGGCGCTGGGCGTCGGGGACGATCTTGCCGCCTGGCGCGCCATGGCGGTTGAAACACTATCACTTCCGGGGCAGGCATGACGATGACAGAACCGAACCGAGCGCGAATTCTGATGGTGGACGCCGACGCAGCCGTCCTCGAGGGCTTACAGCGGCAACTGCAGTCGCGGTTTGAGCTGACGGCTGTTACGGACCCTAAAGAAGCTCTTAAGCTGGTCGTGTCTCAAGAACCGTACGCGGTGGTCGTCTCCGACCAGCGTATGCCCGGCATGGATGGAGTTACTTTGTTGTACAGCGTTCGAGCCCTCGCCCCGGACACCATTCGCGTCCTGCTGACAGGATTCGGGGATCTGGATTCAGCCATCGCGGCCGTCAACGAGGGAAACATCTTCCGCTTCCTCGCCAAGCCTTGTCCAAGCAAGACGCTGATCCGAGCGCTGGAGGCCGCCGTCGACCAGTACCGGATGGTCACGGCTCAACAACTGCTGTTGAAGCAGACGCTGGTGGCCAGCCTCAAAACCATTACCGATGTCCTGGCCATCATCAATCCGGCCGCCTTCGGGCGCGCCCTCCGCACCCGTAAACTGATCGGTGAATTGGCGGATTCTGAGAAGGCATATAATCCCTGGCCGTCTGAACTGGCAGCCATGCTGGCCCAGATTGGTTGGGTAACGCTTCCGGATGGGACTGCGAGCAAGCTCTATGAGGGCAGGGCGGTTTCCGCCTCCGAACAAGCCATGGTGGAAAAGCTGCCCACCGTGACCGAACAACTCCTGGGCGATATTCCGCGCCTCGAACAGGTTCGAGAGATTCTCAAATACCAGGACAAACACTATGACGGAAAAGGGGCGCCCCACAATGATATCAGGGGCGAGGGCATCCCTTGGTGCTCGCGCGCCCTCAAAGCCGCCTCGGATTTCGATGTCTTGGAATCCCAAGGCTACACAGTGGAAAAGGCCATCGAGACCATGCGAGCCCGGACGGGGTGGTACGACCCTGCCCTGCTGGAGGCAATCTCGCGGCTGCGAAATGATAATTCGCGTGAGGCAAGGGTCCTTCACCTGCCCCTTCGCGCGGTGCGGCCCGGAATGGTGTTCACTGAAGATGTCAGGACCCGCTCTGGACCGGTGCTGTTTGCGCGTGGCCAGGAGGCCATACCGAGTCTGGTGGAGAGGGTCAAGAATCTGGGGCTCGATTCGGAGGTGGATGACTCCGTAGTGGTTGCGCTTCCGGACGCCCGCAATAGCCCAGCCTGATGGGGAGGCCGCCCTGAGCAACTGCATACCGGTTGGTAACTCGTCGATTCTCTGTCTTTGCGAGCGAGGATCCCATGATCCTTCGGCTCACGAGCCGTGATGAAAACTATTCCCCTCCTTGGAAAGGAGGGGTCAGGGGTGGTTGCCGTTGGTTGACGATGCCACCCACCACCCCCTGGCCCTACAGGTGTTAAACTAACACGTCAACTGGCGGCATCGATGGGGCAGGAGGGCCGACAGTGAGTAGCCTACGGCGTGAGAAGGTGTGAAGAAATTCGGAAGTGTCATCCTGAGCGCAGCGAAGGATCTCTGCAGTTGTTCGTAAATCGCTGAAGCACAAGAAACTGCCGGGATCCTTCGCTGCGCTCAGGATGACAGGCATCGATTTATTTACATGTTCTGAGCCGCGCCCCACCCTCACGACTGGGATCGCAACTCCCCCGCCTGCTGCTGAATCTTTCGGACGGCGCGAGCGATGTCGTCCATGTCGTGGCGCGGGCCGAGCATCATGGTTTGGATGAACCAGACAGCTTCTTCGCAGAGCTTGTCGTTCTCCGGGCAAGCGGTGCGCTCTTCCCAGCCGGCAAGGTCGCGTTCCGAGTACATCCTCCGGTAGACCCTGGAATTGATGGTCTGCTTGATGAACGGCTCTTTGTTTAACGGCGAGTAACCACCCGAGCAGGGGATTCCCTCTTTCTCCAATGCTTGCAGAAAGCGCGCCCGCGGCAGACCGTCGAAGCGCGTTTTATCGTACCGGAACATGTAGAGGTGATAGCCGTTCCGCGTCGTGCCGTCGTACATGCGGGCGGGAGAGATTCCCGGAATCTCGCGCAACATGCTGGTGAGGTACTGCGCGTTTTGTTCGCGCATCCGTGATTGCTCTTCCACGCGAGTCAATTGCTGCAAAAGCAGCGCGGCCTGAAATTCCGTCATGCGCAGGTTGGAGCCCTGCCGCGCATACGCGAATGCGGCTCCGGCCGGGCCCCGGCCCTGATCCTGGAAGCTCTTCGAAAACTCGTGCAGCGCCGGGTCGCTGGTCAGAATGGCTCCGCCCTCGCCGGAATTGAGGTTCTTGGAGGCTTGAAAGCTAAAGCAGCCCAGATCGCCCAGGGTGCTGACGCGGCGGCCTCGCCACTCGCCTGTATGCGCCTGGCACGCATCCTCGACGACAGGCAGCTTGTGTTTCTTGGCAACCTCCAGCACAAGATCCATATTCACCGGATTGCCGCCCAGATGCACCGGCATGATGCAGCGCGTGCGGGAAGTGATCTTGGCCTCGATTTTGCCGGCGTCGATCTGGAAAGTCTCCCGGTCGCTGTCGACGAACACAGGCAGCGCATGCTGCATCAAGATGACGTTGAGCGTGGCGACGAAGGTGTAGGGCGGAAGGATAACCTCATCGCCGGGTTCGACGCCCACGGCGTTAAGCGAAGTGTAGAGCGCCGTAGTTCCGCAAGAGGTCACGACGCAGTACTTCGCACCCAGGGTTTCCGCCCATTTCTCTTCGAACCGGGTCGCAAAGTGGCCGTCGCCTGCGCGGCACCACTCGCTGCTGTGCAGTACCTCCATCCATCCCCGTTCGTCATTTTCACGGACGACGGGCCAAGCGGGAAATGGCTCGGTTCTGACCGGCTTTCCGCCAAGGATGGCGAGCTTCTCTCCTGTCGAGCTTGACGGGCGAGGACTCGCCGTAACCCCGGCAGTCAGCCCTAACCCTGCCGCACCGGCGGACATGGTACGAAGGAAATGACGCCGCGTGAGATGATCATCCATAGGTCCTCCTCAAAATAGCATCGTGAGCCGTTCTCCTGTCATTCTGAGCGAAGCGAAGAATCTCCGCAGTTGCTTTTTGGAATCTGAAAGCGACATGGACGGCAAGTTCCGCCAACCGTCCTTACGACCCAGGGACCGCACTGTATACCCAGAACGAGCGAACTAACTACGGAGATTCTTCGCTTCGCTCAGAATGACATGCAGTACGGTCAGGACGACGAGCGAACCTGCCCCACCAAATCATGTACCTTTCCGACTATCGTCTCCTCAACGCTTGGCGCAAACGGACCTGGCTGGCCGTAATATACCATGGCGCCCCCGCCCTCGTAACCGCCCTCTTTGAGCACGCGCAACGACGGGATGTAGGCGAACACGTCATTGCAGTAAGCCGCCACCCAGAGTTTTTCCGCTCCTAATTCTCTTTTCAGCCGCAAATCGTAATCCACCACGACTTCGCCACCCATCGCGATGAACGTGAGGTCGTTGCTGAATTGCCAGATTTCGAGTGGGTACGGATATTCGCTGGGCAGGCGGCCGTCACGATCCAGAATCTTGAGCATCGCTTCGGCCCAGTTCCGGTGATACACGTCCTGATTCGCGAGTTGCGCCTTTAACTCCTCCCGGCCGGGCGGCGTGGCGAAGGCGACTGGAAACTCCTCGTAAGCCGTCTTCAGAGGGCTATGGACCGGCTGAAGCTTCCCGGCTAGCACCTTTACCACCGCCGCCGCTAATTCCTCGCCGTGTTGCCGGGCGAGTTCGATCGACCCGCGCGGATAGGGGTTGGCATCGCCTCCGCAGCCGGCGACGAAAAGGGCTGTAGCGCCGGGATGGTGCGCTTCGAGCCAGGCCTGCGCAAAACCCGCGTAATCGCCGTTAAACTGCAACATATCCTGCGCCGTGGTGTTGTGACACGCATACCCCACGACCACCGCCCGAAGTTTTCCGTGCATGTCATCGATTCGCAGCACCGGAACGTCATGGTCCACCGGGCCGTCCTTATTTACCCCAATCACGACCTCTTCGTTCGTTCGGGCGCGGCGATTCATCGCGAAGCCGGCGTTTCCGTGCCCAAAACTCAATCGCGCGGGCCGCATCGATTTGAGCGCCGTGCCGACCAACGCCACCACCTTGTCCTCGAGGTCGCTGGTGTACGCATCCACGTCGGCCCACTGTTCGGAATTCATCGGGTACATGGTCCCGAGCATCCGTCCGATAACCGGGCCGCAGTGCGTGTGAGAAGAGCTCAGCAGCAACTGGTGACGGGTTAAATGATATCGTTGCTCCACCCTCTCGGCGATGTTATGACTTACCACCGCGGGAAACCCCAGCAAGTCGCTCGTCACTAAGACGCCTCGCTTGCCGGTCCCGTCTTCGAGCGCCAGGGCTTTGGCGTAGAGGTCTTGAGCCACTCCCTCAGACGGCTTCTTGCGGCTCGCATAGCCCGCCATCCAGAGAGATTTCTCCGGCGTGATGATTTCTCGTGCGAGGCCGGCCTTCCACCCCGGGCTCGAGGCAATCGAGCCCGAGGAGAGTTCCGTCGCGAGAGCTAACCCCGCTGCTCCTCCCGAGACGGTGCGAATAAAATTGCGACGCGTAAGCGGACCGCTCATAGTTTCACCCTAGAATCGCGCCCATACTATACCGCGGAACATCAAAGTGCAAGGCGATGAATGGGGGTGTGAAAGTGCGCCGGGCACGGATACAATGGCACAGTGCGAACCCTGAGAACAGCGTGCCTTGTGACCGCACTCTGCTGCCTATCGATCGGCGGCGGACCTTGTGCCGAGCCGCAGGTCATTTCACCCGCCGTGCCGCCGTGCCTCGCCCAATCTCAATTCTTCAAAAGTCTTCCGGCGAGCTTTCACCGGCCGGACCCAGGCGATACGCTAAGTTGGCGCGTCCTCGAAGAATATGGTGCGATATTCGTAGCTCGCGGAATCGAGGCGCCTCCCGTGGCGATATTTCCGAATGTGGCAGCCGTCGCACGCTGGCAAACAAACGTACGGTCGGAGAAAGCTGAGTTTGCCGGCATCTCGGTTAGGCTCCAAACCGCGGCCATGCAATCCCTCATGAAAGCCCGTGCGGAGGCAGTTCAGGCCCATTTGAGCATCTCGCCCCGAAGCGCGGATGCAGCCCAGCGCAACTACGTCGAGACCCTTGAACTTTGGAAGAGCCGCGTCAATCCTGGCCTCCGCCACTGGGTTGGTCGGGGGTTACTCGGCGCCCCAGAAGCGGAGCGCATCAGGAACCTGCCCGTGCGCGAACAGGCGGCGGAAATTCTTAGGCTAGAAGGACGCAGGCTGTATTTCAGCAAGGATTTTTCCAAGTCAATCCTCTCCTCGGTGGCAATCCCCGGCGCCTCGCAGCATCTCGCGCTGCTCGCCCTGGATGTTAAAGAATACGATAACCCGGCTGTGCGCTCAATCCTGGAACGCCACGGCTGGTTTCAAACCGTGCAGTCGGACTTGCCCCACTTTACTTACCTTGGGGTCAGTAAACAGGAGCTTCCATCGCTCGGACTCAAGATGGCGAGAAATGGGGGACGGGTGTTCTGGGTTCCAGACTTTGACTGCCATACTAATTGACGATTGTCGATCGAAGGCGCGGCAATTAGCCGCGACGGTTTCTCAATCGGCAATCGACGATCAGCAATCGACAATTACATGGCCTTCGCCGGCGCGACCACATACACATACTCCAGCAACCCGTCGCCGGTGTTAGTGACGTTGTGGCGGGTCGCAGGCGGGATGTAGACGAGCATAGGCGCCGCGAATACACGCCCCGGCTGGCCTTCAATCAGGGCTTCGCCGCTCCCGCGCAGAATCACCAGCGCCTCTTCGTTCTTGCCGGTAGTATGCCAGCCGACTGACCCTCGCGGCTTCAGCCGGACGAACCCGCTGCGCATCCCCGCTGTCTGGGGTACTCCTTGTAGCAGCGGGCAATCCCCCTCCGCGCATTTCAGGGGTATAGTCTGGGGCTGCGGTGGGCGTGTTTGCGATGAGAGAGGCAGGAGAACGAGAAACAGAAGAGTAGAGGCCAAGAGAGCAGGAGTGGCTTGTCTCATAGTGTATCTCCTTGCCTGAGCGGCTCGGTCTCCACCGTTACCTTTCTATGGTCATCCTGAGCGCAGCGAAGAATCTCCGCAGTGCTGGAATCTCTCGAACTGCCGGGATTCTTCGCTGCGCTCAGAATGACAGACCGTTGAGACGCCTCTAGCTACACAGTTTTGCACCAGGTCATTCAAGGAAGCGCTGGCGCAAACCATCGAAGTTGAATTCGGGTCCGCGAACAAACTCCATCAGCGCACGCTCGCGTGCACGTACAGCTTCGACTGCGGTGGGCAGCTTATCGAGCCCTTCTTTTGGGACCACTATCAATCCGTTCTCGTCCCCATGCAGCAAGTCATTCGGATGGATAACCAAGCCGCAGACCTGAATCGGCACTCCTACACGCACAATGTGGAAGTAAGCATGACTCGCGACCGCTCCACGGGCGAAGTAATGAAAGCGTAGCGCGCGGACTTCTGGGATATCCCGCACCGCGCAATCGCTGACCAATCCCATAGCGCCAAGTCGCTGGAATATCGTGGCCATGACCTCGCCGCAGTGAGCGGCGTAGTCCGGTTGCGGGCCTATTTCCTGGAAGGCGACCACGGCAGGCTTCGGCGATTGCATCACTGCCTCGTAGAGAGACAGGAATGTTTTTCGGTCTCCGGTGGTGGCGCTCATGGTTTCCACCTGTGCCGTGACGGCGTAGCCCACCATGCGGCCGAACTCGGGAAATATACAAGAAGTCTGAAGCGGCGCGAACCCCGCGTTTTGCGGCCGCAGGCGCAGAGTTTCAATGGCGTTCGAGAGCGTAGGCGTGTCAACACTTTTGAGGTAGTCCACCACATCACGGTCGGAACCAGCGTTCAAGCTCATAACTACTCCTTTCCTTCGGGATATTCCATCGTATAGCTAACTAGCCGCGTTTTCAATAGGATTCGCAGGTATTCGGCGATAGGTCGTTCTCCTCGAAAGAGAGGGTTGTCAAGCTTCCGCCGGAACGGTCTCTGTCATGCCTACACCTCCATAGAGCGCCACGACGCGCAGCGAGGATCTCACGGACGCGTGCCCCTCGACCTGAAGACTCTTTGCCGGGCACCATTATAGTCACCGCTGACGCAAGCGCAAGAGACAGATAGACCGCCAATATCGAGGTAGTACGGGCACTCCTGCCTGTGCGCAAGATTAGCCTATGGGAGCACGGGCCGAGGCAGGGATGCTTGCCATAGGCGTTAAACCAAGTGGAGGCTCTGCAGCTTGAATGCCCGAAGGGCATTAACATCATTAGCCGTAGGTGAAACCTACGGAGAGATGACCCTTTCCTTATGCTTGCCCCGACCCTGCAGGGGTCGAATTCAACCCCTGTGGGGTTGGCTGAACCTGGTAGCCAGCACTTTCCGTAGGTTTCACCTACGGCTAATGATCTTGGGTCCCTTCGGGACCCGTCAGCGACAATTGGTTTAACGCCTATGCGATTGCCTGCACCACCCCCCAGCAGTAAGGGGTCGCGCGAAATGAGGAATGCGGGTAGAATCGTGGCCTTCGGAATTCGCAGCGCGGCGTGCGGTAACCGCCGGGCGGTCATGAGGGCCGCCCCTACGAAGGGATTTGGAAAGGAAGAATCATGATTGAAAGGTTTTGGCTGGGAATGGCAATCATTTTTATCAGCGGCATTTTTAACGGAAGCTTCGCATTGCCGATGAAATATGCACGGAATTGGAAGTGGGAAAACACCTGGTTCGTGTTCTCGGTGGTCGGCATTTTTCTACTGCCCTGGGTGATGGCGTTCGGGTTTGTGCCCCATCTTACGGCAGTCTATGCGGGCGTGCCGACGCGTGTGGTGGTGCTGGCGGTGACGTTTGGCTTCCTTTGGGGAATCTCTCAGGTGACCTACGGCTTGAGCCTCAAGGCCGTGGGGCTGGCGGTTGCGGTATCGGTCGTCTCCGGGTTAGCTTGTCTCTCGGGAGCGTTGGTACCGCTCATGGTTCTGAGTCCGGCAGACCTGTTTCGGACCCGGGGTGTGCTTCTTTTATGCAGCATGCCCATCCTGTTTGTGGGACTGGTCTTTTACTCGCTCGCGAGCCGCAACCGGGAGAAGGAGCAGCGAAGCGACAATCAGGCTCAAGTGTCCTCGGATGGCAACTTCAAAACAGGGCTCGCGCTTTGTATCTTCACGGGCGTGGTTGGGTCGTGTTTTAACCTCGGTTATGCCTTCAGTGGGGATATCATCCGCAAAAGCATCGACTCCGGCGCCTCGCCGCTGACGGCGGGTTACGGCGTCTGGGCGCTGGTCTTTGGCGCAGGTTCTATCCCCAACCTCTGTTACTGTCTTTATCGGCTCTTTCGTAATCGTACCTTTGCCACGTTCACTGAGAAAGGCTGGCCGAAAGAAACTCTGTTCGGCGTCTTGATGGCCGTGATCTGGCTATCGGGGCTCTTGCTATACGGGGCTGGAGTAACTCTGGCGGGCAAGTTCGGAAGCTCAACAGGATTCACCTTATTCTTAACTATGAGCGTGTTGTCGTCCACCCTGCTGGGGATGTTCGCGGGAGAATGGAAATCGACGTCACCGCGCACGCGGGGACTATTGGCCCTCGGGGTGTCGGCCATGGTCATTTCGGTGGTCGTTCTGAATCTGGGGGGCCTGTTTTCGTAGCCCTGGCTTCTGGCCGCCCAGGCGGGGTGAACGCCGTAATGTAAGGGCGGCCCTCGTGATCTCCCTAGCCCGCATAATTCATGATTTTGGAGACAAGAAAAGCCTCCTGTGGTACAAACACGTTCAGATGACGATGTTTGAAGCACCAAAGGAGGCTTTTGCTTGGGTCACGATAT
>Ga0209517_10002290_pt1 | contig 27251 bp, 19 predicted proteins | sample PeaSoiMetSII2010_FD_187695 | JGI IMG/M metagenome (GOLD analysis project Ga0209517, IMG submission 187695) | Peat soil microbial communities from Weissenstadt, Germany - SII-2010 (SPAdes) (version 2) | ecosystem: Environmental > Terrestrial > Soil > Wetlands > Peat | place: Germany...
AAGCCGCGTCTCTACAGACGATTTGTGAGATTGCGGCAAGATCACGAAGGGACATAATGATTGAAGCTGCAGTGAACTGGACGGATCAAGAACGATACGTAGGCTCGGCAACTTCACGGCACTCGATCGTGATGGATACGGCTGCCGAAAAGACCGCCAACACTCCGATGGAGTTAGTGCTGCTCGGTTTGTGCGGCTGCACGGCATCGGATGTGGTGGGAATTCTCCGCAAGAAACGCGAGCCGTTCGCGGGGCTTGAAGTGCGGGCGAAGGCCGAAAGAGCGGACGGCTATCCGGCTGTCTATACCTCGATTCACTTGACCTATCTTGTCAAGGGGCAAGTGTCGCAGAAAGCCATGGAAGACGCGGTGCGGCTCTCGAAAGAAAAATACTGCTCGGTTTCCGCCATGCTGGAGAAGACGGCGAAGATCACTTACACGATCGAGCACGTTTCGTGAAGGCGGGCCTTCATCCGGCTGTCCCCCATCCGCTGCGCGGCTACTTCTATATTGGGAGTGCGGCCCTGCTGTGGGGTATCTCGGCGACGCTTGGACGCGCGGCGTTCACTGGGCATCTGCTGCTGGGCTTGTCCCTGGGAGCTTCACTGAAGAAGATCGATCCGCTGATCCTGTCGCAGAGCCGTGCAACCTTGTCGCTGGCTGTGCTCTTGCCGGTGCTGCTGGCACGCCGCGGAGCCTCCGCGCTGCGCGTTCCCGGACGCGACCTGGTGCGGTTTTTCCTGCTCGGAATTTTGGGAGTCGCGGCCTCGAACTATCTCTACTACCTGGCGATTCAGCGGACGAACGTGGCGACGGCGATCATCCTGCAATACACAGCGCCGGTTTGGGTGCTGCTCTATACAGCCGTACGCGCAGCGCAGCGGCCGTCGTTGCGGAGAAGCGCGGCAGTGGGACTGGCCGTGGCCGGTTGCGCCTTGGCGGTCGGCTTTGTCGGTTCGGGCGGCTTCCGCATGGATGCGGTGGGAGTAACGGCCGCGCTGCTGGCTGCATTTTCTTTTGCCTTTTATAACGTTGGCGGACACCGCGTGCTGGCACGTTATGACCGCTGGAAAGTGCTGCTCTGGGTGTTGGTAGCGACTTCAAGCTTCTGGATCTTCGTGAATCCTCCGTGGAAGATCGTTGCCGCTCACTATGACCGCGCGCAGTGTGGATTCATGCTGGTGTTTTCACTGGTTTCTGTGCTTGGGCCCTTTTCCTGCTACTTCGCCGGATTGCAGCACCTGGAACCAACCCGCGCCATCGTAGCCAGTTGTCTGGAACCTGTATTCAGTATCGTGATCGCGGCCCTTGTGCTGGGAGAGTTACTGCGTCCGATGCAGACGATTGGCATTGTTCTGGTGCTGGTAGCGATTGTGCTGATCCAGTTACCAGAGCGGGCGGCTCGGGGCGAAGAGTTGCTGGTCGAGCCGATCGAGTGAGGGAGAACTGGTTGCAGAAAGAGATTTTGGGAAGGGCACGGATTAGAGGTTGCGGAAAAACTCCGATTCACGCAGGTTTTGGGAAGGGCACGACTTCAGTCGTGCCACCAAGTCGTTAAGAAGCTGTCGCGCTTTAGCGCCCGAGGTGAGCTTTCTGCTTCCTCGGCGACTTTTTCCGCACCCTCTTTAGTCGTGCCGCTGAGAGCCGCAAAGAATGCGGGCTTTAGCCCCTGAGGTCCGCTACTCTAAACTCCGCCCCTTAGTCTCAGGCAGCTGCGTTGCCATCAAACTTGCCAGAAGAAAAGCTGCGCCGCACAGATAGAAAGCCCAGCTTAGTCCCTTAGTCTGGCCGACGCGTCCAATGACCCAGGGCGCGACGGAGCTTAGCGCGCGTGCGCCGTTGTAGGTGAAGCCCAAGGCACGGGCCCGGACGTTGGTAGGAAAGATCTCGCTGCCGATGAGGCCGGAGCCGGAGAAGAATCCCGTCCCAAAGAATGCGACCACGGCACCCAATACCAGCAGCACGGCTTGCGAACGCGCCATGGCGTAGAGAGGCACCAGCAGAGCGGCGGCAAAAAGGTACAGCATGAAAGCTTTGCGGCGGCCCAGATGGTCGGCGGCCCAGCCGAAGCTGATGTATCCGGGAAACATGCCAAACAGGTTGAGCACGAGAAGCAAAGTGGTGGTGCCCATGATGCCGAAGCCGCGCCCGCCTTGGGCGACCGGAAGTGAAAGATAAGGCGGAATCCAGGAGAACAGTCCCCACCAGGCAAACAAGCCGAAGAAGTTGAGCAGGAGGAGGACGATGGTGCTCTTGCGATAGGGTGCGCGGAAGATGAGGGAGAAGGAATCGTGTGGCGCGGACACTCCTGTCCGCGAACCGCCGGCAGCATCAGACTGCTGGGGAGCAACGCCCGGAATCGAGGGGTTAGTTGCCTCATGGTGATCCAGCCAGAGCTGAGATTCCGGCACGTCTTTCCGTATCCAGAGCGTAACCAGGGCGGGCAGAATTCCGACGAAGAAAACCGTTCGCCAGTTGGCGTAACGCAAAACAATGCCCGCGACCAGCGCGGCCAGCGCATAGCCGATTGCCCAGGAGCTCTGCACTATGGCAATCGCCTTGGCCCGCAATTCATCGGGCCAGGTCTCCGCGACCAGGGTCGCGCCCGTGTTCCACTCGCCTCCCATGCCGAGGCCGAGGATGAAACGAAACGCCGCCAGCATGAGCACGGTGGTCGAGAGACCGGAAGCGAACGAGCAGATCGAGTAAGTCAGGATGCTGAGCATCAGGGCGCGCTTGCGTCCGATGCGGTCGGCAAGGAATCCGAACAGCATGCCGCCAATGCCGGAGGCCAGCAGCGTGAGTGTGTACAGAAGGCCGGCGGTCGCCTTCGACATGCCCAAGTCGCGCATCACGTGGGTCAGCACCAGCGCGTAAAGCATCGCATCGAACGCGTCGAGCATCCAGCCGAGAGCAGCCGCGAGCAGGGTTCGGCGCTGCCCGGGGGTCGCTTGCTTCAGGAGTTGGATTGGACCGATGGCCATGCGGGGAACGATTGTATCAGCGGAGCGGGGATGGGCGGGCGGAATCGACCTTCGTTTCGCCATCAACCATGCAAAGGCGCACGCAAGGCAGGTCTGAATGCCGCTCGATACTTTCAGCCAAGGAGCGCGAGTGAGTTGTGATCCAGAGCTGAGTGTTTCTTGATGCCCGAACCATCAAGCGAGCCAATGAATTGACAAGATCCGGATGCAAGCTGGTTTCCGGTTCGTTAAGAGCAAGCAGCGACGGCGGGCGAGGACTTAGCAATGCCGCGCAAAGGCACAAAAATCGCAACTGCCCGTCCGAAAATTCGCGCGCCTGGAGCGGTCGCAGCAGGCCGGGCATCTGTAATCTGATGCTGAATAGTGTATCTGTGGCCTCGATAACAAGGGTTCCACCGCCGAAGGCCTCGGAAATCGTTTCACGCAGGAGAGCGTCTTCGCCAATTTCGAGAATCGTCTGAAGGGCGGCCGCAAGGTCAGAACCGTCATGACTCAACACCGTCGTTTGCACACCGATTTGCGGTTGGCGAAGTGGAGATTCCAGATCGGTCCGGAACTGGTGATAGAAACGCCAGCATAAGACCTCGTTCCGGAGGGCGCTGATTTCTGGATAGAGATGGGGGTCAATAATCTGGGAGAGTACAGACTCTTGTTTGGAGATCTTGAAGGGATACGTAATCATGTTCCCCTCGGAATTTCGTAACCATGCTGAAGGCTCATCCCGCTTCAGCATCAAGACCCGGCGTTTGGTTTCTGACGGCCAGATATATTCTTCCTTTACGCGGGGATCAAGCGTGAACATTGTTCCGAGCGCATGTTCATTGAAGCCGGGTAGTCCCAACTGTAGCTCGTAGCCGAACAACTCTCCCTCAAATCCAAGCACGACCCTCTTCGGAGGTTTCTTTCGCTGATAGCGAACGCGCTCCCCACCGGCCCAGAAAACACTGGGAGTGCCACCTTCCTCTGCTACTGCGCGTGCGAGTTGCCCCTGAACTGCCCTACTGAGGAGCACAAGCGAGTTGTAGAGGTTTGATTTTCCGCATCCGTTCGGGCCGGTCAAGACATTGATCGGTTGAAGTTCCAGACTGAGATCGCGAACAGACCTATAGCCGGACACATGGATCCGCTTAATCATTCAGGAGCTAGCCCCCAGCCGCCGCAAGTACTTCTGCGCCTTCCGCACGTCCCGCCCGATCTGCTCTTTCAGAGCTTCGACCGACGGAAACTTGATCTCATCGCGCAGTCGATCCAGGAAATGCAGTTCGACTTCCGTTTCCGCCGAAAGCGCGATTGGATGGAAATTCAGCAGGTGAGTTTCAATGGCAAAGGAATCGGGGCCGAACGTGGGCCGGTTTCCGACGTTAGTTACGGAGTCAAAACATTCTTGGTCGATGCGTGTGCGGGTGATGTATACGCCATCCTTGGGCACAAGTTCTTCGTAGTGCGCCAGATTGATGGTCGGGACCGTGTATTTCGCCCCATATCCCCGGCCTCGCCCGGCGGTCGAGAGAATGCTGAACGGACGCGCCAGCAAATGGCGTGCCCGGCTCACGCGGCCTTCGGAAAGCAGCTTGCGGATGTGGCTGCTCGAAACCGGCTCTCCGCGCAGTCGCATTTCGGAATAATCGTGGACGTCAAATCCCATTTCCCAGCCCAACTCGCGCAGCATTTGAATGTTTCCCGCCGCCTTGCGCCCGAAGTGGAAGTTGTAGCCTTCGTGAACTTCGCGGGCATGCAGGCGCTTCTTCAGAATTTCATGGACAAACTGGTGCGGCGTCATCAGCGAAAGATCGCGCGAGAAGGGAAGCAGCACCACCGCGTCGATCCCGGTCGCTTCGAGCAGGCGCAATTTTTCCGGCAGCGGAGTCAGCAATTTCAGGTTCTGCTCGGGACGCAGGATGCGGGCGGGGTGAGGTTCAAAAGTGACCACCACCGAGCGCGCGTTCCCGGCTTTCGCCCGCCGCACGATTTCGTCGATCACTCGGCGGTGCGCGCGATGCACCCCGTCAAAGTTCCCGACACTGACCAGCGCTGGCCCGAAGTCGCGTGGGATGTCGTCAAGTTTGTGAAAGACGTTCATGAAAGCTATGAACCGCAGAGGACGCCGAGACCGCAGAGAAATCTGGGGTAAGAACCCGCCTATCTCATCTCTAAATTCTCTGCGAACTCTGCGATCTCCGCGGTTTAATTCATCCTCAAATTTCAAACTCCAGCTTCATCCCGTCATACGACAGCTGTACGTCCGGCGGCAACGTGGCATTGGTTGCTTCGTGTGGCAGGTCGTGGCAAATGTGCGTGAAAAATGTTCGTTTGGGTTTTATTTCCTCCGCGATCTTCAGCGACTGCTCCACCGTGGAATGGGTGGGATGCGGCTTGTGGCGCAACGCATCCAGAAACAGAATGTCGAGACCGCGCAGCTTGTCCAGCGTTTCCGGCGGGACCTCGCTGTGATCGGTCAGGTAAGCAGCCGATCCGAAGCGGAAACCGAGAATCGGAGTCTCGCCGTGGATCACCGTCACCGGCTCAAAGCGCGCGCCGAACAGTTCGACTTGGCCCTCGATAGGTTGCAGGTCGACCAGCGGCAATCCGCCAAACTTATACTCTGCTTCAAAGATGTAGCGGAACATACTGCGCAGAAACTCGCAGGCTCGCGGCGTGGCGTAAAGAGGCAGCTTGCCGGGCTTGTGCCGGTAAGTCAGGGGCCGCAGGTCGTCGATTCCCAGGATGTGGTCGGCGTGGGTATGCGTGTAGAGCACGGCATCGAGGTGCGTGATCTTTTCGCGCAGCGCCTGTTCGCGAAAGTCCGGCGTGGAGTCGATCATAACGTGGCGGGCATGGTCTTGAGGATCACGGTAGCTGATCATCACGGAAGGGCGAGTGCGCCGGTCGCGCGGATCGAGCGAACGGCAGACAGCGCAGTCGCAGCCGATGGTGGGAACTCCCATCGACGTGCCGCTGCCGAGTACGGTCAGAGTCGCCTGCATCAGCCGTTGGTTCCTGTGATTGGACCGGGCGTCTGCGGGGGCTTCGCCAGAGCGTTGGTTACTTCGACGTAGGCCATGCGCAGTTCATAGAGGCAGTTCTGCAGAAATCCCTGCTCCCTCGAAGTGAGATTGCCCTTGGTCTTCTCGGCGATCATGCCCAGCGTGTCGATGGTCTGCCGCGCGCCCATCAAATCGATGGCGGGCTGGCCGCCCCGTTCCTGCATCAGGCCGAGCTGCATCATGGCAGTCATGTAGAGCGAAGCCATGAAGCGCTCAAGATTCATTTCGAGTTCTTTCGCCGAGTGTCCGCTCAGCTCGACTCGAGAATCCAGATCGCGCGACGACTGCCGGTAGGCATCGTGCTGTGCCTGTTGCTCGGAAGCGGTGGGCGGTTCAGGGACCTCCGATTCGGGTGCGGGAGCCGCGGGCGTGGGCACGGCTTCCGGGATTGTCGAAACCGGCGCGGCCACGGTCGCCGCGACTGGATTGGGTGCTGGTTCTTCCGCGGAATCGCGAAGTTCTCCGTCAGAGGTGAACAAGCGCTTGTCGCTTACTTTGAATTCGCTTTCTTCTCTTCGTTTTTGAGCCATAGGGTTTACCGTGTTCGGGCTTCCTTCGTGTACCGGAGCATGCCCTGAGCGAAGTCGAAGGGTGTCCTTTGTGTTTGGCGCTTGGCCAATCGACCCACTACGTGAAATTCAGACGAGCGGAAGCGCTGCCGGTTTCAGCTTCGCCATGCCCGCGCGCAAATCTTTTCCCACGGCCTCGCGTCGCAGGTAACCGAGTGCGACGGGGCGATCTCCCTCCGCCAGTGGCAAAATCGCGCTGCTGGTGATCTCGCCTGCTTCCTTTTCCTCTTCTCCTTCTGCAAGAAAAATCTTCGCGCCCGGTTCGGGCAGCGTACCCTCGACCGCGAACGCGGTGAACTGCCGGTGCACGGCGCCGCGCGAGCGGATGCGCTCCACGATCTCTTGCCCGAGGTAGCAACCCTTGGTGAAATTCAACGCGCGGGTTTGTCCGGTTTCCTGCGGCAGATCGCGCTCCCGTATGTCCACGCCAAATTGCGGGATGCCGCGCGAGATGCGGAAAAGATTCAGCGCCGCCGTTCCCGTCGGACGCGCACCCGCCTTGCGCAGCACGTTCTGCAATTCGCATACATGTTCGGGAGCAACCCAAACTTGCCATGACTCGCGCGCTTCTTCGCCCGAGCGCAGCAACGTGACCGTCTTCTGCTGCCATCCAACTTCCGCAAACTGCAAATGTACGAGGTCGGGAACGGCGATACCAGAGCGTTCGAGAACGTGGCGCGCTTCGGGCCCGGTCAGGCCGACCGCGGTCAGTTTGTCGCTGATGTCGGCGATCTCAACATCGTCGGCGATGATGTAGTGATCGAACAGCTGCAGTACTTTGTCGCGCTGTGCGCGCTCCGTATCCACCAGCAACGAGTCGCCGCGCTGAAAGGCGTAGAGGTCCGCCTGAATGCGGCCCTGCGCGTTCAGCATATAAGCATAAACGCCGTGGCCGGAGGCAAGATCGCGAACGTTGTTCGAGACCATGCCGTTCAGCCAGCGGACGCGGTCGCCGCCGGTCACCGCGATTTTGGCGCGCCAACTCAGGTCATAGAGGCCGCAACCCGAGAGCAAGGACTGGAATTCGGTACGAGGATCCCCGAAGTCGGAGGCGGTGGTCACGCCGGCGTGCTCACTTGGGTTCGCCCCGGGAAGGGTTGTCGAAGTCATAGGGTCAAATCTTGATTATAGCGAAGGCCAAGAATCGGGAACGGCAAATGGCTGGGGAGATCCGGGAGGCAGCGAGGAAAGTCGATATTCGCCGCTCGGCCCCTAAAGGGGGTTCTATTTCGAACAGTTTGCGGTATCGCTAAAGCGGTACCCTGATACGAAGCCGAGTTTTGCCGCAGCCTGCTAGGGTGTTACGCGAAGCCGTCGGGCTGGCTGACCGCGCCGATGTGCGCCTGTTCATCGATAAACAGGCGGCCGGCGGTGAGCGCTTTGCGGTCAATTTCGAGCAGGCTGAGTTTTTTCACTTTGTCTTCGAGCACGCTCATTGCGGTTCCGGGGGCCAGACATTCGGTTTCTTCCAGCAGCGCGCCCAGCATTACGATGTTGGTGGCCATGGTCGAACCGATTTTGTCCGCGATCTCCGAAGCCGGTATCGCGATCACCCGCACGTCGGGCGCGGTAAAGTCGGCGGGAAGGGTGGCGCCGTTGTAGAGGATGATTCCGCCGCTCGGTACCTCGTGGGCAAACTTCCGCAGCGAAAACTCGTTCATGGCCACGAGCACATCGGCGTGCGAAATCAGGGGCGACCCGATCCGCTCCTTCGACAGGCAGACATGGCAGTGTGCGCTGCCCGAACGCATCTCCGGCCCATACGAGGGCAGCCAGCTCACTTCCAGTTCTTCGCGCATGCCCATTTCGATCAAGAGCTGACCCAGAAGCAGCACGCCCTGTCCGCCAAAACCTGCGATCTTGATCTTGACATCTTTAAAATGGTGGGCGTGTTTCGGCCGGGAAGCGTCGTGTCCGGAAAGAGGTTGCGCCCCCGCTTTCGAGGTGATCCCAAGCGGCTTAATTCCTAAGACGTCAGCCACGGGGCGCTGCGGCGGCGCATTCTCACTGCCTGCGGGAATTACCAGCCGGCGGTCGCGGAAGACGTTTAGAGGGAAGATGGGCATCATCTTATCGAGAACATAGCGCCGCGCTTCCACCGGGTCCTTGCCCATAATGGTTGGGCACGGGGACAAGATTTCGACAAAGGAGAAGCCCGCGCCATCCCGCTGTATCTCGAGCGCCTTACGGATCGCCCGCCGCGCTTTCATGATGTTCTTGTTGTCGGAAAGCGCTACCCGTTCGATGTAGGCCGGCGCTTCGAGCGTGGCGAGAAGCTCCGCCACATGGATAGGGAAGCCTTCGTTCGAGGGCCGTCGGCCCCAGGGGGAAGTGGTGCTCTTCTGCCCGACCAGGGTAGTGGGCGCCATTTGTCCACCCGTCATGCCGTAGATTCCGTTGTTCACGAAGAAGACCGTGATCTTCTCTCCGCGGTTGGCGGCATGCACGATCTCCGCCGTGCCAATGGCCGCCAGATCGCCGTCTCCCTGATAGGAAATAACGATTTTGTCGGGACGGGATCGTTTGATTCCCGTGGCCGTCGCGGGCGCGCGGCCATGCGGCGCCTGGACATTGCCGACGTCAAAATAGTAGTAGGCAAATACCGAGCAACCCACCGGACTGACGAAGATCGTCTTGTCCTGCAGACCCAGTTCCTGCAACGCCTCGGCAATCAGCTTGTGGGCCACGCCGTGTCCGCAGCCGGGACAGTAGTGGGTCTGGTGTTTCAGCTCCGATTTGCGCTCGTACAGGTCGTAGAACAGTGGCGACTTGGAATGTACGGTTTCGTAGGCGTCGTTTTCGGGGCTGGCTTGCGGCTTGGGCTCGGACTTTACTTCAACTTTTACATCGAACTTCGCCTTAGAATCCGCTGTGCTAGTTCCGCGCTCGTTTGCCATATTCGTCGTCCTCTTCGGACCTGATGCTCGTCTGGCCCTCAGCGGCTAAAGCCGCAGTTCTTGCTGCCCTATGCGGCACGGCTGAAGCCGTGCCCTGATACGAAACCCGAGATACGAAACCCGAGTTTTTCCGAAGCTCTGAAGCCGCCTTTTTTCCTTACGCGAGGGAGACGGGGCAAGCCCCGTCTGTACGCGAGTTTTTCCCGCAATCCGTTAAGCCGTGCCCTTCCCAAAACTTCAAACCGCGACCGGCATGCGGGTGAACACTTGTTGCCGCAGCTCGGCGACCGAGGGCACGTTGCCGCCTACCCGGCCGTAGAACTCCACCGGCACCTTGCCGTTCAGTGCCAGACGCACATCTTCTACCATTTGTCCGTTGCTCAACTCGACGACCAGCACCTTTTGCACCTTCGCCGCCGCTTCCAGCAGAGCCTTCGTGGGATAGGGCCACAGAGTGATGGGCCGGAACAGCCCTGCTTTCACGCCATCCTTGCGCAGCGCTTCGACCGTGGAAAGCAACACTCGAGACACGATGCCGTAGCCGACCAGCAGCACTTCGGCGTCGTCGGTGTGGTAGAGCTCCGAGCGCTGCTCGGTTTCTTGCGCACGGATGTATTTGGCTTCCATGCGGCGCTGGTGTTCTTCGAGTTCATCGGTTTCGAGATAAATGGAGCTGAGCAGATTGGCCCGTGTCTCGGGGGTTCCCTTGACCGCCCAGGATTTTTCAGGCAGCTCCATCTCACGATCTTTATCTGGAATTTCCAGATCGAGCGGTTCCATCATTTGCCCTACGAAACCGTCGGTCAGCACGACTGCCGGATTGCGGTATTTGTCCGCGAGATCGAAGGCCAGCATGGTCAGGTCGGCCATTTCCTGCACCGAGGCGGGAGCCACCACGAGATTGCGGTAGTTGCCGTGGCCGCCGCCTTTCACCATGGCGAAATAATCGCTTTGTTCGGGAGCAATGTTGCCGAGGCCGGGTCCGCCGCGCATGACATCGACGATCACGCAGGGCAGTTCCGAGCCGGCCAGATAGGACATTCCTTCCTGCATCAGGCTGATGCCGGGCCCGGAGGATCCACTCATGACGCGGACTCCAGCCGCCGCTGCTCCATACACCATGTTGATGGCGGCGACTTCGCTCTCCGCTTGCAGAAACGTTCCGCCGACCTGGGGGAAGTAGAGCGCGGCGGACTCGGCGATTTCGCTGGCCGGAGTGATGGGATATCCATAGTACGCGCGGCACCCGGCGAGGATCGCTGCCTTCACCACCGCTACGTTGCCTTTACAAAGCTGCCGCAAGTTCGCCTCCTTGCGCCGGCGCCAGCGCCTTGGCCTTCGCCTTGATGCGGTACACGGTGATCGCGCCCGGCTCCGGGCAGCAATAGAAGCAGATGCCGCAACCCGTGCAGTCCTGCCCGGTGTAGCGCACGGGATGAGCCCCGTACACGTTCAACACGGTGGTCAGTTCCAGGCACTTCGGGGGACAGGACTCCACGCAGAGCCCGCATCCCTTGCATTCTTCGACTTCGATCGTGACCTTACCGCGCGCTTGGCCCGCCATGCTTCACCTCGTTGACGTTCACCTTGTGGCCGTCCACCTTGTCGCCACTGTCTCCCCAGCTAAAGGCCGGATAGTGGCTGAACTTGGAAACCAGCTTCCGCCGCCACCAAAGGCCGTTGCAGCCACTTGGATTTCTCGCAGTATTCGTAAAGCTCTTCCCGAAACTTGGGGTGTGCAATGTCAATCAGCGCCTGCGCCCGTTCCCGGATGGTCTTGCCGTGCAGATATGCGACCCCGTATTCGGTCACCACATAACGGACCAACCCGCGCGACGTCACCACTCCCGCACCGGGACTCAGCATGGGAACGATCCGCGAGATCGTGTCATTTTTTGCGGTCGAGGAGATGGCAATGATCGGTTTCCCGCCCTTCGAACGCGAGGCTCCGCGAATGAAGTCCACCTGTCCGCCAATGCCGCTGTAGAACTGGTTTCCAATCGAATCGGAACAGACCTGACCGGTGAGATCAACCTGCAACGCCGAGTTGATCGCCACCATGTTGTCGTTGCGGGCAATGAATGCGGGATCGTTGGTGTAGGACGTGGGGTGGAATTCGAAAATCGGATTATTGTCCAGAAAACTGAACAAACGTTTCGAACCCAGAGCAAATCCCAGGATAATCTTCCGCGGCTTGAAGTTTTTGCGCGCACCCGTGAGCACGCCCGCTTCGATCAAAGGAATCACGCCATCGGAAACCAGCTCGCTGTGCACCGCGAGATCCTTGCGATCCATGAGCATCGGCAGCACGGCATCCGGGATTCCCCCGATGCCCGTCTGCAGCACCGCTCCGTCCTCAATCAAACCCGCGACGTTGCTGGCGATCGCCCTGTGCATGTCGGTGATTTGCGGCTGCTTCATGGGACACAATGGACGAGAGGAATTCACCATGGCATCAAGATCGGTCACGTGGATGAAGCTGTCTCCGTAGGTGCGCGGCATTTGATCGTTGATTTGCGCCACCACGTACTTCGCGCATTTGGCTGCCGTCAGCGACGTATCCACTCCCACCCCGAAGCTGCAGAAGCCGTGCGAGTCTGGAGGAGAGAGTTCCAGCAAGGCCACATCCAGCGGCATGGCCCCGCTCTCGAACAGGTTTTCAATCTCACTCAGGTAGATGGGCGTATAGTCGGCCCGCCCTTCGTTGATGGCCTCGCGCACGTTGGCGCCGATGAACACGGCGTTATGCCGGAAGTGTCCCGCCATCTCCGGCGCCACATAAGGGGCCGCTCCCATGGTCAACATGTGAACCACTTGCACGTCCTGCACAAAGGGACCGCGGCGCATCAGCGCCTCGACCAGAGTCTCCGGTTCGGCGCATCCGGGCTGAATGTAAACCGTCATTCCCGATTTCACACACTGTAGTGCCTCATCCGCCGTTTGCAACTTGCTCTTGTAATCAAGTTCCCACGACATCGACATGCTTTTGCCCTCGGGTCTGTATTGCCCAGACCCCGCCAAGTCCGTACCGGACGTACCCCCAAAGCGCAACCCTTCGCCTTGTAGCCCACGCACACGCCACCACCCCTGATTGGAAACCTTCTCCTCCGCTAGGGCGGTGACCTTGCGCAACCGACATAGTGAGGTGCGTCACATCAGCTCGTATAGCTTAAGCGCCTGCAAATCAAGCTCTTACCAAGTGCCCGGGGCCGTCAAATAGTCATGGATCGACTTCGCGGCGCGCCGTCCAGCTCCCATGGCCAAAATCACCGTCGCGCTTCCGGTCACGATGTCACCACCGGCGAAAACCCCTTTTCGTGAGGTGCGCTGGGTCGTCGGGTCGGCCTCGATGTAGTTCCGCTTGTTCGTATTCAAACCCGGAGTCGTGCTCTGGACGATCAGATTGGCACTCGTCCCGATCGCGATGACCGCCACGGCCAGAGGAATTTCGTATTCGGAGCCTTCAATCGGAACCGGACGACGTCTGCCGGAAGCATCCGGTTCGCCCAGGGCCATCTTCTGGCAGCGCGCACCGGCCAACCACCCCTTGCCGTCGTCGAGGAACTCGAGCGGAGCGGCCAGCACCTGGAACTCAATCCCTTCCTGCTTAGCGTGCTCCACTTCTTCCTTGCGGGCCGGCATCTCCGCCTCGCTGCGGCGATAGAGAATGAACGCTTTCCCCGCTCCCAGCCGCAACGCCGACCGGATCGCGTCCAGCGCTGTATTCCCGCCACCGATCACGGCCACATTCTTGCCGCGGAAATCCAGCATGGGCTCGTCGTACCTGGGAAACTCGTAGGCATGCATCAGGTTGATGCGCGTCAAGAATTCGTTCGCCGAATAGACGCCATTCAGATGTTCGCCGGGAATGCCCATGAACTGCGGCAGTCCCGCTCCCGTGCCGATAAAGACCGCGTCGTAGCCTTCGTTGTCCATCAGTTCGTCGATGGTGACCGTGCGTCCGACGACCACGTCGGTCTCGAACTGCACGCCCATGGCGCGCATGTAATCGACCTGCTGACGGATGATCCCCTTCGGCAAGCGAAATTCTGGAATGCCATACACGAGCACGCCGCCGATTTCGTGCAATGCCTCGAAGACGTGCACCTCGTGCCCCTTCTGCACCAGGTCGCCCGCCGCCGTCAGGCCGGAGGGGCCGCTGCCCACGATGGCAACTTTCTTTCCCGTCGGCGGCGCCTTGGGCAGGTTGCTGATGTCGAAATGGCGCTGTTCATAGTCGGCGACGAAGCGCTCCAGATACCCAATCCCCAGCGGCTGAACTTTCTTGCCCATCAAGCAGCCGCCTTCACAGTGGTCTTCTTGCGGACACACACGGCCGGTGATGGCGGGCAGCACGTTATCTTCGCGGATCTTGGCCGCCGCGGCCATGAAGTCGCCGGCGACGATCAACTGCACGAACTCTTTCACCTTGACGCCCACCGGACAATCGATCATGCATACCGGCTTGGCGCACTCGAGGCAACGCGCCGCTTCCTGCCGCGCCAGTTCTTCGGAATAGCCCAGGTTCACCTCGGTGAAGTTGGTAGCGCGCAACAGCGGAGGCTGCTCCAGCATGTGCTGCCGGGGCACCTTCATCCGCTCTTTCAGAGACAGGGGATTTGCTGACTTTTGCTTAGGCGGCTGCTTCGTGGGTTCGGTCACCGGCCGTCTCCTTGTACTGCGCAGGCGCCGGCCTGTCCGGCACGAACGGCCTTGACCTGCGACTCGGTCTCGCGCTGAAATTCTTCCATCGATTGCTGCTCCGCCGCGCGGTACATGGAATTGCGCTGCACCAGCACGGCAAAATCCACACGGTGGGCGTCGAATTCGGGGCCGTCCACGCAGGCGAACTCGCTCTTGCCGTCGATCAGCACGCGGCAGCCGCCGCACATGCCGGTGCCGTCGATCATGATCGGATTCAAGCTGACGATGGTGCGGATGTGTTCTTTTCGCGTCATCTCCGCCACCGCCCGCATCATGGGGATGGGACCGATGGCCAGCACCAGGTCGATGCGCGTGCCGTTCTCGATCAACTGCCGCAGCTTGTCGGTGACGAAGCCCTTGTCGGCATAGCTCCCGTCATCGGTCGTGATCATGAGCGCATCGCTGACCTCGCGCAGTTCGCGCTCCAGGATGACCAGTTTCTTGTTGCGCGCGCCGACGATGGAGATCACGCGATTGCCGGCGCGCTTCAGTGCTGCCGCCGTGGGATAAGTCATGGCCGTGCCTACGCCGCCGCCCATCACCACTACGGTGCCGAACTTCTGGATCTCCGACGGTTTTCCGAGCGGCCCCACCACATCCAGAATACTGTCGCCCGTATTCAGCGAATTGAGCAGGTTGGTGGTTTTGCCGGCCGACTGCACCACAATGCGAATCGTGCCGCGCTCGGGGTCGGAGTGTTCGATGGTGATCGGAATGCGTTCGCCCTGCTCGTAGAGCCTCAGGATTACGAATTGCCCTGGTTTTTGCTTGCGTGCAATGCGTGGCGCCTCGATGACGAACCGCTTGATGCCGGGCGCAAGGAACTCCGCGTGTTGTATCTTGAACATGTTTCCCCAAGGGTTGCGTTACAGCTTATTGTCCTTAATGCGCGGGCCAGCGGCTGTGACATGCGTCACTCGTAAAGGCGAGTAAGATCACATTTCAGTGGTCAGCGATCAGCCGTTGGCTTTTAGCTCTTGACAGGCACGATTTTATGAACAAATTCATGAAACTCTAAGCACGTGCTGCAGGCCCTTGACGGCCCGCATGTATTGGGCGCGTTCGAAGGCTCCCGGATCGGGGCAGTGGAGCTGGCTCATGCTGCCTTGCATCTGTTGCACAGACTCGTATTCGTGAACCTGCATCCACTCCTGGATGCCTTGTTCGACATGACGAAGATGGGCGATTCCGTTGCTGATCAGAGCCGAGCACATCATGGTCACATCGGCCCCAACCATGAGCAGCTTGAGGACGTCTTCGGCGCTATGCACACCGCTGGTCGCCGCCATGCTCGCCTGGATGCGGCCATGAAGAATGCCGATCCATGTCAGAGGCAGCCTTAACGCCTGCGGGGTACTGAGCAGCACGTTGGGGATAATCTCCAATTCTTCCAGGTCGATGTCGGGCTGGTAGAAGCGGTTGAACAGCACCAGGCCGTCGGCGCCCAACTGGTCGAACTGCCTGGCCATATTGGCCATGTTGCTAAGAAATGGACTCAGCTTGACGGCCACCGGGATGTGCACCGCGCCCTTTACTTCCCGAACAATGTCGGTATAAATCTTCTCCGTCTCGGCGCCGGAGAGGTCCATGCTGGTGGGAATGAAGTAGAGATTGCACTCGATGGCGTCGGCTCCGGCTTGCTCGATCTGGCGGGCAAACTTGGTCCAACCGCCCAGAGTCGCGCCGTTAAGGCTGGCGATGATCGGAATGTCCACGGCGGCTTTGGCCTTGCGAATGTGATCGAGATAGCCTTCGGGGCCGGTGTGGAATTCGCTGGAATGAGGAAAGTAAGTAAGCGACTCGGCAAAGCTCTCGGTGCCGGCGTTGAGGTGGAGTTCAAGATCGAGAGCCTCCTGATGCAGTTGCTCCTCGAACAGGGAGTAGAGCACGACGGCGGAGGCGCCGGCATCTTCGAGTTTGCGGATGCCGCTGATTTCCTGGGAGAGCGGGGATGCGGAGACGACCAGCGGCGTCCGCAGCTTCATGCCGAGATACTTCGTGGTTAGGTCCATAATGATTCCCCTTCTTAGTGTGTGCCGCTATTTATAAGCCTGAAGCAGTCAAGCGACAGACTGAACTGATAACTTGATCGAACAATTCGGCATCCTTCTCATGAACAGAGCCATAACTGGCGACGTCGCCTGAGTTGATAGAGCCATATCTGACGATAACCGATCTTCGGAGTCGAACTCGCCGCCAAAATTCTCCGTCGCCCCAGAATCCCCAGGAGTCTTCACCGACCGGGCTTCCTTTGTCATCAAAAATCCTTCGATTCTCAACTGGACCGGAATAGATGAGCGCCGGATTGACAGCGGGTTTCATGCTTTCATCACTTTCCGGGTTCCACCAAATTTCCAGGAGTGATGCGCTGTTCCTGAGTCTAAGACTAAAACCAGAAGGTCCTACAGGCGTGTCGGAGGGCGAAAGGTCTTTGATCGGGGTGAAGCGTTCTATTGGAATATCGAACTGAAAATCAGCCTGCGTTCCGACTGCTCTCCATCTCAAACCGGGCCCGACGGCAATCCTTCTCATCTCTGGCTTCAACTCTTTACAACTAGACACAACAGGAACCTTTGGTGCGAGCGGCTTTGTTTTGTCGCTACGAAATTGTAGATACGCGACCGCAAGTAAAAGAACTCCCGTGGCGACGATGATCAACTTCTTCATATCAAAGACAGCCGCTATTTCCGGGTTTCCGCCGGCGCCGCTGGAGCCGTCGCCGGACCTGCTGTGCGCTGTGCCAGATACTCGTAGAAGCGATAGCGCGAGTCCGCATCCTGCTGCGCTTCTTGCCAGAGCAGTTTTGCGTGTTCCGGGTTGCTCTTCTGGAGCATCTTGAAGCGTGTTTGCTGCAGCAGATAGTCTTTGACTTTGCGCGTGGGGGTGCGGCAATCGAGGGTTAACGGATTCTGACCGGCCAGAGTGCGCTCCGGGTTATAGCGATAGAGCAGCCACTGGCCCGAATCGACCGCGACTTTTTGGTCTGACATTGCCGTGGTCATGTCGATGCCGTGCGCGATGCAGTGCGAATAGGCAATGATGATGCTGGGGCCGTCATAGGCTTCCGCTTCGAGGAAGGCCTTGAGCGTGTGTTCGTCTTTTGCGCCCATGGCAACACTGGCCACGTAGACGTTGCCGTAACTCATCGCCATCATGCCTAGATCTTTCTTCGGACCGGATTTGCCTCCGGCAGCGAACTTGGCCACGGCCGCACGCGGCGTGGCTTTCGAGGCTTGGCCTCCAGTGTTGGAATAGACCTCGGTGTCGAGCACCAGCAGGTTCACGTTGCGTCCGCTGGCCAGAACGTGGTCGAGGCCGCCGTAACCAATGTCGTAGGCCCAGCCATCGCCGCCTACGATCCAAACGCTCTTCTTGACCAGCATGTCGGCGAGCGACAGTAGTTGCTTTGCTTCCGGAGAGTTCAGACCCTTCAGCTTTTCCTTCAGCAGTTCGACGCGCTGCCGCTGCTCGAAAATGTCAGCCTCATCTTTCTGTGGTTGCCCGAGCAAAGCGTTGGCGAGTTCGTCTCCGATGGCGCCGGATTGGCGGCGCACCAGTTCACGGGCGAATTCGGTCTGCTTGTCAATGGAGAGGCGGAATCCCAGGCCGAACTCGGCGTTGTCTTCAAACAGGGAATTCGACCATGCCGGCCCGCGGCCTTCGATGTTCTTGGCCCAAGGTGTGGTTGGCAGGTTCCCGCCGTAGATCGAAGAACAACCGGTGGCGTTGGCGACCACGGAACGGTCTCCGAATAGTTGGGTGAGCAGCTTCACATAGGGTGTCTCGCCGCATCCGGAACAGGCTCCCGAAAATTCGAACAAAGGCTCCTGCACCTGTTGCTGGCGGATGGTGCTGCTCTTGATCTTGCGGCGATCGAATTCTGGAATCTTGAGGAAGAATTCCCAGTTCTCGCGCTCGGGTGCGCGCAGCGGCGGCTGCGCCACCATGTTGATCGCTTTCAGGCGGGTCTCGCTCTTGTTCTTGGCGGGACAGATATCGACGCAAATGCCGCATCCGGTGCAGTCTTCGGGCGCAACTTGAATCGTGTACTTCTGGCCCACCCAGTCTTTATCCTTGTCGCGCACGTCGGTGGATTTGAAGGTTGCGGGCGCGCCTTCGAGCTGCTTGGCGTCGTACACCTTGATGCGAATCACGGCGTGCGGACAGACCATGGCGCACTTGCCGCACTGAATACAGAGCTTCGTATCCCAGGCGGGAATTTCGAGGGCGATGTTGCGCTTTTCCCATTTGGCGGTGCCGGTGGGGAAGGTTCCATCGACGGGGAAAGCGCTCACGGGGAGGTCGTCGCCGTGGCCAGCGTAAATCACGCTGAGCACATCGCGCTCAAACTTGGGCGCCCCGGCAGCGAATGCGGGGGGCATTTCGATTTGGCTGGTCACCTTCTCCGGAATGGCGACTTCGAACATGTGCGCGAGGGTTTCATCCACGGCGCGCAGGTTTTGCTGCACGATCTCGTCGCCCTTCTTGCCGTAGGTGTTGCGGATAGACTGGCGAATAGCTTCAATGGCTTGTTCGCGAGGCAGGACCTTGGAGATGGCGAAGAAGCAGGTCTGGAGAATAGTGTTCATGCGCGAGCCCATGCCGGTTTCGCGCGCGACCTGATAGGCGTCAATGATGAAGAAGCGGGCCTTCTTGGCGATCAGTTGGGTCTGGACTTCGCGCGGCAACTGGGCCCAAACCTCGTCCTTGTTAAAAGGACTATTGAGCAGGAAAACGCCACCCGGAACCAGGGTGCTGAGCATGTCGTAGCGCTCGAGGAATATCCATTGATGGCAGGCCACAAAGTTGGCTTTGGAGATCAGATAGCTCGACCGGATGGGCTGCGGCCCGAAGCGCAGGTGCGAGACTGTCATCGCGCCTGATTTTTTCGAGTCGTAGACGAAGTAGCCCTGTCCGTAGTTGTCGGTGTTTTCGCCGATGATCTTGATGGAGTTCTTGTTCGCGCCCACGGTGCCATCCGCGCCCAAGCCGTAGAACATGGCTCGCACGACGCTGTCGGGCTCGACGGAAAAATCGGCATCGTAATCCAGGCTGGTGTGGCCCACGTCGTCATGAATGCCGACGGTGAAGTGGTCTTTTGGCTTCGGTGCCGCCAGGTTGTCGTATACGGCTTTGACCATCGAGGCGGTGAATTCTTTCGAGGAAAGGCCGTAACGTCCGCCGATGGTTTCCGGCGCAGTCTTGAGCTTTCCGTAGCCCAGCTTGAGTCCTTCTTGCAGGGCGCTGACCACGTCGAGATAAAGAGGCTCTCTGCCGGCGCCGGCTTCCTTGGTGCGATCGAGGACGGCGATCTTGCGCACGGTTGCGGGCAGGGCCTCGAGGAAGCTCTTAACGGAGAACGGGCGGTAGAGGCGGACTTTGAGCAAGCCAACCTTTTCTCCGTTGCGGTTCAGATAGTCCACCGTCTCGTGGGCGGCGTCGGCGCCCGAACCCATCATGACGATCACGCGCTCGGCATCGGGTGCGCCGGCGTAGTCGAACAGGTGATAGGAACGGCCTACGACCTGGGAAAACTTGTCCATGACCGCCTGGACTTTATCCGGGCAGGCGTTGTAATAAGGATTGCCCGCTTCCCGCGCCTGAAAGAAGACGTCGGGGTTTTGCGCGCTGCCCCGCAGCACGGGATGGTCGGGAGAAAGCGCGCGCTGGCGGTGCTCGAAGACACGATCCATATTGATGAGGGCGCGCATGTCGTCTTCGGTGAGCATCTCGATTTTGTTTACTTCATGCGAGGTGCGGAAGCCGTCAAAAAAATGCACGAAGGGGATGCGGGTTTCGAGCGTGGCCGCGTGCGCGATCAGCGCCAGGTCCATCGCCTCCTGCACAGAGTTCGACGCGAGCAGCGCGAATCCGGTGGTTCGGCACATCATCACGTCGGAGTGGTCGCCGAAAATCGAGAGAGCGTGGGTGGCGACCGTGCGCGCGCTGACATGAAATACCGTTGCCGTCAGTTCGCCGGCGATCTTGTTCATGTTCGGGATCATCAGCAGCAGGCCTTGCGACGCGGTGAAGGTCGTAGCCAGGGCTCCGGTCTGGAGCGCGCCATGAACCGCTCCAGAGGCGCCGCCTTCGCTTTGCATTTCAATCACATGGGGGATGGTGCCCCAGATGTTGGGCACGTCTTCCGACATCCATTGATCGGCCCATTCGCCCATGTTCGACGACGGCGTGATGGGATAAATGGCGATGACCTCGTTGAGGCGGTAGGCAACATTGGCGACGGCTTCGTTGCCGTCCATGGTCTTAAACTTACGTTTCATGACATCCCCTTCTGAATTTCCTGGTGAGTCCGCCGGACTGCTCTGGAATGGTCATCTATAAGAATGCCGGAGCGGAGTGATCTTGTCGGGAACGCGGCTCACGGAGACCTGTGATCCAGGTCACCAAGCAAACAAAAACGCTTTTGGCTGTTAGCTGTTAGCTAAAGGCCAAAGTTCTCAGTTCCCGGTTCTCAGTTCCCAGCGAGAAGCGGGAATTCGATACTCAGAACTAAGCTACTGGGAACTGAGAACTGAGAACTGATTTCAGAGTTCCAAGGTGGCCCGGAGCGATGTTAGATCTTCATCCGCGCGAATGTGAAAGCCAAGGCGCCTAAAGACGGCCTGCATGCCCATGTTGTCCGGCAACATTTCCGCGGACACCAGGCTTAACTTTTCATCCCGAGCAATCTGGACGATCCGGCGCAGCAATTCATATCCCAACCCCAGCTTTTGATACTTATCGGAAACCAGCGCCGCGACTTCCGCTTCATTCTTGCCGTGAAGCTTGTTCATGCGCCCGACGCCGAAGATCCGGCGTTCCCCCGTGCCGGGATCGGTATGTTCGGCGACCAGCGCCATTTCGCGGTCATAATCGCCGAAACAGATGCGCAAGAGCCGCTCATGCGCCACACGCCGGCTCAGGCTGAGGGAGCAGAAGTAGCGCAAATAAACGCTGCGATCGGAGAGCGTCTCATGAAACTTAGCGATTAGCGGTTCGTCTTCGGGACGGATCGGTCGGATCGTGACCTGATTCCCATCATTCATGGTCCAGGACGAGACGTACTGCGAGGGGTAGGGACGGATGGCGGGCTTGGGCAACTGGTCGAGGGTCACGGCGGGCCCATGCAACACGACTCGGGCATCGAGGGCCAGCAGGCGCTCCGGTGAGGCGAGCAGGGGATTGATGTCAATCTCCGCAATCCAGCGCTGTTCGAGAACGAGCTGACTGAAGCGGACTAGCAGGTTCTCCAGAGCCGTTATGTCGATCGGCGGGCGTCCGCGGACGCCCTTCAGTGCGGTGAAGATTCTGGTCTGCTCCATCATCCGCTGCGCCAGAGTCGTGTTCAGCGGCGGAAGGGCCAGGGCGCGGTCGCGATACACTTCGACCAACTGGCCGCCAGAGCCGAAAAGGATGACCGGCCCAAATTGGGGATCCACGCTGCTGCCCAGGATTAACTCGTAGCCATCGGGCTTCACCATCGGCTGCACGCTTACGCCGGAGAACTGGCCAGGGCCGGCTTTCTCCGCAACCGAAGACTCGATGGCGCGATAGGCGGAGCGGACCGCCGATTCATCGGGCAAGTTCAGTTGGACGCCGCCAACATCCGTTTTGTGCGTGATGGTTTCGGAAAGGACTTTCAGCACAACCGGAAAGCCAAGTCGCGACGCCAGTGTGACCGCTTCGTCCTCGCTGGCGGCAGCGTGGGTCGCAACCGTGGGGATGCCGTACAGCGACAACAACTGCTTCGATTCCAACTCCGTGAGCAGAACGCGGCCTTGTTCCCGCACATGCTGAATGATTTGCTCGACCTGATTGCGAGCTGCGACTCCCACCTCCGATTGGTCGGTCAGGCTAGGCGTCTCGTACAGTCCGCGCAGGTTGCAGGTGTATCGCCACATGTGCGTGAAAGCTCGCGCGGCGGTGTCCGGATAAGGAAAGGTTGGAATGCCCGCCGCATTCAGGACGGCTTCTCCGGCCGCAACGCTGTTCCCTCCCATCCAGCTGGCGAGCACCGGCTTGCTATGGCCTTTGGCATAAGGCTTCAAGCTTTCTGCAACCTGCAGGGGATCGGCCATGGCTTGCGGGACAAGGATGACCAGGAGTCCATCGCTGTTCGGGTCTTGCGAGGCGATTTCTAGGGCGCGAGCAAAGCGCTCGGAATCGGTATCGGCAAGAACATCGATGGGATTGCTATGACTCCAATGAGCGGGGAGGAACTCATTCAGGCGCTGCAGGCTGTCCGGGGAAAGCTCGGCCAGTTCTCCCCCGTTGGCCACCAGGGAGTCCGTGGCCAACACGCCGGGACCGCCGGCGTTGGTCAGGATGGTAAGCCGCGGACCCTTGGGACGGGGTTGCTTGCTGAGCACTTCCGCCATATAGAACAGGTCGGCGATATTGTGGACCCGCAAAACTCCGGAACGGTGGAAGGCTGCATCCAGCACTTCGTCGCTGCCCGTGAGCGCGCCCGTGTGCGATGACGCCGCGCGGGAGGCCGCTTCCGAACGGCCGGCTTTGATCACGATAATCGGCTTGGTGAGGGCGACTTCACGGGCGGCGGACAAGAACCTCCGGGCGTTTCCCACCGACTCCATGTAGATCAAAATGCTCTTGGTGTTCGGGTCGTCGCCAAAGTGGTCGAGCAAATCCCCCCAACCCACATCGAGCATCGAACCGGTTGAGACGATGGCGCTGAAGCCAACTTGTTCGCGCGCGCTCCAGTCGAGGATCGCGACCTGCAGCGCTCCACTCTGACTCAGGAACGCAACATTCCCCGCCTTGGGCGGATCTTTTACGAACGTGGTATTCAACCCGACCGACGGGTTCATAATACCCAGGCAGTTGGGACCAATCAGGCGCATGGAACTGCGCCGCAGGTGCTCTTGGATTTGTCGTTCGAGCGCCGCGCCTTCCGCACCGCGCTCTCTGAATCCGGCGGAAATCACGATTGCGGAGCTGACGCCGGCATCCACGCATTCTCCAACAATCTGCGGGACCGTCGTTGCCGGGGTGGTAATGACCGCCAAGTCCACCGGTTGGGGCACGTCGTGAATGCTGCTGTAGCTTTTAAGCCCGAGCACTTCCGGATGCTTCGCGTTGACGGCATACACTTTCCGTAGCGAACTGCCGCGCAGCAGGTTCTCGAGAACGGTGCGCCCCACCGTGCCGGGACGGCTGGTCGCACCGATGACGGCCACCGAAGTGGGAGCGAACATGGTGTCGAGGCCGTAGCTATCGGGGAGCGTCCGTTTCCCAACGGCATTCATCTGTTTCTCTACGGAATTCGGCGCTCGTCGGCTGAGATCAGCCTCGGTGGAACCTATCAACGTCATGCGGCAACTCTGGCCAGCGCGAGAATCGTGATGCTCTCGGGTTTCATCGATAGGCCTCTTTGTCGGAAACTGGCAGCGGTTGGCCGAGTTCCGCTCGCTGTTCCCCTACCTGCACACGGGGTTCAAACGTCTGTTCCACCGAGAGAGCGCGAGATACCAGGCATTTCTCTTTGGCCTTGTGCAAGAGCCTGATGGCCCGTTCCCGCTCCTCTTCTCGCGGAATCATCAAATATGCACGAATGAGCACTTCGCCAAAAGTATATCCGGTGTCGGCTTTGCCGATGGCGCTTTCCACTTCCACCTGCAGGTCGGTGTAGGCCAGCTTCGAATTATCCGCGAGTGCCCGAAAGGTAGTCGTATAGCAACTGGCGACCGCGCATAACAGCAAGTCCTCAGGTGTCCACCTGCCTTCCAAGCCGCCAAACGCCGGCGGGGAGGTGAAGTGGATCGCATTGGGTGCGGAACTGGATCTTGCAATGCCGGTTCGACCAGACGCCCACCAGGCAATGACTCGAAATCGAAGTGCTTCCTCAGTAGTCATGGTGTTATTACCCTCCTCGATCCGGCGTCGCACCGGCAGCGGTTGCGGTGCTATCGAAGTACATCGAAACCCGCCCTCGGTACAGCTGCCCCAAGCCTCCCGTGGTGTATAGAGTCTCCTCGCAGAAGGATTTGGCGACCATGTTTACAGTCACGCGTTTTTGTGATCCTGATCACAGACCCGATCGGTGATACAATTTTCGCGGAGAGCGGTGGCGAATGCGTGCGCCCTACGGGCTGAACATCCTCGACAACTGCCTGGCCTGCCCGATGCGTGAGGAACATTTGTTCTGCCATCTGCCGGAAGCCGCGCTGCAGCGGCTGAATGAGATCAAATCCACCGCGGTCTATCCAAAATCCGCCATGCTGTTTATCGAGGGACAGCAGCCGCGCGGCGTATTCGTGCTCTGCGCGGGGAAAGCGAAGCTTTCGACCTCGTCGGCGGAGGGCAGGACCGTCATCACCAGAATCTCCGAGCCGGGAGATGTTCTGGGGCTCAGCGCCACGATTTCCAATCGGCCTTACGAAGTGACCGCCGAGATGATCGAGCCCGGCCAGGCAAATTTCATTACCCGGGATGCCTTAATGCACTTTTTGCGCGAGCATGGCATCGTGGCTTTGCGAGTGGCGGAGGAGTTAAGCCGCAATTACTACACCGCGTATGAAGGAATCCGCACCCTGGGACTTACCAACTCCCCGTCCGAGAGATTCGCAAAATTACTGCTGGGATGGTCCAATGCGGCGGGTAATGGAGATCCTCTGCAGGTGAAGCTGACGCTGACCCATGAGGAAATCGCCGAAATCATTGGCACGACGCGGGAAACCGTCAGCCGCTTGCTCTCGCAGTTTAAGAGGAAACAACTCGTGCAGTTCAAGGGCGCAAACCTGATTATCCGCAACAAAGCCGCCCTGGAAGATATGGTCAACTCCTGACCGCCGGAACTTCCTGTTCCGTGCTTACGCTAACCGCCTGTGGTGAAACTCCAGCGTCCAAGACCAGCGCCTAAACAGGCTGCGGAAAAAGTCGCGTTCCACGCGGCAGCGGCCCTCAGCGGCTAAACAGGCTGCGGAAAGGCGTATTCATAACACCCCGCCTGCGGTATGCCTGAAGGCATACTCCGATACAAATCGTACTTGCGCCACGGGCTGCTAATCCTTTGTGGACGGTGCGCTCGGGTCCTTGAGAGTGTGCTCCGCGAGTTCGTAACCGACCGCGGCATAGTAGATGGCTCGATCAAAGAACTGCTCCAGCAACTGCAGCATTTCCATTTCGCCGAGCATTTCCGAGGGTCGGTCCAGAACCGATTCTTTCCTGATGAAGTCCCACAGGTTCCCCTTGGTCAAAACGATCACCCAAATCACTTCGCTCACGGGCACCTGCTGGGTGGCCCGCCGCGCCCCGATCTGCAGGTAGCGCTGTTCCAGGTGGAGTTTGTCTTTCCCGATCAGCCATTCCCCTAAATGACGGTAGATCTCGTACACCCGTTCTTTCAGTTCTTCCGGAGGAACGTTCTGACGGTAGTTTTGGGTAAACCGCGAATTCTGGACTCGATCGAGAAGGGAAGCGGCCAGCTCTTGGGAGCGGGTCTCGATCATCCGAACGAGGCGATATAACATCATCGACATGACGTCCTCCCGTCCTCAATCCAATCATCCAGTTTCAATGCCCGTATTCTCCGCGGCCATGACCGGCGGTACAGTGGCCCGTGACGAGGATCACGAAGGCAGGAGCCGGTTGGCCCAGGGCCTTCCCGCCAGTTCCTGTTTTCATGAAAGCGCACTGTCTACCACGCCATATTATCAAGCGTTGCGTAGGGGTGGGACCGCTTTTCGGCGGCCTCTGTCTTTTCGGGTGCTAGCCGAGGGGACTCCAGGAAACTTAAGATAGGAAACTACAGGCAAGAGAAAGGCAGGATTCCATGACTCCCTCAACCACTTTGCCCCCCGCTCAGCACCGCGTCGACATCCAGCCCCTCACTCCCGAAGATCTACGCAAGATTGACGCCTACTGGCGCGCTGCCAACTATCTCTCGGTCGGCCAGATTTATCTATATGCAAATCCGCTTCTGCGCGAACCCCTGAAGGTCGAGCACATCAAGCCGCGACTACTCGGACACTTCGGCACGACGCCCGGCTTGAACTTCATCTACGCCCACTTCAATCGCCTGATTAAGAACTACGATCTGAATGCCATCTATTTTGCCGGCCCCGGCCATGGCGGGCCCGGAATGGTTGCGAACACGTACCTGGAGGGCACCTACAGCGAGTTTTATCCCAACATTCCCCAAAACGAAGAGGGCATGAAGAAGCTGTTTAAACAATTTTCCTTCCCCGGCGGAATTCCGAGTCATGCGGCGCCTGAGACTCCCGGCTCCATCCACGAAGGCGGGGAGCTGGGATATTCGATCATGCACGCTTGCGGCGCCGTGTTCGACAATCCCGACCTCGTGGGGTGCTGCGTGGTGGGAGACGGCGAGGCGGAAACGGGGCCGCTAGCCACCAGTTGGCATTGCAATAAGTTTCTGGATCCGGTCGGGGACGGCGCCGTGTTGCCGATTCTCCACCTCAACGGCTACAAGATCGCCAATCCGACGCTGCTCGCGCGAATGAGCGATGAGGAACTTACCCATCTCTTCACTGGCTATGGCTGGAAACCGTATTTCGTCGAGGGACACGAGCCCGAAGCCATGCATCAACTCATGGCTGGGACGTTAGACGCCATTGTGAGCGAAATTCGATCGATTCAAGACGCCGCTCGCCAGGACACTGCTCGTCAAAACAACGCTCGGCAAAACAACGCTCACAATGGCGGAGGGTTGAATCGGCCCCTGTGGCCGATGGTGATCTTGCGCAGCCCGAAGGGTTGGACGGGACCCAAAGTGGTCGACGGAAAACCCATCGAGGGCACCTGGCGCGCCCATCAGGTGCCGGTCGCTGACCTGCAGTCGAAGCCGGAACACGTGAAGATTCTGGAAGACTGGCTCAGAAGTTATCGTCCCGAGGAATTGTTTGACCCGAAGGGAAGATTGATTCCGGAACTGGCCGAACTAGCTCCCAAAGGCGATCGCCGGATGGGAGCGAACCCTCATGCCAATGGCGGCTTGCTGTTGCGGGATTTGGTCATGCCCGACTTCCGTAATTATGCCGTCAGCGTCCCGAAGCCCGGAACCGAGAATGCGGAA
>Ga0209517_10002292_pt1 | contig 27230 bp, 27 predicted proteins | sample PeaSoiMetSII2010_FD_187695 | JGI IMG/M metagenome (GOLD analysis project Ga0209517, IMG submission 187695) | Peat soil microbial communities from Weissenstadt, Germany - SII-2010 (SPAdes) (version 2) | ecosystem: Environmental > Terrestrial > Soil > Wetlands > Peat | place: Germany...
GAGAGGGGTGCCGAAGGCGGGGTGTGGGGTCGGGTCCAGGAGTTTCACCCCCGGCTACTCAATTTGCTCCCCTCCCGGGAGCACGGATTCGCGCGTAATCGACCACCCCTTTGCAATCGCTTACAGAGGGTCTTGAAACTGCTTCTAGTCAGCTTCTCTGTGCCTCTGTGTCTCAGCGGTTAACCGCTTTGTATTAGCTTGCTGCGAGCGCCCAATTAAATTATAGGTTATTCGAGCGACTTGTGGAAGCGCAGGACGCTGACGGTCAGCAGGACGACTGCCAGGCCGGCCATGGCGGCGATGTTTGGCCACAGAACGTCAAGCCCCACGCCTTTGAGGTAGACGCTGCGCAGAAGGACCATGACGTGCGTCATAGGGTTGATGAAGCTGAGCCTCTGGAAAAACATCGGCATGCTGCTGATCGGGTTGCCGAAGCCGGAGAGCGTGATCATGGGCATATTAAAAAAGAAGGAGGCGAGCATGGCTTGCTGCTGGGTGGCGGAGATGGTGGAGAGGAGGAGTCCAAGCCCCAGCGCCGCGACGATGAACGTCGCGAGCCCGAGCGCCAGCACGGCGACTTTGCCGCGGAAGGGAACGCTGAACCAGAGCGTGCCGACGATGGCGATCATAGTCGAGTCGAAGGCTCCGATGAGGAAAAAGGGAAGGGTCTTGCCGAGGATAAACTCCCAGCGGCGAATGGGCGTAACCATCACCTGCTCGAGCGTGCCGATCTCCCGCTCGCGTACCACCGCGAAGGCCGTCAGCATCATGACCATGATCAGCATCAGGTTGCCGATCACGCCGGGAACGAAGTACCACTGGCTGTTGAGGCTTTCGTTGAACCAGGGGCGGGTCTCGAGCTGGACCTGGGGCACGAAGGCGGCCAGTTGCGGCGCCGTGCGGCGCATCTGGTCGGTCTCGTAGTCGCGCGCGAATTGAGCGCCAATCTGGTTGAGATAACCGAGCGCCACGAGCGCCGTATTCGAGTCGGAGGAGTCCGCCACCACCTGCACGGAGGCGCCTTGGCCGTTGCGCAAGCGCTGGGCGAAGCCGGAATGGATTTCCAGCGCTACCAGAAAATCGCCGCGGTCGATGCCTTCGCGAAGGTCATCCCGCTGTGCGGCATATTGCTTAATGTCGAAATAGCGGCTGGCGGAGAAGTGCGACACCAGTTCGCGGCTCTCCTGCGTATTGTCCTGGTCGAGCACGGCGAGCGCCACGTGCTTCACTTCCATCGTGGCCGCATACCCGAACACCAGCATCTGGATGATCGGCGGGCCGATGAGCACGAACCGCGTGTGGGGATCGCGCAGCGTTTGGATGAACTCCTTCCGCAGCATGTGCCCGACCCGCGCGAAGGATTGAAGAATTTTCATTCCAGCCTCAAGTTGTTGTAGGGGTGGCCCTTGTGGCCGCCCCATAGGCGCGTACCTAATGACGCGAGCCGCGGAGCGGCGCCAGAAAGTAGCCCACGGCGTAAGCCGTGGGACCCCGTACGGTGTTCATATCCGCAGCCCCGGAGGGGCGAAAGAGACGGTGCCGGGGGATCTGTCGCCCCTCCGGGGCTTATACAACCCGGGGCCGCTCCTCGATCCCACGGCTTACGCCATGGGCTACTCTCTCGCGGCCCTCCGGGCCTCGGGAAGCGGTCAATGAGTGCTACGTAGCGCGAATTGAGCCATTAGCGCCTATGTGTGGCCGCCCGGGGCAACCTCAAGGACTGCCCCTACACGTTCATTCCAGCCTCTTGTGAAAGGCGCGCGTGGAGAGCGTGACCAGCACCACCGCAATAATCGCCAAAGCGAAGAGCTGTCCGGCCATTAACCGGATCACTGTGCCTTTCAGGAACACGTTGCGCAGAATGGCAACGTAATAGCGCGCCGGCAGCACGCGCGTGATCCACTGCACCACCACCGGCATCTGCTCGATGGGAAAAATGAATCCCGACAATAGAAATGTCGGAAGGAACGTGGCCAACAGGGCTATCTGGCTCGCGCCGAGTTGCGACTTGGCCGTAACTGAAATGAAGTAGCCGAGCGACAGCACCACCACCAGAAACAGCATCGAGCAGCCGAACAAAACCGTCCAACTGCCGCGAAAGGGAACGTCGAACCACCACACGGCCACGCCCGCGCAAACCGCCGTGTCCATAATACCGATCAGGAAATAAGGCGTGAGCTTGCCGATCTGGATCTCGAGCTTGGCGATCGGCGTGGAAATGAGCTGCTCCATGGTGCCGCGCTCCCACTCGCGTGCGATAGTCAGCGAAGTGAGAAACGCGCCCACCACTGCCATCACCATGGCCACCACGCCCGGCACGATATTCGACATGCTCTCAAGGTCTTCGTTGAACCAGGTCCGGGGCTCGAAGGTGACATCGGCGGGAGCACGGGCGAGGCCGTGGCTCTCGCGCCAATCGATCTGCACCTGCGCCGAATAGGCCTGCACGATATTGAGCGCGTAACCCATACCGATGTTCGCCGTATTGCTGTCGCTCGCGTCGAGCAGCGCCTGCACGCTGGCATGGCCATCGGAGCGCAACCGCTCGGCGAATTGCGGCGGCACGACTACCGCCACCGTGCAGACGCCGTAGTCAATGTTCCGCACCACGTCGGTGTAACTTTCCGACAGATGAACGATCTTGAAATAGTCGGTGGCCTGAAAGCGCTTGAGCAGGTCCTGGCTGGTTTGCGTCCCGTCACGGTCGTACACGCAAAGCGGAATGTGCTTCACGTCCAGGTTCACCGCGTAGCCGAAGATCAGGAGTTGGATGATCGGCATGGCGATGATGATCATCAGGCTCAGGGGATCGCGCCGGATCTGAATGATTTCCTTGCGCGTCATGGCCAGGATGCGACGCCCACTCATGCGGATTTCTCCTGTTTGGGTTGGCGCGCTGCGGTGAGCGAAACAAACACGTCTTCGAGGCTGGGTGGAATCTGTTCCAGCCGTCCCACACGCAGGCCCCGAGCCTCGAGCGAGTCCCGAACCTTGGGCAAGGCAGCTTGGGCATCGGCGACGACCGCATGCAGGCTGCTTCCGAAGACCGCCGCATCGAGGACGCCGGGAGTTTCCCCCAGCGCTTCGAGGCCCGGCCCCAGCGGTTCGCACTCGACCAGCAATAGTTCCCCTATCATGTAACGGCTCTTCAGTTCCGTGGGAGTGCCCATCGCCACGATGCGCCCGCGATCGATCATCACCAGGCGGTTGCAGTATTCCGCTTCGGCCATATAGTGCGTGGTGACGAACACCGTGATGCCTTCGTCGACCATCTGGTGGATCAAATCCCAGAACTGCCGCCGCGAGACGGGATCCACGCCCGAGGTCGGCTCGTCGAGGAAAACGATGGGAGGGCGGTGCAGGACAGCGCAGCCGAGCGCCAGGCGCTGCTTCCAGCCCACGGCAAGGGCGCGTGTGGGAGATTGCTCTCGTCCCTCGAGCCCCGCCATGCGCAGCGCCCACGCCAGGCGCTCCGGCAGGTCGCGAGCCGGAACGCTGTACATCCCCGCAAAGAACCGCAGGTTCTCGATAACTCGCAGGTCGTTGTAGAGCGAGAACTTTTGTGACATGTAACCGATCTGCTGGCGCACCGCTTCAGGGGCTGCCGCCACGTCGATGCCCGCCACCAGCGCCTTGCCGGAGGTAGGGCGCAGCAGGCCGCACAGGATGCGGATGGTGGTGGATTTGCCGGCGCCGTTGGGGCCAAGAAAACCGAAAATCTCGCCCCGGCGGGCCTCGAAGCTGATGCGGTCTACCGCCGTAAACGCCCCGAACCGCTTAGTGAGGTTCTCGACCAACACCGATGTGTCGTTTTGGACCATCAGGGTTCCGTTCCTACGGCCGCGCAACTCGACAACTTAACCCTCTCCCTTGGGGAGAGGGTGCCCCGCGACGGCGCCGTCATCAGCCGCCGCGGGACGGGTGAGGGGTTAGTTCCGTTTCCCAATTCCTGACTCGCCTTCCAGCGCCGAAACGAACAGGTCTTCGATGCTCGGCGCTACCGACTGAATGGAATCGTAAGGCGTCGAGGTCGACTCGAGGCAGGCGCGCAATTCCGGAAACCGCCGCTCTGCACTGTCCACAAACAGATGGACGCGATCACCCACCAGCAGCGCGCTGCGCACCGCATCCGCCTTTGCGAGCAAATCGCGCACGCGCCCCGGCTCCGGCGCATGAACGGCCAGAATCTCGCCGGGGAATTTCTTCTTCAGTGCGGCGGGCTGGTCGCAAAAGAGCAACCGCCCCTGGTGCAAGAGGCCAACGCGATGGCAGCGCTCGGCCTCGTCTAGATAAGAAGTCGAGGTGAGGATGGCCACTCCCCCGGCGAGCAGAGAATACAGAATTCGCCAGAAATCGCGTCGCGACACCGGATCCACACCATTGGTCGGCTCGTCGAGAAGGATCACTTTGGGGGTGTGAATCAACGCGCAGACCAACCCCAGCTTCTGCTTCATCCCGCCTGAGAGATTCCCGGCCAGGCGCCTGCGGAAATCGCTCAGACCCGCCGCCGCCAGCAGCTCCGCGGAGCGCGGCTCGCGCTTCTTGCGGGTGACGCCGAAGAGATCCGCATAAAACCGAATGTTCTCGTCCACCGTCAGGTCTTCGTAAAGGCCAAAGCGCTGCGACATGTAGCTGAGGTGGTGTTTCGCGCCCTCGGGGTCGCGCACCACGTCGTAGCCGGCTACGGTCGCCGAGCCCGAATCCGCGTCCAACACTCCGGCGAGCATGCGCATCGCCGTCGTCTTCCCCGCCCCATCCGGCCCCACCAGGCCAAAGATTTCTCCCGGATGCACGTCGAAGCTGAGCTGGTCGACGGCGCGCACTTCACCGAAGCGCTTACTGAGTGCGGAAACGATGATGGCTGGGGTCGTATTCATATTGGCACTTCAATATTAATCTGCCACTTCGACCGCAGCGCCCGACAGCGGACGCCGGCTACTTGGCTGAGTCCTACCATCCGAGCAACCGCGGATATCCATACTCAATATGCCTGAGAATAGTGATGTCCCTTACCATCTTTGTGGTCGGAGAGACAATAATGAGGTGTATGGTTTCGTCGGGAGGCGGGTGGCCGAAAAATCCCAGAATCCATGCAAGCGGGTTTTCCTGTGGAACGCTCGAATCCACGAGCACTGCCAAAATAGGCAAGGTGGCATTCCAGCCAAACCGTCTGATGCTCCAGCCGGGATCGAGACTGCGACTCCACACGACTGTACTCACTTGCCCCTGCTTCGCCATGATGTCGGTGATGTCTCGCATCCCGTAATCAGTGTGAGTTGAATAACATCTAGCAAGATATGTCCCATCGCGATATTCCGCTGTCGGTTCGTCCATGCAACCAGGCATTTCTCCAGTGCTATAGGAGAGAGTTTTCTGGGCTGCCATCTTTGGCGGTAGTTCAGTTTCTGTCAAGAACCCGCCTGCCAGGGTTATGTCTATGGTCCAATACTTGTCGCTGCCAGCGGTTTCCACATCGACGTGCACTATGCCTGGAATCCCCGGATCGGGCGGAAAGTGCCGGACCACGGTGTGATTGCAGCTGCATCCGAGTGTCACTAAACATAAAAGGCTTGCTAATCCGGGTCTCATGTCGCGTTATCCTCGGGCAAGGGGGGGTTCTCAATCGAGAACCGGCAATCTGCAGGCAGTCCTTGCTACTTCACCTTGATAAATGCATCCGCCGGCATTCCTGGCTTAAGCTCGTAGTTCGGGTTCTCGACATCCACCTTGACGCGATAGACCAGCGTGACGCGCTCCTTCTCCGTCTGCACGCTCTTAGGAGTGAATTCCGCCTCGGAGGAAATCAAGGAAATTCGGCCGTGATAAATCTTGTCAGGATAGGTATCGGACCGCACGTCAACGCACTGACCCCAGTGCACCTTGCCGAGATCGGTTTCCGGCACATAGACGCGCAGCCAGAGGTGGTCGAGGTCAGCCAGAGTTACGATGGGCGTGCCGGGGGAAACCACTTCGCCCATCTCAGCCTGCCGCACCAGCACCACTCCGTTGAAGGGCGCGCGCAGCACGGTGTAAGACAGCCGGATGCGCGAGAGGTGGAGGCTCTGGTCCGCCTGATGAACGTTGGCTTGGTCCACCTCGAGTTCCTCTTTGCGCGTGCCCTCGATGAGCTCGTTGTAGATCTGTTGCGTTCGGTCGTAGGCAGCCTGCGCGCGGGTCACACTGGTGGCCGCCTGATCGCGGGTTTGCGTGGGTATTTCGTCTTTCTCGGCAAGCGCCTGGTAGCGCGCGTAATCCTTCTTCCGCTGCTCGAGGTCGGCCTGAGCGTCGAGCGTGGCCTGGCGGGCTGCCTCGATCTCCTGCTGACGGCTGCCCGCTAAGCCCAGCGAGAGTTGGCGATCGCGCACGCCTGCGACGGCTTCGTCCACCACGACTTGCTGGCGATAGTCGTCATTATCCAGCCGCGCCAGCAGGTCTCCGCATTTGATGGTCATGCCCTCATCCACCGGCAAGGCGACGATGCGGCCCGTCACCTTGAAGCTGACCAGGCTTTCGTGGGCTTCGATGTTGCCGGAGAGCTTCAGCAGATTCGAGGGCGGGCGTTTGCCGAAATACTTGGGATAATATCGAACTGCCGCCGCTGCCGCAGCCGCCAGCAGCAGAATGGGAATAATGCGTTTCATGGATGTTTTACCTCTCCACCGCGAAGCGGTGAACCGTGAGTAGCCGTGGGCGCCAGCCCACGGTTGGCATTCCTCTGAGAGGACGCCCAACCCCGCGAGGGGTTGTCCAAGGCTGTTCGGCCCCTTCAGGGCCGGATGACGCTCGATGCCATCCGATCCGTGGGTTCCACCCACGGCTACCCAAGGTGCTCCCCTTTGGGGAGCAAAGCCACATGCTCACGGTTCGCCAAGGTACGTCTGGTAGTTCTTCTCGGTATTCCCCAGCGCGCGCGCCAGGGCCATTCCAGCATCAATGTGGCGCGCCAACGCCGTGATGCGTTCATCTTGGGAGCTCGCCAGCGTGTCCTGCGCCGTCACAACTTCGATGTTGTCCGTCACGCCGTTGCGGAAACGGTCCTGGGCGAGCGTCAGTTCGCGCTCCGCGAGCGTGAGCGCAGATTCCGTGACGCTCACCTGACTGGTGGTGGAGTCGAGGTCGAGCAACGCCTTTCGCAGGTCCTGGTCGATTCCGCGCGTGAGATCGTCAATCTGCTCGTCTAAGCGCCGCACTCGGCTCTCCAGTTCCCTTCTCTGCCCGGTGCGGTCCCAGTCGAACAGGCTGATGCTGATCGTGCCTTGGATTTCGCCGATCCCCGCCATGGTCTGAGCGGTGCCCAGGGCGCCGTAATCGCCATTCACCGAAAGCTTTGGGAAGTAGCGCGCTCGCGCGGCCTTCTCCTGCTCGACGAGGGACTGGCGGTCGGCGAGGAGCGAGCGATAATCGGAGCGCGCCTCGAGCGCCGTGCGCAGCGCTTCGTCAATGGGGGGCGCCGGCACCGGGTGAAACTCCATGTGCCCGGCCAGTTCCAGCGGCGTTCCGGGGCTCAGTCCCAGGAAGCGCGCCAGGGCGAAAAGCGACGTCTGGTAAGCGTCGCGCGCCACCAGCAGGGTCTGGCGGTCGCGCGCCAACTGCACCTGGGCGCGAACCAAATCCACCGCCGTCGCCAACCCCTGGTCGTGCTGGTCGCGCGCCAACTTTTCAAGCGCCTGCGAGGTGGTGACTCGGGATTCCGCTGTTTCGATCTCTGCAAGGCCCACTTCCGAATCCAGATAGAGCCCTGCCGTTTCCCGCACCACCAGGTCGCGCGTGTCCTGATAACTGAGCTTCGAGGCCTGCTCCTGTTTCTCGGTAGCCTTCAGGTTGTGGTAAGCCTCGCGGTCGATGAGAGGTTGGCTCGCGAGAATGCGCGAATCGTAATGATTGAAAGCCGGAATGACCGTGGGGATGGGGATGTTGGGAATAGAAGTGAACCCCAGGGCGCCCAGGTTGACGTTCTGCCGGTTCGCCAGTAAGCTCCCGGATACGTGCGGGAGCAGCGAGGCCTCGCGCCGCTCGCGCGTCCCCTCGAGTTCGTCCACTTGCGTCCTGGCCACCCGCACGCTGAGGTTGTTCTTGAGCGCCAGGGCAATCGCTTCTTTCAAGGTCAGCCGTTGCGGACTTGCCTGTTGGGCGAGCACAAAGTTTCCGCAAACGAGCGCGAGCATCGTCAGGAACGCGGCCCATCCCCAATGAAGCTTCATGAGTGTTCTCCTCGTTTCCGCAGGCCATGCAGCACGAACTCCATGTGCGCCGTCATGAAGGCATGCAGGTTGAGTTGGTTTCGGTCACCGAAGACCAGACGCCAGATAGTGGCCAGGACCCCAGGGGCAACCACAATCTGCGGAAAATCCTTGACGCGGCTTTTTCGAAACTCGCCGGATGCCTCGCCTTTTGCGAGCACCTGGCGCATCGCCGCCACGCCCGGGCCGATGATCTCGCGATGGAAGATGTCTGCAAGTTGCGGGAACTTCCCGCTCTCTGCAATCAGCAGGCGGAGAATAGCGCGCGCCTTTTCGTTGCTGACCACGTGGGCGTAATGGCGACCCAGCAACTCGCAAAGAAGTTCTTCAGCAGAGCCGGGGAACGCCGCAATGAACGGAGCAAGATTCTCGAACACAGGCTGAATCATGCTGCGCACCACAGCCCGAAAAAGACCTTCCTTATCCTTGAAGTAGAGGTAGATCGTCCCTTTCGCAATTCCCCCGCGCGCGGCGACGTCCTCAAGGCGAGCGGCCGCATATCCGTTGGCGGCAAATTCCTCGAAGGCGGCCGCCAGGATCTCCTGAGGGCGTCCCTCTTTGGGCTTCCGCCCCCGCCGAAGTGTTTTCTTTGGACTGCGCCGGGTTGGACGTTTCTGACTCATGGGTCGACTCGTGTTTTTACTGACTGAACGGTCAGTCATTAATTAAACGTGGGAGTTTACCCGGCACAAGAGTGTTTGTCAAGACAATTCCGAAGCGCCCAATCCATCGATAACTGCGGGGAGAACGGTAGGGGTGGGGCTTGCCCTACCCTTGTCGGCGCCAACAGAAATGCGGGGACGGCAAGCCGTCCCCCTACAGCGTGCCGGTCGTCGACGCATTGGGAGAAGCTTTAGTGTGCCGCGGCGGGCAGGGTGATGCGGCCCACGGTCTTTACATCGATCTCGACCTGGTTGCCCACGCGCATGAGCATGCCGCCGGGATTTCTCATCCCCCAATCCACGTAAGGAATCAGGAAATGAGCGGTGGCGGTCAGTTGGTCACCGTTCCGGGTCGCCGTGACTGCGATGTTGAAATCGTGTTCGATTCCGTGCAGCTTGAACGTGCCACTCAACTGCAGCGCCGACTCTCCTTCGGCTTCCAGGCGCCCGTCGACGTGGGCGGGGACGAACATGGCTTCAGGGAACTTGCGGGTGTCCAAGACTTCTCCCTGGATTTTACGATCCATCGAAGTGTTATCACTCTCCTCGCTTGTCATGTCGACAACTACCGAGCCGTCGGCTTTTCCCGTAGCAGGGTTGAAGCGGATCGTCCCGCTTTTCAATTTGAAGGTCCCGTGAACCGCGCGAATAACGCCAGGCAGGGTGAATTGAATCTGCGTCTGCGCCGGGTCGAGTTCGAAGACCGCTTCCTGCGCAGACAAGGAGAGGGGCAGGGCAAATGCAAAAACGAGTGCAACCCAAATGAGAGTGTATCGTGATCTCAAATCTAACCTATTACGGCTAACGAGTCTGTGGACGGATGTGGTGCGGGCGTCCCGCCCACAGTCGCGGGCAGCATGCCCGCGCCTCCGCGGGCGAGGCGCCCCACGATTTTCAGACCAGGGCGCGGTTCCTCGTCGCCTGCCTGCCGGCCGAAGCCCTTCGGTAGGAGTAGGCCTGCGACTCCCCCGAAAATCACACCCTCTGTGTCATTCCCGCGAAGGCGGGCTGGTAGGGCGGTTCGCGAACCGCCCCTACTCGAGGGTCACGTCATTCCCGCCAAAGATGGACTCTAAAAGCATATCAAGCCTGCATTGCTTCGGGACGCTATGACCAGCGGAGCAAAACGAGTTCCGAGCAGAAGCCGGGCCCCATTGCTCCCAGCAAGCCGAACGTTCCCGGAGCGGGGCGACGGTGGTTCATCACTTCCTCGAGCACCAGAAGAACCGATACAGAGGAGATATTGCCCACCCTTCGCAGGCATTCCCAGGAGGCCTCGATGGCCTGGTCAGGAAGTTTCAGCGTAGCCGCCATCGCAGAAAGCACTTTGGGACCTCCAGTGTGCAAAATCCAGCTCCCGATATCTTTTCGGGACAAGCCATTGTCGCTCAGAAACTCATCCACATCGTGCGCCCAGTGACGTTCCACCATGGCCGGCACTTCGGGCGACAAGACGATGGTGAAACCCTTCTCGGAAATGTCCCAGCCCATCACGTGCTCCGTATGGGGATAGAAGACCGACCGAGTGGCCAGGATTTCCGGCCCTGCCGCCTCCCTGTCCGATCCGGCCACAAGCACCGCCGCCGCCCCATCGCCAAACAAGGCGGCGGAAATCAGATTGGCGATCGAGATGTCGTCGCGCTGTATGGTGAGCGAACACAACTCGACCGCGAGCAGCGCCGCAACCTGGCCGGGGTAGGCGCGGACGTAGTCGGCGGCGCGAGAGATGCCCGCAGCGCCCGCCACGCACCCTAGACCGAAAATCGGCACGCGCTTGATATTCGGGGAAAGCCCCATGCGATTGACCAGCCGCGCATCAATCGAGGGGCTCGCGATGCCCGTCACGGACACAACGATGAGAGTGGCAATTTCGCCCGCGTCCAACCCCGCTCGCGCCAGCGCTCCGCAGAGGGACTGCTCGCCCAGCACCTGAGCGGTTTCGATGAAGGCGTCATTCGCCTCTCCCCACGTCGCGATCTCGTAATATGCGCTGAGGGGAAGTGTCAGGTAGCGCCCCTCAACAGCCATATGGGAATAGATCCGTTCCAAGCGCTGCGGATTGGCGAGCTTTTCACCGAAATACTTCTGCAACGCCTCAACCAGAACATTCTGGGGGTAGTGATGCTCGGGAAATGCGCTTGCCACAGCCGCGATTCTCATCGCTCACACCTATCTGTGTCGTAGCGCTGACCTTTAGGTCAGCAGCACGGTGAATACCGACCCTTCGCTACGCTCAGGGCGGGCTCTAAAGGTCGGCGCTACAAAACGTTGCAAGACGTAACCCTAATGAAGCCGCTCGAGTTCTCTACGATATAGCGTGTTATTGGGAAACTGCCGCACCAGTCCGGCGAGCAGTTCCCGCGCTTGATCACTGTTTTTATCCCTTAGGGCAGCAACCGCCAGCAAGAGCTGAGCGAAGGGGAGCAGGTAGTGTCCTTTCTCAGCCGTCAGCCGGAGTTTTTGGAGCCCCTGGTCCTTATCGGTCTCGGCCCCGTACATCCTCAAGGCCCAGCGAAGCGGAGCGGGTTTTAAGCCCAGAATGTAGTTCTCAACTCCGATGGCCAGATAAGCATCGTAACAAGTCGGGTCACGGGCCAGCAGGCTCTGGGCCAAAAGCCCGGCGCTCTTCATCTCCCGCACGGAGGCGAGATATCTTTTGTCGATTAGGGCCAGATAATCCGAGCGCAACCCAAGATCCATGACTTTGGCCAAGAGGGCAGTCCTATCCCCAGGCGACCGCGCCAGCACACGATCCGCAATCTGCTCGCTCAATGTCACTGACGCATCAAAGGCTCTTCTCGTTACGGGGTCGGGGGCCAGCTTTTTACTCCGCTTGAATTTCTCATCGTCTAAGAATAGCTCCATCTGCAGTACTCCCAGACGGTCGAGTTCGGAAAACAGGTAAGCCGCGGCATTCGACGCGGGTCCCAGCGGATCGTCCGGATGCAATTGCTCCCAGCACTTGAACGTTCTGTGCGCCTCCTCGAACTGGAGATTATACATTTGCCTGAATCCTAAATCGAGGGGAACCGTGGAGGAAAGGGCAACTGCCGCCCAGCCGCGCGATGCGGATCCGAGCACGGCCAGCCCGGCACAGAATAGGGTGAGTGCTTCGCGCATAAGGCGTCGGTCCCAGGAAACGCTACTCCATTTTATAAAGTCGGTGAATACCCTGCGAACTTTTGGATGCCCCCAAGTGGGTGGAGGTTGCGGAAGATGAGCAAAAGGTAGGCGCCAGGTCAATTGACGCTTCGCCACCGTTCTTATAGGATAGAGAAGCCGAGAAGTAGCGAGAGAATGATCGTGCCGCCCTTACACCTCAATCTTCGATTCCGTACGCGCCTGGCGCTGGTGATGTTTGTCACCATGACGTGTACGGGCGCTATTCTCACCTGGAACTATGTCAACCATCGGCGCGAGATTCTGAACTACGTGTCGGGGGAGGCATCGCGGCTAGTGACCGTCAGCCAGCTTGCGCAAACTCAAATTCCTCCGAAAGCCAGTGTAGACGAGGCTCTAAGGCTCTACCAGAAGAGATACGAGGAACTGGGCCTTTCCAGCGTATCCATCACTTCCACAGAAGGCAAAGTGGTGTCGAGCAACAACCCGACCATCCAGGTGGGAAAGAAGATCATCATCAAGAAGCGGCGGCTTGAAACCCGCAAGGATACCGTGCGTCTGGACGCAGAGTTTCCTGTTATTGAGCCTTCGGCGTCGACTGATCAACCCGGCTTCACAATTCAATATCCCTTAGTTCTGGGCGATAAGGTGATCGGGTATGCCTTTATCCATGGCGAACCCGATCGGGTTACAACTCTCTCTCGTTTGTGGTACAAGCAGCGGCTCGCCTGGATTCTGGGAACGATGCTGGCGGCCTTGTGCGTGGTGCTGTACCTGGCATTTCGCTTCACCAAGCCGGTGGACCAACTGGTGAAAGGCGCGCAGCAGGTGGCCGCAGGCAACCTGTATGTCTCGCTGCCTTCCAGTGGCGAGGACGAGATCGGCCTGCTGGCGCGGACATTCAACCAGATGGTTGAACGGCTGCGGGAGAACCGGGCGCTTCAGGAACGGTTGAACGAGGCGGAGAAACTTTCCTTGCTGGGGCGTTTTGCGGCAACGGTAGCCCACGAAGTACGCAACTCCCTGAACTTCATCAACCTCTCCATCGACCAGATTCGCGCCAAGCATCAGGACGGCGATGACCGCGTGGCGCGCGACCTGCAGCGGAACCTGGCGAATATCAAAGACGAAATCAGCCGCTTGAATCACCTGGTGAATGACGTGCTGACCGCCGGACGTCAAGCTCCTCCTACACTCGTGCCCTGCGACCTGAGGTCCACGCTGACCGAAGCGCTGGGGTTGGTGGGGCGGCAGGCGGCGAACCAGGGCATCCAGATCAAACAGGACCTGACGCTGGACCTGCCGATTTTCCGCTTGGATTCGGCGCAGATCAAGACTTGTTTCTTGAATATTCTGACCAATGCGATCCAGGCCATGCCGGGGGGAGGCCAACTGCGCATTTACGCGGTGACCACGAAGTCGCCCAAGAATGGCGATTGCCTCCAATTGCACTTTGCCGACACCGGCCCCGGCATCCCCTACGCCGAACGAGAGAAAGTATTCGCCCCTTTTTACTCGACCAAAGCGACCGGCTTCGGTCTGGGTTTAGCCATCGCCAAGAAAATCGTTGAGGATCACGGGGGGCGGGTCTTCGTCGATGCCGGAGTTCACCCTGGGACAGAATTGGTGGTCGAGCTGCCACTTCCCCAACCCTCGCAGCCTGAGCGCGCCGAATTGGCTGCTTCCCCCGCAGCGTGAGGATAATGCTCAATGGCCTCCGGAAGTATCCTGGTTGTTGACGACGAGCAGCGTCAACGCGAAATCTACAACGACATCCTGCAGGATGAGGGCTATGCCTCCGAGACCGCTCCCAGCGGCGAAGTCGCCCTGCATTTGCTTTCGCACCGTCGCTTCGATCTGGTCATTACCGATTTGAACCTGACCGGAATGACGGGCATTGAGTTGTTAAGCGAGATCCTGGGTGAAGATCCGACGGTAGCGGTCATCCTCATTACAGGTTACCCTTCCATTCAGTCGGCCGTGGAAGCGACGCGGCGAGGCGTTTACCAGTACCTGGAGAAACCCGTCGATCGTGACGAACTGCTGAGAGTCGTGGCGGAAGTGTTTGACCGCCTGGCGACCCTTAAGCGCGCGATCCTGGGTGACTCGCCTGCCACGAAGGCGATGATGCGCATGGTCCTGAAAGTCGCTCCCACCGCGCACACCGTCCTCATCCTCGGGGAAAGCGGCACCGGCAAGGAACTGGTAGCGCGCGAGATTCACCGCAGCAGCCCTCGTGCCGAGCGCCCCTTCCTGGCCATCAACTGCGCAGCCCTTACTGAGACCCTGCTCGAAAGCGAACTCTTCGGCCACGAGAAAGGCGCCTTTACGGACGCTCACCAGCAGAAGAAGGGACTGTTCGAAAGGGCGCACCAATCCACCCTGTTCCTGGATGAAATCGGCGACACGAGCCTGGGCATGCAGGCCAAGATACTTCGCGTGTTGCAGGAACGCGAGTTCATGCGCGTAGGCGGCACTGAGGTCATCAAAACGGACGTGCGCATTATCGCCGCCACCAACAAGAACCTCGAGCAGCACGTCAAAGACGGCAAGTTTCGCGAGGACCTCTACTACCGCTTGAACGTCATCCCCATTGTTTGTCCGCCCCTGCGCGAAAGGGGGGATGACATCGATACGCTGGCCCACCACTTCATGCGCAAAGCCGCCTTCGTCGACGGCCGCAGAGTGGAGAAGATCTCGCCGGAGGCCCTTCAAGCCATCAGGAATTATTACTGGCCGGGGAACATCCGGCAGCTCGAATGGGCCATGGAGCGTGCCGTGGTGCTGGGGGAGGCAGACTGCGTCGAACTTCAGGATCTTCCCCCGGAAGTCCTGCAACGTGCACCGGCTCTGACGGCCGCTCCCGCCCAACCCTCCGAGGAAGCGGTGCGTCCCATCATTGCCGAGGGAACCTGGGAAGAACATGAAAAGGCCAAAATCCTCGAGGCCCTCCAGCGTTCAAACTGGAACATCACCCGGGCCGCCCAACTACTTGGAATGACCTTCCGTACGTTGCAATACCGGCTGGAAAAGTTCGCGATCAAACGCCCCAATGCGTAGACGGTGGACGAATGTGGCGCGGGCATGTCTCCCGCCGCGACGACTCGCGGGCCGGACGCGCGCGCTACGATTTTCAGGGAAGTCGCTTATGCCTGTCAACTGACCGGCGCCCGGAAACTTTGAAATGTCATTCCGAGCGAAGCGAGGAATCTTGCTCTGCGTCGGGCAGACGGCCCCAGAAAGACCAGGGCGAGATTCCTCGCGGAGTTTATCCTGAGCACCCAGAGCGAGATCCTTCGCTTCGCTCAGGATGACAGCGAAGGGCTCGGAATGACAGCGCGTTTCAGGGCGGCAAAGAATATCCGCAGTCGATTCCCTTCGAACTTTGAAACTGCGCAGATTCTTCGCTTCGCTCTCTCGAAAACCACGTCATTCCCGCGAAAGCGGGAATCCAGTGTGTTGCTAACTAACAATGGACCCCCGCTTTCGCGGGGGCGACGATGTACGTGATTTTCATTCCTTTGGGTGGGCCGCAAGCCCATGGCTAGTCAGAATGAGACGGTGGGATGTCGTAGAGCGGCCCCCGGGGCCTGAGGCCCGCCCTTCTCATAAGGTCATTAGGCAAGGCGCGGACCCCGAGGCAGAAGGTCCGCGCGACCCGGCAACCGTTGCACAGCCTCAGGCTCCAGCTAGGCCTTTTGGAAGCTGGCGATACCTTTGGCTTCGTCGTCGTGGATGTCGAAGACGGTGTAGAGCTTGGTAATCTGAAGAAGGTCATGAACCTTCTTGGTAAGATTCAAAAGCTTCAACTGCCCGCCCTGGTTTGAAACCGCCGTGTAGGCGCTGACTAGTTCACCGATGCCGGAACTGTCGATGTAGGTGACATCCGCAAGGTTCAGCAAGATCTGCTTGTTTCCCTTGCCCAACTGGTCTCGAATCAACTCGCGCAATTGCGCGCAGCCTTCTCCCAAAGTGATCCTGCCGCTAATGTCAATGACGATCACGGAATCAACTTGTCGAATTGTGGCTTTCATGCTCACGGTCGGTTCCTCCTTGATTGGGTTGGTGTGCCGGATCAATTCGCTTCACCAGGGTGACCTCGGTCCCGGAGCCAGGAAGGTGCTTCACGTGGAATTCATCCATAAAAGTACGGATTAAGAATATCCCTCGACCGGATACCTTCAGCAGGTTATCGCCGGAGCAAGGATCCGGTACGTCGGCGAGACTAAAGCCGCCCCCCTGGTCCCGGATACGAATCTCGAGCCGGTCCTTATGAATCTCAAACCTCAGCCAGACGCGCTTGCTTGCATCATTCTTGTTTCCGTGCCAGATGGCGTTGATCATCGATTCGTGCACAGCCATTTCAATCTGGTGCTCAGACTCCTCGCTGAAGCCCGCTGTTCCGGCGACTCTGCGCACGATTTCTTCCGCCACCTCGAGATTCTTGAGATCACTCTCAAGAGTCACTTCCACTACGCTGGGTTCAGAAGTCATAGGCTGAGGACGGAGCCATTTGCCCCGTCCATGAAATTACCTTAGGGGTCAAGGAAAAGTCAAATAGTTGTGACGGTGTCGTAATCTGGCCCGTAGCGCTGGCCTTTAGGCCAGCAAGTGCCGACCCTTCCGCTCCGCTCAGGGCAGGCTCTGAAGGTCGGCGCTACTTTCAGACCAAAGCGGCGCCCCGCTCAAACTCAGATGTTACCCGAATAGCATGTATAGGCATCCTTGCCGAAACAAACAAAGACCACCTTCTCGAGAGACGGAGTCTCTTCCAGAAACTGTTTCACCTCCCTTACGGCGATCGCCGTGGCGCGCTCAAATGGGAAACCATACACCCCGGTACTGATGGCGGGAAAGGCGATGGTCCGAACACCGTTCTTGACAGCCAACTCCAAAGACGCCCTGTAACAACTTGCCAACAACTCATCTTCGCGCCGCCCGCCGCCCTGCCAAACCGGTCCCACGGTGTGAATCACCCACTTCGCCGGCAGGTTGTGGCCCTTGGTTATCTTTGCCTGGCCGGTGGCGCAACCTCCCAGCGTTCGGCATTCTTCCAGCAGCCCACGCCCGGCGGCGCGATGGATTGCGCCGTCCACTCCGCCGCCGCCCAGCAGCGTCGTGTTTGCGGCATTCACAATGGCATCCACGTGCTGTTTTGTGATGTCACCCTCGACGACTGTTATCCTTTCGGAAATCATTTGCTCGACTCCGTTTCACTCCAGTCTTGGGGCAGTCCTTGAGCCGCCGATGTGAGAACTCAGTTCGCGCATCATTCCGAGGAGTTTCCATGAGCCTGTGGCCTACCCGAGGGAATGAAAATCAGCGTTGTCGTCCCCGCGAAAGCGGGGACCCATTGTCAGTGCAATGGATTCCCGCTTTCGCGGGAATGACGTAACTTTCAAGGCCGCAACTTTACTCTTTCAGACCGTAAAGCTGCGGGTCCAACCTTTCCTCAGACTTCATGAGTTGCTCCCAGGTAACTTCGGCGCGCTCGTACGCAGCCGTGCGGCCCAGGATCGTGGTCAGGTTGCTCCTCACGCTGGGCGCCGTGGTCGGGTTCGAGAAGCGGGCGCCGGTGACGTTTTCATAGAACGTCGCGATATTGCGCACGGCGCCGTCCTTGTACAGTCCGGGCGACTTCCCTCCCTCGTAGGGGCTCTTGCCCCAAATGGCGACGCTGCCCGCGTAATGGGTATCGATGACGCCCGTTGTGCCGTACATGCGGCAGAGAATGTCGTCGTAACCTTCGCCAAACTGCTTGGAGGCGAAAGTCACCATGACTTCTTCGGGGAAAGTGAAGACGACGGAGAAATGGTCCCAGCAACTCCCTTCGATGCGCGACTTCAGGCCGCCCGTGCCTGTGGCGCAAAGCGGATGAGCGTCCATTATCCATGTAGCAACATCTATAGAGTGGATATTTTGCTCCGTAATAATATCTCCTGAGAGCGCCCGGTCCACGCCCCAGGCGCGCAGGCGGCGCTCCGGGTCCGCCGGGTTCACCCGCAGTTGCTCCACCTGGCGCGTGAAAGGTGGTCCCGCCCAGTAAGCGGCCTCGCCGCACAGAATCGGGCCGATATCGCCCGCTTGCACGCGCCGGATCGCTTCCTGGTAAAACGGTTCGGTGCGAGTCTGGAAGTCCACCAGGAAGCAGCGGTTCTTGCCGGAAGCTTTGGCGCTGCTTTCCTCGATGCTTCGGCAGCCGGGCACGTCCACAGCCACCGGCTTGGCAAGATAGACGTGCACGCCAGCGTCCACGGCTGCGGCGGCCTGTTCGGGATGGAAATAGGGCGGACTCTCGATGGCGACGGCGTCAAGCTTGCCTTCCAGCATGCGCCGGTGCCCCAGCAGACCCGAGTAACGGCGCTCTGGCGCAACGTTAAATTTCTCCCCGAAGGGATTTACCTTGTCCGGGAAGTAATCCATAGCGGCTACGATTTCATAGCCGCCATGCTGGCGAAACAGATCGGCAATCCAGGTCCCCCGGCTGCCGCAGCCAATCAAGCCAAGGGCGATTTTCGAGTTGGCCTGCGACCCACTCACCAACTCGGGTTTCATGATGGAGAAGGAAATGGCCGCCGCTCCGGCGCCCGTGATGAACTCTCGACGGCCAAGCGTCCTCCGCCGCGTCGTACCGTTTGATAGCTTGGATTCTTCTGTCATTGGGTAGCGCTCCTCATCCGGAGAATTGCGTGGAATTGAAGCCGAACCATAGCAGATTGCGCACCGTGGTACAACATAAACCAGTTCGTTTTACGTATTGCGGAAATACTAACTCCTTTCTTTTTGCGAGATGACGCGGTTCGTTTCCTCTAAAAACATCCTTTCGGCTTCCCCGATGAAGATGCCCGGTTTCACGCCAAGGCGCAAAGCACGCAAAGGCCGCAAAGTCCCACCACCCCCCTCCTCATCCGAGGAGGGGCGTCTGAAAACCGGAAGTATGCACTTTACGCAAGGCTGCACAGTTTAACCGTTCCGCTGCGTAGGCCGTTTTATTTCGGCCACCCCTCGGGGGGCTTCTTCTTCGTCAGCGACTTCTTCACAGCCTGCCGCCAGTCACCATCTAACTTTAGTGTTTCAGGCTTCGGTCCTGGGCTTTTCCTCTCCTTGGCAAGCGGCTTATCGTCGCTTTCTGTTTTATGCTCGCTTTTACACTTCACTTTCGTTTTTCCTTTCCGTCACAATCCGCTTGACAAACGCGAGGGAGAAACTTATCATTACAGTCAGCCCGTACTGGAAATCTGGGCAGAGGTAAATAAATGAACTTTGACCTCTCTAGAATCGATGCGAAAATCAAGAAACTCGAACAATGGAAGCGAGTCCTTGACGAGATGTATGGAGACCCCGAGGGTCGCATAATCATTGAGGATTTGCTGAATTCTGCGAACGGCAACCACAACGCGAAGGCTCCGACAGTTGTTGCACGCGCAAGGAAAAAGCCCACAAAGAAGGCAAAGTTGGAGGCGGCGATCCTTGAAGCGTGCGAAAAATTCTCTGGTCCGTTCGGGTCGCGAGAATTGTTGAATAGTCTGCTAAGCCAAAACTTCAAGTTCTCAAGGCGCGACCCGATGGTCGAACTGGGTTCTGGCCTACGATGGCTTCTCAAAGAGAACAAGATTAGAGTGGTTCGCGAAAAGATTGGCAGGGCCGGTCGAGAATATGAGCGAGTTGCACAGCACTTCGCGTAAGTTTTGGAGTGTACCATGAAATTACGCACTTAGCTTCTGGCGTTCACGCTTTCCAACGTTGGAAGCCTAAACACAAAGGCCCGCTCTAGTCACCTTCGAAGGGACTGGCTAGAGCGGGCCGTGGAAAGCACCACAAAACGCGGAAGTGGCGAAACTGGCAGCCGCGTCGGCCTTGGGAGCCGATGGGTGCCCTGGCTAAGGGAGAACACCCGTGCGGGTTCGAGTCCCGTCTTCCGCACTCATGGTAATATTTTACTAGTCCCTTGTCAAGCTCGAAAAGCATGTGGTCTACACTTGTCTAGGTAACTGGTTGCTTGTACATTAGCCGCTTGCCTTCGGCTGATTGAATAGCCGCAACCGTGCGCTCTCCGTCATTCAGCTTTCGAAGGTTCCACACAAAATCAAACTGCCATAGGTAACGGTGCAAATACTCTTTGCTGACGCTGTGGTAAATTCCCATGATGCCGCGCTTCAAGATGGCGAAGGAACTCTCTGCCGTGTTCGTGTAAATGTCCCGGTAGGCGTACTCGCCAGTGCTGTGAGTGACCCATTGGTGGCCGCCGTCGTACTCGTAGCCGATTCCCTTGTAGGATGCCGACTCGTCCGTCATGATGCGTGAGTCCTTTGCCACGAGTTCTCGGATTGCACTCTTCAAGGTATTGCCGCTTACGTCAGCGATAACGCGACGCCGAATCCTTCCGCCGCGCTCGACTGCCGCAAACACCGGAGTCTTTTTCCTTCTTGAATTGCTGTGGGGCCGGGGCTTTCCACCAACGAAAGTTTCATCGCACTCGACAATGCCGGATAGCTTCTCAGCTTCGGGATTCAGTGGGGCCATTGCGAACCGAATGCGATTCATAAGGAACAAGGCCGACTTGTAGCTAATCTGGCACTGACGCATGATTTCAAGAGCGGCCACGCCTTTCTTAGAAGTGGAGGCACGCCAGAACGCGTAAGCCCAGTGGCGCAGGTCGATGCGGCTCTCTTCATATACCGTGCCGATGCGGACCGTGTACTGTTTCCCGCAATCGTGGCAGCGCCACAAATAACGGCTGTTTCGCTGGCCCGTCTTGGCATCCACCATCTTATAAACATCCACGCTACCGCAGTGGACGCACCCGGGATTCTTTCCCCAGCGCAGTTCCTCGAAAAGCTCCACGGCCGCAAGCTCGTCTGTACAGGCTAGTGGTATAGCCTCTACTATTTCCGATTTCGTCAGGTTGTGCTGTTCTTCGTTTCTCATGATTTAATCTTATACTTAGCGCAACCTTGTGTCAAGTAAAAAATTACGTTTTCCACAGATTCCTTGTATGAGAACACTTAAAATACTTTCGCAGCTGGATGACTTCCCATTACTTCTGAGCAAGCGGCTTAGCCATAACTTCCAGGTAAGTTGCTAACTCATCCACTGGGAAGGGCGATACCGCAATTCCCCTCAAGGCCAATTCGACATCTCCCCTCTGCGCGGGCGATAGAGTTGGCTCGGTGAGTTTTCTCTTCATCAATTCCTGTCGAGCGTATATGGCATCCGGTAATAAGGATGCTCTAAACTCAGCATCCATTTCGTAGATAAGCGCCATCTGTTTTTCTTCGGTCAGTGGACTCGATGGAAGTGTTGACATTTCATATCTCTTTGCATAATCGCGTATCTTCTTAACTGCATTCATCGTGAATGTATAAAGATCTTTGTCGCTGAGCACCTTAGCTGCGTACTGCTTTCGCGCATATTCGGCACTGCTTTCCGCAAGTTTCATGATGGCGGGAGCATACTTTTCATTAAGTTTCTCTGAGTCTTCCAGCTTCGCCTTCATATAGCCTAATTCTCCAGCATTCATAACCTGATTTGCCTGAATCAGGTTATGAAGATTTTCTATCGCCTGAGTTTGGCCACTGATTTCTCTTGCGTGCGACATACGTGATTCGTATTGTTGTAGCCATACGAGACCACTAACAAAGAATCCACAAGCTACAAGGAAAAATTTCTGCTTTTTGCTTAGAGATGTAGACATTTGAACACCCAATAGAGACAAAAGAAAAGGCAGAACAACCACAACGAAATCAAGGGTATTGTTCCACACGGCGCATACCTCCGCCAACCGGCAACAGCTTTATCTGACAGGTTAACCGGGGCAGCATATCGCGTTAGATTACCGTCAGTCAACGAAATACCCTTGCGTAAAGTGCATACTTCCGGATATGGTGGCCTTTCTCTACCTCAAGGTCGAAGGCCCTGACGAGAATTACAGCGACATTGATCCGAGGTTCAGCCCGAAGCGCCGCCTCAAAATCGGTACGTTCAAAGTTGATTTGAATGGCTACAAGCTCGGTGAGCGCTTCCTGAAAGTCGTTTTCGATAACGCGCTCCGACAGAAGGTCGATGAAACTTACGTGACTATCTTCAGGCGCACAATCGATCAGCAGCGATTGATTGGTCTATTGCAGGACTTTGGATTTAGGGAGTACGGCAAGAAGATCAACTCCTACGGTGACGAACTCGTATACGTCCGGGACATGACGCCTCGATTCGATGGCCAGGACCCGAAGCTGACCTTTCCGTACGTGAGCAGGTCCGCGAGAACATTTATCGTGCCGATCTATCCGCAGTACCATACAAGTTTGCTGCCGGATTCGATCCTGAAGACCGAATCGTCGGCGGACTTCGTTGAACAAGAACCTCATCGAAACGCGATACGTAAAGTCTACGTCAGCAGATCTTATTTCCGCGACCTTCGCCGTGGCGACACGATAGTGTTCTATCGAACGGGCGGGTATTACAAGGGTGTCGCCACCACGCTGGGGGTTGTTGAGGACGTTCATCGCGCCATTCAAGATGAGGCGCATTTTATAAACCTGTGCCGAAAGCGCAGCGTATTCTCAGACAAAGAGTTGCGAGCTCAGTGGAACTACAACCGCGGCAATCGGCCGTTTATTGTCGGCTTCCTCTATGCTTACTCGTTCCCGAAAAGGCCAACACTAAAGGAGCTTATTGATAATGGGGTCATACACAATATCGAGTCGGTTCCAAGGGGTTTCGAGGAAATCAGCCAAAAACAACTCGCGACGGTTCTATCGCTCTCCCGAACAGACTCACGCGTTATTGTCAATTAAGCCGGAATTCGCGTCGGCAATCTTTCGAGGTGAGAAGCGGTTCGAATTTCGACGGGCCATTTTCCGGAAGCCGGTCGATGTCGTGGTCCTGTACACATCCAGCCCGGTTTCGCAGGTGGAAGGCGAGTTCGACATGAACGGTGTGATCTCCGATACAGTGGAGGGCTTATGGAGCCGCACAAACAATTTCGCCGGCATTGACCGGGATCGCTTCTTTGAGTATTTCGCCGGTCGCGACGTGGGCTATGCCATCATCATCGGATCGGTTAGACGCTATCCGCAGCCGTTGGACCTTTCCGTCAATTTCGGAATCCGTCCGCCACAATCATTCGTCTATATCTGACGGCGGAGCCGGTATGGCCCAGTCGTTTGATGAAAACCGAGCGAGGCAGGGCAGAGTCCCTGGTGTTGGGACCCTCGGTTTTTTTGCGTGGAATTCTCCAGCGTCAAAATCCGCAGAGTCGCAATGTCAGCGACTCTCTGCTATTGGCTCTCCGCCACGTTGCACTCCTTCGAAGAGTCGTCGCCTCTCCCCCGCACGATACGGTGCTCAAGATCTGATTCACCGGCTGCTGGGGCAAGGCGGAGTTTTCGAGATTACAGTCGGCGTGAGAGCGGCTAACGTGGCAGAAGCTGGCCTTACCGCCGACGGGCCGTTCGAGGGCGCAATTCGAAGATGGCTCCCGTCACTCGAGACGTGGGCCGGGCACTCCGGCCATAGGGCTTTCACCTGCCGAAGCCAGAAATTGATTTTCCGGCGGAAGAAGCGCTCGCTGCTGTATTCGCCGGTTCCAAGCTGATTGACCAAGCCTCCGATTGAGAACAGTGGCACGTACCCGCCATGTTGTCGCGCACTCCAGCACTTCCAGACGAGCCATATGTAGAAGTCAAGAAGTCCTGGAGCATGGGCGAATGCAGCCACGGCATGACGCTCCACAGGTATCCGATGTTGGTTGATCTCGTCGTAGAAGGCTTCGCTCAAGGTGTCGTAGAAGGCTTCGCTCAAGGTAATGGTGTTGGCGCCGTAGTCCTCGGCAGCCGGGCCCTTGGCGCGATCTGGGGCAAACCAAAGGTGGAGATGATCAAAAAAGTGAAAGCGCGACGAATCAACCAAGCGATTCGCCTCGGGGTGATCGTGAGTGCCGAAGAAGATCGTAGCTGCGAAGATTCTCTGGAAGCCCTGAACCACGCGCCGATAATGACGACCATCGGGTGCAAGACGAAAGAAATCGAGCATCTGGAGGGCAGTATCAAAGCGGACGATACGGCTTTTTTGTTGGACAGCCAAGGTGGCTACCCATATGGGGATCAATCGGTCCTGGCCGAAGGGCAAGCCGAACTCAGGATGAGCCGCAATCTGGAGAAAGAACTTTCCGTTGCTTCGCGTATGGGTCAATTGGCCGGCTTGGGGGCGGCGGAGAGGCAGGCCGCAGAGGACAAATGGCCGGGCGTGGAAGGCTAGTTCCTGCTTTCCGGTGTCGCGCTGCTCGCGGGCAAGGTCGATCGGTTCGAGTTTTCGGAGGCGGCGCTTCGAAACTCGGACGCTCGGAAAACAGGCGCGAATTGTGGCCGAAACGGGGGTCAAAATAGTGTGTCAGTACGTGTGTCAGTAGACCCCGTAAATCGGGGCATTTGGTGTCATTCCCTGACACATCGTGGTTGATGTAAGTTGTTAGAAACATAGGTAAGTGCTTGAAAATAGGAAGGGTAAAGGTTCACTTGACACGGTAGAGGTCTGGGGTTCGAGTCCCCACGGGCCTACCATATTTTTCAACAAGTTAGCGTAGCAAAAACCGTACACCCAATACACTGTAGCGGGAAATGTCGCGGGCACCGGTGTCGATTCGCTTTGACGGCTTCCGATTTGCCGAAAGCCCCTCCCCAGAAGTGTGACGCCATGAGGCTTCAACTCAGCCGTGCTTGCTGCAGATACCTTATCGAACAGGAGGCACGGAATTCCAATCAACCCGCTTCCAGTCCTTCCTCCTGGCTCAGAAAATCCTGGGATTTGCGCGCAGCGCTAAAGTAACCCCAATATATGGGACCCGTTCCTGCCGGAAAACGGCACCCACTGCCCACCCCAATAACCGATTTTAGAGACATCTCTGGCATACGAGTCGGCTGGGTCCTGTTCCTGCGTGCGCGGATCTCGGCAGAGACGCGTGCCACGTCCGATCATCTGCCAAAACTTAACACGGCTGAACACAGAATTGCGGGGCAGCCAATGAGGCGCTACAAAGGCAATGACCCGGCCGCGGAGGCGCCAGCTCATTCAACTTTTAAGACGAGCGGCAAATGATCCGAGATCTCATTCTTGGGGACTGAGAACTCTCTGACGTTGACCTCCGGACTCACAAAGACATAGTCAGAGAAATATTGCTTGTTCTCCGGGTACAGCTCCCAAATGAGCCGGTTGCGTGTTGTTCGGATTCTGAAATCTTTGATAAGACTTCGATAGCCGTTTTCCTCAAACATCTGCGCACTCTTGGTTTCAGGGCGGAGGTTGAAATCGCCGCCAATAATCTTCATGCCTTTCTTTTGCTCGAAGAAATCCAAGAGCTCCTGCGATTGATTGATCCGCTGCGGGGTGTCCAGTTTACTGCCCGGTCGTGCTGTGCCGTGGAGGTTGCAGAGATGAATCGTAGTATTCTGCGTGTTGATCTGGGTATAAATGGCGAGGCCAGCGCCCGGCTGGTATTCGAGCACGAATTCGGAGGACAGCAGCTCAAGATCGCTGCGCACATACGTTGCCTGGGGGAAATCATCGTCTTCTGCAACCTTTTTGTAGCCACTGATCATGCGATAGTTGGGAAGCAATTCTCCCGAGAGAGTCCGCATTTCCTCATAGACTTCCTGAAAACAAAAAACGTCCGTATCCGGAGCCTGCTGTTTGATGAATGCGGCGACGCCCTCTCGGATTTTGCCATTGCAGGTGTTTAGAAATATCACTTTCATACGAAAGATTATTATAGCAGGCGACTTCGTCCGACCGGCTGCTGGGGCACGAAATGGGGCGGATCTGCAAAGCGCGATTACGGTGAATTCGTGGATCGGAAGATCGATCTCGGGGCCGGTCGCGAAGCCGACAGTAGGTATAGTTGGCCACGATTGAGTTCCCCCGGTCGCTGTGCTATGGTCTAACCCTGGGTAAAAGCACACAACTTTTCCAAAACCAGCGAGGGGGGAGATACCATGCCAAAGTACCTGATTCAGGCGACGTACACGGCCGAAGGCGTGAAGGGGTTGCTTTCGGAGGGCGGCACCAGACGCCGCGACGCAGCGGCGAAGGCAATCAAGTCGGCGGGCGGGAAAGTGGAGGCATTCTATTTTGCCTTTGGGAAGCACGACGCCATTGTGCTCGTCGATCTGCCGGACAACGTGAGCTTGGCGGCAGCCTCGCTGGCCATCAATGCGAGCGGCGCAGTCACCACAACGACCACCGTGCTTCTCACGCCGGGCGAAGTGGACGAGGCCGTGAAGAAGAGCGTCCAGTACCGTGCCCCGGGGCAGTGAGGGCAGATAGGGGGCGTTTCCCGCCCGAGCCAGAAAACCGGGCGAAGCCGGTGCCAGGCCTACCTTGGCCGTGGTCCCGCTTCTTCTGTTCCCGCGTGAGGTTCTTCAATTTGCTGGTTCAGGACAGGGCTCTGAGGGTGGAGGAAGAGGTCTGCCCTGAATCCTTCGCTCACGAGGCTTCTTGGTCCGGTCCTGAAGGATGACCCGTTGGCAGTCTAGACACATGAGGTGTTGGCCGCTCGGCGATTGGTTGACCCGCGACGATCCGCAACGAGGACACGATTGGGACATCATCATACCGCCTCAATGTAGCAGATCTGCGGCGATGTAGATAGATCTTACAGAGGGAATTTAGATGCTGACGGAGTTAATACCCAGTCGTGATAAACCCCGTTGTGTCGATGGGAGCAGAAATGTGCGATGCGTACGAGCACGAGGTCCAAGTCGGAAATCCCGATTTAAGCATGAAAGCCTTATTTGCGTCTCTTGCCGGCGTCATAAATGTTCATCGCCAGCCTGAACCAGAATTTCGATTATCGAGTTTCATCCCCACCGAGAACATACATCCGACCGCCGCCGAATGCAAAGTCCAGTGGAGCCGGATGGGTTGGCTGCGCGAGCCTGCATGCTAGCGTAGTACCAAAGATTGCTTTCTGAAGTGGTCCAGCGCTCCAAGTGAGCCGGGCGAGGTTTGCGGCGTAACGCCCCAATGCCGGTAAAGCGTGCATGCGGAGGTAAAAATCCACTCCGGGCAGCGCCAACGGGCGAATGCTGAACTGCGGAAGTCATGCCGTTCGAGACACTGACGGCTGGCGTCAAAAGGGCTTAGACCACTGCGCGCCATGGGCTCCAAGGTACTTTCGAGCCAGTCCCAATAGTCAACTTGATCCTGTACGTCGCTA
>Ga0209517_10002294_pt1 | contig 27223 bp, 28 predicted proteins | sample PeaSoiMetSII2010_FD_187695 | JGI IMG/M metagenome (GOLD analysis project Ga0209517, IMG submission 187695) | Peat soil microbial communities from Weissenstadt, Germany - SII-2010 (SPAdes) (version 2) | ecosystem: Environmental > Terrestrial > Soil > Wetlands > Peat | place: Germany...
TGTCTCGCCGTCCTGGCGGCGGGCTTGGTAGATGCGCTGGTGTTCTTTGCACAGATGGAATGCCCAGTACTCGCCGAAGTCGCCGTTGCTGATGAGGGCACGGAGCTTGAGGACGGCCTCAGCTGCCGCGCGGCCGCACGGACCTGGAAGTCGGGGCCGCCAGGCTTGCCGACGCCGCGAACCGGATCCGCAGGCCAGGCACCACCGTACCGCCCGACATCGACACCAGGGAGGAGTTCCTCGCAGCCACCGTCCGCACCATCGGCGCGCTCCGGCTCCCCGCCTCCCCGCCGCAAGTCCGCGGACCCGAGGTTACCGTGCCGGACGGCGACCCCGAGCCGGCCCTGCTGGACACTGCCGCTCTGCTCCACAACATCTTCGCGGACATCCTCAGCCGACCCGCATGGGGCCTGCGCGACCTGCTCGACCACCTGGTCGGGCTGCGCGCCAGCCCGCGCGAGGAATTCATCACCCGCTACCAGCCCTTCGCCCAGCCACCCGAGAGCCGCACGGGCACCGGGCCGGCGGTAACCGCCGGAGTCGAATCACAGCAAGACTGGGAAACCCTCGAAGCCGACCTGCTCCGCGACCCTGGCTCCATCGTCCCTGCCCTCCTGCACGAATTCCTCAGGCAACCCTGAACGATGCTTCGGCCCGAGCCAGGAGAACGGCAGCCCGCTGCTCGAATGACACCTTCGATAGCCAGTACCGCCCGCAGTCGCTATGCCGCGACCCCGCAGCGGGTAGCAAACGCCCGCAATTCGGCGGACCGGGGCCCAGATCTCCGGCAGTAGGTGAATCGCAGCTCGCCTGACGTGCGGTCTTCTTCCGCCTATCTGTGCGAAAAGATTTAAATCTCCGGTATCGTGGTGGCATGAGCGCGGCGGTAGCGGCGATCCTGGTGGGCATGCCCGAGCCATCAGACCTGCGCCTGCGCCAGGCGGACGGCCGGGTGCTGATCTCGGCGGGGCGGGTAGTGCTGTTCGACTATGCGGCCGGCGACACGATGATGCGGGATATCGCGATCACGGTGCTGCGCGGGCTGGGGTTCACGGGCCGGCGGGTCGCCGCGGTGCTGGGGCTGACCGAGAGCTACGTGGCGACGCGGCACAACGTCGCGGTGCGCGGCGGGACGGCGGCGCTGGCCGGGGGACGGCGGGGACGGCCCCGCAAGCTCGAAGAGTCCGGCTGGGAGCGGGCTGCCGCCTGGCGCGGGCTGGGCGTCTCCGACGCGGAGATCGGGCGCCGGCTCGGGGTGGCGCACACCACGGTCGCCCGCCGCCTCGGCCCGCGGCTGGTCCCGGACGCTGAGCTGGCCGCGGACGCTGAGCTGGCCGCGGAGCCTTCCGCAGGGCTGGGCGGGCAGCTGGCGGAAGAGCCGCCGGCTGATCCGGGGCCGGCGATCACCGAGGGGGTATTCGCGTCCCGGTACGCGGGCGCGATGCTGCTGCATGCTTTCGGCAGCCAGGCCGGCGCCAGCGACGTGCTGGCCGCCGCCGGCCTGCCGGCGGGATCAGCGCCGCGGCCCCCCGGCGACGTGGCGCTGCTGTCGGCGGTATCCGTTTGCTTCGCGCTCGGTGCCGCGACGGTCGAGCAGTTCAAGCACCTGCCGCCCGGAGAGGCCGGGCCGCTGGCCGGCCTGGCCTCGCTGCCCGGCCAGCGGGCCATCCGGCCCCGGCTGGCCGCGATCGCGGGGGCGGCCGACCCGGCCGGGCTGCAGGCCGCGTTCGCCGCCGCGATGCTCGCAGCCGCCCCGGTCCTGTCCGGCGTCTACTACGTCGATGACCACTTCGTCCCCTACACCGGCGCGAAACCAGTCGGGAAGGGCTGGAACAACAAGCGGGGCCGGGCGGAGAAAGGCCGCGCCGACACCCACGTCACCGCGCACGACGGCCGCGCCGTGTGCTTCGTCACCGGCGAGCCGTCCGGCCTGGCCGGCACCTTGCCCCTGGCTCTGGCCGAGCTGAAGAAAGCAGCCGGGCCCGGCGCGAAGATCATGCTCGGGTTCGACCGCGGCGGTGCCTACCCCCAGGTGTTCCGCCACTGCCGCGAGCAGGACGTGCACTGGGTCACCTACCGCCGCGCCCCCCTCGCCGTCCCCACCCGCCTGCCCGTCCTGACCGTCATCACCACCGGCGGCCGGACCCGGGAGGTCGCCTGGGCTGAGGAGACCGTGCAGCTCAAGGACTATGGCGCAGCCCGCCAGATCACCTTGTTCGAGCGCGGCCAGGTGCTCCTGCAGATCCTCACATCCGATACCCCCGCCTGCCCCGCGGACATCCTGGCCTGGCTGAAGTCCCGGTGGCGCGAGGAGAACTTCCTCAAATACGCGTCAGCGAACTACGGGATCGACAAGATCTGCGACTACGCAGCCACCACCGGGACCAACACGAAGATCATCGATAACCCGGCCCGCAAGACCGCCAGAACCGCCGCCCGCGCCGCCGAGACCGCCCTCGCCCGCGCCCGCTCCGATCTCGCCGCCATGCTCCGCGACCCCGCCATCCCCGCCGCCGACAAGAACGCGCGCCTGATCCCCGCCGCCCAGCAGAAGATCACCGCCGCCGAACGCCAGCTCACCCGCGCCCAGGCTGCCCTCGACAAAGTCCCCGCCAGGCTCCCGGCGAACGAAATCGACCCAGACGCCCAGCGCGCCATCCTGCGGGCCAGCCACCGGACCCTGCAGATGATCCTGCGGCTCCTCGCCCACAACGCCGAGCACTGGCTCGCCAGCCACCTCAACGCCTACCTCCGCGACGACGACGAATACCGCGCCATCACCCGCCAGGCCATCATCCGCGGCCTCGCAGGCACCATCACCTGCACGGCTGCCGACATCACCGTCACCCTCGACCCGCCCGCCGCCCGCACCATCACCCGCGCCCTGCGGCTCCTCCTCGACGAGATCAACCAGAACCCGCCCGCCATGCCCGGCGACACCCGCCCCATCACCTACCAGCTCGCCAGCCCCTGACATTCAACAATCAGCGCACAGCGCTTACCGGAGATCTGGGGCCCCGTTAGGGCTTGGAAATGAACAACATTCTCAACTGGGCTCGTGGGTCGGGGTGATGGGTGTAGTTCCACTCTCCGAGCCAGTTGTGCGGGGTGAGGTACGAACCTTGCCCTGCCCGGCCGGCGCACCAAAACCCGGCAAGCCCGGACCAGGACGACCACCAGGATCGAAGAACCGCCGGCCGGCCCCGCGCCACGACGTCGGCAAGAACCGCAAAACGGACACGGCAAAGCCGAGAGCCACAACGCCGACAGGTTAAACGACAAGCTTAGGCCTGCTAAAGAATAACGTCTACTTTTGATCCGTGGCTGGTCAGGCTTGTGGGGTACAGCGGTTTCTGTGGGTGCCGGGGAGTCGCTTGCCGCCAAGTTCGCGGCGCTGTTCCCGCATCTGGACAAGCGGCAGCGGCGATGGAAGATGAGCGCCGAGGCGCGGGGCCGGGCCATGGCGGGATCATCGTGGTGACGAGACAGGCCGCTGACCAGCCACGAGGTCATCGTGCAGACCATCGCCGCCACCACAACCCGCACAGGGCTCACCGTTCAGGCCGAACTCGACACAAGCGACTACCACAAGGCATCAAGATCGCAGACCGGCAGATCAGGGACCTGGAGAAGCGACGGCACAGCACCGCCACGACTTCCACCCGGAGTGGAGCTTCTGCATCGTCCCAGGCACTGCCTGAGGCGGCGCGTAGTTAATCAGCGAGCCTTAGCGCTGGGCTAGCGGTAACCAATGGCCTGACCCGGTCGGCAAGGTCATATGGGCCGCCACGAGAGCACAGAACTGGAATTTCTGGCGTGACGATCATGCGTCTCGATCGGCCTCGACAATCGCAAATACTCGGCGATCTGGCGTGCTTTATCAGACGTGCGTGGTAGTGACCTGACCAGGCGGGCAGTGACCTGGTGTAATGGCCGATCCGATCTTACGGTGGAGTGGTCAGCTTTCCTTGCTGTGGCCGCGGCTGGCCCAGCAGCCTTCCGGGTCACAGCCGGAACCGGGAGGTCCCGATGACCACCACCATCCCTTCGACCGCTGTCGTCCCGGTCAGGCCGGTATTCAGCGATCAGGAACACCAGGCGTTAGCCGGGTTCCTGGCCGGGTACACCGGCCTGACCCGCGAGGCCTACGCCCTGGACCTGCGCCAGTTCACCGCCTGGTGCGCCCGGCATTCCCTGCGCCCGTTCGATGTCCGGCGGGCCGATATCGAATGCTTCGGCCGGGACCTGGAAGCCAGGGGCCGGGCCCGTGCGACCGTCACCCGTCGGCTATGCACCATCGCGGGGTTCTACAAGTACGCCGTCGAGGAAGACCTGCTCGATCACTCCCCGGCCGCGCACGTGCGCCGGCCCCGCCTGGACTATGAATCGCATGCCACCGGGCTGGACCGCAACGAGATCGGCGCGCTGCTCGTCGCCGCAGGGCTCGGTCCCGCATCCGAGCATGCGCTGATCTCGCTGCTGGCGCTGAACGGGCTGCGGGTCTCCGAGGCCACCGGCGCCGACATCGAGGCCCTCGGCGTCGAACGCGGGCACCGGACCCTGGCGATCGTCCGCAAGGGCGGGAAGAGAGCCACCATCCCGCTCGCCCCGCGGACCGCGCGGGCGACCGACGTGGCCATCGGCGAGCGCTGCGAGGGACCGATCTTCCTGACCACCGGCGGTGCCCGGCTGGACCGGCACGGCGCCGGGCGGATCGTCCGAAGGATCGCCCGCCAGGCAGGCATCGCCAAGCCCGTCGGTCCTCATACGCTCAGGCACGCATTCATTACCGCCGCGCTTGACGCGGGCGTGCCGCTGCGCGACGTGCAGGAAGCTGCCTCTCACGCTGACCCCAGGACAACTATGAGGTACGACCGAGCACGGGTCTCCCTGGACCGGCATGCTACGTACATCGTCGCGGCCTATGTCGCCGGAGCCGCCCGCTAACGACGCGCGACAGCAAAGCCGCCCGGCGAGACATCCGCCGCCGGGCGGCACGCCGTTCACCATGCGCAGCAGATGGCCCGGGCCGTCCACGATCATTGTTTCGGGCAGCAGCCCGGCCCACCGCGACGACAGCCCGACAAAGATCTCAAACGACATCGGCGGCATCTGCCCGACCGGCCTCGCCCGGTCCAGATCCGGCCAGTGCTGCGCTTCCTGCACTCCTGCTGCCGTGCCCGCGGCGTCGTGCCGCGGGCTGCCTCGTACTGCTCGGTGACGCCGGCCGGGGGTGGGTCGGCGTTCGCTGGTCTCGGCGCCCTGCTTTCTGGCCCGGGCCCGGGTGTCGGCGCTGTCCCGGCGGGCTGCGGACGTCCGCCCTGGCGCGATCATCGCTGAGATTGTCGCTGGCCGAGCGGGAGGAGACCTCGCGGGGGCCTGGCCGCGGGTCAGCCGGGCGGGCCATCGCGCGCCGGCTAGTGCCAGGGCCGTCACGGCATCCTCCGTCGGCGTGCGGTGCACCCTGGTCCTGGCGATCACCGTCATCAGCCCGGCTGGCGTCAGCTCGGCCGGGCTGAGATTCCCGCACCGCGAACGGGCCGGCACTACGATCGGCAATACAGCTAGAACGCGCCGTACAGGAATCACGGGAAGGAATCGGTCCGGTCATGCCGCGCTGGAATCGTGGGAAAGACAAAGCAGATACGGCCGCGCCGGCGCCCTTCGCCGTTCCGGAGTGGGTCATCGACAGCGGGCAGCACTACCGTGAGGCCGCCGAACTCGCCCGGACCGGCTCCCGGGGCCGGGCAACGATAACGTCGGTAACCTTCGGAGGCAAACTCTATGACGGCGTGGTGTGGACGATCGGCATGCGGGTCCAGCCGGACGACGGCGACGCATTCGACGCCGAACTCGCCCTCGCGCTCGACACCGAGTTCCAGGACGGTCCCCCCCGAGAGGTCGGCGAGACCGCCGCGATCGTGTTCGACCCTGGCAACCGTGCCCGGGTGCGGTTCCTCCCCCCGCACCTTGCCAGCGACGGCCCTTAAGCCCCTGAGCGCCGGCTCCCTAATCAGCCGGGACCGGCGAGTCCTTCCTCCGGCGCTGCCCGGCCGGAGCAGCCGCGGATCCGCCTGGCCGGTCACGCCGGTCACGCCGGTCAAGCACGGTCCACGATGACCCCTGGCCCGTCACTGTTCGTAGTCTATGGGACACGCATCTGACGTACCGGAAGGCTCGATATGTATCGCACCGTGCCGATCAGCCCGGCCGTCAGTGTCGCGCCAGAAGGAACGTTATGGCGCTGTCGCCATGATCGCGGGCCGCGAGCTGGCGATCCATCCTAACTTCCGCACATGCAGGTAGCGGACGTTGGCTGACCGCGTGGTCATGCCGTGACGCGCATGATTACTCGCAATATTGGGACAGGGCCGTCGGCCGGGCGATCCGTCCCTCAGCATCGTCGTTGCCGCCCTACCTGTATCGGTGGCTTCAGCGCGAATTAGCCAGCTTCCCACGGCTGCCGTCGCGGCGCGACAGTGCCGGTCCGGCAGGGAACACCGCGCCGTGAGCGCCGCGGCCGGCTAGGCGCGGGTGAAGACCGCATGGACCGCGATCGTGTTGTGCATGGACGCGATCCCGATGAAGTTCCAGGTCAGGCCGAAGTCGGCCCGGTTGACCGGGAGCTCGCCGTCCAAGGAGATCTCGCCGTCGGCGGCGCAGACGGTCACGTTGAAGGATGCCGGGCGGGTGTTGGCCCGGACGGTCAGGCTGCCGGTTACCCGGACGCCGCCGTCGGCCGGCCTGACGTTCTGGGCGGTGAACGTGATGTCCGGGTGGGTAGCGATGTCGAAGAAGTCGGGCGAGCGCAGGTGCTTGTCCCGCTGGGCATTCTTGGTGTCGATCGACCCGGCGGCCACGGTAAGGACGCCGCTGGCCTCCCCGGTCGCCGTTACCGTGCCGTTCCCGGAGATCTCGCGAAAGACGCCGTGCAGCGGGCGCAGCCCCCAGGTGTGCCGGGTCGTCAGCCGGACTTCGGACCTCGCCGGGTCCAGTGTCCAGGTCCCGGCGAGCGTGCCATCTGCCAGCTTCGACTGCAGCTCCGGCGACGTGAGCTGTCCTGACGGTGCCATGCCGTCCCTCCTGCTATTCGATTCGTATGTCAAAACTTTTTTGTTCTGGGAACCATATAGACTGTGGACGCTCAGAGTCAACCCGCACCAGCGCGAGCAGGGAGCGCCATGACGCAGGAAGCAGGCGCGCCGCAGCACTCGCTCATGTGCCTTCGCCTGATGCAGGCGTTCCGGAGCGTCAGCCGCGGAATGCGGCGCTGGCACGACGGCGCCGCGCCGCCGTCGGCAGCACCCCTCAGCCCCCGGCACATCGCAGCGCTCGAGCAGCTTCTCGGCAGCCCGCTCACTGTCAGCGAACTCGCATCCCGGCTCGGGCTGACCCTCCCCACCGTCAGCGGCGTCCTCGCCGACCTTGACCGCGCCGGCTTCATCGAACGTCACCCCGACCCCGCCGACCGACGGCGGACGATCGTCCAGGTCATCCCCGGCCAGGCCACGCTGATCGGGGAATGGCTCGACGGCGCCGCCAGGCCCCTGTCCCGCGTCCTAGACCAGCTATCCCCCGCCGAGCAGGACGCCTTCATCAAAGCCATGAACCTGCTCGAAACTGAACTGCATCGCCCCGGCGCTCAGCCCTGAGCCCGGCGCGACCAGGGAGGTCATTCACTCCGGGCCGGTCCGGGGCCAGAAGAAGGAAGCACGGTGTGAGCGATGCGCGCCTATCTAGTCACGGGCGATCCGGGCTCGGGCAAGCCGGCCCTGGCCACGCCCGGCCAGGCAGCCGGGGGCGAGCATGATGATCGCAAAGGCGTGCGCGCTAGCCTCGATCTTCGGTGCAGAAATTAGGTTGAGGTCGTGAGCGCTGGTGATCTGCGGGTGCTGTTCCGTACGGGCGTGGCGGGTGGTCAGCGGGCGGGAAGCGAAACTGCAGGGGCCGGCCAGCTGGCGCTTCCACCGGATCTGGTCAACCGAATGGTTCCACGACATGGACGCCTGCGCCGATAAGGCAATCGCGGCCTACCACCACGCCCTGCGAGACGCCGATGACGGCAAGCCCGCCACCAGCCCCATCCGCCGCCCACCGCCGAACGCGCCCGTGCGCGACGCCGACGACAGCGAGCAGACCGCACGACTGCAAACTGCGTACCAAGCCGCACTCTCGCGAATCACGCCGCCGTCGGTCCACGGGCAACGCACAGGCCCGCGCCCCCACGATCACCCGCGGGAGCCCGATCGACACGTACTCCGACCCCGAGCTGCTCAGCCTGGCGCAGTGGATCAGATCCGACGAGGTTCTCCGGACCGAGGACGAGCTGCTCCAGGAGATGATGCAGGAACTCGGTTACCAGCGACGCGGGAAGAACGTAGTAGCCCGGCTGACGGCCACGATTACCCGGTCAGCGGCAAGCCCGCCACGCCGTCACGGCCCGCGCGACCGGTAACAGGCTGGGCCTGCGGCGCATCGACGCAGCTCACCTCGCGAAGGAGCGGATCCGCGAGAAGCCAGGACATGAGCAGCCTGCGGCGGCACGGCGCACTGAGTCGCATCGCTGTCACTGATGCACACCGGGGAAGGGCTAGAGCTAGCCCCGCCACTCAGCCACAGGCCAGCCCACTCTCAGGCACCGGGCGCCAGCGGGTATTGGCTGACCATTCCAACCGGCCTGCCGACGGCAATCACGAACTGCCGACCACCGCCAGGCCGATCACGAGCTGTGACTTCATGGAAGGTAACGGACACTCCCGAGCCGCCGTTCTGGCGCAGGTCAGTCCTGCTCGGCATGGATGGTTCGGGCGTGCAGAGCTGGGTGTTATGCGCGGTTTACCGATGTGGTCGGCACGCAGGACGATGCTCGGTTCTGCCGAGAAGAGTGCGGACCTACGTCGCAAAATCGCGGCCCGCGCCTGGGTTGGAGGTGAGCCCCTGCAACGTGGTTACCCTGTAGCGGCGGAGCCTGTCAGGCAATTGATCGGTAACATTGGACAGCAGCCGAAGATACCGCTGGAGTACGATCCGTTGAGATGCCAACAGGAGGTGGAATGACCAGTACTTCTGGCCCTGCTGACCCGTCGGAGCCGACAAGCGGAGATGAGCGCGAAAGATCCAGCTCTCCGCTTATGGCAGCCTTGGGTGTCCTGGCCTTAGCTGCGGCCTTAGCGGCGCCCCTCGCGCCTGCAGGTTCGGTGCGGGCGGTCGCGATAGTGTGTGGCATTCTGGCTGCTGTCGGCTTGACACTCAACGTTATTTGGGGTCGTGGTCGGCGTGCCATTGCCATCGGGTCAGGCTTGCTGATAGCCGTGGCAGCCGGATCGGCGGGCGCTGCCTTTGTTAGGTCGGTACAGAGTACCGGATCATCTCACGTCGCCAAGCATCGTTCCCCGCTACCGGTACTGAGGATCTTGCAGCCTCCTCATGGACTAATACCATGGTGCAGCACAGTTGAAGGTACCGGGACGATTCCTAGCGGTGACTCTTTGCTAATCTTTGATAGACAGGTCGGTCCTGACAATCTGCCATCCCTAGGCTCAGTATACAGCCTCGACGGACCGGTTGTTCCGTTAGGGAGCAGCTGGTCGATAACTCCTGTCTATATTGGAATGCAGAAACTAGCAGGTCCATTCTATGATGAATTGACCGGTGTTCTGGTAACCAACAGAACTGCTGGTTTTATACTGCGATAAGGGCCGCCGCCTGGGCGACGAAGGTGCTTCCTCCAGCACTCGAATCTATCCATGCCTTCGTACTCCGAAATGGAAACGATAGGCAATGTTGATAGAATATGCAGCAGGCTATCGGCCCTCGTTATTAGAGATCCGGGCCGGTGGCGGCTAGATCTTGACACTGGCTGATCGGCGGTGATCGAGGCAGATGCAGCCTAATCCGCGACCCACCGCGTCGCGCTGCGAACGTCCGGATCTGCCGCCGTGAGCGCGCCTGGCTATGACGCGATGAACTTAGTGGGCTGCCTCGTACTGGCGCATGACGTCGGCGCTGATCCGGCCGCGCTCGGAGACCGTCAGGCCCGCCGCTCTAGCCCAGCTCCGCACGGCAGCGCGATCGACTGACGGGCTGCCCTGACGGCTGGCGCCGCCGCGGCGGCCGCTGCCAGGTACCCGGCGGCCTGCCTCGATGAACGGGGCCAGCGCCTTCTCCAGCTTCGCCCGGTTCTTGCTGCTGAGGTCGACTTCGTAGGTCACGCCGCCGAAGCTGAACGAGACTGTTTCAGCGTTCTCCGAGCCATCAAGATCGTCGGTGACAATGACGGACACGCTTTGGGCCATGACACCGGATCGTCGGCTCGGCCTGCCCGATTGTCAATGCGGCATGCCGGTGAACTGGGCAGTGTGACAGCAATGTGACAACAGCAGCCGGAGCTCGCCACCGGGAGCGTCGGCACCCAGGGCGGCGCACGGCGCGTGCGTGCCGTGCTGGGCCACGCCGTCAGCGACGAATCGGGCATCGGACCGCCGGGCGCACTGCATCGGAAGCATCTCGACCTGGCAGGCAGGAATCTTTGGGCGCCTGTCGAGTCCGCGCCCGGCATCTCGGAATCCAGCTGGACCGCCGCCCGGCGCTGTCACACTGGGTGACGAAGATGGATACGGATAGCGCGCACCGAGCCGCCGATCTGCGCGAATGTCTGCAGGCGCTAGGTCCACATACTCGTTGTACAGATCCGGTTGTTCTGCGCGCCCATGAACTTGCGACCGATTTCCTCGGCGAGCGTGGCTGGATTGACGTCATGATGCGCGACATCAGGACGGGGCTTGCCGCGGTGGTCAACCGCACGGAGTCTTGGTCCGGCGGCGATTCACCTGGCTGAGCGGCGCAAGCCCGTGGCGTCCAGGCCAAAGACAGCGCACTGGGGCTGGCCCTGGCAGGAACGTCAGGGTTGTGGTGGGCGTTCTTACCGGTCGGAGCCACCCGATGATGTAATACGCAGCCGCTCGATTCGGTCGTAAGTCAGCTCGTCACGGCAGGGGGTCGGGCGGATCGTACCGAGGATGTCCTTGGCTGCCAGGACTGTTCGGCGCCCGTGACCGGAAATGGCTTGATGGCGTCACAAAATGGCGCGAACATGGCCAAATCTTAATGGTTCACTTCGTCTATTGTCATCACCCGCCCGGAGGTCTAAGCTACTCTCACAATAAGCCGGGAGGCGGGGTATGGCTAGCATCAGTTTATGCCGAAGGCTCTCCACGCAAATAGCTCGCGCGAAGACGACCAGGCTTCTGGCGGTTCTTGTTCTTGCCATCATGCTCACAGGTCTGGCCCCTGGGCGCAGCCTCGCAGCCGACAGCTGGACGTTTGCTGGCTCAATCCCGGCCCAGTATGCTGACCACGTTTCCTGGTGGGATCCGATGGTGATTGATCCCATGAACGCCAATGTCATCTACGTTCCAACGTTCGATGAGGGGCTGCTCAAAAGCACCGACGGCGGCGTGACCTGGAATCTGATTAGCACTCAGCAGGTCGATAAGATTGCTATTTCGCCAAGCAACCCGAACATCATCTACGGTGGGAGTTTCGCAAGCGGCCCTGTCGGCCCTGTTGTGAAGAGTACCGACGGCGGCGTGACCTGGACCGACATTACTCACGGCCTGCCGCACTCCTCGAATGGCTGGCCATACCCGGCGGTGAGCGCCATAGTAATCGATCCTAGTAATGCCAGCATCGTGTACATGGGACTTACCGGTAACTGCAGCGAGGCCTGGAAAACTACCGACGGCGGCAACTCCTGGGCCTTTACCGGCGGCCCCGGATGCGACACGACTGACCTGGCCGCCGCGCCGACTGACCCGAACATCATCTACTGGGCCGGCCGCAGCCCGTCGCCCGGGACCTACATTGCACGCACGTCCGACGGAGCCAGTACCTGGACGTATCCCAGCGGCGCCGGCGTCGGCCTCGACAACCTGTTCGGCTACAGCGCCGACACGGTGGCGGTAGATTACAACAACCCCAATACCGTCTACGCCAGCAGCATCAATGGCAACGGCCTCTATAAGAGCACCGACGGAGCGGCTACCTGGACCCAAATCTCCACTAGCACCGTCGGATGGCAGAATCTGGCCACCGACCCAGTGCGCGCCAATTCCCTGTACTACGCGGCGCCGTCCGGGTCGAACGTCTTCGCCAGCAGCGACGGCGGCGCAAGCTGGAGCGATATCACGAACAACCTGCCCGGCGGAATCCTGAAGCTCGAAATTCCGGCGAGCAACATCGATACTCTCTACGCCTGGACTGGTTCCGGCATATACACCCGCGGCCTTGGCGGTCAGGCGCCGCAGTCGATCACTTTCGGGACGCTGCCGGGCCATGCCTACGGCACTGCCCCGTTCCCGGTGTCCGCCACCGCGTCATCGGGACTGACGGTGTCATTCAGCTCTGACACGCCGGACGTGTGCACCGCAAGCGGGCAGACGGTCACGATCGCGGCGGCGGGAACCTGCACGATCCGCGCTTCGCAGCCGGGCAATACCAGCTACCTGGCCGCCCCAGACGTGACCCAGTCGTTCACCGTCAGCCAGGCAGCCCTGTCCATCACCGCCTCCTCGCCGGCCATGACCTACGGCGGCACCGTGCCAGACATCACGGCCAGCTACTCCGGATTCGTCAACGGCGACGGCCCGGGCAGCTTCACCACGCAGCCGACCTGCTCCACCACTGCCACCAGCACCTCCACGGTCGGCACCTACCCCGCCACCTGCTCAGGCGCGGCAGACCCCAACTACGCGATCGCCTACCTGCCGGGCATCGTCACCATTAACCAGGCGACCCCGCAGATCTCCTGGCCCGCGCCGGCGGCAATCGCCTACGGCACTCCGCTCAGCGCCGCTCAGCTGGACGCCACCACATCGGTGCCTGGCGCCTTCAGCTACAGCCCAGGCGCAGGGACAGTCCCGCAGCCCGGCACTCAGGCACTCACGGCGACCTTCACCCCGCAGGACACCACCGACTACACCCCGGCGACAGCATCAGCCACGGTGTCAGTCGGATTCACCCGCCCCTGCCTGACCACGACACAAAGCGGATCACTGACCGTGGCCAAGGGCCAGGCGATCTGCATCGGCCCAGGAGGGAAGGTGACCGGGTCGGTCACCGTCGCAGTCGGCGGCGCCCTGTGGGTGAGCGGCGGCAGGATCGGCGGATCACTCACCTCGACAGGAGCCAGCGGGATCACCGTATGCGGGGCGAAGGTCACCGGATCGGTCGCCGTCACGGGCACCGGCGGACCCGTCGTGATGGGCGGCGCAGGATGCCCAGGTGACACCTTCGGCGGCAGCGTGAGCATCAAGGCCAGCACCGCAGGCGTCTGGCTCGGGAATAGCCAGGTACCCGGCTCGCTCACCCTGTCCGGCAACTCCGGAGGCCTCACAGCCACGGGCAACACCGTGACCGGCAGCGCGACCGTCGGCAGCAACAACGGCGGCGTCACCTTCACGAACAACACTGTGACCGGATCCCTCACGATCACGAACAACACCGGCGGCTTCACCTACACCGGCAACACCATCTACGGCTCCATCACCAACTCGGGCAACAGCTAGGCGAATACAGACACCGACGTCTTGAGCCTAGGCCCGCCCAGTAGTGAGATGGCTAAGAAAAGCCGCTTCGTCGCTGTTAGCGCAGACGCGGAGGCAGACCTTGCCCGAAGTGCCGTAAGGTGCAGCGGATGCTCCGTTGCGAGATCTGCAGGGGTCAAGGTAAGACGGCAACAACTCAATGCCGTAACGCGTGCAATATGCACGGCTGGCTGTGCCCCGTTTGCGGCAAGAATTACTAGGCTGCCTGGCCATTCTTGTGACGCGTACACTACATCAGGTTGTCCACCGGACCTACTGGACCATCCGGGGCACCAAAGCACGGCTGACCACCGAGCTGGCTTCCTGATTCCCCACCTGGCCAAGCCGGGCCAACCGTGCCCCAGCCCCGCATGGCCGAAACCGCCGCCATCGCCCGCACATGCCGCATAGGGCGCGCGCTTGGTCGTGGGAGATCTCGCCGTCAGACGGCCCGAGCGCTCTCGGCACCCGACCGGCACCTCGGCCAGCCGATTGCGACGTTCGGCCAGTCACATCCGCCAAGCCGACGGTTGGTCGGCACACAGAGACCGCGCCGATCGCTCGTCCCCATCACCCTCAGTGATGGGGACGGCCAGGGAGAACGCTCGCCGAGCCGCCGATCTGCATTCCTTTCGGCAGTGAGGGGCTGTCGTCAGGGCGGATACCGAATGGTGGATCTGGGTGCCGCAGAGGATCCCGGCGCTTGGTGAATGAGCCACACAAGATCAGCGTTTGGCGCGAAGCGCACCAGATCGGCGCCTTCCGCATGGCCGCCGCCCGTAAATGCGCATGCCCGGCTTGATGACTAGCGGGAACTCGCCAGATGGTTCCAAGATCATGTTGCTGTCGAGTTCTCCTTGATCATTACGGAAGGTCGTGCATGCTGCGCCATCATCTGGTCACCCTCGCCGAGCTGACGGTGCATGCAAGGGGGCAGGTGCTGGCCTGACGATGTCGCCAGGGCAGAGAACCGTCGACTACAGTCAACGGTTATGGCTGAGACGCTCGATCACATCATCAGAGACGCGCCCCTCTCCATTCTCCCAGCGGTCAGCAAGGAGCGAGTGCGCCCATTAGCGAAGCAGCTGGACGCAGTCGCGTATGCCGAGGGCGCCCGGTGCTATCTGGATGGGAGAGCTCTGCGCCGGGCACTGGGCACCGCCATCTCCCCGGCCGCGGTTGAACGGGTACTCGCTTTCGCGAAGCAGAATCCCAACGTGCCCGTCATCGACAGGCCGAGCCAGCATGTTCCCGGGACGCGGGTGCCGTTTCTTGAGTTCGTCCGCCTCACCGGCGCCACCGCCGAACCGGCGGGCAGCCTTGGCCTGGCGACGGCCTCGACGCTGGAGGAGGTGAAGAGGGCACTGCTCCAGAGGCTGCCGGGCCTTTCCGCCGACGTGTTTGACAGCGACCTCATGGCCGGCCTTCGCGCGCACTTCGAGGCAACTCCGGCGACCGCGGCTCCCGCGGAACCGGCGATGGGCTACGGGTCGTGGGAGCTCTGCATGCTGAACAACGGCGTGGTAGGCGCGACGCTCTTCCTCATCGGAGTCTTCTTCGGCGTCGCCCTGCTGGCCGAGCTGGCCAGCGGAGGGGCGGTCACCCCGGCGCTGGTCTATCTATTTATCATCTGCTTCGGCGGCGGCGCTCTCACCATCCTGGCCGCGCTGAACATCTGCAGGTAATGGTATGAATGAGCGCCCGGCACTCGCGGCGCGTTTCCCTGACGCGGACATATCCGGGCCCGATACTCCGTCGGTGGCAGCCAGCTAACCAGCAAGCGGACTGCCTGGCCGAGCAAGCACGGAGCGTTATTGAGCCTGATGCAGCCCAAGCCGCGATCTAGCGCGCGTCCCCTTCGGTCTGGGAGCAGACCAGGCGCTCACGGGAGGGCCGTCCGGCAAGACATCCCACCCGCCCGGGCGGCTTCCCGGCACATCGGCCTCCCAGAGCACCGAGAGTAATCAAAAACGCAGCACCGCGAGCCGCCGCTATGGGCTGTACTGCTCCAGAACTCCGAGCAGCGTCTGTGGCCTGCGGTTTGGCCCGCGGACAGCGATGAGGCAAGATCGCGGTCTGTGCCGATCCGACTTCTGTACCTCACCATCATCCGGGTCTTTGGCTGGCTGCTCCTGCTGAGCCGAAGCCAGGCGTCGAAGGACGCCGAGATCATGGTGCTCCGCCATGAAATAGCGGTCCTGCGCCGCCAGGTCAGCCGGCCCCGGCCGGACTGGGCCGACCGGGCGATCCTGGCTGCGCTGGCCCGGCTGCTGCCAGCCGGGCTGCGCGGCCATCGCCTGGTCACGCCGGGCACGCTGCTGGCCTGGCACCGCCGCCTCATCCAGCGCAAGTGGACCTACCTGGGCAAGCCCGGCCGACCGCCCGTCATCAGGGAGATCCGCGACTTGGTGCTGCGGCTGGCACGAGAGAACCCGTCCTGGGGGTACCGCCGCGTCCACGGCTAGCTGTCCCGGCTCGGTCACCACCTCAGCGCGGCGACCGTCCGGCGGATCCTCCGCGCTGCCCGCCGGCCTGCGCCCCGCAGGCAGGATACGTCGTGGCGGGCGTTCCTGCGGGCACAGGCGCACGGGCTGCTGGCCTGCGACTTCTTCCACGTTGACACAATCTTCCTGCGCCGTCTGTATGTGCTGTTCGTGATGGAAGTGGCCACCCGGCACGTCCGGGTCCTCGGCGTCACTGAACATCCAGATGGCGCCTGGACCGCTCAGCAGGCCCGCTACCTGGTCATGGACCTCAGCCAGCGGACCGGGTCCTTCCGCTTCCTCATCCGGGACCGTGACGCCAGGTTCACGGCCGTCTTCGACGAGATCTTCGCCAGCGAAGGCCTGAAAGTAGTAAAGACCCCTCCGCAGACGCAGGCGCGGGCTCGGGTCGTTCCAGATAGTAGTGCTGTCGCGCCGGGATCGCCGGGGCGTGCTTAAGCTTAAGCCAGGAGAAACTGACGCAATTATCCGCGCGCAGGCAACGGCCAGAAGTTCGGCCGGGGGGCGGGATTCGGCCGGATATGGTCTGGTCCTGTCGGCCGCGCCGTCTGTTCATCATCTGCTGTTCAGCGTCTGGTCGCCCTGGTGCCATAGCGTGGCTGGTGATCGCGCACGGCGGTCGTGACGTCCCCGCCCGACCAGCAAACCCAGACCACCGCCCCGCTGAACCTGCCAGTCCGACGGCGGAAGATCCTCAGCGGCATGATCAGCGAGTACTACCAGGCCGCTTAGCCGACCTCATGAAACCCTAGGTCAGGCACCATACGACGGGTTTTGGAGCGGTACAGGCCCATACCGCCGCAGAGGCGTAGGCCAGCAGGCGCGCCGTGATCCGGATGCTCTCCGGCTCCTCATGCTTGCGCATCTCCTCGATCGGATGAGAGCCGATGTTCCCGACGTCGCCCCGGCTCGTCAGAACTTCCCGTCGGGTCTGGCGTGCCAGCACCTCACGCACAGTCTCCTCGTATGCCGCGGACTGTTTCTCCCAGAGGCGCTGGCGGCGCTGGCCCTCGATCGTCGTCTCGGCCGCCCTGTGCGCGATCCGGCCGTTGACTGCCGTTCCCGTGATCGAGATGAAGCCGCCGATCGCGACACCTGCCACACCTATCCAAGCGACATCGATAACTGAGGACACCAATGCACAGTACGGCCGCCTCGACCAGCTTGCTGGTTGGATAAGCATCGTGACCACGGCAGCGTGCACTGTCGTCGCTGGGTTATCTGACATGCGACGCGCGTCCTCTATGTCTCCGGCGTACTTGGCCGTCTCGCTGGCCAGGACATAAGGCCGATCGCTGTCTCCAGTCGCCCGCTGCGTATGCTGTGCTCTGCAGGTAAAGTGGACTACGGGTGCCGGGTCATCGCCCTTGTTGACCTGTCGCAAAATCAGAGAGTTATCTCGACACGATGTCTTGCAATACGCTCTGCATTCCGATAGGCTTCACGCCTCGTTCGACCATCTTATCCAATACAACATTCGCAAACGCTCCTGACTCGATCCGTCCGCCGAGTCGAGTATGTGCATACCTCCGCAAGATTAGGCGTCCCGGAAATTCCTTAAGCCAAGCGTTGCTATCCAGTGCCTCAGACAGGACTCTCCGATGGACCTCGGCTCGTCGAGTTAGCTCGTCAATCGTCAGCGACTGTGAGATGCTCAAAACTCGTTCGGCCGACGCGCTGATCGAGGGGAGAATATCCTTGCCTGGATTGGACGTATTCGGGTCGGCTCCGATCCTAATCGCCCCAACGAGCTGAGTGTTCACCTCTGCCTGAATTCGTTGGAGAACAAGTCCATCCATCAACTCCGCTGCGAAGCCGCGCAACGTTTGCAAGACTTCACCGTTGTCGCGGAACAGATCTTCGCCAAGCAGTGTAGCCGTAGCCGCCCGCACGCTACCCGGATCCAGCAGGTAGTTCTCGATGTGATACACGTCCCATGTAAACTCCGAAGCGCCTGATTCCCCAGCCGCTGCAGACTCAGAGTCCTTATCCACTATCGCAAAGAAACGATTCTTCACAGCGGCCTCGAAAGCGGAATTGCTGAGAACAGAATAAAGATCTCGAACTCGCTGCTTGTGGCCACCGCTAACCAGGTTGACGTGACGCACTAGCTCCGGGAAAAGGCGCCTCGCGATAGTTACGTCGAAGCCATTTTCCGTCTTTCCTTCTAGAATCACGACCTTGCCGTGGGGTCGATATGAGGCAAGGTCTCCTATGAGCGCAATTGTAGCCCTCTCGACGTCATCATCGGCCACCACTTCCACGGCCTGATTCGAAGCATCATGGATCGACAGAGCAGGCAACATCTGATAAACTCGGTAATTGATGTTTCCCACTGCCTGCCGCAGCAGCGTATCTGAGTGAGTGACCAACCACAGCTGATTGTTTTGAGCAAGGCCCAGATGACGATAGTAGAAATCAGTAAAACCCTGTATTAGACTCGGATTGAGGTGAAGTTCGGGCTCGTCAAGCAAGACGACCGAGTTCCGGGGCGTGGCAGTGCGAAGCTTCAGGTACCCGTAGAGTATCTCCTTTTCCCCGGAGCTGAGCTCGTCGATATCGTGCTCTTCACCCGAGCTAAGGCGGACAGGAAAGTCGAGCGAACCCTGGGGTTGCGGATGAACGCCGCCATAAGTCTTGTCAGGAAAGAAAGTCTGAAATAGCTCAGACAAGGTTGCGTTGAGGTCATCCCCCTCGCTCGGATTACCCGATTCCTTCGCTATAATATTTCTTAGGTAGCTACTCGCCAGCTCTGTCTTGACGTTCTGGTACTTATTCTGCCAGTTGTACAAACCCTGCTGTCGCCGCTGGTCTTCGAATGCTCGCACGTCAAGGTTAAGACCACCTACGGCCTGTCGCGAATAGCTGCGTGATGCGCTGTGGTACTCAATTACTCCTAGGTGCCGAGGTTCGTATGCTTGGAAAGCTGCCTCCGCGATCTTGCATACGGCCGTATTCATGTCACCGTTCGGAGATATGTCAAGCGCGAGTCTATGTCTTTGACTGCTGAGCAGTTCAGATCTAACTTCGCCCGCGAGTCTATCGGTGGCTTCTGTCAATGCCGGTTGCAGATGGCGCAGCTGTGTGGCTACAGATAGGCGGCTGAAGGTCCAGAAGTCGACCGGTTGACCAGTTACTTCCTGCCATGCAATGGCCTGTACGAGGGATTCTGCGTTGTCGCGAATGTAAGTGATCTCGGCGTCGGCGAACGAGATGCTCGCTTCTATGGTTATCGGTTTGCTCAGATCACGAAACAGTTTGTTGATGCTCTGCTTGTCCTGGAGGTTGACGTTAAACTCGCCGAACCAATGATGATACTCGTTAGCCAGGTATCCGCCGTAAACCGACTTAAGAAGGCGTATGGCGTCGAAGACGCATGACTTCCCGCATCCGTTCTGTCCCGCAATGACAATGAAGCCGCCGAGGTCGTGTATCTCAAATAGCTTTACGGCGCGCAGATTGGTAATTGAAAGACTATGAAACCTCAAGAGAAGCCTTCCTGCATGGCATTATCGCGATCCTTGATCGCTGCCGACCGCTGCGTAAGTCTCAGCCGAGGGTGGAGGCCCTAGCGCCGCAATCTCGAAGATTCTAGTCCTTTACTCTTCCTCGCGGTACCGAATACCTGGCGAGTGGCGGTTGAAGCTCCTTGAAGCTCATCGCACGGCGGCAGCGATGGGCCCGGGAGGCGAACGCCACGATCTGTGACGGCCAGGCGACGCTACGGTGCCGGTCGATGCTCTATCGGATCTGCTTGAGCGCTTGCTGGGGTGGACCTGGGCTGTCTCGATCGCGCGGCTGTTAGGCCACGCATGCTGCTTTTGGCAGAGCGGCTAGAAGCACATGAGTCTCAACGAGCAGTTCTTGCGGTCGCGCTGCCAACTGGGCGGCCGGAGCGGCTGGCCATGACGAATACGCGGCCAGACTGCTGCAATGCCGCGCGCTTACGCAGGTCAGGGCGGTTTCCTCGCGGGTCTTAGAAACCGCCACGGGTGAGCCTCATCGCGGACTCGCTGCTCACGTCCACAGCACCGCTCTGACCAGCGAAGATCAGCTACTGCTAGCGCTCACTGGTCACGTCGGCCCGTGCGGCGGCGGGTCGCGGTCGGCGTTTCGACTCTCTGAGCGCATCGACAGCAGCCAGGGTGTCGGGGTGCTCCGGGCACAGGATCCGCTCCGTGTCGGCGGCGACCCGCTCGAAGATGGTGATCGCGTCGGCGGTCCGCCCGGCCTGCCGACCTCGGGTGTCGTCCGGCACAGGCACAGCCGTCCCCAGCCGGTATCAGGCAGCTCGCAGTGGGACAGCTGCTGGTTCACCGCCTCAGCCGGGCGCATGGCCGCGTAGTACAGGGCTGCTGTCGAGCATTGAGCGACATGTTGTGTCGGCCTCCTTCACGCCTGTCGTCGTAGTGTTGCTGACGGCCGGGTGGGCAGACGTGGTCTTCCAGCCGCGCCACGCTCTTGGTCGTGACGCTCTGAGCCAGGTGCGCAGGTCACGCGGATAAGCCACAGAGGGGGAAGCCTGCCCGCGTCTGACGGCTCGGCAGGACAATCGTCATGCCTACTCCCGCAGCCAAGCGACCTTCCGCTTTCTGGTCTAACGGCTAGGAGGATCAACTGACCTCGGCGACAGCTAGGTAACTCTGTTCCACCTCTTCGCTGAAGATGTAGTTAGCCATTCGGTTCGTCCATAGAGGCGTGGCCTAGGATTTGGCTTCTCTAAGGCTTCTTTTTCTTCTTCGGCTTCGACGGTTCCGGCCCTGTGTCGACTCGTGCAATTCCAACTTTGAAACCTCTGTTAATGAGGTCTTCAACTGTGCGTTTAAGGTTAACCTTACTGAAGAAGGGCATAGCATCAATGATCGAGCGACCGCACCAAGCTGCCACGATTACAAATATAACTTCGAAATCCGAAGCGTTAAGGTTATCTACGTCGAAGAAATTGAAAGCGTCATCCGTGCTGAGCGTCTTCACCTTCTTGTGTGTCTCTCTGCGGAAAGCAGCATCCGACTGCAACAAGTTGGCTGAGACGAAGCCTTGGGAGAATAGATGACTTAGATCCCTCGAGCCAAGGTGTCGTTTCACATGAATTAGACGCTTCCCCGCAGTCAGAACATCGCATACCTCGACGGTAGTTGTCTGCATCCTGCCCTTAACGAGTTGCTTGTCCATGAGCACGGATGGCGCCAGAGCATTCGCCGCAGCGTCATTGAAGTCGTCCTCGTCCAAGGTGGGGCTTGCCGACGGCCAGGCGAGGTCTTCACGGTTCGGGATCCTTGCCATAGCTTCATTAAGTTCCTGCAAGTAGTCAGTTGAGACCTCGAATATCTCACCTTCATCCACCACATAGGTCTTATTCTGGAACTCAAACTCGCCGCACAGACACCGCCAGACTGACCATCTGTAAGCTTCGTGGTTGTCGCTGTCGATAGCTTGAATTGACTTACGCTGAAGGTATGTCAGGTCAATAACATCTGGATCGGACTCGGAATGTAGAAGACCCGCGATGTACAGGGAGAGCCGAATGTCCGGCCGTCTTACTCCTCGCTGATCGAAGTGGTATTTGAACCCATCAACGCGAGCCCAGTCAATTATCTCCGGAGGAGCAATATCCAGATCGGCAATGTCGCCGACCTTAAGGCGTTGCACAAGATGGTCCTGTATCGCGGCCATCAGAGCCGGATCGGTGATGGGACGTATCGCGTCCAGCCAGCCAAAGCTGTCTCTGTAGTCGTCTCTGTCGTGGGCCTCGGTGAGTTCCCTGCACAACTTGCCGAGGCCAGCGAAGTCTGTATCGGCTGCGAACGTCAGCGGGTCCGCACCTGTGATTCGCGTCCCCCACCTTCGGTCGTAGGGCCGACCTGTTGCTCCGCCTACTAGGTCACGGAGCTTGTCCAAGTCGAAGGCCTCGAACGTCGTGGCCTTGCTTGCCTGCTGACGCGACCGGATCGTGTCTCCACTGCGCTTCTTGGCGTCCACCGCCACAAGCTTGCCAGCGCTGCCCCCAGCACCCCGCGGATAGATCAAGTTCAAAGCAGTCTGTAGTCCGTACCCTCGTTGCCAGGCCTCGTGTCTCAAAAGGAAGCGGCCAGTGTTGCCAAAGGTAAAGGCGAAGACGTGTCCTTCGGGACTGAGCTGAGCTTGATGATGATAGCCGCACCGACGGAGGAAGTGCGTGGCAGGTTAGAGGCATCGTTGAAGCCGCTAAGTACGAACCCGGCCCATATCGGCGGGTGCGGGGGACCGAGGTTCACGTAGAGCTTGGCTTCGAAGTCTCCTTGCGTCACTGGACCATAGACATCAGGGTCATGTTCATCAATATCGACGTAATCGTCCAGATCGGCCGGAGGCCTGCCGTGCAGCGTCTCATGAAGTCGGTAGCACGTGAAGGGGGGCATTACGAGTGGATGCCTCCAACGCTTTAGGGGCGGTCACTGCAAGGGGTTGGGCACTGTCCCAGTCAGTTATACAGCCAATGCCCATCGCCTTGCCACGCGCATTGCCAGACCATTGCCTCTCAGAAGCTAAGCGCGCCATCCAGCAGTCATGGGCCTACCTGACTTCGGCGACGCTAGTGCGCAAGCCAGCGGGTGCCGTTGATCGCTTCGAGGGTCTGACGGCGTTCATCGAGGAGGGGGTCGGCGGCGGCGATGGTGTGCGGCCCGGCCTGGATCTGGATGGTTCGGTAGCTGCGTGCGATCTTGACGAATTTGCGGATTGACCAGCCGGTCTGGCGCTCGATTCAGCGGCTGACAGCGAGCGCCGCGAAGACGATGGTGAGGTGTGCTTCGGTGGAGTCGCGTTTGCGGTGGTAGATGGGCTATGCCGAGGTTCGGGTTATGCCGACTGGGGTGGCGTTGATGCTGGTTAGGGCCGGGTTGGGCCCTGGAAAGGTCGGCATAGTCGCGTCGCGGGATGCCCGGGTGACGTCGCCGATCTCGGCGATGATCCCGCAGCCAGGACCGGGCCGATGCCGGGCAGCCGCTGGATCACCCGGTAGCCGGCATGCCCGGCCAGCAGGTCGGCGATCACCTCGCCCTGCATGGGATCTCGGTGTTCAGCTCGCCGATCAGCTGCCGCAGCGAGGTCACCTTCCCCGCGTACGGCTGGGGCAGCCGCATTCCGTCCAGCCACGCCGTCCCCCAGGCGCCGAACAGGTCCGAGCAGGTCACCGCGATCCCCAGCTTGGCCAGCACCGCGTGGACCTGGTCCTTGCAGGAGGTCCGCAGCCCGACCAGCTTCTGCCGTTATGCCGGTACCTGGTCAGCTCCCTTAGGTCGCGGATCTCCGGCGGGGTGATCAACGCCTCGGGCAGCCGCCCCATCCGCAGCAGGTCAGCTAGGTTGGCAGCGTCCCAGGTCGGTCTTGACCCGCTGGTAACCGTAGGCCTTCACCCCGAGCGGGTGCGCCAGGTGCACTTCCGCGCCGGCGGCCGCCAGCGTGTCCGCCGCCCAGTCCCAGCCATACGTTGCCTCAAGGACGACCCGCGGGTTCTCACCCGCCCGGGCGAGCTCGGCGCGCAGCGCGGCCGGGCTGTTGCTGATCCGGGCGGTGCCCAGCTTCCTGCCGTCCTCGGTCATCCGCACCAGCACGCTGCGCCGCCGGTGCAGATCCATACCAACGACCTGACGCCCGGCGTAGTCTCCGTTCATAAGGGCCTCCCTAACTGGTGGAGACGGACGCTTGCACCTTCCAGCATCCGCCAGAAGCCGAGGCCCGCTTCTTCATGGCATCAATACGCTCCTGTCAACTGTTGAAATTTCGATAACGCAAGCCCTCGGCTTGTTCAGCCATGCATTGGCCAATCTTGCCCGGCGAACTCGCCTGGCGGGCACGATATTTCACTCGATCTTGTCTCTAGCCTCGATCTTTCGTGATCTTGTTTGGTGGCGTGATGGCCAGCAGCGCGGCGGAACCGTCCCGGGGCGACCTCCGGGGGAGGGCCGACACCGAGCGTGGGCCGGTACATCCACGACTATCGCCCGTCCCCACACGATCGCGTCACCCTATGGACCGTCGTGCGAAGCGGTCATAGACGCCAGTTCTTCGAGTCCATGCATGGCGGGAGCGCTGTTGCAGTACACCATTAATCCGCGACATCCTGCAGCCACGAACTCCTCGATCATCTCGCCGACGACCGAGGCAGTGCCGTAGAACGCACCCCGCTCGCGGATGTAGGTATCGACCTGGCTGGCGCTCATGCCGCGATCCTCATGCTGCCGCCACCGTCGGAACTCGCGCTCACTGTCGAAGAGCTGGAAATTCGGAGTATGAGTCCGGCGCAGACTGGCCGGATCACGCCCAGCAGCGTCACACAACTCCGCCAGCACCCGGCTCTTTGCAGCAAACTCGGCGACACCGACCTGCCAGTTGATCGCGTCCGCATACGCGACCGCAGCCGGCAAGGTCCGCTTCACGCCAGCCCCGCCGACCAGCACCACCGGCCGCCGAAACCCTTCCGGAGAAACGCCACCGCCCGCACCAGAGCCCCATTCCGAGCGCGCCGCACAGATCACCGCCTCAAGCCGGTCGGAACGCTCAAGCGCGGACCCAAACCGGATGCCAAGCGCATCGAACTCCGGCTCATCCCACCCGGCACCCACCCCGAGACAAAACCGCCCACTGCTCAACGCCTGAAGATTCCGAGCCATCTTCACCGTGACAACAGACTCCCGATACGCGGCGCACGACACCAAAGTGCCGAGCACCACCCGCTCAGTCACCTGCGACAGCGCAGCGAGCGTCGTCCATGCTTCGAGAACAGGGCTAGCGTCCCGAGCCGGGTACGGCAGGAAGTGATCGAACACCCAGACCCCGTGAAAACCTAGTTTCTCAGCCCGCACTGCCCACTCGCACGCAACCGGCCAGCTCCGACCCCAGCCCACTCCCGAAAGCTCGCCCCTCCACCCCTGGGCCAGCATTACGCCCCAGTGCACCCGCTCAGGCTCGGTCAGCGTCTCAATCACCGGCTCCGCTCCCAGCCCTCCACCACATCGACCTAGACCAGCACCGGAATCGGCAGCTCCATCGCACGATCCAATATGTCGCCGCGATAGTCCTGCCGAGCCACATCAAGCTCGCGCAGGAACGAGGCGTACTTCTCACCCTCTTCAGCCAGATGCCGGCCAAACAGCTCCCGGTACTCGCCGGCGCGCGCCGCGCCGACAGGCCCGGCCGACAGCCGTGCCGCGAGGGCACGGCCCCAGCCATTGAGCCGGTACTGGACCTGCCCGTCGTACTTGCCGGACCGGAACTTGCCTGCGATCGGAAACAGATACGCCAGCTCGAGCGCGGCCAGCTCGCGCATCACGATCGCTGGCTCGCGGCGGAACCCGGCGTCCACGATCTCAAGAACGGCCGGCAGAGCCGCGCCACCAGCAAGATAGACATTCCCGCGCCATAGCCCTGCGTCTCGGAAGCAACGGTCAACGACGTCCAGCACGACCACCGCCGCGCTGAGGTCATCAATCTCCTCGCACTCCCCCATGGCGTGGATGCGCTCGGCTAGCTCGCGCTCCACGTCTAAAGGCTCGCCAATCCCGATCACGAGCAGCTCGGCGTCCCGATCGGAGTAGCGCAGGTACGCGGGTGCCGTCGGCGATGCGGACAAGCAGCCTGTGACATGGACACTCATGTGGGCCAAGGTCGGAAAGGCTTCCGGGTGCGCGATCGTGCCCACCAAGCCGAACCGAAGATCAGGCGGAAGCGACGAGAGCCGGATTCTCTGCATCACAGCACCGCCACCCGCGCGCCAGCCAGCAACTCCACGATCGACTCCACCACGGCGGCAACAGACCGCTCGGACCGGGCCACGTGAGCGCTGACCGCGCCGAAGCTCTCCCGAACAGCCAGCCCGTTCAGCGCCGCAGTGCTTCCGGTCTCCACCAAGTCCAGGCAAGCGTCGCCCAGATCGGGCACCAATCCTTCACTACTGCCTGATACGGCCGCGACCTGGAATCCCGGCACGCTGCTGTGCAACAGTGAACGCGCCAAATTCGGATAAGGCGTGATCACTGACTGGATTGAGCGGACCGACCGCCGGTCATTTTCTGCCATCAGGAGACACACGGACGCGGTATAAGGCGCCGCGTCGAAGCACCAGGACCCGACCGGGATTCCAGCCTCCATCAGCCAGTCGTCACCCGCCAGGCCAAGATCAAGACGGTTACGGCCGAGCATCCTCGCGATATCGGGCGACTTCATCAAGTACACGCCAACTGCGACGTCATCAAGACGAGTTTGGTACCTAAGAACGCCGGGCTCGACGTGGATCCCAAGAGCGAAACAGAGCCGCCGCGAATCCGAGTCCAGTCGCCGCCCTTTCGGCAATCCCACTTTGATCATCAAGTCACGACCGGCCTTGATAAGGCTTGAGCCTGCCGTGCTTGACGAGCTGGCGGTCGATTTCTTCCTCGATCGCCGACCGGACAGCTGCCGCCAGGTTCAGGTCGAGGATGTTGGCCAGGCACAACGTCCAGGCGGCCAGCTGCCCGAGTTCTTCCTCCAAGCGGGAACGGTCCGCGCCCAGCCGCACTGCCTGGGCAAGCTCGCCGAGCTCCTCCATCGTCCAGTTGAGCGCCCGATCGACTTCCAGACGACCGTAGATTGCTAATGCCGAGCGCTGCAGATCCCGCACCCCGTCCAGAGCAATAGCCACCTGCGATCGCACCTCGTCGACAGGCCGCCCGGCGGAACGCGCTGGCTCGGACGGGCACCCGGTCTCGCGGCTAGTGGATCTGGAAGTCGTCACCGGCGTACTCCACTCCCAATGACCGGATCGCCAGCGCGCGCGAACCCTGCACTACCTCCCCAGCCACCACGACCCGTGCCCGGCCTCCCGTGCGATCCGCACCGTCTCGGCCACATTACCGGGCCGGACGATCACCACGAACCCGGCGCCCATGTTCAAGGTGCTGTACGCCTCGGCCGGACCCATTCCGAGCCGGTCGACGAGGTATTGCAGCACCTCAGGAACCTGCGGCAATTCGGTGACCTCGTACCGCACCTCGACCGGCGCCCGCATGATCTTCAAGAACCCGTGGCCGGTGATCCCGTTCAGGAACACCGGCACCACCTGCGACGCCAGCAGCGCCCGCACGAACGACGCATAGATCAACGTAGGATCCAGCAACGCCG
>Ga0209517_10002295_pt1 | contig 27221 bp, 18 predicted proteins | sample PeaSoiMetSII2010_FD_187695 | JGI IMG/M metagenome (GOLD analysis project Ga0209517, IMG submission 187695) | Peat soil microbial communities from Weissenstadt, Germany - SII-2010 (SPAdes) (version 2) | ecosystem: Environmental > Terrestrial > Soil > Wetlands > Peat | place: Germany...
CTCACGAAAAGATCGGGCGCCGGACTATCCATGTCAGGTGACGATTTCATGATAAGCGCGGGGCCCGAAGCGAAGTGAGGGTCCACCCCGCCCCTACGGCACAGTCACGCAGTTCTTTTGTAGGGAGGGCTTTATGCCCTCCCGAGCAGCAGGGTATTTTTCCACTCAGTCCTCAGTCCTCAGTCCTGCTCGGTCACTCGAGGAACGGGCTCAGAAGCAGCCCCCCGACGAAATGGTTTGCATTGAGGCCTCGCTCGATCTTGAGCGCCGAGCCCGTGCCGAGATTGCGCTCGAAGATGTCACCGTAGTTGCCCACGGCCGTTAAAATGCGGCGCTGCCATTGCTTGTCGAGCCCCAATTCCGGTGCGGTGATCGGCATGGCCCCGGCGCCCCCCGCATACCACCGGGTTTGCATCCTCTCCGCGCTGACCAGAGTGTGAACCGTCCACGCGACAATAGACGACCACTGTGCATCGCCGGTTCCGGTCATGGCCATCACAGGGAAGTCCGCCAGGGATTCAGGGAGGATGCGGCTCGACAGCCGGTTCACTCCCCGGTTGAGACGAGTCGCCGCCAGGGTCGTGATCTCGCCTGCGATGGCGTGGCAATTCTGGACGATATAGGCATCAACCATCTCCCCATCCTCGGAGAACCCCCGGCGCAAAAAGTCCTTGTGGATTGAATCGAAATACGCCTCCAGGCTCCGCTGGCCCGAACTACCTTTCAAGAAGCAGATACTGTCCCCAGTAAGATCGGCGACGTGCTGTGCGGCTGAGCCGGCCGCCACCATAACCTTATCGGATTCAATGAAGACAGCGGGACCGGGCAGCACTTTGCCGGCCAGATTCTGCTTGTGGATCTCGGAGCCTGTGAGGAAATAGATATCGTCCTGCTGGTTGCGCACGGCATCGAAGTCCTGCGGCGTTTCGTATTGATGATATTCTATACGTTCGGGGGAGTCGAGCACCGCTGCGGCGACCGCGCGGCAGACGTCGACTTCAAGGCCGGTCCAGCGTCCCTTACCTTCGGCGCTCGCCAGGCCCGGCCGCTTGACACTGCCGCAGCGCACGAAACCGCGTGCCTTCACGCGGTCGACGACGCCGCCCGCCCTTGCTTCGGAGATCGAACAACAGACAACAGACACAATCAGCAAAATCGACAAGATGCGCATACATTCTCACCACGTGCGTTCCGAATTCATGAAATAGTGCAACGATGCAAGGCTGATTCTCAGTTGTCCCCCGGACCGGATACAGGATAATCGCCGTCCTGGGGTGCCTGCGAATCGTCGGGGGGGCTCCAGAGGGAAGGCAGCCCATCGACCATGTCGATTATCTGGATCCCCTGGTTAGGATCGCCTACACCGTTGGCCGCCGGATAGGTCTCGGGCAGCGGGTTAAAGCCGACGGGAATGTTGTTGACGATTCCCTGCCGGACATCCTCGGGCGTGACCCCGATCGCGGCGCAGCCCTGGCCTCCGTAATGCGGGAACGAGTTCACTTCATCGTCGGGTATCATCGCATCATATGCCGGAATTGGCGGGGACGCGCCAAGCAGGCGCTGGCAATCGAAGCCGGATAGGAGGCTCTCGGATATCGGCGAGTTTGTGTCGCGTGGTCCCAGGTACTTCTGCTCGAATCCGGGGGGGCCGAACTGGTTGAACGCGGGAGAATTGCCGTCCAGGAGCGCCTGCGCCTCGTCGGGGAGGCTGGAGAGTGGAGGCAGTCCGAAGATCGTGTTGATTGTCTGGATCACCGAGTTGTGATCGCCTTCGACGTGCGAGACGCCATGGGTCTTCGCATAAGGCGAGATGAGGATCAGCGGTATGCGAATTCCCCGTGAAAGCGGAAGGCCGTCGGGGCCGTAGGAGAGGATACGGGGCGGGACGTGGTCGTAAAAACCGTCCGACTCGTCGTAGGTGATGATGATCATACACTGATCCCAAATGTCCGGATTCGATGCGATCGCGTTGATCACCCGGGCTGCCATCGCCTCGCTGAGCTGCCGGTCGGAATAGTCGGGGTGATCGTCGTCGCCCGATTTCGCAGCATTGATCGCCGCGATTTCATCCGCCGGTGTGTCGGGGTTGGTGATCACCGGCGTCCGCCCTATTTGGTTTTGGTAGCCGCCGCGGATGTAGAACACACCGCCTTGGGGCAGATTGTTGTTCTCCATATCGGTGAAGAAGTCGTTTAGCCCGCGCAGGTTGGCGCTCATTTCCGGAGTATCGGCCGAATAGCCGAAAAACTGTGGCCCATTGTGATGGGTGACGTAGGACGCATGCGAGGCTACCCCGTTCTGGTCGCTCAACTCCAGGTCATAGCCCTCCTGGTACCAGCGCCAATTGACGGGCCTGGTATTGAGACTCTGGATGTACGGAATGTCTTCCTGGATGTCGGGCAGGTCTACACTCCGATTCAGGTTCCCCGCCATGATTTGTGTAATATTTTCGCCACAGAAGGTTAGCGGCAGGCTGGCGAAGGTAAGGACCGAGGCGATGTTGGTGTTCGCGTAACTCTCTTTCGGGCCGGCGGGCTGCAGGATGTTGGCCGGCGTTGAGTCGAACTCCGAGCCGTAGAAGGGCATTGGATCGGTGACAAGTGGAGGTCCTATCGTCGTGCCGGTCTGTCCGCCCACGAAGGGCGAGGGGTTCAGGACCCCCGAGATGAAAAGCGGCGGCCCATGCGGCGCGCCGTTCGGGCCGCCCACAGTGCCGGTATGGCCGTTCGGGCCGTGCTTGACCCACTGCGTTTCGCCCGCCTGCCCGGAGATCATCGCTATCGCGTTGGGGGCGGAGGGCGTGTCCTCGGTCGCGAAGATGTTGTCGAATATCGTGAAGCGGCTGGCCCACAGCCAGAAGAACGGGATGGTGTCGCAGTCGATGTGTGACATGACGAGCCGTGCGGACTGCGTGCCCATGGCTTCGTTGGCGGCGCCACCCTGCGACGCGCAGCGTGTGTATTCGTGATTGGAGAACCCGTCCATCCGCGCCACGCCGTTGACGACATCGATCTTTGCCGCGAGTCCGGTGTGCGCGTGATCGACGCCGTCGATGGCGCTCGAATTCTGCTCGGGTCCGATCGTGAACGGCTGCACCGTGACCTGGCCGCCGTTTACGTCCGTGTAAGTCTGCGTGAAACCCTGCGTATTGGCGGCGGAACGTGGATTCGTGCCGTCCGAATAGAGGCCGTTGACACCCGGAAACGTTCCGTACTCGTTGTCGAACGAGTGGTTCTCATTGAAAATAACGAATACATACTTGATCCGTTGCCGCAGCAGGTTCACAAACGCATCTGAACTCATCTGGCAGTCGTTGTTGCTCGGGTCGGGGCCTGGCGAGTTGTTTTCGTCTGATTTGCATCCGGAAGCGGTCAGTAATGCCATAATAGAAATACCTGCAACAGAACGCAGCGATACTCCAGCGACTCTCAAAATCATCACTCCTCGGGTAACCCCAACATTTGCACTAAATTATTCTGTTTAACCAAGCCGGCCGGTAAACGGTCATTTGGAAAAACCTAATCAATATCCGATGATTGTGGCTTTACGCGGTACGGCGAAGCGGAGCCGGGCTCATCACTTCTGTACACGGCTAACTTATCGGCATCCAGGCGCTACGGCTAAAGAAGAAACCTTTATAATCGGCCCCCTCGCGTCACAAATCGCAAATTATGGAGCCCTGCCGGTTTTTATGGGCGCAAACCCACCCCCAAATGCATTCCTTGAATGCTTACGTGATTTATATGAGGATTTTGTGACTTTGACGTAGGTATATAGAAGGAGGTACCGTTCAGGATTTCTTTACAGCCCATTCGGACGTTCTGGCCGATGCGATGAGCGAGAAACCCGAAGAGGTGATTGTTTCAAAGCGCCAAACCTTATAGATCCAACTTCGAGGCCATTTCCAGCATTCCGCTCTCCGTGAGCCATTGAGCGCTCGAAGATACTATAAACGGACCGTTGAGCAGAATCTCCTTGTTGTAAACGAAAGGCTTTCCGGAAAGGTCGACCATAACTCCTCCAGCGGCGGTCACGATCGCCTGGCCTGCAGCTGTGTCCCATTCCCATGTGGGGCCGAACCTCGGGTAAAAATCGGCTTCTCCCGCTGCTACGGCGCAGAATTTGAGAGCACTCCCACGATTTATGACCTGATAGGAATGGATCATGGAAAGGAACTTATTCAACTGCGGGGTCGGATGAGAGCGGCTTCTCACAATCCGCACGGGGACGCCGGCCGCGATCTGTGCGACTTCGAGTCTTTTGCGCCCATTGCCGGATATTTCCCAGCAGCCTTCGCGCACGTCCGCAAGATACATTTTGTCTGCCACGGGTATATGGATTATTCCTGCAACAGGCATGGAATTTTCCACCAGGGCTATGTTCACGGTGAACTCGCCGTTTCGCTTGACGAATTCCTTTGTCCCGTCAAGCGGGTCGACCAGCCAGAAGCGGTCCCAGTTTCGCCTGATCTCAAACGGGGCCTCTTTTCCCTCTTCGGAAACAACCGGGATATCGGGATAGCGGGCCCTTAGCGAATCGGCAATTATCCTGTGAGAACGCGTGTCGGCAAGTGTAAGCGGAGACTCGTCCTTTTTATGGACTACCTCGAAATCCGTTTCGTAGACTTCCAGGATGGCTTTTCCCGCCTCCCGGGCAACCCCGGCAAGAAATTCGAAATCCAGCATCACCGACTCCGATCAGGCATTACGAATTGTTTCAGCATTCATTCCTAATTCCTAATTCCTCATTCCCAATTGCTTTCTTTTTCACCGCTCCGCTTTCACGAACTGGCTCCGTATAAGCTCGAAGTGGTTCCTGTGGTTGCGGATTTTCCACCAAACCGCTCCCGTTCGGGCGATACTCCATGCATTTGTCTGCTGCCGGGAAAGCAGGCCCACGATGTTGTCCATCCCAAAACCTGGAAATCTGCCCTCCGATGCGCCCCCAAGCCACGCGGTTGGAGCACACACCGCCTCGGACCAGGAAAACGGGTCGGATATAAGCAACTGGGCCCCGGTTGGCCGCGCCGTGCGGGTTGCCTCATAAATATGATCCGACGGGCGGGCGATTTTGTCTACCAGATTCACAGAAGCGACACAGCCAAAGGTCCCCGAGCGAAACGGCAGGGCGCCGGCATCGGCGATTACAAATTCAACTTTCCCCGAGTCCCAGTGTTCCGGCAAAACGAAAGTCCTCTCCGATTGAATGCGGCCTTCCTCTTTGAGCTGGAAGCTCAGTTTACGCTGCTCCATGATCAACCTCGCCGTGGATATAAAACTTTCCGAAAGGTCGACCCCAATCACGAAGTCGCACTTGCACGACATTTCGAAGCAGAGCCTGCCCACGGTGCAGCCCGCATCGAGAGCCGCACCGGCGGCCGGCAGGATCTGAGCGGCCCACTCACGGTAGGCGCCCGTAGCATCGGGGTCTGCGAACAGATCGGCGTACTGGCTCCACAGGTACGCCGAAAGGACCTCCGGCGACTCATAGACGGAAACCGGATTTGCGATACCCGATATTCGACATCCGGCATCCTTCAGGGCCACCAGGCGGGCGATACCTCTTTTTATCGGGTACGCCTGCCCGCAGCAGTCGCATTCCAGGACCCCTTCGCTTATCTCCTCCCCCGAGACTGTGCGAGACACCAGGCGCAACGGGTTCTCTTCGGGAAGGCAAGCCGGGCATATCAGATATTCCAGTATTTCCCGCTTCATTCGAATGTAATCACCCGGTAATCCAGAGGCATTATCGGTCCCTTTCTCCCGGGCTGATGGAGCTGTTTTCCTAATTTTAAGACCCGAGTTGAATTAATAAAATTTAAACCTAATTTATGGTCACGCGCAGGAACAAAATTCAACCCCGGCGAGGCGGAAAAAATGGCTGAACTCGAACTGCCCAATCCAAAGGAACTCGAAGAGATAAGGGACAAAAAATTTACCAGGACAGCAGCGCTGACCACCGCGGTTTTTGCCGTGCTTCTGGCTATAGCATCTTTAGGGGGAAACCGCTCGATGAAAGAGATGCTCCTTTCCCAGCAGCAGGCATCCGACCAGTGGGCTTTTTACCAGGCGAAATCAATCCGCGAGCACCTCTACAAGAGCCAGAAGATGATGCTTGAAAACGAATTGGCTCTTATGTCCGAATCTCTCAAACCTGAATCGCTGGAAAAGATCAAGGCCGCCATCAAAGCGATGGGCGACCAAGGCTCCCGGTACGGGGAAGAAAAGAAGGAAATCGAGCAGGAAGCCAGGAAGCTGGAAAAGGAAAGGGATTTAAACAGGTCCAGGGACCCATATTTCGAATACGGGGAGGTTCTCCTGCAGATAGCCATAGTCATGGCCTCGGTGTCGATAATCGCGCTCAGCGGCATGGTTTTCGGCTTTTCCATCTTTGTGGCGTCGCTCGGCGCTATCATGTGCGCAAACGGTTTTCTGCAGATCTTTACACTGCCGTTTCTGCACTAAAAGATTAAAAGCTTATACTTGCCGGCTTCATTAAAGGAGCCAAGGTCTGTCGGGCGGAGAGAATCTGTTCTCAATTTCTCTATAATAGATTGCAACATTTTGATTGAGTCTTCGTATGCGACAGGCTTTGTAATGAAAGCGCAAGCACCCGTGCGGTAGCAATAGTCGATATCGCGCTCTTCTTTGGTCGTGGTGAGGATCACTACCGGGATGTTTTTCAATTGAGGATTTGCTTTAATTTCCTTGAGCGCTTCACGCCCGTCTTTTCTTGGCATGTTAAGATCAAGCAGAATGAGATCGGGACGTGGCGCTTTTTCGGGGCCGGAGTACTCACCTTCGTGCTGTAGATATTCCAAGAGCTCTCTTCCATCTCCAACAAAAAGCATTTCACCGGTAATCTCTGCATCGTTAAATGCCGACCCCAAGAGCAGACAATCATCTTCATCATCATCGGCCATAAGCAGGACCAACGATTCTTTCTGCATTTTCATCAGCTCTCCGCCTTATTTGTGTGCCTTACGGGAAGCTCGATGATAAATGTTGCTCCTTCACCCGGCGTGCTCCTGGCGGTAATGCTCCCCCCGTGGCGCTCGACGATCTTGCGGCATATGGCGAGCCCCATACCGGTCCCTCCGTATTTGGAGCTTTTCTTGTTGAGCTGCTGAAAGGGTTTGAAGATGCGGTCAAGGTATTGTTCCTCAAATCCGATCCCGTTATCCTCGACAAAGATTTTGCATATCCCGGCATTTGTGTGCCCGTACACTTTGACCAATGGCTTTTCAGTGTCCTTGCGGTACCGGATAGAATTGGCGATAAGATTTTGAAAAAGTTGACGTATTTGACTTGGGTCCACTTCAATCGCCGGCAGTTCTCCGATCTCGACACTGGCCTCAGCCTTCGTTACAGCCAACTCCAGATCGCCGGCGGCATGCTGAGCAACCTCTGTCAGGCTAACCGGCCCGAACTGACTTTGAAGCGAGGCTATGCGCGAGTAGTTGAGCAGGGAATCGAGCAAATCCGACATCCTGCTTGCCGATCCGATCATACGAGCCAGGTAGTCCTGGCCGACATCCGAGAGCTCTTCCTCAAATTTCCCGCTAAGCATGCGGCCGAAAGTCTGAATCTTTCTCAGCGGCTCCCGCAAATCATGAGATGCCACGAAAGCAAATTCCTGCAACTCTTCAGTAAGCCTTTCGAGCTTAGCGGCATGTTCCCGAAGCGTCTCGTTGCTGATCCTCAGCTCGGCCGTACGCTCTTGCACCCGCAATTCGAGTTCATCACTGGATTTTCTGAGTTCCTGCTCCATCATCTTGCGCGAGGTAATGTCCCAGGCGATGCCGTTAACCCTGACGGGCCGGCCATTATCATCACGGACCACCCTCCCGCGCGCGGCTATGTGATGGATGCCGCCACCCAGGTGAACCACACGATACTCCGCTTCGTAACGCCCATTGTGTTCAACGGCCCGGGTGAGGGCCTCACTTACTGCAAGGCGGTCGTCAGGATGAATCGCCTTGAAGACCTCATCTGCGGTTCCGGAGAATTCCGCCGGGTTGATATCAAGAAGATGACAGACCCGATCGTCATACCAACGCCTGTTTTCGACTATGTCCCAACGCCACACCCCCATATGCGCAGACCGCAGTGCAAGATCGAGCCGGGACTGATTCTCACGCAGTTCTTCCTCAACGCGCTTGCGCTGGGTAATCTCCCAGGCAATATCAGCCAGGTAGGATGCCGCTTCGATGTCTTCTTGAGTATAATCCTCGGGTTTGTTTCCGATACCGAGTACGGCTACAACCTGGCCGGACCTCATGATAGGTATGGAGAGTTCCCGGATAACAGGGGGATGTCCTTCGGGCAGGCCTTTTCGGTGAGGCAATGCAGGGTAGTCGTTGTGTATAACCGGGCGCTTTTCACGAACACAGTCCACCCACACGCCGGCCTTCTCCAGCGGATAATGTGCGCCTTTGCCTTCCGCTGTGCAGAATTCCGCAATCGTTCGCGTGGACCATGCCTGGAGCGAAAGGGTTTTTTGATCGCTTTCCACAAAATGGAAAAACCCTATGGGGCTGTCGAGCAGCGCACAAATTTCATCCAGTATTTCCTGGAGCAACTCCCCGATGGAATGAGATGTTGCGAACTCCAGCAGGCTGAGACGCACATTGATAAGGTTCTCCCTTCGCTTGCGCAGGGTGATGTCGCGGACCAGGCTTATCAGGGTGCTTGCGCCTTCGATTGTCTCGCCCCGCGAACTGACCTCCACAGGGAATATGCTGCCGTCCCTGCGCCGGTGAAAAGTCTCAAAGAGGAGGCCCCTGCTTTCCGCTTCCGCCATTTGTTCGATAGTCAGCAACCGGGTATCGGGCGCCCGCAGGTCGTGGATCGTCATCGCCAGCAAGTTTTCATAGTCGTATCCATAAGCTTTGACGGCAGCGGCGTTTGCCTCGAGGATGCGGCCATCGTCACGCCGCATGAATAAAATGATGTCGCGGCCATGCCTGGCCAATAACGCATAGCGCCGGAGGACCTCCTCCGACCTCTTGCGGTTCGAGATGTCGCGGATGAGCCACCGCAAACTTATGTCTTCGCGCTCAGGGACCTGGACTTTGACGATGTTTATCGATGTCCAGAAAGGCTCTCCTTTCCAGGGTTGGAAACGAAGCTCACAATCTTTTACGGCTTCCAGAGCATCCATCTCGTTTAACTGCTGGAAGAAAGCTGTTCTATCCTCTTTGTCCACGAAAAGAGCCAACGGCTTTCCAACGATGAAGTCTCGTGCGGAATCGAAGAGTTCCTCTACGGCGAGGTTAGCCTGCTCTATAACCCCATGAAGATCGGTTACGATATATCCGTCGGGAGCATGCTCAAAGAGCTCGACATACCTCTCATGTTCCAGCTGCATCTTTCGAGAGGCTTCAGCAAGCTCTTCCCGTTGCGCATCGACCTCTTCATGAGCGGCCCGAAGCTCTTCCATCGCATCGGCGAGATCATCCATTACACCTATTAGCAACCGATCGTTTTCGGGTGACGATATCCCCTGCGAACGGCCCCGAAGCGTTTCCAGTATTGAGTCGACTTTATACTCAGCCAGAGAGTAGCGGCTATCGGGTTTCATCGCGTCTTTCGGGATAATGGTGGGAGGTGCGGTGCGCCTTAAGTCTTAAATTGCTGGTGACACACAGGACCATTGGAAAGCAGAAATGTTGATGTGAAACGGGAGCCTGATCAGCAACGGCAGTTTAACATCGCGGAAAATCACTTGCAATATGAAGATTAACCAGACGGCCTCAAAAAATCCGGAAGATTTCAAGCTTCTCCTTGCCCGGTATAAATAAGCTCCGGTTTTTTAAGGATTACCTTAGTGTCGGGCGGGACGGATTCAGTAAGCCAGACATTACCGCCGATAATCGATCTTGCCCCGATAACGGTATTTCCGCCCAGGATCGTTGCACCCGAGTAGATAATCACGTCGTCCTGGATGGTTGGATGCCGTTTCTTATCCCTGAGCTGTTCACCCGCATCGCGGGGCAGCGAGAGCGCCCCGAGGGTCACTCCCTGGTAGAGTCGCACGCGGTCGCCAATTTCGGTGGTCTCCCCTATGACAACGCCCGTTCCATGATCGATAAAGAAGCTTTCTCCGATATGCGCACCGGGGTGTATATCGATTCCCGTTACGCTGTGCGCATATTCGGTAATGATTCGCGGAATAAAGGGAATTCGCTGTTCGAACAGTTGGTGAGCCATTCTATAGACCGTTACGGCAAAAAGGCCCGGATAGCTGAAGATTATCTCATCGAAGCTCCTCGCGGCAGGATCGCCCTGGTATGCGGCACGCACGTCGCTTCCCAGCATGGAACGTATAGCAGGCAGGTCCCGCATGAAATTGATCGTTGCCTCCTGCCCCAATTCATCACAATTGACACACTGCAGATCGTGACGTATGCAGTCGTGGCGCAGCGCCAGGGCTATCTGCACGGACATGAGTTCGAAAAGCGCCGTTGCCTCCTGTCCGAAATAGTAGTGGAGGTTGAACTTCTCCAGCCTTCCCTTGATGAAATACCCAGGGTAGAGCAGCCTTCTGGCCCGAATCGCAATATCCACAACGGCTTCTCTGGACGGGATCGGTTCGGGACCCACATGATCAAAGCACGCGCCTTCCGAGCAGGAGCCGGCCAGGTTCTCGACAATTCCGGGAATCTCTTCCCGAAAATGTCGTTCCTGGGCAATCTCGTCCTTGCAATGTTCGATGATGAGCCTTTCTTCCATTTTCTCCCCCTCACTTCGTTCGGGGTTGCGGGTTATGGGGTAAAACGACGGCAACATCCATTCCGGTCTCGAAAAGTTCATTAAGGGCGCCCTCACCCCGACCCTCTCCCAGAGGGAGAGGGGGAGATTGGCGCGACCGTTTCATGGTTTCAGGGTGTCCCTTGGGGACATGAGATACTAATTCCTAATTTCTAATTCCTAATTTGTAATTGCTACTCCTGACACCTGACTCGCGACTCGCTGACCTTCCAATAAGGCGACATGCTCCTTAGCGTGTCGATAATGGGAGGAAGTTTTTCGATTACGAAATCTATTTCCTCATCGGTATTGTACACGCTGAGGCTGAACCTGATCGATCCGTGAGCCATGGTAAAGGGAATGCCCATGGCCCGCAGCACATGGGAAGGCTGCAGCGACCCCGAAGTGCATGCCGAACCCGATGAGGCGCAAATCCCATACTCGTCCATCAAGAGAAGGATGCCTTCGCCTTCGACGAATTCGAAACTGATGTTGGTCGTGTTTGGCAGCCGGCTCGCCCTGTCGCCGTTAACCTTGGAATTGGGGATGATTTCGAGGATGGACTTTTCCAGTCTGTCACGCAGTTCCTTAACGAAGGTATTTTCAATATCCATCTTCTTTTGGGCAAGTTCAGCGGCTACTCCAAGTCCTATGATGCTGGGGGTGGCTTCGGTCCCGCCGCGCCTTCCGCGTTCCTGATGACCGCCGATAAGAAAAGGTGAAAACTTTGTGCCCTTGCGAAGATAGAGGACCCCTATTCCTTTTGGAGCATGCAGCTTGTGCCCTGAAAGCGAGAGCATATCGATGTGCGTATTGGCCAGATTGATGGGAATTTTTCCGACCGCCTGAACAGCATCGGTATGAAAAAGGATATGCCGCTCACGTGCGATTTCCGCTGCTTTCTCAACGGGGAAGACCACCCCTGTTTCGTTGTTCGCCCACATGAGGGAGACGATTGCAGTATCCGGAGTCAGCGCCCGTTTGTAGTGCTCCATATCCAACCGCCCTTCGCCGTCTACCGGCAATTCGGTCAGGCGATACCCCTGCGTAGCCAGATGAGCGCAAAGAGCACGCACGGCCGGGTGTTCCACCCTGCTGGTCACGATATGCCTTTTGTCCGGGCAGCTTGCAAGGGCGGAATGGATGGCGGCGTTGTCGCTCTCTGTCCCGCAGCTCGTAAAAATAATTTCTTCAGGGGATGCGCCCAAAAGAGCGCCAAGCTGCTCGCGAGCTTTCCTGATCTGCTTCATTACCTGGCCGCCGAAGGAGTGCATGCTCGAAGGATTTCCATAGAGTTCATGGAAATAAGGCAGCATTGCTTCCATTACTTCGGGGGCTACCTGGCTTGTCGCGTTGTTATCCAGATATATAGGTTTCACGCGGATACCTCCTCGACCACAAGCTCCGGCAAGACCAGTTCGCGCAGTTTCGCCTCGACGAAATTTTTCAACGTCTGGTCGGATGCCTGGCAGGATGCACACGCACCGCGCGTTGCAACCAGCACTCGATTACCCACCACGTCCACGAGCTCGATATCTCCGCCGTCGTGTTTGAGGGCCGGCCTGATTTCGCGTTCAAGCGTTTCTTCTATCATTTTGATCTTTTTGATATTGGACAACTTTGGCCTTTCAGCCGGGGCTTCGCTCACCTGGGAGAGCACCCTGTCGATTATTTCCTGGACCATAGGGTGGCAATTTCCGCAGCCTCCCCCGGCTTTAGTGAAGTTGGTCACCTCTTCGACCGTCGCCAGGCGATTCTCATGGACAGCCCGCTCGATTTCCATTTGAGTTACACCGAAACACTCGCAGACGATCTTTTCTTCTTCAGCCGTGACAGGGGTTCCCTTATAGAATGAAATAGCCTTCTCAAGGGCCTCGCGCCCCAGAACGGAACAATGCATCTTTTCCTGAGGAAGCCCCCCAAGGTAGTTTGCTATATCCTGGTTGGTTACTTTCGCAGCCTCTTCGACCGTCATGCCCTTTACCATCTCGGTCATTGCCGAGGCCGAAGCTATTGCGCTGGCGCATCCGAAGGTCTTGAATTTCGCTTCCTTAATCTTGCCGCCCTCATCGAGCTTGAAAGTAAACTTGAGCGCATCGCCGCAGGCGATCGATCCCACTTCCGCAACCCCGTCGGGGTTTTCGATCTCTCCCACATTTCGAGGATTGAGGAAATGATCTTTAACTTTGTCAGTGTAGTCCCACATCGGTTCCTCCCGCTACCCGGTTATATTTTTTCAGGTCCAAAAGAGCTGGGCCCGGAGATTGTGCCTTCCGGCCTTGTTTGTAACTATAATTATACAAAGCAACTCCCGGTAGGTATCTGATTCCGTGATATTTCCCGAAAATTCTTTTTGCCGAACAATATATTTTAGCAGAACCGGTCCCCGGTTGGAACATCCAATTTCATCGTTGCCCATCGCTGGTTTATGCTTTTTTCTTGACAAGGCACTCGCCCCTCATTTAGTTTGCGCGATGATAAGTTTCAGCCTTTAGGGCTCTTTCTCATAGAGCTGCACCGGCATTGATTCCGCAGCACTGACCACTTTTTAAAAATCCGGAGATTTCTATCCGTCGCTTCAGGTTGTCTGGAACTCACAGATTCCAAGCGGCGCACAGGTTTGACCCTACCATATCAAATTCAAGGAGGTGAACGAAATCCTTACCGAGTCTTGGGCTTAGACAAAAGCAAAAAACTTCAAAACGGAGGATAAATCGAACATGCCTTATGATGCGACACAGATGAAGGATTGGCAGATCTCGGAAGCAGCGGAAGCTAATATGCCTACTCCATGGGATTTTCAGGAAAAGCTGGGACTGAAAAAAGATGAAATTCTCCCGATGGGCAGGCTCTGCAAGCTCGATTTCATGAAAATCATCGATCGATTCAAAGATCGCCCGGATGGAAAGTACATCGAAGTAACCGCCATCACGCCGACCCCTCTGGGAGAAGGCAAGAGCACGACTTCCTGCGGTCTGATGGAAGGTCTTGGAAAAAGAGGAAAGAACGTGGGCGGGGCGCTCAGGCAGCCCTCAGGCGGCCCGACCATGAACATAAAAGGCACGGCGGCCGGCGGCGGCAACTCGCTTCTCATCCCGATGACCGAGTTCTCGATGGGCCTCACGGGCGATATCAACGATATCATGAACGCCCACAATCTTGCCATGGTGGCCATGACGGCCCGCATGCAGCATGAAAGAAACTACAATGACGAGCAACTCGCTCGCCTGACCCGCATGAGGCGTCTGAACATCGACCCCACCCGCGTGGAGATGGGCTGGATCATAGATTTCTGCGCCCAGTCGCTGCGCAACATCAACATCGGTCTCGGCGGCAGGACCGACGGCTTCATGATGCAGTCAAAGTTCGGCATTGCCGTCAGCTCCGAATTGATGGCCATTCTCTCGATCGTAAGAGACCTGCCGGACATGAAGAAAAGACTCAACAACATCACCGTGGCCTTCGACAAGAGCGGAAAACCCGTCACCACGGGCGATCTGGAAGTCGGAAACGCCATGACCGCCTTCATGCGAAACACCATCAACCCGACGCTTATGTGCACGGCGGAATACCAGCCGTGTATGGTTCACGCCGGTCCTTTCGCAAACATAGCAGTCGGACAGTCCTCAATAATTGCAGATCGCGTCGGCCTCAAGCTCTTCGACTATCACGTGACGGAGAGCGGTTTTGCAGCAGACATCGGATTCGAGAAGTTCTGGAACGTGAAATGCCGCAATAGCGGCCTCAAGCCTCACGTATCGGTTCTGACCACGACTATCCGCGCTCTCAAAATGCACGGCGGCGGACCCAAAGTTGTGGCCGGTCTTCCGCTTCCCGAAGCTTACACCAAGGAAAACCTGGGTCTGCTCGAGAAGGGCATTCCCAATATGGTTCACCATATCAACACCATCCGCAAGTCGGGAATCAACCCGGTTGTCTGTATCAATGCCTTCCATACGGACACCAAGGCTGAAATCGCCCTGGTCAGGAAACATGCCGAAGCGGCCGGCGCCCGTTGCGCACTGTCCGAACATTGGGCAAAGGGCGGCGAAGGCGCTCTGGAATTTGCAGACGCAGTTATAGAAGCCTGCGAACAGCCAAGCGAATTCAAATTCCTCTATCCGCTGGAAATGAAGCTTAGAGACCGCGTTGCCATGGTGGCCAAAGAAGTTTACGGCGCGGACGGAGTTGCCTGGACGCCTGAGGCTGAGGCAAAGGCCAAGATGCTCGAGGCCGATCCCCAGTACAACGACTACGCCACAATGATGGTCAAGACTCACCTTAGCCTGACCCATGACCCAGCAGTCAAGGGCGTGCCCAAGGGTTGGACTCTGCCGATCCGTGACGTACTCATCTACTCCGGGTCAAAGTTCCTCTGCCCGTGTGCAGGCGCCATCAGCCTCATGCCGGGAACGTCTTCCGACCCTGCGTTCCGCAGAGTGGACGTCGATGAAAAGACCGGGAAGGTTATGGGGTTGTTCTAAATGAGGCAGGGTATAACGCCGAATTAGCGTTATTGTCCATTTCCATTCAGTTAATCCGAGCGACATTGTAAGAAGGGCAGGGCGAAAGATGTGCCCTGCCCTTCTTTTCGCATACGAGGAGAATAAAAATGTCAATGCTGGATAAAACTTGCTCGGCATTTGTCGAGGTACTGGCGTCGAAAGCGCCTGTCCCTGGAGGGGGCGGCGCGGCCGCCATGGGCGGAGCTATAGGAATGGCCCTTTCCAACATGGTTGGGAACCTGACTGTGGGTAAAAAGAAATATGCGGATGTTGAAGGAGAAGTGAAGGAACTCATAGCCAAGGGCGACGATATCATCGTCAAGCTCAAAAGGCTTGTGGATCAGGACGCGGAAGTGTTCGAACCCCTGTCCAAAGCCTACGGGCTTCCGAAGAATACTCCTGAGGAGGCGAAGTATAAAGAAGAGACCATGGAGAATTGTTGTAAGGTGGCTTGCGGAGTGCCCATGGAAATTATGCGCGCGGCTTTCGAGGGAATTAAGGTGCATGCCAGAATGGGCGAGATTGGGACCATGATCGCCATCTCCGATGTGGGATGTGGGGTAACGTTTCTGAAGAGCGCTCTTATTGCGGGAAGTCTCAATGTGATCATCAATCTCAACACCATCAAAGACCAGAACTTCCTATCCGCCACCCGCAAAGAAATGGAAGGCCTGCTCGAAACCGGCTCCAAAATGGCGGATGACACTCTTTCCTTGGTATTATCAAAATTGAAGAAATAAGGAGACTTGTCAATGGCTGAACTTTTAAAGGGAAAACCCGTAGCCGATGCCATGAAGGAAGAATTGATAAAAAAGGTCGAAGCCTTGAAGGCGAAGGGGATTTCGCCGAAGCTTGGCATCATTCGGGTAGGAAATCGCCCTGACGACTTGTTTTATGAAGGGGGCGCCAAGAAGACTTGCGCAGCTCTTGGCATGGATTCGCAGGTTTTTGAATATCCCGAGAACATCGAACAAGCCGATTTCGAAAAAGCCGTGATCGCAGTGGGCCAAATGAAAGACGTCCACGGCATACTGATGTTTTCGCCTCTGCCGAAAAACCTGAACGAAAAGAAGATCAGGACTTTGATCCCGGTGGAAAAGGATGTGGATTGTTTGACGATTGGCGGTGCGGCCAAAGTTTTTACCGACGATCCTACCGGTTTTCCTCCCTGCACTCCCGCGGCCTGTATGGAAATGCTCCATCACTTCGGCATCCCCATCAAGGGCAAGAAATGTGTTGTGGTGGGCCGTTCCCTGGTGGTTGGAAAACCCCTTGCCATGTTGCTGCTAAGAGAGCACGGCACCGTGACGATCTGCCATTCCAGGACCGAGAATCTGCCGGAAGTCTGCCAAAACGCAGATATACTTATCGCCGCGGTGGGAAAAGCCAAGATGATCAAGGGCAATTTCGTAAAGCCCGGGCAAATAGTAATCGACGTGGGCATCAATCCCGATCCTGACAATCCCGGCAAGTACTGCGGCGATGTGGATTTTGCCCAAGTGGAGCCCGTGGTTCAGAAGATATCGCCGGTTCCCGCCGGCGTTGGCTCTGTCACCACCGTGGTTCTCTGCAAGCAGACCATCATGGCCTGCGAAATGCAAAATGCCTGAGGAAATGAAGAGTTTTTAGTTTTTAGTTTTTAGTGAACTCGAAACCAGTCTGCCGTAAAGCGGCCGAAACCGGACAAGCGATCCGGGTTTGGCCGTTTTTTTGTCGTTCGGGAAATTCCTTGGAGCAGCGGAGCCGCAACCAAAGACAAAGACCTTTTGACACGGATGGACACGGATAAACACGGATGAAAAAAGTCATGAGCTTTTCTGCATTCCAGGGAACTGTGAATTTGGGGTACAGGAAGGCGAGACGGCACACTTTATCGCAAGTCCATGGTGGAGTCAGCGGAAGGCTCTGAGCGATTTCTTTAAACGCGGATTAAGACGGATGGACACGGATAGTCTGTTGCGCTCCTCGCAATCCCGCGCTAAAGGGACAGCCAAAAATCTTGCACGAAAAACAAGAAAATGTCTGATAGTAGCAGCAGGCTGGATCGACCGAAGCTCAACCAATGAAGAGTTTTGAGTTTTTAGTTTTAAGTTCTTAGTGAACTCGAAACCAGTCTGCCGTAAAGCGGCCGAAGCCGGGCAAGCGATCCGGGCGTATCCGCCACCATTTTTGATTCCCTCGGCTCACGCAAAATCGATATCGATATGTTCGGGAAATTCCCCGAAGAGCTCGCTTCTTTCCAGTTCCCCTCGAGGATTGGAAAAATGCATGTTCCCTTCTCCGTCACAAAACCAAAATTCCCTTGCGCCTGCTTCGAAGTAGAGTAGTTTTTTTTCCTGCATCTCAGCAGCACTATTCGATGGGGATGCCACTTCGACGACAATTTCGGGGGATTCACTGAGAAAAAGATTGTGGACCCCATGTTTTTTGAGGAATGCTCTGCTTGCCCAGGCAACATCGGCCACTTTGACGCCCTTTGAAGTTTGAATGGGACATTCTCCGGATGCTCTGCCTTCTTCTCCATGGCGCTCGAACCATCCGATTATGCGCCCTTGATATAATCCGTGTGTGTACGTGGCGGGAGTCATCATAATCTTCCCCCATTCGTTCGTCTCGATCTTGAAAGGCAGGTCCCTCAGACTCGGATGTTCGATTACTTCACGCCATTCCATTTTGTTTCTCCTTTCCAGGGGAGCATGGCTTTCTATAAGAGCCTACTATACGATCTATTTTTTGCCTTAGCCACTTTTTTGTGAATATCGGCTGAAGCGCCCATTTCAGGCAGTCTGAAGTCGATTGGAGCGTGTTTGAAGCGATTGAGGGCGATCAGCGAAAAAGAAGAGCTAATTTGTGCTGTAGTCGCTGAAAATACAGAGATCTTTTGATGTCTGGTTTTGCACCAGGTTGATTTAATTGATCATTTTCGATTTTATACGCTCCCGGAACAGTGTGGAACAGGCTGAAGCAAAAGAAAGACTGAAGGCTGTGAGGCAATACCTAAAATCCTTCAGCCTAAGATCGGTCACGCGGAGGCGCGGAGACACGGAGAAAAGAATTGGTGTCCCTAACCCTTTATTCAGTTTTTTCAAAGATCGGGCTTCGCGGTGAAGAGTGATCAGTGAGCAGCCATACCAAGTCAGCTTCGCAGTGAGCAGTGAGCGGTGAAACGGGAACAGAAAAAACCCAAATCCGTACGTTCCAAAAATCCCAACGATAAGAATTCTACCATGAACAGATTTGACCCTGCCAAACGGCAACGGCTTCGCAGTCGTCAGTCGTCAGTCGTCAGTGATCAGCAAAGGTTAGAAACGCCAAATCCTCAAAATCTCTACAGGCAATATTTTACAATCAATAATTTTGTCCTGCCAAACGGCAACGAGAAGCGGCAACCAGAAGCGGCAATAGAAACGGCAACCAGAAAAGGCAAAACGAAGCCAGTGATGAGTGATGAATGATGAATGATGAATGATGAGCAAAAACGAGGACTGAGCCCTGAAGTCTTGAGGCGCCCGTAACCCGTGACCCTTGAGTCATGGCCACGAACGAAGTGAAGCATTTATCAGCGGGCGGTGAGCGGTCAGTGGGCAAGGGAACAGGCGGGTTATTGGCACCGAACAGAGGCCGTAAAAAAGACAATTTTGCGTTTGAATGATTCTTATATTTTTTCAGAGTACCTGACGTTATTGGGAATTCGGCTCTAAATGCTTGCAGATGCCCCAATCCGGGCTTTTCGAGGGATAATACTTCGTGGATTGGTTGCGAGCATTGGTTTTGACGAAATCAGGCCCTAAATGCTTGCCTCACTTCGTTCGGGGCCTGCGGGCAACCAAGACAAAAGTAAAAATTAAAAAGGCAAAAAAACGAGAGTTGCGGTTAAAAGTTGAAATCAAAATATCAAAAAGCAAAAGCTCGGTGAAAAAGAGCAAAAGTGCGGTGAATGGGTGAATCGGTTAGTTGGTGAATGGAGCGAAAAGCAAAAGAGGGGAAGTTCAAGGCTGATGATATCCGGAAGCGGATTCCCCCTTTTACGGGCTAAAACGTGCTTCTAAGCACTTATGAGGCATGTTTTTTAACATTTGCCCGTAAAAACCGACTATTTAGCGCGGCCCGCCCCCCCGCACGCGGGATGCATCGCATACACCGGCGGTGTGTGGTTCTATGCGGCTAAGCGCTTGCGCTACAGCCACTTCGTGTTGCATCTGTTTGTTATCCTCGGCACCACTTGCCACTTTTTCGCGATCCTATGGTACGCGGCGTGACGGAGATCGGAGGACGGATATCGTTTTGCTCTTTTAATGACTAAAGCAATCGCCTGTGCTTAAATAGCTCCCCCGTTTGCCCGTTTGGGATTCTATAGACATATCATATAGTGAAAAAGCGCAAAGTTATTCTTCTGGCAAGTTACATGGACTTCACTTGAGTGTGCAGGGATGGCTACTGTAGAGGCCAGTTACGCTCAGGCAAGAGATATTTATCTCCCTGCGCTATGGGCCTTTGATTCTTGCCGTGCCCATCGACTTTATTCTCCCCCTCTTACACTGGGACCGTGGATTAACGCATCAACTGCGAGGAAAGAAGATGCCGAATGGACACGCTTCTTCGAGGTGAATGTCATGTCAGGTGTGCGTCCGAGGACAGGAACAGTACGCGGCCCCAATGACGTTGTACCATGCCAGGCAGATAGGCTCGGGACAGCCCGCGGATTATAGTTTAAGTTCCCAGAGGAAAGTATTCTCGTCACAGAGAGTTGTTAAATTACTTAAAGAAGGTCCCCACTTCTGCCGATTGTAAATCACAGACCGGCCCGCTATCTGCGTAATGAGGCGCCTATTTCTATTGGCGGGCGAAACTAAAGGCGCATTGAAGCCTCTCAGCGTTGGCGCTTCTGCGGTCAGACTTCTATGGAGCCCAGCTCCAGGAAAGGGGTAGCCAGGGTGCGCTTTCACCCCACCAAAATACATACTGCTGTCTCGGTGCCCAAGTCATGAATCCGGAACCGCGAAAACGATCAGCCCTTGAATTAATCCGGCATTATGCAGCTTTGGAGAAAGCAAATTTGCCGGTGTTTCCGGAGGCTGCGTTTGAACTTCAACAGCTCGCAACGGATGGCACTTCAATCGACCATGTCGCCAAATTGATCGGCATGGACCAGGCCCTGACGCTCCAGGTGTTGAAAATGGCCAATTCAGCTCTGTTCTCCGGGTCGCATAAAGTCAGCACAATAAGGGATGCAGTAATGCGTCTCGGCCTGGATCACGTTCTCAATCTGGTTATTTGCACCTACCAACAGGGCTTGTACAAGTCATCCAACCTCAAGCTCCGGAATTATACGTACATGGCCTGGATACATGCGCTAATAACGGCTGCCGGCTCAAGGTGGCTCGCCAGGGAACTCGGGTACGCAGAAATAAGAGATAAGGCGTTCTTATCAGGCCTGCTTCATGATATCGGAAAACTTGTGCTGATCAAAGCGCTCGAAGCGATCACATCGAAGAATTCTAAAGTAACCCTATCGGATGAGATCATAGGCAAAATCCTTGCCACTCTGCACTCCGAAGAGGGATACATGCTAATGGACGAGTGGAGCATACCTTCAGCATATTGCAACATAGCGCTCGAGCACCATAAGCAAGAATTTGATACGGAGAATCACCTTCTTTTGATTGTTCGAGTGGTCAATCATGCTTGCAAAAGGGAAGGCATAAGCGCAAGCAATGGGGAGCAACCTTTATTGTCTGATCTACCCGAAGTCAAGGCCCTCGATATCGACTCCGATACTTTGGATAAACTCGATAACTTTATTCTTGAAGGCGTCGAGACAGAGATTAGAATTTAGGGCGACATGTCCGATCTGAAAATCATAAGTTTTTACGCACTCAAAAGTTGGCAGTGGAGGCTTCTCGGGCGATCTTTTGCACAGTACATGAAAAAGTTGCTATTTCTCTCCTGGACCTCGAATCTCGACGTCCCGAAAATTTTCCATGTCCAGATCATACATTCACGAAATCGCGGTCGGTTGCAGGTTCAACCTTTGGCAAGGAACGTTGACTTTCGCTGAGCCCGAGCTGATGGTGATTTTGAAGAATTTCTTATGTACAGCGGCAGGAAATGTGAGCCGTTGGTTGGCACCTATTCTGCCGAGGGATACTCCATGGTTGAGACCACCCGGGAGTTATCAGCTGGAATTTCCACACTCGGAACTGGCGCCGGAGCATAATGAGTTAATTGAAAATTTCTTGTATATGCTATAGGTTTAGAGGGAACTCAGCGAAAGGAGAAACTAAATGACCTCACTTTTGAAAAAAGCTTTTGATGCAGCATCCTCGCTTCCCACTGACCGCCAGGACGCTATCGCAAAGCTCATTCTCGCTGAAATCGAGGATGAAAAGCGCTGGGACGAGGCATTTGCCGGTTCACAGGATAAACTGGCTGATATGGCTGCTGAGGCGATTGCAGAGAACAAGAGGGGGAAAACCCGTCCGCTGAAAGAGATATTGTGATCAGCAAGGCTTCCGGCAGATTTTGGAAAGCCTTCGAACGTCTTCCATCCGATGTGAAGGACAAGGCAAGGGAAGTTTATAGACTTTGGACGCAAGACCCCCAACATCCTTCCCTCCAGTTCAAGAAAGTCCACGAGCGACTCGGTATTTATTCTGTACGCGTAAGTCTCGGTTGGCGTGCCCTGTGCGTCAAAGAAGGTGGAATCTTTATCTGGTTCTGGATCGGCTCTCATTCTGAATATGAGAGAATCCTTTCACAGTTGTAATCCCACAATTCCCCGGCCCCCATTCCTGTTTATGTTGTCTGTCTGGTGATGCCTGATTCTGCTGAAGAGGTTGCCGGCTTTTGATGGAACGCCCGAACGTGCTCAAAAAGCCCTGTCCAAAGGATATTACCGGAAGATTATCCATACAGCAGCTACAGATCCCATGTAACCGGCCATCCCGAAAATCTTGTCAATACTGATACCATTCCGGGGATGCTCACAGGAAGAAGGCCTGATGTCCAGGGCCGCGTGAGCGTTCACCGCAGGTCGCGGAGAGCGCAGAGGTAATGCTTTCAGACAGGATTTGCAGGCGCTAATAATGAACACTGGATTTCCAGTTAGATAGGTCATTTCATGGGCAAAAACATCAGTTTAAGCCTTCAAAACGGGCGAAAAAGACGGCTCGTTCTTTGAAGAGTCAGGCTAGCGTGGTCCGACCCCGCTGCACATCATATAATGCTTCAAAGCTCTCTCAAATGCATAAGCGGAGTCCTTAAGCATTCAGTCCTGCGACATAATGATTACACTGTAAGGCCCTATCCCGATATTTCCGCTGCAATCCATTCCATCTGAGGGCTGACCATTGGCATCCGTATCGTAGCTAAACCAGTTCATAAAATCGGAGCTATAACCATTCCAATCACTGTTGAAGCGCACGCGCCATCGTCCCGGTCGTGGGAAACCGATGGTGTAACTTGAATAGCCCCGATCGGCAAAGTTGAGAACAACGATCACATCATCACCATGGCCCCCCTGGTCCCAACGGTGAAAGGCAATAAGCTTCGCCCCATCGTTCGTATGGTGGACATTGACGTTTTGGCCCAGGAGTCCCCTGGTGTTGTTGAACCAGTTACGACGCAGGTGAATAAGATCCCGGTAAAGTTGGAGAATCCCAGAATAATCGAGCGTTTTCGACCAGTCGAGTTCTTGTGGATCATTGTGAAAATACCCGGACTCGAGAAACTCTTGCCCCATGAAGATCATCGGGATTCCAGGAGAGGTGAAAACTATCGCGGCCGCCAGGGTGGAGCGTTTCTTGGAAAAATAGCTGCCGGCGTTGCCCGGCCAGATCATTTCGGGAAGACGGGACTGGCCGTTGGCATCCGCATCATGAGACTCTGTGAAGATCACCCGTTCAAATGCATCAGCGTTATAGCGCTGGGTGATTATGTCCTTTACGGCAAACATATTACGCGATGCGTCATCGGCGCCGATAACGGAGCTTCGCACCGTCCACACGAAATCGGCGCCCCATTGAGCATCAAAGCCGGCGCCGCCGGCGCCGGTGCCCAAGGTAATCCACTCATTGTCCTTCAGGTCTTCTGCGATCGAGATCTTCCAAGGCTGGTGTTGTTTGATCAGGGAATTGATCCACTGCATCAAACTCCAACCATCGGGAATGTCATTGGCCGGATCGTTGTTCTGGTCTTTGACATTTCGGATAGAGCCGACGGAGTCCCAGCGGAGCCCATCGACGAAGCGTTGTTCGAGCCAACAGAGGGCATTGTCGCACAGATATTGCCGGACTTCGCCACGTCCATAGTCGAAGCGCGTATCGCCCCAGGCCGTTGTGCTTCGCCAGTCGTTGTAGAAGTAAATGCCACCTTTTTCGTTTTCTGACCAGCCATCAAATCGCCACATGTCGTCGGATGGATATCCAAGGTGGTTATAGACGACATCGAAAATGATCGCGATCCCGCGGCTATGCGCTTCATTGACGAAGTTGCAAAATCCGTCAGGCCCTCCGTACTCATCTTCAATCGCGAAAATGTAGGCGGGGTTGTAGCCCCACGAAACATCGCCATCGAATTCAGCGACGGCCATGACCTCGACGGCATTAATCCCGAGGTCGCGCAGATAATCGAGCTTACCTATGGCGGCGGCAAAGGACCCCTGCTTGCGGGGGCTTGCCGGATCAAAGACGAAGCTCCCGATGTGCAACTCGTAGATAACAAGCTCGTTCCATGAAGGCGTCACGTAACCGGGAGTTGAGAACATTTCACTGGAGGAGGCAATGAGGCTGTTAAGGTTGCCGCTATTGTGACTCATTGCCCGCGCATAGGGATCGTTTCTCCACAGCGGCGGTTGGCCTGGATTGACAATCGCGTACTTGTACTGTTGGCCGACACCGGCTCCCTGGACATCAACAGACCAGTAGCCATTGTTTTCGGAAAACAGCACGTCAGAGGTTGTTGACCAGTTGTTGAAATCTCCTGCCACGGATACCTGAGCTGCAAAGGGCGCCCAGACACGAAAAGTCGTGCCGCCCTGGTAAGGAGACGCGCCCATGAAAGGGCGTTGAGAAGAAGGCATAGCTGAATTCTACCCCCGATCCGGAAACCGCAATGCGGCAGATGCATCGCGTAAAGGCAGTCTTTTAGCCGGAGACAATTTCATTTAAGTAAACCATCGATAATTCCCGGAGCACCTTACTCAATTCCTACTGTCAATTATGTGAGGTGTTCCAGAATTCTTGCCCGTTGAATTTCGTGCTCTTTGTAGGAAATCGCTAACCGCCCATTTTGCACGCTAATAAAATAAACCAGCATTAGGACATAGCAAGAGGGCCAACGGGCAAATAAATTTCAGCATCTTAGTTAACATTTCTCTCCTGATCCTTGAAATCTCGATGTCCCGAAAATTTACCACGTTCAGATCATACATTCATGAAATCGTGGCAGGCTGCAGGTTCAGCCTTCTAGCAAGATATGCGGTTCCTATTTGAAAAGCAGCCCTGCGCCCATACCGAAGCCGATCATGCAGCGCTTCTGCCACAAAATGCTGCCCCCCGAGATCCTTGCCATCCCCTGACCCGTGCTTGCCGAAAAGGATCATGACACGCCCCAAACATTCTTGGAAGATGGTGTTGGCCGGACGCTTACTACTCCACCGGGAGCGCCTTTTTTATTGCATCGAGGGTCGATTTAAATATGGCTTCTCTGTAGGGCAATGGAGTGTATCCCGAGGCCTCCGGGGGTATTTCCGGTTTTTCCGCCATATTCGCGGCCACGCTCCTGGCCTCCCCCACGATCTGCCCTGCCGGTATCACTACCTCCGGAGGGAATAAAATATCCCTGGCAACGCCCCGAACGTCCATATCTCCGGGGACCTTCCCCTGGTTATTCTGCCGCCAGGTGTCGAGCGCGTTTCCGAAGGCGCCCACGAAATCATGATACTGCTCCCGTCCGGCTTGAAGTCCGGAGTCGGGGTCCGCCCTGAAGTACGGTGAATCCGGAGTTGCTTCCGCCAGTTTCACCAACGATTTGATAGAGGTCAGAGCAGAAGTCAGCTGAACGTGCTTCTCCGCTTCAACTGCGTCCTTGTCCTGAATCTTTTGCTGGTTTTTGACCAGATCATAATATTGAGACGCAGGCATTGCCCCGTAATATGGATTTAGGTCCATCGTCGCAAAGTTATCCCGGTCGGCATTTTTCATTCCGTTAAGTTGATTGTAGAGAGCGGTCGTTTCCGCAGTAGCGGAGGGGTCCCATGCGGCAAGAGCGTTAGTCGTGATTGCCTTGTCCACCCGGTCATAAACCGACCTGTCGTTTTTAAAAGCCGAATTATAGGCATCGACCCGGGCCGGATCGCTCATAAATTCCTGCCAGGAGTTAACGGGGGCCGGGCCGGTGAGCGAACTGTCCAACATGCGCCGGTTGGCCTGGTCGCTCATCTGCTGCGTGTGCAGTTGCCGGCCTGCCTGTTGAGCGTAATTATTCTGATAGCGCTCCGCTGCCGTGGGATCACCCGGATAATCGAGCCGCGCCTGATCGGCTAATTGCTGCATGTGCCGCTCGTAGTTCTGAGTTATATTTTGAGCACTCGGAACCCCGTTTGGCTCATACATCTGGGCGTGCTTATCGACATAGTTTTTTATGCAGCCCAGCGCCTGGCTTGCTGTAGCGTCCGCCGGCATGCCGTTCAGGGTGAGTTTGTCCGTGCTGCCGCCCAGGACTCCCGCCGCGCTTGCGTTCGGATCGGCATGTAATAACGCCGTAGCCCCAGCTATGCCCTGCTGATGGGCAAGATAGACTTCCCAGGGCTGAGGCTGACGGCCCAAATCTTTTGCGAGAGCGGCGGTATTCTGCTTTGCGAGGGCTACGCCGAGCTGGACCTGGCGGCCCGCGTCGAGCCGGTCCTGGTCCGTCCCGCCTAAATCAGCCCATGTGCCGGCGGTATGCTGGAAAATGCCGGCAGCCGATGATTGCGGGTTCATCGTAGCCGGGTTCGTGACCCCGCCCTCAGCGCTCCAGATAGTCAGGGCCGTGCCCGGATCAACTCCCTGGCGCTGCGCTTCGCCGGCTATTGCCTGCGCTGTCTGACCGCCCGTGACTTTCCCATAGGCATTTTGAGCGGATTGCAGATCCTGGATGGGTTTGAAGAACTTCTCAAGAGCGCCCTGGGCGCTCCCTGAAATTCTCCCGGCCGATACCTGGTCGTCGTAGGTCTTCATAGCTCCGGTGAAATCGCCGGAGAGCGCCTGGCGCTTTATGACCGCACCCCAGAGCTTGTCGTTATTGACGCCGAGCTGATAGCGAAAAACATCCCCGCTCCAACCGTGCTTCGATCCGTAATCGGCGGTTTCCGAGTCCATCCTGTCGCGCACGTTTTGAAGCCGCTGCGGGTTATTCCAGTTTGCTTCGGCCTCGTTTACCAGATCGGCCATAACGGCGGTGTGGGTATTCCATTCCCATGCCTTGGTTTGCTGCGCACCGTATCTCGCCATACCGCCCAGGTCCATTTCGACACGGCGGGTACTGGCATCGTCGAAAGACCTTTGCTGCATCACGTTCGGAAGGTTCGATCTGATTTGCGTCCGCAGGTCGTTCATTTGCTGCTGGAATTCCGGAAAGCGGGCCTCGGCGTCTTTGCCTTCAAGCTTCATGTAATTTTGGAGGATGTTTCTTGCGGCCGGCGAGAACTGATTTGCATAAACGTCATTGACAGCCGTTTCGTTTGCGAACTGTTGTCTCGCGACCGCATGCTGCGCGAGCATATCCCCGGTCTGGTTAAGCGCCTGTCCGACCTGGCCGCCGAAATCCGCAGGGCTTGCACGGTCTATGGTGTTATAGTTTTGCAGCTCGGGCCGCGATCCGGGTTGACCTTCGGAGGGCATAACGTTTTGAACAAATTCACTGGGTACCGTAGGCACAATTTATCCTTTCGTTAATCCCAAAGCCCGTTACCGGCAAGACTGCC
>Ga0209517_10002297_pt1 | contig 27219 bp, 31 predicted proteins | sample PeaSoiMetSII2010_FD_187695 | JGI IMG/M metagenome (GOLD analysis project Ga0209517, IMG submission 187695) | Peat soil microbial communities from Weissenstadt, Germany - SII-2010 (SPAdes) (version 2) | ecosystem: Environmental > Terrestrial > Soil > Wetlands > Peat | place: Germany...
CCATCGATCTGGATGGGGAGAGGGCTCAGACAGTTGGATGGGGAGAGGGCTCAGACAGTTGGATGGGGAGAGGGCTCAGACAGTTGGATGGCGAGAGGGCTTAGACAGTGAGATGGCGAGCGGGCTCAGACCGTCAGGCGCGGGCGGATTTTTCCAGTGCGCCGCCGCAGTTCGGGCAGACGAAGTTGAAGCCGGTCGCGCAGTTGTCGCAGAAGGTGCATTGAAATGAGCACGCATAGCCGTCGGTGGCGGATGCCATCGCGGTCGAGCATTTCTCGCATCGATCTTTCGGCGTAGTCATCAGGCGCAACACGCCGCCGTTGGCTTCCTCGCGCTCGGCGGCCTGCAGCAGCGCTTCGCGGGCTTTCAGGTTGTTCTCCTCGGCGGCGAAGCCGCGATAAAGCGCCGCGCCCGCATATTCGAGCCTGGAGAGCAGCGCCATCCGCTCGCGGCGCGAGAGTCCGTCGAACAGCGCGGCCAGATTTTGTTCCTGAGCACGATTCCGTTCGCCCATCGAGGTTCTCCTTTATCGCGCGCCACACGCGAGATTTGAAACGGCGCCGGTCAGATAATCTTGTTCAGCGGGTACTCGACGATCCCGACAGCGCCGGCTTCAAGCAGCTTGGGAAACAGCTCGCGGATGGTCTGCTCGCTGATTACAGTCTCGACCGCGACCCATTCCTTGCCCTTCAAGGCAGCCGACGGATAGAGCGGCGACACGGTCGGCGCGGTAATCGACGACAGCAGCTTGATTACGCGCTCCAGATTTTCCTTCGCTACGTTCAGCTTGATTCCGACGCGGCTTTCCGCGTCGAGCGCGCCGCGAACCAGCATCGCGATCTGTTTGGCCTTGGCCTGCTTCCAAGGGTCGGCCCAGCTCTGTTTGTTCGCCACCAGCACGGGCGCGGAGGTGAGCAGTTCCTCGACGATCCTGAGGCCGTTGGCGCGCAGCGAGCTGCCGGTTTCGGTAACGTCGACCGCGGCGTCGACCAGTCCGTCGGCGACCTTGGCCTCGGTGGCGCCCCAGGTGAATTCAATTTCCACTTTGACTTTGCGCCGGGCGAAGAGCTCGCGCGTGAAGTTCACCATCTCGGTGGCGACGCGCTTGCCGGCGAGGTCTTCGAGCTTCTTCACCGGCGAGTGCTCCGGCACGACCAGCACCCATCGCGAGGGCGCGAGCGAGACCTTCGCGTAAACGAAGGTCTCGACCTCGACCACGTCAACGCCGTTTTCGGCCACCCAGTCGCGGCCCGTGATGCCCGCGTCCAGCGCGCCGTCGGCGATATAGCGTGGCATCTCTTGCGGCCGCAGCAGGCGCAGACTCAGGCTGGGGTCATCGACCTTCGGGATATAGGATCGCGCGTCGACCGAGATCCGCCATCCGGCCTTGCGCAGCAGCTCGAGCGTCTGCGCCTCGAGGCTGCCCTTGGGTATTCCGAACCTGAGAGAGTTTTCGGTCTTCGCCATAAATAGTCAGAACCGTGGATCACTAAGGATGTCCGCGCCGGGCAGGTCAGTGGCCGGATTTCCCGGATTTCTCGTGATGGCCGTAGCCGGGGCCGTATTTCGCGGGATCGACCTTGCGCGGCTCGACGGTCTTCCATTGGCCGTCCTCGAGCATCCTGAAGTAATCGCTTTCGTAGCCGAGATGGCAGGCGGCGCCGTCGCCCTTCTGCTCGACCATCAGCAGGATCGTGTCGTCGTCGCAGTCGATTCGGATTTCGCGCACGAGCTGGAAGTTGCCCGACTCCTCGCCCTTGCGCCACAGACGCCGGCGCGAGCGGGAGTAATAGCAGGCGCGGCCGGTCGCGACGGTTTCCTCGAACGCCTCGCGGTTCATGTATGCGACCATCAGAACGCGTCGGCTGGCGTAGTCCTGCGCGACCACCGGCACTACGCCGCCGTTTTTGGCGAAATCGATGGAGGCTGCCGCATCCTGTTTCATCGGCGCGAGCGGCCTTTCTTCGACGCCCGCAGGCGACAAAGTATTGGCGAATCCGCCGGACGATTCAATGCCGGAGTGTTCAAGGCCGCCCGGTTCGTGTAGTATGGGCTCGCTTATGACATCAGACCCCGGCCCGCTTGCGCGGGCTACATTCCCCACGATCGCGCTGGCCCTGTCGCTGGTTGCTTTGGGTGCGCTCGGCGGATGCCGCGCCATCGCACTCGGTAAGCCCGCGAAAGGCGCCAATGCGAACGCGAGCGCCAAGCTCGATCAGTTCAGCTTTCAGATCACGGTCGGCAAGAGCCAGTATCAGATCGACGGTCGCCTGGCGCGCAGCGGCGAGCCGGGGCCGCGTCCGGCTCTGCTGATCCTGGACGGCAGCGGCGGTAACGCACGCCGATGTGTTGAGGCCAACCGCAGCCTGACCGACTTAGGGCTCCATCTCGCCTGCGTGAGTATCCCCGGCTACGGCCGTTCCTCTGGTCCAAGCCGTTTCGTCGGGGCGCAGGCGGTCGCGGCGGCCCGGCGCGCGCTCGATCTGCTCGCTGCGCGCAAAGATGTCGATCCCAAGCGGATCGCGGTATGGGGGCTCAGCGACGGCGCGGTCGCGGCCGGACTCCTGATGGATGTCGATTCGCGTCCGCGGGCGGTGGTTCTGGAATCCGGCGCCTACGATATGCTGAGCCTGTGGCCCGAAGCCCGATGGACCACCAAGCTTTCGATTCTGCGCCAGGTCTGGCCGAGCCGCCGCGTGCTCAAGGAGCGCAGCGTTATCGACCATCTGCCGGCCCGGCTCGAATGCAGCGTGCTGATCCTGCACGGCGAACGAGACCGCAGCATGCCCGTCGATCAGGCGCAACGCCTGGCGCGGGCGCTCAAGGAGCGCGGCACCCGGGTCCAGGCGTTCTACTTTGCCCAGGGGCCTCATCAGCTTGGCCAGCGCGCTGAGCCGCGCGTCGCCGAGTTTCTGCGCAACGCGCTGCTGAGCTGAAGTCCACCGGCCTGATTTCGCCGGCGCCGTTGCTGCGTCTCAATCCAGATTCTTGAGCGCCGCCAACACGGCCTCCGGATGGCCGTCGACCTTGACCTTCGCAAAGACTTTGCGAATCACGCCCGACCGGTCGATTACGAAAGTGGTCCGCTCGATCCCCATGAATTCCCGCCCGTAGAGCGACTTCTTTTTGTAGACTCCGTACAGCTTCGCGACCTTATTGCCGGCATCGCTGAGCAGCGGGAAGCGCAGCCCGTACTTGGCGGCGAACTTCTGATGCGATTCCTGTGAGTCGCCCGACACGCCGGCCACCTGCGCGCCCGCCGCGCCGATTTCGCCCAGGCCTTCCTGAAAGCTGCATGCCTCGCGCGTGCATCCGGGGGTCATGTCCCTGGGATAGAAGTAGAGCACCAGGTTGCCGCGCCCGATCAGGTCCTTGAGCCTGACCTGTTTGCCGCCCGAATCAGGCAGCTCGAAGGCCGGCGCCTTGCGTCCTTCGAGTCCGGTTTCCTTCGCCCGATCGCGCGCTGTGGTGGGCGATACGCTCTTCTTTGCCGCCATCGTCAGTCCTCGCCGATTGCTGTATTCAAGCTTGGAACGCGATTATGGCGCAAAGCCGGGGCGGCATAAAGTCCTTGTGCCGCAAGGACTATGGCGATCCCAGTTGACGGCCTTACCGAACCGCTCTAGACTTGCGGCGGGTCGGAATCCCGCCTCTTATCGATGGCTGTATACACCGAGTTGAATAAGCAGTTCCTGCAGGAGCTGGCCGAGGACTACGGTTTTGGCCGTGTGATCCGCGCGCTCGGAATTCGCGAGGGCTCGGTCAACACCAATTATCTGCTCGAGACCGCCAAGGGCAAGTTCCTGGCCCGGGTCGACGAGGTCAAAAGCGAGAACGAGCTGCGGCGCGAGATCGATCTGCTCAGCTTTCTGCGCAAGCACGGGTTCCCGTGCCCCAACCCGCTGCAGGATCGCAAGGGCCGCTTCTATCGCGACCTCGGCGCCAAGTGCATCTCGGTCTACAAATACCAGGAGGGCAGGATCGTGCCCCCCGAGCGGCTGCGTCCGAGCCAGCTCGAGACCGCCGGCCGCGTGCTCGCGCAACTGCATGTGATCGGCAAGGGCTACAAGAAGGGCATCGACAATCGCTTCAGCTTCGAGCGAATCGCGGACCTTTACCTCAATGTGCGCAGCCAGTTGCCCAATTACTTCCGGCGGGTCAGCCGCACGCTCGACGACGAAGTCGAATACTTGAGCCATTACCTCGAGAGCAAGTTGCCCAAGGGCGTGATTCACGGCGATCTGTTCGCCGACAACCTGCTCTTTCGCGGCGAGCGCCTGATGTCAGTGCTGGACTTCGAGGCCGCCTGCCGCGGCAAGTTCATCTTCGACATCGCGACCGGCGTGAACGCGCTATGCTTCGTCGGCGGCCGCTATTCGCTCGATCGATTCCGCCATCTGCTGACCGGATACGAATCGCTGCGTACGCTCTCGCTCGCCGAGTGGGACGCGTTTCCCAACGAGCTTCGCTACTCGTCCCTGCGCTTCACCGTCACGCGCCTGCACGATTTCTTTCTCACCCCGGCGGACGGCGCCGCCCGCGTCAACAAGGATTTCCGCGACTTCTTCGATCGCCTGCGGATCCTGCGCCGCGAGCGCGAGGGCGGCATGGAAGAGCTCCTGATGGCGATGGCGACCGGCTACGACTACCGCAAGTACCAGAAGGTCAAGGCCAACGAGCGCCACGAGGCGTAGGAATCGCGCGCTGTACCCGGCGCAATCGCGGCCGAAACATGCCCCTGCTCGATCGTCGTACCGGCCCTGCTCCGTCATTGTGGCCGTCATTGTGGTTAGAAGTCGCACCACCGCGCGGCGTCAATCCCGAACCGCTGCTGAACAAGCTCGCCGCGCTCAAGGGACGCGTCGATGCGATCAACCTGACCGACAACGCGCTGGCCAAGGTCAAAATGTCCGCTCTGGTGTTCGCCGGGATGATCAAGGCGCGTCTCGATATCCCGGTGGTGCTGAACTTCTCGTGCCGCGATCGGAATCTGTTCGCGCTCAAGTCGGATCTGCTCGGCGCCGCCGCGCTCCGAATCGACGCGGTGGTCGCGCTGAGCGGCGACAAGCTCGCTGAGGACGCACCCGCGCGCGCGGTCAACGACCTCGACGCCTTTGGCCTGCTGCGCGTTATCGGCGAGCTGAACCGCGGCGACACCGGCGAAGGCAAGCAACTGCTCAAAACCCTGCCGGCGCTGGCCGCGGGCGCAGTCGCAAATCCGAACCGGAAAAACCTCGAGCGCGAGTTCGAGCTGCTGCGCCGCAAGGCCGAGGCCGGGGCCGGGTTCGTTATCACGCAGCCCGTGTTCGACCTGGCGACCGCGCGAACTTTCCTCGCGCGCGCGGCTGAATACGGCCTCAAGGTGGTGCTGGGAGTGTTGCCGGTGAAGCGGGAATCGATGGCGACCTACCTGAAGGATCGCGTCAAGGACCTGAGCGAGGCCGGGCCGCATCTCGATCGCTATGCCGGCCTGAGTGAAGATGATGCGCGCCGGTTCTCGATCGCGGAGAATCTGAAACTGATGCGGGTGCTGGCGGGCGAAGCCGCGGGCTTCAACGTGATGAGCGGGGGAGGGCCGTCGCTCGCGATCGAGCTGGCGCTGGAATTCAGCCGCTGGCGTTCGAGCGCCGCCGGGTAAATCCCCGCAAAGGAGAGCAATCATGGCGTCGAGCCGGAACACCACCACTTCCAACCGGACCGCGGATTCAAATCACGCGAGTTCCGAACGGACCAGCGTCTCCGACCGGACTAGCATCGAGGGCGCGGTCCGCGTCCTGCTGCGCCATATCGGCGAGGATCCGGAGCGCGCAGGACTCAAGCGCACTCCGGAGCGGGTGGTGAGGGCGCTTGAATTCCTGACCCGCGGCTACCACGAGGATCCCAAAGCGGCAATCAACGGCGCGTTCTTCGAGGAAGACTACTCGGAGATGATCCTGTGCAAGGACTTGGACTTCTACGCGCTCTGCGAGCATCACATGCTCCCCTTCATGGGCAAGGCGCACGTCGCATATTTGCCGAAGCGGCGCATAATCGGCCTCTCGAAGCTGGCCCGGATGGTCGAGATCTACGCGCGGCGGCTTCAAGTCCAGGAGCGTCTCACCACCCAGATTGCGCAGACTATCATGGAAGAGCTCGATCCGCTTGGGGTCGCGGTGGTGCTCGAGGCCGAGCATCTGTGCATGCGGATGCGCGGGGTCGAGAAGCAGAATTCGTGGGTCACGACTTCGGCGATGCTCGGCGTGTTCCGGACCAATCATGAAACGCGCCAGGAATTCATGAACCTGCTGCGCAACGGCAAGTCATGAGGGACGGAGCCTTGGCGGCCACCCCCGCTTCTCCCCAGGAGCTCGAAGCGCTTGGGGTCTACGCGTTGCGCTACGTCAAGCCGGGGCAGACGATCGGGCTTGGAACCGGTCAGGCGGCGGCGGCGTTCATCCGGGCGCTCGGCGCGCGCGGGATACCGGTTCGCGGCGTGCCGACCTCGACGGCGAGCGAGAATCTGGCCAGCGAGGTGGGAATCGAGGTGGTCACACTCGCCGACTGCCCGAGACTCGACGCGACCTTCGACGGCGCCGACGAGGTCAGTCCACGCCTCGACCTGATCAAGGGATGGGGCGGGGCGCTGGTGCGCGAAAAGGTGGTTGCGGCGGCCTCGCGCCGGCGAATCATCCTGGTCGGCGCCGCAAAGATTGTGAGCCGGCTCGGAGCTCATGGGCGGCTGCCGGTGGAAGTCCTGCCATTCGCGGCGCCGTTCGCCATCCGCCGTATCGCCGCGCTCGGCCTCAAGCCCGTGATTCGTGTCGATGAGAGCGGACGCGAGTTCTTCACCGACAACGGCAATCTGATCGCAGACTGCGGCGTCAACCATATAAAGAATCCGGCACGGCTCGAGCGCGAGCTACTCGAAATTCCCGGCGTGATCGGAACCGGTCTGTTCGTTCAGATGGCGGATCTCGTTCTGGTCGCCGAATCCGGCGGAAAAATCCGAACGCTGCGGCGTAACATTTAACGCACCAGGCACGTGGCGCTCTTCGTAGCGCCGGCCTCCGTGCCGGTTCCTTTGTCCGGTAGTTGTATGACCCTCCCGACTTCCGTCCGCAGCGACCTGGAGCGTATCTTCATCGCCGCGATCGATGCTGTGGCGCCGGAGCGCCTAGTCGCCCGGGCGCTCGACGGTGCGATACCTGGCGCGGAACGAATAACGGGAATAATCGCCGGCGCCGCGCGAATCTACCTGCTCGCCGTCGGCAAGGCCGCGCCAGGCATGGCGATCGCGCTCGAGCGCTCGTTCGGCGCGAAGCTGCGCAAAGGCGTCGCGGTGATTCCCAAAGGCGCTGCGCCAACTTCGGCGGCACCATCGCGGATCCAATTCGTCGAAGCGTCGCACCCGATCCCCGACGCGTCCTCGGTTCGAGCCGCCCGCGCGGCCCTGGATCTGGCCGCTCAGGCAACCCCCGGCGATCTTCTGGTCGTCGCGATCAGCGGCGGCGCCTCCGCGATGCTTGCCATGCCCGCGCGTTCGATCGCGCTCGACGACAAGATCGCCGTCACATCTGCGCTCCTGCGCGCCGGCGCTTCGATTCGTGAATTCAACCTGGTGCGCAAGCATTTGTCGTCGATCAAGGGCGGCAACCTGCTCCGCGCGATCGATCCCGGCGCGCGCGTGTTGAGCCTGATCATCTCGGATGTTCCCGGCAACGATCTCGCGACGATCGGTTCCGGACTCACGGCTGCCGATCCCACGACCTACGCCGAGGCGATCGGCGTGCTCAAGCGGCATCCCGGCGTGTGGGGCCGCACGCCCGAATCGGTTCGCGAGCATCTGGAACGCGGCAGGGCTGGAGAGCTTGCCGAAACCGTCAAGCCGGGCGACGCCGCGCTCGATCGCGTGACCAACGTGATAATCGGCGATAACGCGGCGGCGCTGGACGGCGCCGAGCGCGCGGCGCGTGCGTTGGGTTATTCGGTCGACCGATGGCGCGAGCTTCGTGGCGAGGCCAACGACCTCGGCCGCACGCTCGCCGGCCATCTTTGCGCGCTACATGAGCCGCGGCTCTGCGTGCTGGCGGGCGGCGAGCCGGTCGTGACGGTCGCGGGGGCAGGCAAGGGCGGGCGCGCCCAGCAATGCGCGCTGGCATTGGCGATCGAGCTCGCTCGAATCGGCGGCGACCGGAAAATTGCAGCGCTGTTCGCCGGCACCGACGGAATCGACGGGCCGACCGACGCGGCCGGCTCGTTCGCGACTCCCGACACGGCCGCGCGCGCGGTCGCCCTGGGTGTGGATCCCGAGCAGGCGCTCAGGCGCAACGATTCGTATAACGTGTTCAAGCTGACCGGCGACCTGCTCACGACCGGGCCGACCGGCACCAACGTCGCCGACATCTTTATCGGCCTCGTGAACTTTTGAAGCGAACTATTGAAGTGAAAAAACCTTACGCTGGCGCGCCTTCGGATCGTCGCGCGCGCGGCGGTAAAGTCGAAGTCACGCTGATTCCCGGCGATGGCGTCGGTCCCGAAGTGATGGGCGCCGCGGTCGCGGTGGTTGACGCGGCCGGCGTGAAAATCGCGTGGGATCAGCAGCTCGGCGGCGCCGCGGCGCTCAAGAAACTCGGCACGCCGCTGCCCGACACGCTGCTCCGGTCTCTTCGCCACACGCGAGTAGCCCTCAAAGGCCCGCTCGAAACCCGCGTGGGCGAAGGCTATCGCTCGATTAACGTCCATCTCCGCAGGACGCTCGATCTCTACGCCAACCTGCGCCCGACCCGGAGCTTTTCCGGAGTTCACACGCCGTTTCGCAACGTCGATCTGGTCGTCGTGCGCGAGAACACCGAGGACCTCTACGCCGGAATCGAGTATCAGGTCGCGCCCGGCGTGGTCGAGAGCATCAAGGTGATCACGGCGCGCGCCTCGCTCCGAATCGCGCGGTTCGCGTTCGAGTTCGCGCGCCGCAACCGGCGCCGTTCTGTGACCGCGATTCACAAGGCGAACATCATGAAGCTCTCCGACGGGCTTTTTCTGAAATGCGCGCGAAGCGTCGCGGCCCACTACCGGCAGATTGAATACCCCATTGAATACAAAGAGCAGATTGTCGACGCCGCCTGCATGCGCCTGGTGACCGATCCGTCCTCGTTCGACGTGCTGCTGCTCGAGAACCTCTACGGCGATATCGTTTCCGATTTGTGCGCCGGCCTGGTTGGCGGGCTGGGCGTGGTGCCGGGCGCGAACTACGGCCAGCGCGGCGCGATCTTCGAGGCGGTCCACGGCACCGCGCCCGATATCGCCGGCAAGAACGCCGCCAACCCGGTCGCGGCGATCCTGTCGGCTGCGATGATGCTCGAGTACCTCGGACATCCGCGCGACGGCGCGCGCATCCGGGAGGCAGTCGGCGACGTACTGCGCAAAGGGCGGGTGCTGACGCGCGATCTCGGCGGTGCGGCCTCGACCAGCGAGATGACCGCGGCGATAATCCGCGCGCTGAAGTGAGTGATACCTCTCCCCCGTCCCCTCTCCGAGACGGAGAGGGGCGATCAGTTGGTGGTGAATTCGATTCCCCTTCCCGTGTCGGGAAGGGGCTAGGGGTTAGGTTCCCGTAACGGCGCACCGCGCTTTCCCCACCGATCGCGCTTCGCTAATAGTGGATGCGGCCATGCGCAAAATCCTGACACCCAACCAATCGGCCGAGCTCGACGCGCGCACGCCGCCGGGCCAGATTCTGACCGACAAGTTTCCGGTCCTGAGCTACGGTCCCACGCCGCGATTCGATCCGCGCAAGTGGGACTTCCGCGTCTTCGGTGAAGTCGACGAGCCGCTGCTTCTCAGCTACGAGCAGTTCCGCGCGCTGCCGCAAAGCCGGCAAGTGTCGGACTTTCATTGCGTGACCACCTGGTCGCGCCTGGACAACGCCTGGGAGGGCGTCAAAGTACGCGACCTGATCAAGCTGGTCCGGCTCAAGCCGTCAGCGCGTTTCGTAATCGTACATTGCGACGGCGGCTATACGACCAACTTGCCGCTGGACGAGTTCGACGATGACGACGTGATGCTGGCCTATCGCCGCGATGGCCGCGACCTCGAGCCCGACCACGGCTTTCCGCTCCGGCTGATCGTGCCCAGGCTCTACGGATGGAAGAGCGCGAAGTGGGTGCGCGCGATCGAGTTTTCCGCCCAGGATCGCCCCGGCTTCTGGGAAGTACGCGGCTACCACAATCACGCCAACCCGTGGACCGAGGAACGCTACTCGTTCGAGGAAGAACGAGAGGAATGAGCGCCCGCCCGGCATCGTGAATCGGCCACGGGGTGAATCGGCCCAACATGAATCAGCGAAAGTGAATCGAGAAGCTCAAGTCGAGCGGCTTGCGCGCGAAAGTTTCGATCTCGCGGTGATCGGCGGCGGTATCAACGGCGCCGCGGTCGCGCGCGACGCCGCGATGCGCGGGCTCAAGGTCGCGCTGATCGACAAGGGCGACTTCGCGGGCGCCACTTCGTCGCGCTCGAGCAAGCTGATCCACGGAGGCTTCCGCTACCTGCCGCAGGGCCATTTGCGCCTGGTGTATAACGCGCTCCGCGAGCGCGAACGCCTTCATCGCCTGACTGCGCCCCATCTGGTGCGCCCGATTCGATTCCTGTTCCCGCTTTACCGCGGCCGGGGTTTCAGCCCTTTCATGGTCGCGATCGGAATGCTGCTGTACGATCTCTTTGCGCAAACGCCGCGCCCGGAGCGCCATCGGCGGCTCGACGCCGGCGCTGTGCGCGCGCTCGAGCCCGGGCTCAGTCCCGACGGTCTTCGCGGCGGTTCGCTCTACTACGACGCATGGGCGGACGACGCGCGCCTGACGCTCGAGAATGCGCTCGATGCGGCGGTGCACGGCGCGGCGATCGCAAATTACGTCGCGGTCGAGGAGTTTCGTCGCAGCGCCGGCAAGCTCGTAGGCGCGGCGATGCGCGAGGGCTTCACCGGCACCACGTTCGAGCTGCGCGCCACGGCTTTCGTCAATGCGGCCGGACCGTGGGTCGACGATCTCCGCCGCCTGGACGATCCCGCGGCGCCGCCATGCGTGCGGCTCACCAAGGGGGTTCATCTCATCTTCCGCCACGAATCGATTCCGGTGCGCGAATCGCTCGTGCTCAGCGACGATGCGAGCCGAATCGTGTTCGTGATTCCGCGCGACGGTTACGTGATGGTCGGCACGACCGACACCGATTTCGACGGCGATCGCGAGCACGTATCCGCCGATCGTTCCGACGTCGAGTATCTGCTCGGCGTGCTACGCCAAAGCCTGCCCGGCCTCGAGCTCGGAGCCGGCGAGGTGGTCTCGAGCTTCGCCGGACTGCGCGCGTTGGTTCAACCGGGCGGCGCCCAATCGCCTTCTTCGGTGCCGCGCGAGGAAACTATCCTGGAGTCGGCGAGCGGATTGGTCTCGGTGGCCGGCGGCAAGTTGACCACCCATCGGGGGATCGCCGAACTCGTGGTCGATCGCGTGATGGCGCGGTTGTCGCGGCCGAAGGGAATTTGCCCGACGCTCGAGACGCCGCTAATCGGCGCGCGTCCGCTCGGCGCCGACGGACGGACCCTCGCGTCGATCTCGCCTCAAGTGCGCGAGAATCTGATCGGGCGTTATGGAACCCGCGCGGCGCTGGTCGCGGATTTGATCGCAGAGCGACCCGAGCTCGCAGAGCCGCTCTCGCCCGGATGTCCGGTGGTCGCGGCGGAAGTGATTCACGCGGTGCGCAATGAGATGGCGCGCACGGTCGCCGACTTTATCGTGCGGCGCACGGCGCTCTCATGGCGATATCCGCTGGAGGCCGCGTCGGCCGCGGCGCGCGTCGCCGATCTGATGCGATCAGAACTCCTATGGGATGCGACGCGGCACGAAGCCGAGCTCGGCGGTTTCAGGACCGCGCTCGCGCGCGCCCAGGCTGCGTGAAGCCGCACTCGGGCGGCGCGAAGCCGCGCCCAAGCAGAGCGAAGTCTCGCCAGCCCGGCGAGCCGCTCGCGGATCGTATCGCGCGCGCGGGACGAATCGCGGCCCAATTAGCCCAGCTCTATCCGCAGGCGCGTATCAGCCTCGACTTCGAGACGCCTTGGCAATGCCTGGTCGCGACCATCCTGTCGGCGCAATGCACCGACCAACGCGTCAACCAGGTCACGCCCGCGCTGTTCCGCGAGGTTCCCGATATCCCCGCGATGGCGGCAATTCCGATCGAGCGGCTTCAACGCATGATCGTCACGACCGGCTTCTTTCGCGCCAAGGCGAAATCGCTCAAGGGCGCCGCGCGCACGATCCTCGATCGATTCGGCGGTGAAATCCCGCGCCGGATGGAAGACCTGGTCACGATTCCCGGCGTCGGCCGCAAGACCGCCAACGTGATCCTGGGTCATGTCTTCGGCCGGCCCGGGATGGTCGTGGACACGCACGTGCGTCGGCTTTCGCGCCGGATGGGGCTCACCCGCAATTCCGATCCGAGCAAGATCGAAATCGACCTGCAGAAGCTGATCGCGCCGGAGGATTGGACGCTGTTCTCGATGCGGCTCATCCTGCACGGCCGCCAAGTCTGCGGCGCGCGCCGCCCGCGCTGCGAGGATTGCGCGGTAGCCGGCGATTGCCCCCGAATCGGGGTCACGCCCGCCAGGACCTGAAGGCTGGCGCAGCCTTTTTTCCGGCGATAGCAGGGATTTCCCTGCGTATTTTAACGCCGATGCGGGCGTGCAATAATTCCATCAATCCGCAAGTATCCTGGCTGGTGTCATGAAGCTCCGGGTGGATGAAATAAGCGCCGAGGCCCGCGAGATCGCCTTCTTCGAACAGGAAGACGAGATCAACCGCGTGCTGGGCGCAGGGCCGATTCGGGACTATACGGTGCAAGGACCCATTTCCGTCACGGTCTCGCACTACCGGGCCGGCACCGAGGTTTTCCTCGAGGGCGACTTGAGCGCCCGTACCGCCGCGGTATGCGCGCGATGCGCCGAAGAGTTCGTCGCGAGCAGCACGCGCTCGTTTCGCTACGTGCTGGCGCCGAAAGTGCTCGACGATTCAACCGGCGGCGACCAGCGGGACGAAGATGTCGAGTACTCGCATTACGGCGGCGATGAGATCGATCTTTCACCGTCGATCCGCGAGCAGCTTCTGCTGGCGCTGCCGACCATACCGCTGTGCGCGGAAGACTGCCGCGGGCTCTGTCCGCGATGCGGCGCCAATCTCAATCTCGGCGCGTGCGGATGTGTTATCGTCCAACCCAATCTCGGTCTCGCGGTTCTGCACTCGCTCAAAATCCGGCGGGCGTGACGCTCCGCCCCTAAGGAAGAGGAATATCCGATGCAAGCACCAAAACGCCGCAGCTCCCATCGCATGAAGAACATGCGCCGCGCTCACGATGCGCTCCGCGCGGTGAACACCGCCCGCTGCGCAAGTTGTGGCGAGCCCACGCTGCCCCATCACGTGTGCCGCCATTGCGGCGTCTACCGCGGCAAGCAGCTCGCCAAGGGCGAGGAATAGGGCACGCGATTCCCGTGAAGATCGCACTCGATGCGATGGGGGGCGATCTCGCTCCCAAGGCCAATGTCGAGGGCGCAGTGGCGGCCGCGCGCGACTTTGGGATCGAGGTCGTGCTGGTCGGCAATCAGGCCGTGCTCGAAAAGGAGCTGGCCGAGTGCGGCGGCAGCAAGCTCCCGATCAGTATCGTTCATGCTTCGGAAACGGTCGAGATGTCGGACTCGCCGATCGAGTCCGTGCTGGGCAAACCGAACTCCTCGATGCACGTCGGCTACGAGATGCTCAAGCGCGGCGAGGCCGACGGCTTCCTGAGCGCGGGCAACTCGGGCGCCATGATGACCGCGGCGATAGTGGTGCTGGGCAATCTGCCCGGCGTGGATCGGCCGGCGATCGCTTCGATGGTGCCGAATGGCGGCGATGGGACGGTGCTGATCGACGCGGGCGCCAACGTCGAGGTCAAGCCTTTCAATCTGGTCGAGTTCGCCGTGATGGGTGCCGCATACGCCCGCAACGTGCGCAAGATCGCGCGCCCCCGCGTAGGAATTCTCTCCAACGGGGAGGAAGATTCCAAGGGCAGCGATCTGACCCGCGCCGCCGCCGCCACGCTGCGCGCGATGGCGCCCGATATCAACTACATCGGTTACGTCGAAGGGCGCGACATCAATCGCGGCAGCGTCGACGTGGTGGTGACCGACGGCTTTACCGGCAACGTCGCGCTCAAGACCATGGAGGGCTTCGCCGCTTTTATCCTGGGAAACGTGCGCGAGCTGTTCGACAGCGGCTTCCGTGGCCGGCTCGCCTACCTGCTGATACGCAAGCGGCTGCGCGCGATGCGCGAGCGGTTCGACCCGTCCGAATACGGGGGCGCGCCGCTGCTGGGCGTCAACGGTGTGGTGATAATGGCGCACGGCTCCTCGAATGCGCGCGCGATCCGAAACGCCATCCGCTCCGCCGCCGACGAATCGTTCGTGCGCCAGGTCAACGCCGAGATCGTCGAGACGCTGCGCAAGATTCCGGTCGCGGCAGGCCAGGTCGTCAAGCCGGCTGGAAAAGGTATCCGCGCGCTGCTCCACCGGATGCGCGAGCGGCTCCATCGCCATCCCAAAGAGGGAGAGGAGCCCGTCAAGAAACCGCCTACCGGGGCGCTCGAGGCCGCGCACGCCGAGGCCCCTCCGCACGGCGCGACGCCGAGCCGCGCCACCGGATCGATCGGCGCCACCGGGTCTCTGGCGGCCGGCGCCAACGGGTCGAAGCCCGCCATCGACGCCGCGCACGATCATCCGCCCGATCGTCAGCCGGATCATCCGCAAGGACATCAGCAAGGACCTCAGCAGATGCGGCACGACGCCGAGGCGCCGTCGTCCGCGCAGAACGAGCCGGCCGCCGACATCGATCCGGCACCGGCAATCCCGCCCAAGCATTAGCGGCCCGGACGCGCGTCAGAGCGTGAAACTCGCATTCCTCTTCCCCGGCCAAGGCGCGCAGCGCGTCGGAATGGGCCGGGAGCTCGCCGAAAACTTCCCCGCCGCGCGCGCCGCTTTTGAAGAAGCCGACGACGCCGCCGGCTTCGCGTTGTCGCGCCTGTGCTTTGCGGGGCCGGAGGAAGAGCTGCGCCTCACCGCCAACACGCAGCCCGCGATGCTCGCAGTGGCGATCGCGGCGCTACGCGCCCTTGAATCTGAAATCAGGGTCGCTCCCGAAGCCGCCGCCGGCCACAGCCTCGGCGAGTACAGCGCACTGGTCGCGGCCGGCGCGCTGTCCTTTGCCGACGCGATCCGGGCGGTGCGCGAGCGCGGACGCTTGATGCAATCTGCGGTGCCGCAAGGGCAGGGCACGATGGCTGCGCTGATCGGACTCGACCTCGCCGCAGTGCGCGAGGTTTGCGATCTCGCGTCGGCGAGCTCCGAAATCGTGGTTCCCGCGAATCTGAACGGTCCCGGCCAGATCGTAGTCGCCGGGCATACCGGTGCTGTGCGGCGCGCGGTTGAGCTTGCCAAAGAGCGTGGCGCGGCGACGGCGGTCGAGCTCAAAGTCAGCGCGCCGTTCCATTGCCCGCTGATGCAGCCGGCGCGGGACGGGATGGCGAAGGTGCTCGAGCCGCTGGCGATCGGACCGCTTCGTTTCGGCGTGATCGCCAACGTGACCGCGGAGGTAAATCGGGATTCCGCGCGCGTCGTGCCGCTGCTGCTCGAACAGATCACGTCGCCGGTCCGATGGGAAGAATCGATGGCGACGCTGGGCGGGCTCGGCGTGGACCTGGCGCTCGAATTCGGCTGCGGCCGGGTGCTGGCCGGCCTGATGCGCCGGATCAATCGCAATCTCAAAGTCCTCGCCTGCGAGGACCTGAAATCGTTCAGAGCCACCGCCGAGGCGCTCAAAGGCGCGTAGCCGCACGCACGCCGCCCCCGACGCAGACACAGACACGCGATACGTTACCCCTCAGCGGGTACCCGTCTGCGTTTGCTGAGCAGACTTTGGAAGGGCCGGGTCAACAAGCCCGGCCTTTCGCTTTTCTCAGCCTCGCGCTACAAAAGCCAGCATGAAGTTCCGCCACGTCGCCGCGCTCGCGCTCACGGGCTGGTATTTGATGCTGCCGCCAGATCGGCTCGCCCAGGAAGGCGCGCTATTCCTCTATACAGACAACCGCGACGCCCCGCTGACTGAATGGCTGGTAGTGCAAAGCTTTGATACCGCCGCTCATTGTGAAGCTAAGCGAAAGGCGGATTTCACCAACGCGGATCGCCAGACCAGAGAATTCGCCATAAGTAAACACGCCGACCGAGATTTCGCCGCTGATCGACAGGCGCTCTCTTTGACCGTACTCAAGAAAGGCGAGCGTTGCGTCGCGACCGACGATCCTCGCCTCAAGGAAGACGCGATCACGCTTCATCCCGGTATATCCGGCTGATCCCGCAAATTAAGACACTCGCGGTTTCAAATTCAGACACTCAGCCCCGAATTAAGCCAGTACCCCGCATCCGGTGCTGGCCTAATTGCCTAATTCGGCCAGTACCCTGCATCCGGCCGAGCTTGCCTGCCCTCGCTTAACTCCTTATGCTGCGCTGTGAATTACAAGCACTGTCGCCGGCCGCCGCGCGCGGCTCCGCGGGCTTGATAACATGGTAGCGCGGTTGCACTTCCGGACGGCGCGAGATGCCCGGCTGCGAGGAGGGTCACGATGGCTGAAGAAGTCGAAACCAAGGTTCGCGAGATAATCAGCGAGCAGCTCGGCGTTGCAGTGGACCAAGTCACTCCGGGAGCCTCGTTTATCGAGGACTTGGGCGCCGACTCGCTCGATATCGTCGAGCTGGTGATGGCCCTGGAGGAAGAGTACGGGATGGAGATCTCGGACGAAGACGCCGAGAAGATTCGCACCGTCAAGGACGTCGTCAATTATATCGAGCACCACAAGAGCTGACCGCCCGCCGCCGCGCGCGCCATGCGCGGCCTTTCGCCGCCAGGTCATGCGCCCGAGCGCCTGACCTGCGGTAAAATAAAGCCATGCGCTGCCCGTTCTGCCGTCATCGCGGGAACCGCGTGGTAGATTCCCGCACCTCGGGCGACGGGACCGAAATCCGCCGCCGCCGGATGTGCAGCTCGTGCAAGCGCCGCTTCACCACTTACGAACGGGTCGACGAGATCGCGCCGATGGTGGTGAAAAAAGACGATAGGCGCGAGCCCTACGATCGCTCGAAAATAATCGCCGGGCTCAAGAAGGCCTGCGAGAAGCGGCCGGTCTCGATGGAGACGATCGAGCAGGTCGCCGATCGGGTCGGCGCCGCGGTTCTGGAACGCGGCGAGCGCGAAGTTTCGAGCGAGTTCATCGGCGCCGCGGTGGTGAACGAGCTGCACGCGATCGATCAGGTCGCGTATGTGCGCTTCGCGTCGGTCTACCATTCGTTCAAGGACATCGACGAGTTCATGCGCGAGCTCGAGGGCCTGATCAAGGCCCGCAGTTCGGGCATCGCGGCCACGCGCAACCCGCGCCGCAACGACCCATCGGCCGAGAGCGACGCTCCGCGCCGCGACACTCGTATCAAGGACAAATGACCCGCGTGCCGTGAGGCTCCCGACCTATCGCTAGCATTGCGTATGGCGCTCCGCCGCAGCTCCGACGATCACTTCATGCGAATTGCGCTCGACCTCGCGCGCGCGGCGCTCGGCACCACCTCGCCCAATCCGGCGGTCGGATGCGTAATCGTGCGCGACGGCCGTATCGTCGGCAAGGGTGCGACGGCGGCCGGCGGGCGGCCTCATGCGGAGACGATCGCGCTTGCCCGCGCCCGCGGCCGCGCGCGCAACGCGACCGCTTATGTATCATTCGAGCCGTGTTCGCATCAGGGAAAAACCCCAAGTTGCGCGCGCGCACTGATCGAGGCGGGCGTGAGCCGCGTGGTCGCCGGTTGTATCGATCCATACCCGCGCGTGCGCGGGCGCGGAATCGCGATGATCCGCCGGGCGGGAATTCGCGTCACGGTCGGCGTGCTCGAAGATGAATGCCTTCGCCTCAACGAAGGATTCATCACGCGCGTGAAGCGGGGGCGCCCGTTCGTGACGCTCAAGCTGGCGGCGTCGCTCGACGGCAGGATCGCCACGCCCGGCGGTGATTCCAGATGGATCAGCTCGGCGCCTGCGCGCGAGCTGGTCCATCGATGGCGCGCCGAAGCTGACGCGGTGATGGTCGGCGCCGGTACCGTGATTGCGGACAATCCACGCCTGACCTGCCGGCCGAGCGGCAAGCACGATCTAATGCGCGATCCGATCCGGGTGATCATCGACGGCAAGCTCAGGGTCTCGCCGCGCGCGAAAGTGTTCCTCCCGGGTTCCGGCGTGCCGACAATTCTGGTCACAACCGAAGCGAATCTCGCGCGAGCGCGCAGGCGCTTTGGAATCGCGCGAACCGAGGTGATCGCCGCGCCGTCCGCGAACGACGCAATCGCGCTGGATGAATTGATGCGCGAGTTCGGCAGCCGCGGATGGTGCAACGTGCTAATCGAAGGCGGGGCTCATCTGGCGGGCGCCGCGCTGCGGGCCGGAATCGTCGATCGGATCGCGCTGTTCGTTGCGCCCATGATTCTCGGTGCGGGCATCGCCGTCATCGAGGGTCTTCAGATTGGCCAAATCCGCGATGCACTGCGCCTCGAGAATCTGTCGGCGCGCCGCGTCGGCGACGATTGGCTGCTCGAAGGCGAAATTCGGCATAGCGGCAAGAAAACGCCTCGGCGTTGAAGCGCGCGGTTGCGGCGCGTGCGCTTCTCAGCATTTCCGGGCGGTGATAGAGTCATTGCGGAATCATGACAGAGATGGCGATCGCTACTGTGGAAGATATCTCCAACCGGATCAGGACCGGCCAGATGGTCCTGATGGCGCTGGACGATAGCCCGGACGCCGAGGGCGACCTCGTGATGGCGGCCGAGAAAGTCACGCCCGAGCACGTGAATTTCATGGCGCTTCACGCCCGCGGGATCGTCTCGATCGCGATTCCCGACAAGCGGATGAGAGCGCTCGGGATTCCGCTTTTGCCGTTCACGCATGGAGTGGAAGTCACCGAGCAGGCCGGCGCGCTGGTCGAGGCGCGCGAAGGCGTCACTACCGGAATCTCGGCCGCCGATCGCGCGCGCACCATCCAGGTCGTCGCCTCGGAGAACTCCGGCCCCGGCGATATCGTGATGCCGGGCCACGTCTTGCCGCTGATGGCGCTGCCGGGCGGCGTGCTGATGCGGCTGGGGCGCGCAGAGGGCGCGATCGATATCGTGCGCGGCGCCGGGATGCGTCCAGCAGCCGCGCTCTGCACGATTCTACGCGAAGACGGCGAGTCGGCCCGGATGGCCGAGCTGCGCGATTTCGCCGCGGCCCATGAGCTGCCGATCTGCTTCATCAGGGATCTGGTTTCGCATCGGTTGAAGAACGAATTGCTGGTGCAGCGCGTTGCCGACGCGAAGTTCCCGACCGCCGCGGGCGAACTGCGCGCGATCGTGTTCCGGAACATCGTCGATGGGCGGGAGCATCTTACGCTCGTCAAGGGCGAGGTAGGCGGCGGCCGTCCCGCGCTGGTGCGGCTCCATTCGGAATGCCTCACCGGCGACGTCTTCGAGTCGAGCCGATGCGATTGCGGCGAGCAGTTGAATGAATCGATCGAGCGGATTCTGGCGGCCGGCGCCGGCGTGATCATCTATCTGCATCAGGAGGGGCGCGGGATCGGGCTCGGCAACAAGATCAGGGCCTACGCGCTTCAGGACGGCGGGCTGGACACGGTCGAGGCCAACCTCGAGCTCGGCTTCAAGGAAGATCTCCGCGACTACGGGATCGGCGCGCAGATCCTGCGCGACCTGGGCGTCGGCGAGGTCCGCCTGCTGACCAACAATCCCGGCAAGCTCGAAAGCCTGCGCGCCTACGGCGTCCGCGTCACGCGCGTGCCGATCGAAGTCACGCCGCATAGCGGCAATATCGACTACCTTCGCACCAAAAAAGAAAAGCTCGGCCATCTGTTCTCCGAGCTGAAGCTGATCACCTGAACGGGCTTCCATGGGACTCCGACACTTGGCCCGGGAGCTGGCGCTGCAGGCGCTCTACCAGATCGATCTCAGCGGCGATCCCGCGCGCGAGCATCCGGCGGCCCTGATCGCGCAATTTCCCGCCGACGAGCGGGCGCGCGCATTCGCGATCGAGCTGGTCGAAGGCGTCTGCCGCGAGCGCCGCACGCTCGACAAGCATCTGGCCGAGGTGATCGAGAACTGGTCGATCGAGCGTCTCTCGCGCGTCGACCACAACGTGCTCCGAATTGCGTTGTACGAGCTTCTGCAGCAACCGGCGATTCCGGCGCGAGTCACGATGGACGAAGCGATCGAGCTGGCCAAGCGTTTCGGCGATCGCGATTCGGGCCGCTTCGTCAACGGCGTGCTGGACCGGCTCGCCGAACGGCTCGGGGTCAAGAGCAAGGGTGAAGAGCGCAACGCGGCGAAACCCGATTAGCACTTGCTGACATTGGCAGTTAACTCGAACGCCTGACGAACATTGCGGGCAGCAGCCCGCTCTCTCGCGCGCGTGTGGAGCGGGAGTGGAAGTCCGCTCCTCCTGCCTGACCGCCACCGAATCCTGGAAGCTCGAAAATCGCGCCAGCGAAAAGCGAGACTGGCGGTTGACTCGAGGGCGCGAGCCTTGACAAGTTGTGGAGAAGCCGGTTAGCGTGGCTTTCCTCGCAGGGGGAGTTCATGGTGCCTAGCATATGGCTGGCCTGCTTGTCGGGCGTCAGATGAGCCTTGGCAGTGATGGGTTTCCGGGCGCTTCCTTTGTGCAGTTCGGCGAAGATCAGCCACATTTGCCCGGAAGGAGCTAGGAGATGAAACGCCTTACTGGTACTTCAGTGCCGTGTCGTCTCAACGCGCCCCAGAATAGGGCCCTGCGCAATGCGCTGAAGTGCGTAGCGACTGCGCTCGGCATCGCAACATTGTCGGCATTGGTGGCCGGTCAGGCTGCTGCGCAAACCTACTGGAGCAGCAACGGCAATATTCTTCTTGGCAACAACTGCCAAAGCCTTCTTGGCTTGACGGTTTCTCTGCACGTTACACAGGACATGTTGGCAACCACATCGGACGGATCGGACCTCAACGGCGCCACCGTACCAAATGGTGGCTTCTCGCTGCAATTGAATGCTACCCCGCCACAGGGCCCGAGCTACCCTGTTTATTGGCTCCAATATTTAATTGTTATCAAGGGCAATCGGGCTTACATCTTCCCTCAGTATTGGTACCCTCGGCCGGCCGTACAGGGTGAAGGTGTGAATGAACCTCCGGAGACAACTATTCTCAGCCTGCCTTCAAACATGATTCCCGCGGGATGGGTCCTGACGATCGCTCTCACGAACGACCCGGTCACCGGGAATGTCACAGGAGCGACCTTCAGCATTACAGACAACGCAGGGAAGACGACAAGCGTACCAATGGTGATGCCTACCTACTCCACACCAATGAATAGTAGCCTCAACAATACGAACATACTGGCTCCAATCAAAGTCTTGTTGGTAAACGTTGTGGGTCCACCTTCATACGAGACTTCGACTTTTTCTTCTGGGGCCGGATATATCACCTACGGGGTTTCGAGCGGCCAACTGGGTCTCACGCTGTCGAGCGCATGCGGAGTTGAGACTACAGATGAGGCGTCCAACGCTTCATACGGGATGATCAGCCCGAGCGTCGGTTCGACGTTGGTTCAACCAGTAACCACTCCATTCGCTGGCGCCCTGGCGAGCAATATGGACACTGCGGATAATATCGTTCAGGTCTATCACTTTACGCAGTATCTGCCGCCCACTGCGCAAAGTCAGAACACCGGCAATTTTTACCTTAATCAGTTCGCCTTCAATGGAACCTGGAGCTCCAACAATGTGACAACCACCGCCGGGGCCCCTGCTGCTACGCTTGGATCTCCGGTCGCCAGCTACGAAAACACGCTTTACAATGCGCCGGAAGCCTTCTACTTTGTGCCAATTTCTCAGGGAGGCCAACAGATCGAGCAGTTGTGGAGTAAGACCTGGAGTCCGAAGTCCCTGACCAGTCTGGCGAACGCTCAACCGGCGGCTTTGGGCAGTGGCCTTGGGGGTTACATCGATCCCATCGCAGCCACCGACAATGTCTTCTATCAGGGGACGGATCAGCATGTGCATCTCCTGACCCGGTCTCCGGGAGGGAACTGGGCAGAAGATCCGCGGCTGGCGAATGCTCCGGCGGCAACCTTCGCCGGCGCGCTTACGGGTCACATGAGCGCCAAATCGGAAGAAATTTTCTATATGGGAACGAACCAACACATTTATGAGCTGTGGCGTTGGTCAAAGAACTTCGACGGGTGGCATTCGACCGACGTCACCCTGGCAAATGGCCAGAAGCCACTCCCGGCTATCGGAAGCCCCCTTGCAGGCTTTTACGATGCGAAAGCGGGCACCGATGCCGTCTTTTACGTGGGTACCGATCGGCATGTCCGCGAGTTGGTGTTCTCGCTGGGTAGGTGGACAGGAGTCGATGTAACGCTCGCGTCTAATACCCTTCCTGCCGGTCTCGGTAGTACGCTCGCCGCTCACCTGAATACTGTTGCAGGTTCGGAAGAGGTCTTCTTCGTCAACTCCGACCAAACCATCGAGGAACTTTGGTCCTGGTCCACTGCCGCACCTACGTGGAATGCGTCAAACGTGTCTCACGCCGCCGGGTCTCCCGCACTTGCGAGTCCGGGGAGCCCGCTGACTACCGACATTAACTCCGTGAGCAGTACGAAGACTGATGAGCTTTATTACGTAGGAAACGACGGGAACGTCTATCAATTGTGGTGGTCGCCCAATACCGGGCAGTGGAGCGCCTCAACCCCCTAGTTGCGGCGAACCGAACCGGCCGCCGTTGTCGCGGAGGTCGGCAAGTGCAATGTCGGGCTTGGTCATCGTGGCGTTCCCAGTTAACATAAGCCAGCGAGAGGAATGTCTGGCGTGTACCTGGCGGACGGCGGCCCTGGTCCAGTGAAACGGGAGCGCGTGCTGGTTGCAGCTGCCAATGAAGAGGTCGATGGCCGCGGGGCGGCGAAATCCGATTAGGCTCGGCGTGCTCGCGATCGCGGCCGCGCTGGCCGGCGGATGCGGCTATAACTTCGCTGCGGCCGGGAGCGGGCTGCCTGCGGGGGCGCAGACGATCTACGTCGATCGTTTCTCCAACCATTCGCGAATCACGGGACTCGACGACGAGTTCGCGCGCTATCTCAAGGACGAGATCGCAAACCACAAGCGGCTGACCGTGGTTGACGATCCCGCCCGCGCTGATTTGAGCCTGAGCGGTGAGATCATCAGCGACGAAGAGCATCCGACCACTTTCAACTCGGTCGACGAGCCGACTCAGTTTCAGACGGCGATCGCGGTGAGTGCGGACTTGCGCGACAACCGCACCCGCAAAATCGTCTGGCGCGCGCGGCGTATGGGAGGGGGTGGCTTCTACTCCGTGGTCCCTCAGGCCGTCGTCGCGAGCTCGCCGCAGTTCCTCCCGCAGGACCTGCGCCAGGGCGATATCAACCGGCTGCCCGACGTGCAAGTCGCCGCGACCCAGCGTGAGTCCGCGCAGAATGATTCTCTGAACGCCCTCGCGCACAACCTCTACGCCAACATGTCCGAGGGATTCTGAGCGGCACGCGAGTATGGCGGTAGAAACGGCGCTTTCATTCCTGCGAATTCTGGAGCAAGGAAAGCCGCTGCCCAGGGTCGTCGCGATCGCCGGGCCGCAAGCCTTCATCCGCGAGTACGTCCTCGATGCCGCGCGATCGAGACTGGCGCGCGACGGACGCGAGCTGCGCGCGCTTCAAGTGGGCGCGTCCGGCGGCAACGGGCTCGATGCCGCGCTCGCCGAGATTCAGGCGCCCGATCTCTTCGCGCCCAAAAGAGCGGTCGTGTGCCGGATACCGCGCGCGCGCCGCGGACAGGATGACGAAGGCGCCGCCGATGCGGAGTCGCCTGCGGGCGCCAAGACCGGCGAGGCGGCGCTCGCCGAGGCGATCGATCGCAACACTCTGGTGGCCGAACTGATTCTCGCCTACGAGCGCGACTCGGTGCCGGCCAAAATTCGCCGCTCCGTAGAGCGCGCCGGGACAGTCGTGAACTGTATGCGGCCGTTTGACAACCAGCTCGGCCAGTATGCGGCGGCGTTTGCCCATAAGCTCGAATTGAAGCTCGGCGCCGATGCCGCCGAGGCGCTGGTCGCGCGTTATTCAGCCGACCTGGCCGCGATGGCCAACGCGCTCGCCAAGGCCGCGCTCCATTTCGATAAGGGCCATCGCATCCAGGCCGCGGACCTGATGGAGGCCGGCGCGATGCGCACGCCGGAGTTGTTCGAGCTCGCGGAGAGCCTCGCACGCGGCCAGATCGCCCCGGCGCTCGCGCTGTTGGATCGCGCGATCGCGCTCGGACGCGACGTGTTCGAGATTCTCGCGGTCGAAGTCATCCCGGCGGTCCGCCGGATGACGCTGGCGGCGGCATTGCTCGAAAGCGGCCGCAGCCCGGGCGAGATCGCCTCTGCGATGGGGTTCAGTCCCACCAGCGGCCTGATGGCGCGTGCGGTCGAGGGCGCGCGGCGATTCGGACCCAAGCGCCTGCGCCGCGCGCACGCCACGCTGTGCGAGCTCGACGCGGAATTCAAGATGGGGCTGCGGCGCGAACGCCAGGCGGCGGTATCGCAGATGCTGGTCGAGCTGATGGCGCGCTAAGGCGCCTCCTCAGCCGCAGGACGTCTTTCGCCGACCGGGAATCCGCTACGCTTTTGCGGCGGCGTGCGCCCGATGGAGGCGCTTGGCGAGACGGGAGATCTTTCGCGAGGCGGTATTGCGATGGATGGTGCCCTTCGCCACCGCCTTGAACAAGACCTTCGTCGCCAGCCGGAGTTCCGTCGATGCGGCTGCGGCGTCCTTGCCCGCGATCGCGTCGCCGGCGCTCTTGAGCGCGGTGTGAACGTGGCTCTTGATCGCGCGATTGCGCTCGTACCGTTTGAGGTTCTGGCGCTGGCGCTTCTCGGCCGACGGATGTACGGGAATATGCGGCATAGACCGAGTAACCTAACAGCGTACGCGCCGCCGCTCAATATGCCGCATTCCGGAGAAGCCGGGACCGCAGCGCGACTATCAGGCCGGCAGTTGGGGCGATCGGGATTCCGGCCCGGCCGGACCCTCAAACAGCGAGTAGTAGATTATGTGGCCGAGCGTTTCGATCATGCGCGAATTGGACCTGAGAGGGCTTGTCAGGAGGTCCCAGAAAAGACGATCCATCACGGCGGCGAGCATCGAAACGTCGACGCCGCGACGGGCGCCGGGAAGCTGCCGCAGCAGGTCGAAAACCGCGCACAGCCGGCCAGTGGTCCACGCCCGCACCCGCTCATCGAGCGCAGCGAGTTGCCGGTCCGACAGCATCGCCTCTCGCCACGCCCGGTACGCGCCTGCATAAGCAAGATCCGTGGCCAATCCAGCTCGAAGCACGTTTTCAATCCCACTCTTGAGGTCGCCGTTGCCCCGGGGCCGCATCTCTATCTGTTCCAGTTTTTGCAGGAACTCGTTCATCAGCACCAGCAGAAGCTGGCGCTTGGAGCGAAAGTACTGGTAAAAGCCTCCGATTGATGTCCCCGCCCGCCCTGCGATGTCGCCGATCGCGGTCGCCTCGTAGCCGTTGCGCCCGAACAGTTCCACCGCCGCCAGGAGCAGCGCTTCGCGCCTGACGCGGCTGCGTCGTTGCGAGGGTACCCGCGCCTGTTCCTCGCCCGCGACCAGATCCGGCCGCCGCAGCATCTTTGGAGACCGCGCCGTTGCGGTTCGCAGGTCCGATCCTGGACGCGCCGGGCGTCGGGCAGGCTTCATCGGCGCGCCAAATTCACTCCAAGCAGCGCGCCCGCGCAGCACAACAGTATCCACCCTCCGAATAGCCCGGCGGCCTGCTGCGGGATGTTCGGATAAACCAGGGGAAAGAAAACTGCGCTGAAGGTATCGAGCAGCAGGGTAGGCATGACGAGAAAGATTCCGGCCGCGGGCCATTGTTCACGGGGCAGACCGGACCCGGCGCAGATCCGCCGCGCGACCAAGGCCATCAGTGGCAAGCTTGCGGCCAGCAAGGCCGCGACGGCGACCGGGCTGTCGGGATGCAGCAGGTACTGGCCGGTGAAACGGAGCACGACGGTTGCGGCCAGCCAGATGATAGAGCCGATCGTCAGACACCGGCGCATAGACGCTCTCCGAAACAGAACCTGAATTCTGGTTCATGTTGCACCGAAAGCTCGTCGCCTGTCAAGCCTCGCGAGAGGGCGGTCGCGCGTTTCGAGCGCATGAATCCGGGCCGAGCTTCGCAAGACGGCCGACTCCCCGTCACGGCCGCGGGTCGGAGGAAAAATCGAAGATGGTATGCTCCTCGGTCAGGAAGATGGTCGAGCGCTTGAGGTCGATGAACTTCGCTTCGTCCTCGATTAGCCGGCGGCCCGCTTCGCGGCCCTCGGCGGTGGCGGATCCCGCGGCGAGTTCGTCGGGGCTCTCCCACCATACTTCCGTGATGCCGTCGTAGCCGTCGGCCATCCCGCGTGACTGCGCGATTTGCGCGCCGGCCTCCGGCGCGATGGTGTGGCTTTGAACGTACTTGCGAGCGTGCAACGCTTTGGCCACGCTACGAACCAGCGGTCCGTGTTTCTCCAGCCAATACGTATGAAAATCCTTCTGTGAGACGTCATCGCGCTTGCGAACGATATAGACCAGTTTGATCACGATGTTCTCACTCCTCTTTGAGCGCGCCAGCCGAGCGCCGGGCTATTACGGTCTTTTTATGAACGGGTCTTCTTGGCTTCGTTCCATAGCTGGTCGATTGCGGCGTCGTCGAGGCTCGGCAGATCGAACCCGCGTTGCGCGGCTATCCGCTCGACTTGCTCGAAGCGTCCGATGAACTTTTCGCACGCGCGGCTGAGCGTCTCCTCGGCGCTGCAATCGAGGAAGCGCGGCGCGTTGGCGAGCGCGAGCATCAGGTCGCCAAGCTCTTCGGCCGCCGCGGAGCGGTCGCCGCGCTCGAGTGCGGCCTCGGCTTCGTCCAACTCCTCGCGCACCTTGGCGAGCACCGCGCGAACGTCGCGCCAGTCCATCCCGAGGCTGCGGGCATGCTCGCCGAGCTTCTCCGCCCGGACCAGCGCCGGCAAGGCGCGGTCGCTGTCGGCCAGACTTGCCAGGCGCTTCGATTCGAGCGGCCGGGGCA
>Ga0209517_10002298_pt1 | contig 27218 bp, 23 predicted proteins | sample PeaSoiMetSII2010_FD_187695 | JGI IMG/M metagenome (GOLD analysis project Ga0209517, IMG submission 187695) | Peat soil microbial communities from Weissenstadt, Germany - SII-2010 (SPAdes) (version 2) | ecosystem: Environmental > Terrestrial > Soil > Wetlands > Peat | place: Germany...
CGTCGCGAGCCACCCTCTCCCCTGGGTAGAGGGGAGTCGATTCTTCACTACTCGTTCCTAATTCCTGAATACTAACTCCTGAATCTCGAATCCCGAATCCTGACTGACTCCTGCCTTTTCTAACTGACCGCGGCGGCTTCGATTTCCACCAGCATCTCGGGGTCGATAAAGCGGGAGACTTCGACTAGCGTCGTGGCGGGATGAATTTCGCCGAAAAACTCTGAGTGAGCCTTGGCCACCTCTTCCCAGCGGTCCATCTTGGTGACGTAGATTCGGGTGCGCACCACGTATTCGAGGCCCAGGCCAAGGCGTTTGAGGGCGCTCTCGATATTTCGAATCGCCTGCACCGTTTGCGCGTACATGTCGCCTGGGGCAAGGACCTTGCCGGAAGGGTCGGTTCCGGTAGTTCCGGAAACATAGACCATATCTCCGACCTTGATGGCGCGCGAGTAGCCGATCTTAGGCTCCCAAGGGGTTCCTGAGAAGATTTTTTCCCGCTTGATTTTCATGTGCGTCTCCGTGAGTGGGGAGTTGGCCTAAAACCATCACGCCGTGGCGGCCGGTCCGTTCGTTCGGTTGAGGGCGGTCACAAAGGCTGCCCCGGTAACTGCCCCGAGGCGGCCCAGGCCGCTCCTAGGGGCTGCCCTTACTTTTCCGGCTCGAAATAGCGGCGATGAGCACTGGCGGCAAATGCCAGCCGGCGCCGACGCCGCAGCAGCGCCTCCCGGAAACGGCGTTTCTCGTTTGCCGTAACGGGGATTATGGGCGGAACCTTTGTTGGGCGGCCGTCTCGATCGACGGCAACGTAAGTGACGAAGGCTGAACTCGTCTGACGGCGCTCGCCGGTCAAACCATCTTCCAAGAAAACATTAACCTCGACTTCCAGAGAGGTCTTAAAAGCGCGGGTGACGAAAGCTCGCAGGATGATCAGTTGGCCCACCTTGATTGGATGAACGAAATCCAGATTATCGACCGAGGCGGTCACCAGAAGCGAGCGGCAGTGGCGGCGGGCGGAGATTGCTCCAACGATATCAATCAGGTGCATAACCTTGCCGCCCAGGATGTTACCCAGAGGATTAGCATCGTTGGGAAGAACTATCTCCACCGTTTCTGTAAACGAGTCAGCGACAGTCTTGGCCGTCTGGTTCTTCATGCTGGGCTCTGTTTAATCGGGCTATGCTTTCTATACTATGCGAGCCTCCCGCCGGATGCAACACGAATCCTCCATCGCAACCGCGGGTTTGCGCACACCACACCCGCCGCTGCACACGGACGCAGGCCACTGGCAAAGAGGGATCCGGTCCCTACGGCTTCGGTTTGGTCGCTGGCTTGGAGACGGAAGGCGTACTTGATCGCGGCGCAGGTGCCGCCGGTCCACCCGAAGTCGCGGCGTCAGCCGGGTTCGCGGCGTCATAGAGCTTTACGATCTGGTCCGTCAAATCGACTTCGGTCGCCGCGTAATAGATCGGGACCTGGTCACTTCCGATGACCAGAGAGTAACCATTCTTGGGCGCGAAGTCCTGAATCACTTTCACCATCTTCTGACCGATGCGACGAAACATCTCGTCCCGATCGGCCCCGAAATCAGCCTGCGCATCCTCTTGCGTGCGTTTCAAGAGCTTTTGCTTTTCTTCCAGTTGCCGGTTCAGGTTCCGCTGTTCGTCGTCGCTCAGGGTGGCGGCCTGCTTCTGCAACTGGTCGGTGATGGCCTGGATGTCCTGATTTTGCTTCTGGATCTCCTGCTGGCGAGGCTGATACTTCTTCTGCAGGTCAGCCATCGATTTCTTCCCTTCCGCCGTGCTCAGAATCGCCTCCTGAATATTGACGAGCCCAACCTTGGTTGGCGCGCCCGAACTCTGAGCCAGCAACGCCGCGGGGGCAGTTCCCAGGAAGAACAGAAGTGTAAGAGTAGAAACTCGAGTCTTCATTCAATCTCCTTCAAGGCATTTAAGGTACGAATTGCAATAACACATTCTAACTCATTTTTTCTCTAAAATGTGCGGACTACCGTGAACCCCACCCGCCCCTTGCGCTCCCGCAACTTAAAGGGGTTGAATAAGCCCCGAGCAGCTTCGTAAGTCGCCGTATTGGGAAACATCGTCTCCGGCGGCAGGACCTGGGGAGGTGTGATGAGAACATTATCCTCACGCAGCCAGTTGTAGCCATAATAAAGATGAAACGGCGCGTTGACCACCGGCAGGATGACTGTCAGGTCGAGCCCGGTTGAACTGCGGGGACGGAGGTTGGTGCTCGAGATGATATGAAGTCGGGTGGGCAACTGGAAGTAAGGGTACTCCGTACTCAACTGCGAAAGGGTTGAAATGGTCGTGTCGATCTGGAGTTGGTTGTTCCGCAGGACAAAGGCGCTTCCCGCGTCGAGAAAGGCCGCCAGGGTGACGGGGCCCATAATGGGCACGCGGTATTCGAAGTTGCTGACGACTTCCGTATCCCCGCCGGGGTAGATGGGCGTGTAGTAGGGGAATTGTGTGTAAGAGCCGCAGGTGGTTCCCTTCTGTCCATTGGAGCCGGTAGCCACAATGGGATTTCCGTAGTTGTCGCGGTTACAGACCTGCCCAAGTCCGGGAAAGAACGCCAAGGGGCTAATGGACCGGATGTCAAAACCCCGAATGTCATACTCGCCGCCCATATAGAAGCGCGAGAAGGGCGGCGGCACACGGCCTCCGTACCCTTCAATCGAGGCGGCCAAGATGCGCATGCCGAAGGCTGTGGGTTTCTCGGAACGAACGTTGCGGACCGGGTGCCAGTACTTGAACTCGAGGGACGGGGTAGCGGTGTAGACGTTTCCCCCCAACCCGGATATTCCCAGGGTCATCGACAGGTATTTTCCCCGAGTGGGATTCCAAGCGTCATTGATGGTGTTATAGACGTAAGTCGGCATGATCGAACTGGAGACGATGCCGTTCAGCGCCGATGGACCGGCCAAGCCGCGGAAGTTGATCGCCTCGAAGAACGACGCGGAAGCCGCGTTGAAGGCCTGCATGCTGCTGTACGAGTAGCTGTAGGTAAAACCGACGCGGGCGAAGTGGCGCCGCAAGGGATAGCTGGTAAAGAGGGTAAATCCTGAGGAATTCTGCTGGAAATTCTGCGCGTAGTATTGGCCATACGCAGAACTTGCCAGTTGCGTGGGATTGACCCCGTAAGCGTAAGCCAGTTGGCGGAGCTGGTCGTACCGGTAATCACTGCGATAGACGGTAAAGCCCAGCGTCATGTTGCGATCGAAGACGTATGGCTCGGTGAACCCGAACGAGTACATCTTCTGATAAGTCCCCCACTCGGTTTGCATGCTTAAGGTTTCGCCCAAGCCCAGGAAGTTGTTGGTGGCATAGTTGAGCCCAACAAAGTTGCCGGCTAGGCCGCTGACACCGCCCGAGAATCCGATCTGGTTCTTGCCTTTTTCCTTGACCTTCATGGTGATGTCGACGGTGCCGTTCGAGGCGTTCTGGGTGATGTCGTAGTCTTCTTTCTTCACCGTGTCGAAGAAGCCCAATTGGTTGACGCGTAACACGCTCAAGTCCCACCACTGGGAGTTGAACATATCTCCTTCGCTCAGCAGCAACTCCCGTCGAATCACTTTATCGCGCGTTTTGGTATTACCGGAAAACTCGATGCGATGAACGAGGAATTGCTTGTCTTCCTCGAAGTCCAAGGCCAGGTTGATGATTCGCCGCTTGTTATCAGGCTCCGGGTCAGGGGAGGCGGTGAAATTAATGTAGCCGAATTGGCCATAGAGCTTGGTGTAGTTCTCCATCGCCTTGCGAACTTTGGAGAGTGAAAAAATATCACCCTCTTTCATCCGCAGGATAGGCGCCAGTTGTTGTGTCGTGAAGAGTTTGTTTCCGCGGATGACGAACCTGCCCAGATGATACTGCAACCCTTCCTCTACCGGGATCGTCAGGTCCACGCGCTTGCCCCGGCCCCAACTGTAGAAGAAGAACGGATAGCGAATCCGGGTGTCCACCATCTTTGTTTCCGGCTCTTTCGCGATCGCGAAATAGTAGCCGTGGTCCCGGTAAAGATCGCGGATGTTCTCGAGGTCGGCCTCAATCCGTTCCTTGTCGTAGGTTTTGTGGAACCAGTAAAACCATGGTGGCGCGCCAGCCGCCCGGGAGTATTTCATGGAGCGCTCAAGTTCGTGCGCCGAGAAGACATGATTCCCAGTGAAACGCACGTTCCCGACCTTCACCTTGGGACCTTCCACCACGATGAATGTGAGAGCGACGGAATTGGGCGGAATGTTTCGCGTGCGGTGCCGGACGGTAGCAAACATTTTCCCGTGCGCCGACAGCATATCCTGAAGCACCACCTCCGCTCGCCGGACGACCACGGGATCGTATTGGGACTGAATGGAGAGAGGGACCTTCTCCTTTTTGAATTCGTCCAGCACATCCGATTGTTGAACGCTACTTAATCCCTTGTAGTCGATGCTGCGAACCAGCTTCTTTTCCCGCACAAAGAAGGTGATGATCATGCCGCCCTTTGGGGACTCCGTTGCTTCCAAGCGGATGTCGTCGAAGTAGCCCGTGTTCCAAAGCGACATGTAGTCTCGGCGGAGGGCTGCCTCGCTGTAGACGTCGCCCTTCTTTGAGAATACGCGGGCGCGCATGACCGCGGTGGTAATGCGCCGGTTACCTCTGAACAAGATATCTTGAATGATTTGCTGGCTGGCAGGTTGTGCCGGCTGCCCAGGTGCGGTTGGAGTCGTGAGCTCGGGAGCTTTTTGCTGAGCAGGAGCCGCCTGGGGCGTCTCGAGTTGAAGCTTCTGCTGAGGAGCCGCCGGTGGAGTCTGTGAAGGTGGCGGAGCTTGCTGGCCGGAAGAGGGCGAGCTCGAGGGCGCGGGCGGATTCTGATTCGCGGGCGGGCTTTGCGAGGGTTGCGCCTGCTTCTTCTCCGTGGAAGACGACGTATCGGGCGAAGAGGGCGGGTTCTGGTTTGCCGGCGGATTCTGGGCATGAAGCGCTAGGCCAGAACTCAAGAGCAGCGCGGCAAGCACCAGCCCTACTCGCGCGTTCCACGGTCTACACTGAGATGCTTTACGAGTGGCAAAACTTCTCTTCAAGAAACGGTCTTCCCCCTTGTTGATTGGGCTCAGAGAGTCCGATGCCGGGAATGCCTCGGAAGTTGGCCGGAAGACTCAAAAACGTTGAGCCGTTGAGTCATTGCGCCATCGAGCCATCTAGCCATTTAGCCATTGTGCCATGAGATTTGTCAACAACCTCACGCGGCCACGGCGCAGAGAACAACAGACGGCCGACTGTCCTCCGCGCCTTTGAAGCCTCGACGCGGAGAGCGAAGGCTCAATGATCCACTGGCCCAGTGGCTCAATGATTCAATGGCACAATGGCTCGATGACTCAATGGGCAGGTTGAATTAACGTGCGAGTGGCGTGGCCGCAACGAGCTTGTCATTCATCGATCGATAACAGAGCCCCTGATTCTCTACCACCACTTCCAAAACCGAGGGCGGGTGAATGTCCCCCTGGATCAATGCCTCCGAAAGCGGGTCCTCAACGTACTTCTGGAGAGCCCGCCGTAGCGGACGAGCGCCGTAGGAGCGGTCATCACAAGTCTTTTCCAGAATCCACTGGCTCGCCTCACGCGACAGGGTCAGCGAAATATTCTTGTGCTCCAGATTCTGATTCATTTGCCCCACCAGCAATTCCAGGATCTGTATAAGATCGTTATCACTGAGCGCATTGAACACGATGACTTCGTCCAAGCGGTTGAGGAACTCAGGATTGAACAGCCGCTTGACTTCCGACATCACCATGTCTTCAGCCTTACGTTCGCTGGCGCCTTCCGCTGCGGATTGGAACCCCAGTTGGGAGCGGCGTTGCAAATAGCGAGCACCGATATTCGAGGTCATAATGAGGATGGTATTCTTGAAATCTACTGTATTACCCAGCCCGTCGGTCAGGTGCCCGTCCTCGAAGACCTGAAGCAAAATATTGAACAAATCGGGGTGCGCCTTTTCGATCTCGTCCAGGAGAATCACCGAATAGGGAGCGCGCCGGACCCGCTCCGTCAATTGGCCGCCCTCCTCATAACCTACGTAACCTGGAGGCGACCCGATCAGCTTGGAGACCGAGTGCTTCTCCATGAACTCCGACATGTCGAAGCGAATCAGCGCCCGCTCGCTTCCGAAAAGAAAAGCTGCCAGCGAACGTGCCATTTCCGTTTTTCCTACTCCCGTGGGACCCAGGAACAGGAATGAACCCACCGGCCGGCCCGGAGGTTTCAGGCCGGCGCGGGAGCGGCGAATCGCCCTGGCCAAAGCCGAAATCGCGCGGTCCTGGCTGATAATCCGCTTGTGCAGTTCCTCCTCCGTCCTCAGGAGCTTGGAGCTCTCCTCTTCCTTAATCGAGGTCACCGGCACACCCGTCCAGCGTGACACCACGTCCTCAATGTCCTCGCGGGTCACGCTCCCCATGGCCGTTTCGTCGATATTGTATTTCTCGCGCAGCAGCCGGAGGTTTTCGCGCTCCTTCCGCTCCTCATCCGAATAGAAGCGAGCCTTTTCGAATTCGTGGTTGGCGATGGCGTTCTCCATACGGTGAACCACGAATTTGATTTTCTTCTGCACGTCGATCATCTCTTCGGGCAAGGAACTCTGCCGGAGTTTCACCCGCGCCCCCGCCTCGTCAATCAAATCCACAGCTTTATCCGGCAGGAATCGATCGGGAATATAGCGGCTGGAGTGGTAAACAGAGGAGCTGAGAGCCTCGTCGGTGTAACTGACCGCGTGGAACTTCTCGTACCGCTCCTTGATGCCGAAAAGGATCTTGATGGCTTCGCCCTCTGACGGTGGGGCGACCTTGATTGCCTGGAAGCGCCGTTCGAGCGACCGGTCCTTCTCGATCGACTTGCGGAATTCAGCCGGGGTGGTTGCGCCAATGCACTGGATTTCGCCCCGCGATAGCGCCGGCTTGAGGATGTTCGCGGCGTCCAGTGAGCCCTCCGCTGAGCCCGCTCCCACCAGGGTGTGCAATTCGTCGATGAAGACGATGGCGTTTTGCGACTCCATCAATTCCTTCATGATGGTCTTCAGACGCTCCTCAAACTGGCCCCTATACTTTGTGCCCGCGACAATCAAAGAGAGGTCTAAGGCCAGGATTCGCTTGTCGGCGAGAAAGGAAGGCACATCGCCGTCCGCGATGCGTTGCGCCAGCCCTTCCACGATGGCCGTCTTGCCCACGCCTGGCTCCCCGATGAGGACGGGATTGTTTTTGGTCCGGCGGCAGAGGATTTGGACGGCCCTCTCCAGTTCGGCCTCGCGGCCGATCAGCGGATCGAGTTGATTCTCCATCGCGCATTGGGTGAGGTCGCGGCTGAATTCGGAGAGGAGGGATGCTTCCTTGGGGCGTGAGCTGGAGGCTTTTTCGTTCTGCGCACGGTTCAAGTCCTCGCGCAGAGCGTTGAGGCGCAACCCGCGTTCGTGTAACATTTCCGCTGCGAACGATTTGTCCTCGCGCAGCAGACCCAATAGCAGGTGCTCCGTTCCTATGTGTTTGTGCGAAAGGCGCTCGGCTTCTTCCGCCGCGAAGGCAAGCACCCGCTTGCACTCCTGGCTCAAGGGCAGGTCCACGGAGGTCGAGACCTTCTCGCGCACGGGAGTTCTGCCTTCAACCTGTTTGCGGATGGATTCAATCGAGGCGTGGGAGCGCAGGAAGCGGTTGGTCAGCGCCTTATCCTCGCGCAGCAACCCCAGCAGCAGGTGCTCCGTCTCGATATAGGGGCAGCCGAATTGGCTGGCTTCATAGCGGGCGAAGAAAATCACACGCCGCGCCTTTTCTGTGTACCGTTCGAACATAGATTATCAGCCCTCTCGGTAACCCCTCGCCCCGGCCCCCCGGGGTTGGCAGGTCATTGAACCATGAACCATTGGAATTAGAGGCGCAGGCCCCAAAAGACCAAGCTTGCTCTACCCGTCCTGCAGTTTCCCATTCGCCAGGCGCAAAACCCGTTGCGCGCGCCCGGCCAATTCCGGATTATGCGTGGCTAGCACCGAGGTCAAATGGTGATCCCGGTGCAGTCTCTCCAACAACTCAATTACCCGTTGCGCGGTGCGCTGGTCCAGGCTGCCGGTTGGCTCATCGGCCAGCAGCAAGGCCGGCCGATTGGCTAACGCACGGGCCAAAGCAACTCGTTGTTGCTCGCCCCCCGAAAGCTCACCCACGCGTCGCCCGGCAGCACTGGCTAATCCAACTTCCCCTAGCAATTCCCGGGCGCGCTCCCTTGCCCGTGAGAGCCCAAGTCCGCCAATTAACTGCGGCATTGCTACATTCTCGAGCGCACTGAATTCCGGCAAGAGGTAGTGCATCTGCCATACATAACCGATACGCACATTGCGATAGACGGCACGTTCCTCGTGGCCAAACTCACTTAACCTCTGCCCCATGAAGTATACCGCACCCTCCGTCGGGGTGTCCAGAGCGGCGAGCAGATGGAGCAGCGTCGTTTTGCCCGTTCCAGACTCTCCCACCAGGGCGACCAACTCTCCTTTGCACACGTCCAGGTCCAGTTTGTCCAGGACAACGATCTCTTCGTCACCTGAGCGATAGACTTTGGTCAGCTTTTCCGCGCGCAGAAGCGGGTCGGTTGATTGCGACATCCTGTCTGTGCTCAACGGCTCACCTGTCTAGACTGTCATCCTGAGCGCGGCGAAGGATCCCTGCAGTGGCTCCTTGTTCTCGATCGCTTACGAGGAACTGCGAAGATCTTTCGCTGCGCTCAGGATGACACTGGAGCGCTTTCCATCCCTAAGCGGCTCAATGGCCCAATGACTCAATGACTCAATGGCTCAATCACTCACTGGCTCAATGACTCAATCCTCAAAAGCTCAGCCTCCTCATTCGTAGCGGAGGATTTCTACCGGGTCCAATCCCGTTGCCGATAAAGATGGGTAGAGGGTTGCCAAGAAGCTGATGCCGAGCGCCGCCAGGCTGATCCAAACTCCGTCCCACGGCCGAGCGTGGAAGGGTACCGAAGCCAGCGCGTAGACATCTGGCTGGAGCGGGAATAGCTTATAGCGCCCCGCCAGCCAGGAACCGCCATAACCGAGAATCAGCCCGAGCAAAGTGCCGAAGGCCCCGATGAGCAGCCCGTGAAGCGTGAAAACCGCCCAAACTTGCATTTTCCGTGCCCCCATGGACATGAGCACTGCAATATCCCGGTTTTTCTCCATTACCATCATGGCCAGGGTAATGAAGATGTTGAGTGCGGCAACCACCACGATCAAGCCAATGGTCAGGATGGTCACCAGGCGTTCGAGGCGCAAAGCGCTCAGCAGGGAATGGTTCTGTTCCATCCAGGTACTGGTCTCAAACCCCTTCCCTGCGGCATCCTTGATTTCTTCGGCCACGGACGCAGCAAGGTAGATATTATCAATTTTGAACTCAATTACTGAGGCAATATCCGCCAAGTCCAGTAAGCGTTGCGCCGCAGGAAGATTGGTGAAGGCCCAAGTGGCGTCGAAGTCGTAGAAGCCGGAGTCAAAGACCGCTACCACCCGGAAGTGACGGTACTTGGGGAATATGCCCTGCGGAGTGAGGTATCCCTGGGGACTGGTAATGAGGATCGTGTCACCCACGAACGCCCCCAACGACTTTGCCAATTCTTTGCCGAGAATGATGGGATCAGCATCCGCATAGCTCTGCGAAAGCCCTTCGAGACTTCCTTCCCGCAGTTTCAAGAGCAGGTCGCCGACGTGGACTTCGCGCCCGGGATCGATACCTTTCAGAACTATGCCCGACGCACGGGATCGAAAAGACGCCAGAACCTCTCCGTATAGCGTGGGGGCACTGGCGACCACATGCGGCAGCCTGCTGAGACGCGTGGCTAACGCTTCGTAGTCTCTGATGCCGTCGTTCTCGGAGCGTAGCAGATTGACGTTGGCAGTGGCGCCCAGCAGGCTTTTCTCCAGTTCCTCGCGGAATCCGTTGTTGATCGCCAACGCCACAACTAACGCGCAGACACCTGCGGTGACTCCGATGATTGAGATGATGGTCACCACGGAGATGACCGATTGCCGGCGCTTGGCTTTCAAATACCGCAGCGCCACGAAAAGTTCGAAACGCATATGCTTCCAAGATTACCAATAATTGAGTCATTGAGCCATTGAGTCATTGGGCCATTGAGCCATTGGGTCATTGAGCCATGCGGCTGTTGGGTTATCGGATCACTCAGCGCAGTTCATCAGCGCAACGCTTCAATGGCGCATTGACTCAATGGCTCGATGACTCAATGGCCCAATGACTCAATGGCTCGATGACTCAATGGCCCAATGACTCAATGAGCCAATGGCTCAATGGCCCGATCTTCAATAGGTGGCTCTTCCCCCCGAAATGTCGTAGCACTGGCCGGTGGTGAACGATGCTTCCGACGAGGCAAGGAAATGGACCAGCGCCGCGATTTCTTCGATCTTCCCTGTGCGCCCCATGGGGATTTTGCTGATCATATATTGAACGGTCTCGGGCGCGATGGTATCCAGGATCTTTGTCCTTACTACTCCAGGCGCGATGCTGTTCACTGTGATGTCGCCTTGGCCGGCTACCTCTTTAGCCAAAGCCTTGGTGAGCGCAATCACTCCCGCCTTGGTGCTCGAGTAGGGAACGAGAGTGGGGTTTCCCTCCTTGCCGGCGATCGAAGCTATATTCACAATCCGGCCGTAGCGCCTGGCGAGCATTTCGGGAATCACCGCCCGGCACACCAGAAAGGTTCCCTTGAGATTCACCGCATAAACGCGGTCCATATCCGCTTCCTCAAGTTCCCAGAGGCGCGCAGTCGTGCCCGTAATCCCCGCGTTGTTCACTACGATGTCGACAGGCCCCCAGCGTTCCCGAACGCGTTCCATCGCAGCCTTCACCGAAGGTGCGGAGGATACGTCGCACTGCACGCCGAATCCGCCCAGGGAATTGGCAACCGAACTGGCGGCATCTTCGTTAACGTCCAGAACCGCCACCTTCGCGCCGGCGGCGTGCAATCGTCCGGCAATTCCTTCCCCGATCCCTTGCCCGCCGCCCGTCACCACGGCAACACGGTTCGTCAAGCTGAAGAATCTCTCGTAGTCCATTTTCTTTCCTCCCCGTTGCTTTAAACTGGCTGTCATTCCGAGTGTACATGGGTCTGCGGCCTTCGGATCTAGATGAAACTCGGTGTCATCCTGAGCGAAGCGAAGGATCTCGGCAGTTTCCGATGATCCAACGATTTGCGGCCAACTGCAGGGATCCTTCGCTGCGCTCAGGATGACAAAACCTGAATTCGTTCACACTTTCTCACGCACTGGACTTTACATTATTTCAGCGCAATTATGAAGTCGGGCAGGGTCGCAGAATAGAACTATGGAGAAACAGAATGGTAACATCGAGCCTAATTGAATACGACCAAGCGAGCGCGGAGGTGCGGGCCGTCTACGACGATATCATGGCCACGCGCAAGACGGATCGCGTGAACAACTTCTGGAAGGCTATCGCTCGAGATCCCGCGACGCTCCGCCGCACCTGGCAAAGCGTCAAAGAAATCATGGCGACTGGAGCCCTGGACGCGCTTACTAAGGAAATGATCTACGTGGCCGTCAGCGTCACCAATCAATGCAATTACTGCATCGCCTCGCACTCCGTCGCAGCGCGCAAAGCCGGCATGACGGATTCCATGTTCGCCGAACTGATGGCTGTCGTCGGCATGGCAAACGAAACAAATCGCCTCGCCAGCGGGTACCAGGTGGAAATCGACGAGCAGTTCAAGGCAGGGTAGGGGCGGTTCGCGAACCGCCCCTACAGTTTCCGCACGCGGAGCGTGTACAGGCCGGAGCGCTTGACCTCTTCCAACTGCTCGAGCAGTTTCGTGAGGTCGTCGGCTACACCGAGGAATCGTCCGGAAAGTGCATCGGCTTTGCCCGAGGCGAGTTCCACGACCAGTTGCGCCGCCTGCCCGGCGGGCACATCACGGCCTTTGTCGAATAGCTTCCGGAACCACGGCAGCCACGTTTTCCCGGCTTCGGATTCAAGCAGGTGCTGACTCATGGCGGTGCGCACAGTGCCGGGATCAATAGCGAAAACGCTGACGCCGGAGTTGAGGAGTTCCGCCGCGAGGTTCTCAGTGAATCGGATCAGGGCTGTCTTGGCAACCACGTAAGCGCCCATGTGCGCGACCGCCACCGTGGCAGCGCTGGTCGAGAGATTGATGATTCGGCCCCGGCGGCGCGCGATCATGCCCGGCAACAGGGCGCGCGAGCAAAGGTAAGGGCCGCGCAAATTCACTTCGAAGGAATGCCACCAATCGTCCGCGTCGGCATCCCACATGGGGCCCAGAGGCCCCATGATCGCGGCGTTGTTCACGAGCACGTCTACAGGCCCCAGGGCGCCTTCGACCTGGCGCGCCGCACTTTCAACCGAGGCAGCGTCACTTACGTCGGCGATGACGGCCAAAGCCTTCCCGCCTGTCTCGCCAATGACCCCCACGGTCTCGGCCACTTGCGCCTCAGTCCTTGCCATGACTCCGACTGCCGCTCCGGCCTGGGCTAGCGCCTGCGCGATGGCGCGCCCCACACCGCGGCCTGCGCCGGTCACCATCGCAACCCGATTTCGAAGTTCATCATTCATCACTAGCTCCCACAACAGAGCCTACAACGGGCGACGACGGAGGTCGATGACAAACCTGGCGATGGAGAGTGACGGGATTTGTACATTACGTGGCTCTTGATTGTATTGGTAAGCTAATATTACTATTTACTAAGTTTATGTATCGTTCGTGTAGTAATAAGCCTGATCTTGGTTCGTCCACAAGCCTGCCAGGCCATTCACCTAGCGCACGTTTGCGTAAGTCTCACCTGTACGTCGCACTTCGCCGCCCGCAGGCCAGCTATCAACCTGAATGGAGCGTTATCGAGTATGATGCAGGGGACGTACCACGATAGGGCCTCGCTCAGGCAAGCATTTGATCTCCTCCTGGAGCTTCATTCACTCACCCAGGTGCCCGGCCTTTCGGCCAGGCAGTAGCATACCTGCGCCTCTTGGAACGCCAAGGAGAGTCGGAGGAACTTCCCCTCGTCGTGTCGGTGCGGGCAAGGCGCCCGGAGAGTTTCCGGGTCGGCTCCGGAGTCGCCGGGCTCACTGGTCCGCCACACACTTCTTCGCTTGCTGCGCGGGCGCACTCGCCTCGAGTTTGGCTTGTCCACGCCTGCGGCTACTCAGTCGCCTGCGGAACCGGGCTGCTTGGCGGCTCAGGCGTGGCAGGCGCTTGGCCGGCCCGCAGCTTGGCCATATCACGCTGCAACTCTGTCGCCAGGTCTTCCAGAATGCGCAACTGCTCACTGCGCCGTTTCAGACTTGCTTCCAGCTTCGACACCTGCTTGCGCAGCTTATTGTTGTCTCTACGCAGCAGAATCAGGCTTTCGCCAGGCTGCGGCGGCATGATCCTTCCGCCGGGTCCAGGCTGGCCTGTCGGAAGCGGTGCAACGTGGGCTTGGGTTTCTTTGATCAGTTGTTCCAGTTCCTTCCGTTCCACGCCCTGAGGACAGAGTTGCCGCAGCGCCAGCAGGCGCGCCAGGTCGGGCCGGTTGCGGCCTCGCTCCCAGTGTTGCACCGCTCCTTTGGTGGCGTTCAGCAGGCGCGCCAGGCCCTCCTGGCTGACTTCTAGCCGCTGGCGGACCTTCTTCACTACCTTTGCAGCATTCATTTCTTCCATACCGTTTTCTCCTCTCCTGGCAAAAAAACACTTGACTTTTGGTACAACTATAGGCTACTATCTTTGGGCCTTCCAGGGGTAGCTGTCGTCTCACACTTCGCTACGCTCGAAGGTAAAGCCTCCGCCCTCCGGATGTGGGGCCGGGATTCAAGCGGCGGATGGCGTTTTTCAAGGCGGGTCTGAGCCGTGCATCTTTCCGGCCTGCCCTCTCGCTTTTCCCCTGGTGTTTCCAAAGCAATCACCGGGGTGCGGGCGAGTGTACGGTCAAGGGGCTTACTCATCGCCATGCTGCTCCTTCCTCCTGAGCGCCTTCGCGATAATTCCTACGGGTCTGTTGCACCGCTTCACTTTCACTTCCCAGGGGTTTGCCAGTACTCGTTCCCGCTTCACACTAGCCTGCCCGCTTCGAACTGCATCGCTTCCCATTTATCGAAACCTTGGGGCGCAGGCTTGAAGAAAACTGGCCTACGCTGTTTAGGACCATTCTCGGCTACAAAAAACTTAGCCTACCTCCCGTGCCGTCTAGGAACAGATGGTAGCACATTTCATTTCAATTCGGGAGGGGGTGGATTGAAAAAAGCTTCGGGCCCTCGACCCTCCCCATGGCGCTTTGTCCTGCATTGTTTGATCAGCAGTTTCGCCGTCAGTTTTCACCCTGTCGTTTTAGGAGTTTATAACATGCCCTATAAGAATTGTGGTAAGGCTGCAAGATTGTCGTCCTCCTGCCCTGGTGTCATTTTCCCCGCGCCAGTTGCCTCAACTCGCCGCGCGTTCGGTCGTCCGACGACCGGAGTCCGGCCCTCCTCCAAGTCATGTGCGTCATTTCGTGGCCAGGCAGGAACGTTGCGCCGGGATTCCTATTCACCTCGTTGTTCCCACAAGGCGTGCGTTTTCCCAGCTCAGCCCGGCGCACACGGCGAGTGCGCGTATCACCGCCGCCAGGCCGCTGAACCCGGTTGTTTCCAGTCTCTGCAACCATCGTCCTTGCTTCTTGACCAGGCCAGATTCGGCCTGCCGGATACTGAGCCCGAGGATGGGCGCGTGCAAGATCGGCATCGGCTGGCGTCCGAACGCGTAAGATTTATGCTGGGTGAATCGGCCTAGCGCGGTCCCCTGTCGTCTTTGATCGCAACTACTTGGCTACTCCCTACGGAGGAGGCCAACCGCTGTTTCTTTCTGCCGGGGGGCTGAGGGCAGTCGTTCAGTTCCCCGCCTCGACTCGGAAGGGGATGGGTGGCGGGTCTCCACAGGCCGGAAACAGTCAAGTGCGATGCTGAGAGCTTTCCAGCACGAACTTCGCCCGTTGGGCTGTTTCTCGACAGTGAACTTACCCGGAGGAAATGTGAAGCCATGAAACCGTACGCCGTACGATCCTTGAGCCCGGCCTCGCTGGGGCGGAATTCCAGACCGGCGCGTTCCGCCTTGCCCATGCTCACTCCTACGCATGCTTGGCGCATGCTCTGCCGGCGCACGGGCGGCAAAATCTCACGAACCACCTTCTATCGCTGGATTAACTCGGGGCGGGTCGGCGTCGTGCGCGTGGGATTCCGATTCCTTATCCCTTTGCCTTTGCTGGAAGAGATCATTCAGAGATGCCTGGATGGGGAGCGGGTTTGAGAGCGGCGTCGTCCAGAAGATGACGTGCAAGGACCCGCCTATCTGCCGAGCTACGCCCCTGCCTTATTGCGGCTGCCGATTCCATTAAAACGCTTTCACTCTCTTGCAGTTTCTGGCAGACTATGCGGCTGAAGATCTTTCAGGAATTGCATTCGTCAAAGGAGGTCTTTCCTATTATGAAGAAGTACTCGTTCAATCGGCGTGAGTTCATCCAACTGGGTGCAGGCGCGGCGGCGGGCTTAGCTGCCAAGGTTACCCTTCTGGAGCCGCAACGGGCGTGGGCATCGGCGGGTCCCGTACCGCCTTCGGACACGGTCCGATTCGGCATCATTGGGACAGGCACGGAAGGTTGCGACCTGTTGCGTGCGAGCCTAGCGGTACCCGGAATCGAATGTGTGATGGCAGCGGACTTGTATGACAGCCGCCACATCGCAGCCAAAGAAGCTTTGGGAGGAAAGGAAATTGAGACCACGCGTGATTACCGCCGTGTCCTTGATCGCAAGGACATCGACGCAGTGATCGTGGCGACGCCCGATCACTGGCATCGCAAGGCGGTGACAGAGGCTGTGGCGGCGGGGAAGGACGTATATTGTGAAAAGCCGATGTCGCACAGTCCTGAAGACGGCCTGGCGATGGTCGAGGCGGTGCACAAGTACAACCGCGTTCTCCAGGTCGGCAGCCAGCGCGTGAGCTCGATTCTCTATGCCAAGGCGAAGGAGATTTGGGATTCCGGCAGGTTAGGAGAAGTGGACACCATCGAGGCGGTTTGGGATCGAAACACCGACAGCGGCGCCTGGGTCTACCCGATTCCACCCGACGCCAGCGAGCAGACGATCGATTGGAAGACCTGGCTCGACGGCGCTCCCGAGCGGCCGTTCGACCCCACGCGTTTCTTCCGTTGGCGCTGCTATAAGGATTATGGGGCCGGGCTGGCAGGAGACTTATTCGTTCACCTGCTCTCCGGTATTCATTTTGTGACCGGCACCAATATGCCGCCCCAGCGCGCTCTCGCCACAGGCGGGCTCTACTATTACAAAGACGGACGCGATTTTCCGGACCTGCTCTGGACCGTCTACGACTACCCGCACTTCCAGGTGGCGCTGCGCTGCAATCACAACAACAACTACCAGAATGAGCTATTCTCCTTCTACGGCAAGAACGGCACCATGCTCATCAACGAGACGACGGTCACATTTCGGCCGCAAGCCTCCTGCCATCAGCCCGAGGACTATTCGATCGGAAGCTGGCCGGCAAAAATGCGTGCCGAGTACCTTGCGAAGTGGCGCGCGGAACATCCAGAGCCGGCTCCGGGAGAATTCAAGATCGCCGAGGACGATGAGGTGTTTGCGACGCCTCCCCATTACAGCGACATGTCCGACCACGAGGCAAACTTCTTCCGTGCCGTGAGGACGCGCCAGCCGGTGGTCGAGAATGAGGTGTTTGGGAACAACACGGCTCTCGGTTGCCACTTGTCGAATTACTCGTATTTCCACAAGACACCGGCCATTTGGGATGCTAGTGCGAAAAGAATTACCTCGTAGGTCTTAATGAGGACTGCAGAATTAAATGACACGACCCCCTAACCCCCCGACTCCTCTCCGCCCAAGGGCGAGGGGAGAAATAATCGGAGTTTATGCCCTGGCCTCCTTGGGGAAAAGGGTGTCCGTCAGCCGACGGACAGGCGAGGGGGTCGGTCCGTCACGATATTTTGCAGCCCAATTCGGGAACAGCCGTGATTCAATCGTTCAGGAGGTTTAACCCATGAGTGAGAGACGGATTTCCAGGCGTAAGTTCATGCAGGCGACGACGTGCGTGGCGGGCGCAACGCTGGCAACCAGATCGTTTCTTCTGGAGCCGGGTCCGGCTTATGCCTCGCCTAGGCCTGTGCCCGCCGGTGACACAATCCGGATGGGTATGATCGGCGTCGGCATGCAGGGCTCGGGGCTGCTTCGGACAAGCATTGGGCTGCCGGGCGTGGAGTGCATTGCCGCCTGCGAGTTGTACGACGGGCGGCGCGAGTTGGCAAAAGAGATCGTCGGCAAGGACATTCCCACGACACGGCACTACAAGGAGCTTCTTGACAACAAGGATATCGACTGCATCGTGGCCGCGGTCCCGGACCATTGGCACAAGCGGATCGTTGTGGATTGTTGTGAAGCCGGCAAGGACGTTTACTGCGAAAAGCCCATGTCCCACACGGTGGAAGATGGATTTGAAATGATTGCCGCGGAGCAGAAGAACAAGCGAATCGTGCAAATCGGCAGCCAACGGCGCAGCGACATCGTTTACACCAAGGCCAAGGAACTTTACGAAAAGGGGGCGATCGGCGATGTGTGCCTGGTCGAAGCCCAGATGGGGCGCAATGACCCCTGCGGCGCTTGGGAGTATACGGTGCCGACGGATCTCTCGCCGGAAACTCTCGATTGGGAAACCTGGCTGGGGACGGCCCCCAAGAAGCCCTTCAATGCCCTTCATTTTACTCGCTGGCGTTGCTGGCAGGATTACGGAGAAGGCATTCCGGGAGACCTCTATGTGCACCTTTTAACCGGCATCCATCACGTTGCCGGCATCACCGCCCCGCCTAAGCGCGCCGTGGCAATGGGCGGCCTTTCCCGGTGGCACGACGGGAGAGATGTCCCCGACTCGCTGACCACGGTTTACGAATACCCGCAGTTCCGCTCCACGCTGCGAGTGACGCTGAATACCGAGACAGAAGAGGTGACGCGCTTCATGGGGACGCGGGGATTGCTCGAGATTCGGAACGGCGAACTGACCTTGACGCCCCAGTCCGGTACCGACTACGGGCCTTGCACGCCGGGCTGGCCGAGGAAAATGCGGGCCGATTATGCTGAAGAGTGGCATAAGGAGCATGAGATTAGGCCTGGTTCGTTCTCGACCGAGGAAGCGATTCGCTATTACGCGCCGCCGGGCTACAATGACGATCGGGAGCATCTCTGGAATTTCTTCGAGTCGGTAAGGACCCGCAGGCCTTCAGTCGAGGACGCAACTTTCGGAAACAACGCGGCCCTTTGCTGCCACATGGCCAATTTCTCTTACTTCAACAGCACCATTGCCAATTGGGACGCTGCCAAAAAGAGAATCGTAAGCTCAGCGGCATCGTAAGGAAGAATTTTGTTTTCGGGAAGAAAAAAAACGGGCCCCTCGACAGGGGCCCGAATTGAAGAAGAGGAACTCGGTCCCGCCGCGGTCATGCCGCGAAGCCCTGGGGGCAAGGTCCTCTCGACGAAGATCCGATGCTCCGGCGGGACACGTATGATCATCAACCCGGAGCATGTGAGCAGTCCAATCGTTCCTTTTTATGGTGACTATAAAAAACCCTCGCGGCTCAAAACCCAGAACCAGGGATGGAAAGGCAAATTTTAATTCCAAGGGCAGGCGTTGATGGGGTAACTCATTAGCTAGCAGGTTTCGGGAAAATGCTCGAAACGTGTCATTCTGAGCGAAGCGAAGAATCCCGGTAGGTGTGGATTCAACGAACTATGGAGATCCTTCCTTCGTTTCGCTCAGGACCGCCTGCGGCTCCTCAGGATGACGTTTATCTGGTTTTTCCGCTAGTCTTGGGGACTTTTTTCAACGATGTCCTGGTCTTGAGATTTCGTGGTTCGATTTCGAGAGGACGCATGTCAAGTGGTCCAAACAGTGGGCTCCCCCGGCCCTCGCGGGGCGACCCGGAATTGCGGGCGGAAGAGCTCTTGGCCCAGGTGGCCGGCCGTGATGTAGAAGCCCTGGCGAGCCTGTACGACCAATTCGCCCCCAGTTTATTGGGCATTCTGGTAAGGATGTTAACTTCGAAATGGGATGCCGAGAGCGCGCTCGAAGAGGTCTTTCTACGACTGTGGCGGGAAGCGCACGATCTCGTCCGGGCCCAGGGGAGCGTTGCCGCTTGGCTGGTGCTCGTGGCGAGGCAGGTCGGCTTGGAACGTGTTCGCGCCAAGCGGGCTGGAGCGGCCCTACCCGCCCCGAGGCCGGGCCGGCAGTCTCGTCGGAAGGCGGAGAAGCCCGCGAACAGTTGCATCGATTCGAGGTCGGGGGAGCGAAAACCAGGGGAGCAGTGGCCCGCCAAGCGAGATCCGCACACCGGGTTTTTCCTCGCTGCGCATCAGCCCTGGATTCCGCGGCCAGAGGATATCGCCTTGGCGGAGGCGCGCCTGGACCTGCTGCAAAAAGCATTCGATCAAATGCCCAAACCTCAACGGCGCGCCCTGGAGCTTGCGGTTTTCGAAGCTTATAATGAATCTGAAATTGCAGCGCAGCTTGGCGAGCCTCTGGGCAAAGTCAGCGCGGGCTTGCGCGCCGCATTTACTTTTTTGAGGCACCGCCAGCACGCGGTGTTGGGAACTTGGACTGCCGACATCTAGAAAGCGTTTACGAACTATTCCTGCTCGGAGCGCTCCTGGAAGAGGACTCGTTCGCGATCCAGGAACATTTGTCTTTCGGCTGCGAGCATTGTCTGGAGAGACTCAAGGAAGCCGCCCGAACGGTCTACCTGCTGAGCCTTGCGGCCCAGCCTGTGCCGCCCGGGCAGAAGGCCAAGGCGAACTTGCTGCGACAGCTGAAAGGCAAGTAGCCAGTTTTTCAGTCATCAGCTTTCAGTAAGCCAGCAGGTTGCGGAAAAAGCCCCCGGCTGTCATCCTGAGCGGAGCGAAGGATCTGTATTTGCTTGTTTTCAAAGAAATACTGCAGATGCTTCGCTCCGCTCAGCATGACAGACAACCATTATCCGCAGCCTCCCAGTAACTGACGGCTTTCCTATGGCTTTGCGCCGCGAACTGGGCTTGATCCAAGCCACCTCCCTGGCCATCACGGACATGGTGGGGATCGGTCCGTACATCACCATACCCCTCTTTCTAGCAACGATGGGCGGCCCCCAAGCCATGTTGGGCTGGCTGGTGGGAGCGCTGCTGGCTTTCTGCGACGGCTTGGTTTGGGCGGAACTGGGCGCGGCTATGCCCAAGGCGGGCGGCAGTTACAACTACCTTCGCGACGCCTATGGGGCCCGCCGCGCGGGACGTTGGTTCTCCTTCCTGATGGTGTGGCAGATCATGTTCTCCGCGCCACTCTCAGTAGCCAGCGGCAGCATCGGCTTTGCCAATTATCTTCACTATTTGCTGCCTCGAGTTTCGTCAGGAGGCGTTCGGATTCTTGCGGCCGTGTTCCCCTTGCTGTTGGTCGCGCTTCTTTACCGGCGCATCGGCGCAATCGGAAACCTCTCCGTGGTGTTGGTGGTGGGGGTGATTCTGGGTTGCTTTTGGATCATCCTTTCCGGGCTGCCTCACTTGAGCGCGGCTCGCCTGACGGATTTCCCTTCCGGGGCCTTTAACCTGCACTGGATTTTCTGGGCCGGTCTCGGCCATGCCACGCTTTATGCCCTTTATGACTACTTCGGTTATTACAATGTCTGTTACCTGGCGGAAGAGATTCGCGACCCGGGGCGGGTGATTCCGCGCGCTATTATGTTTTCCATCCTGGCGGTCGGAACCCTGTATGTGTTGATGACCGCTTCCTTCCTCAGCGTGATCCCATGGCGCGATGCCATTCACAGCCGCTTTATCGCGTCTGTCTACATCGAAACGCTCCAGGGGTCCGCGGCAGGGAAAGTGATGGCGGGTTTGCTGCTCTGGATTGCCTTCTCCTCGGTTTTCTCCCTGCTCCTTGGCTATTCGCGCATCCCTTACGCCGCGGCAATGGACGGGAACTTTTTCCGCGCCTTCGCGCGACTTCATCCCAAAGGGCAATTCCCGTATGTCTCGCTCATCACCCTGGGGGTCGTGGCTTCCATTTTCAGCCTCGGCCGTCTCGATGAGGTCATCGGCGGCCTGGTCGCAACGCGTGTACTCATCCAGTATTTGCCCCAGACGGTGGGCTTCTTCCTTCTCCGCTTTCGAAATCCCCAACTCCAGCGGCCTTTTCGGATGTGGTTCTACCCTGTGCCTGGAATCATCTCGCTTCTAGGCTGGCTCTACGTGCTGGGCACCGCGGAGAGACGGTCGCTCTTTTTCGCAGTGGCGGTTTTTGCCGTGGGCAGCGCGGCTTACTTCATTCGGGCTCGCATGAAGCGCGAGTGGCCGTTTGATCGGCAGGAAGTGGGCGGATAGACGGTTATGGCACAAGCGAGTGTTAAATCCCAACGAGGTGTCATACACTCTAAGCGGAGGCAGTCCGATGAAATCTCTTGACGAGTTAGTTAGAGGATTACCGCCGGAGTTGCAACAAGAGGTTCAGGAATTCGCGCGGTTTTTGTTGGAAACCAAGGTGCGCCCCAAACAGTCGAAACTGCGGATGAGTTGGGCGGGTGGACTGTCGGAATTTCGGGACCAGTTCACTTCATTGGAGTTGCAGAAGAAGGCCTTGGAGTGGCGGGGTGACTGATGGCGAAGCTCCGCCGTGATACCTCCTCCCTCCCCGTGGACGACGCCTTGTTTCGCGTCAAGCCTCGCAAGGCCGTTCCGTTTGAGTTCGTGCTCGATGCGCTCTCCGCGTTGTCGCCCTACACTCGTCCTTTGTTCGGCTGTCTTGCGGTCTACGTCCAAGATAAGATCGTGTTGGTACTGCGGGATAAGCGCACGAGCACCGAAGACAACGGGGTCTGGCTCGCTACGACCCGGGAGCACCATGAAAGCTTGCGACGAGACTTCCCGGGCATGCGCTCCATTAAAGTATTGGGGAAGGAAGTAACAGGCTGGCAAGTAATTCCCGCCGATGCGCCGGAATTTGAGGAGGCGGCACTGCGCGCCTGCGAACTCATCCTCGCCAAAGATCCGCGAATCGGCAAGCTGCCGGGCTCGCGACGCACCCCGACGCCGGCTGCCAAGCGGGGTGGGAGAACCTCGAAGCGGGGAAGTGGTTAGTGGCTTTAGGCGCTATCCGCGGGAAGCCGTCTCGCCAGGAACATTCCCTCATTGTGAATGATTTGAATATCATCGCCATCGGCTCGGGCGGAGAAGCCCGCTTTATCGCCCGGCATGGATTCTTCCATCTGTTTGCGAGTCTCGGCGTAGTGTTTCTTGCCTGGCACAAGTCCCGCGCGCTGCATCCAGTGATTGAAGGACCTTGGCCGTCGCCGGAGCGATTGGCGGAAAACCTCGAGGCCATGCACCTCGAACATGCTGAGAAAACTGGTAAGGCGGAGGGAACAGGTGTGGGAAGGGTCGCGAAGCCGCTCGATCTGATTATAAAGCTCAAACTTCGCGTCGCTTTCCGGAGCCAGCGGGTCGAGGATCAGCAACCTGCCTTCGGGCTTCGTCACGCGGATCATCTCCTCGAGAACCGGCTCCGGCTTGGTTATATGGTGAAAGGCATGCTGGCAACTGACCAGATCGAAGCAGGCGTCGGGAAAGGGAAGCGAGTCCGCATCCCCGCGGAGAACGACGGCATTGGCAATCTGCTTCTCAGCCTGGAATTGGCGGGCTTGACGAACCATCTCAGGCGTCAAGTCAATGCCTAATGCGAAGCGCACTCGCGGTGCAACTGCCAGAACAAACGCGCCCGGCCCACAAGCGACGTCGAGTACGAGTTCGTGAGCTTGCGGTTTTGCAAATTCCACTTTTTCGGCCAGAACTTCCAGTGAATCGCGCACCGCGAACTTGGCAAAAGCGTCGGCCGTTTTAGTGAACTGCTTTTGGACTGTTTCTTTGTGTTTCTTGGACATAAAAGCTCTCAGCTTTCAGCGATCGGAAAACTTCCTGCTGAAGCCCGGCACCGAATCTGTGCCGTCCTGTGATCGATACCTCTCACTTCCAAAGAGTAACAGGCCGACGCATGCTGTCAAGTACCTCGGGAAATCACGAATCAGAAATCACAAATCGGAAATCACGAAAATCACTCTTGTTATTTCTTGACGTCCCGAGTACGATGATTTTGAAAATCCCACGAGGCGGTGGAGCCAGCTTAAAAATTGGAAGAGTTGCCCCAGTGCATTGTCGAATTACGAGGCGTTAGCAAGCGCTATGGCGAGCATACAGCGCTTGAGGACTTTTCCCTGGAGGTAGGCAGGGGAGAGTTCCTTACGCTCTTAGGGCCCAGCGGAAGCGGCAAGACTACCATCCTGCGCCTCGTGGCGGGATTCGAACAGCCGCAGAGCGGGCAGATTCTAATCAATGGGCACGACGCTTCGCCCCTGCCTCCATACCGCCGCAATGTCAACACGGTCTTCCAGCACTACGCACTATTTCCTCACTTGAATGTGTTCCGCAACGTGGCCTTCGGCCTCGAACAGAAGAATCTGCCGCGGCAGGATATTGGCAAGCGTGTTCGCTCTCTCCTCGAGATGGTGGAACTCCCTGGAAAAGAGGACCGCTACCCGCATCAATTGAGCGGAGGCGAACGGCAACGCGTAGCGCTGGCGAGGGCTCTGGTTCTGGAGCCAGCAGTGCTGTTGCTGGATGAGCCCCTGGGTGCACTCGACCAGAAACTGCGCCAGCAGATGCAAGTGGAACTGAAGCGTCTGCGCGAGCGCTTGGGGATCACCTTCATTTTCGTCACCCACGACCAGCAAGAGGCGCTGGTCATGTCGGACCGGATCGCCGTCATTAATCATGGGCACCTCGAGCAGGTAGGACCGGCAGAGGAGACCTACGGCGCGCCTCGAACGCCGTTTGTGGCGGAGTTCATGGGTGTGGAGAACTTTTTCCCAGTCCATTGTCTAAGCCACTCGGACCAGGGCACGCGCTTCGAGACCGAGACCGGATGGACTCTCTGGTCGAGGAATTCGATGGATTTAGAGCGGGGCCTCGCGGCCGTCTTGGGTGTGCGCTCCGAGGCCATGCGACTGACCCTGGGGCGGCCTCGGCCGAGTAGCGAGGCGGTAAACGTTGTGCCCGGCGAAGTGGTTGAGGCCATCTTCGAAGGCGGCAGTCGCCGCTGGACGGTTCGGATCGCGAGCGGCGAACGGCTGGTGGTGCGAGGCGCCATGGCAGCGAACGCTCTTCCGCTCGAGCGAACGTCTCCCGGAGCCAAGGTCTATCTTTCCTGGGAACCGGACCGGAGTTTAGTCTACCCCGTCGATGGTGAGAACCCTCAGGCTCCACCGCCAATTGCGGCTGAGAATCCTGGGCCGCAAACCTCGGCGGGCCGAGGATGATTGGCTCGAAACTAATCGCACCTTTTCAGGGGCGGGGAGAACGTTGAGATTGACGACCAGGTCGTCCGGCCCCTGACCTGTGCACAGCACCAAAACCCCAAGTCAAACTGATTGTAGAGGCTGCGGAAATACCCGTTCTCGTGTCATTCCGAGCCCTTCGCTGTCATCCTGAGCCCTTCGCTTGTCATTCTGAGCGGAGCGAAGAATCTCGCTCTGCCGCTCAGCGTAAACTCCGCGAAGAGCCTGTCCTGAACGAAGTGAAGGAATCTCGCTCTGGGTGCTCTGGGTAAACTCCGCGAGGAATCTAGCTCTGTTTTGTTTCTCAAGGCAGGGCGAGATTCCTCGTCGCCTGCGGCTCGTCGGAGTGACACGTGGAAAGGTTTTTCCCGCAGCCCATGTAACCAAACGCCGTTTATTCCCATCTCTTGACCTTGGGGCCTTTTCACGGGACTGAGGGGAGAGCCCGCCCCGCGATCCTGCTGAGATACGCGAACTCCGGCAAGCGAGAGGGAACTCTGATGGCAGAAAAAGTTGTGAAGACAGACGAAGAATGGAAGCAGACGTTGACTCCAGAGCAATTCCAGGTCACGCGAAAAAAGGGGACAGAGCGAGCCTTCACGGGGCAGTATTGGGACAATCACGAAGAAGGCGTCTACCGTTGCGTCTGCTGCAATAAACCGCTCTTTAGTTCCGACACCAAATTCGAGTCAGGAACCGGATGGCCAAGCTTTTGGGCACCGATCGCTCCAGAAAACATTCGCACCGACGACGATCTCTCGTTCGGCATGGCGCGAACCGAGGTGCAGTGCAAGGAATGCGATGCCCACCTGGGTCACGTATTTGATGACGGCCCAGCCCCGACCCACCTGCGTTATTGCCTCAACTCTGCAGCGTTGAAATTCGACAAAGAGAAGTAGGGGGACGGCTTGCCGTCCCCTGTAGGCGGTAGCGTTGGCCGACTGCGGGGGCCGGTGAGTTCCAGCATCAGGCAACCGCAACCTGACGCCGGCCTTCACCGCAATAGTCCCATGGTGTACTGCAGCATCGCGTAGATGCTCTGGTAATCGTACTTGGCGTTCAAGTTCTCGATCTCAGCCTGGGTAAGGTTCAACTGCGCCTGGGTCAATTCCACAATCGAGCTCAGCCCGAGGTTGTACCGGCCCTGCGCCAGGTCCAGCGCGAGGGAGGCTTCGCGGAGCATCTCCGCTGTGACATCGATGTTCTGATATGCGGTTTTGGAGCTTGACCAAGCCACACGCACGTCGCGTGCGATCCGCTCCTGAAGATCGCGCACCCTTTGGTCGTCAGCCTGTGCGTGGTATCGGGCCGCTTCCCGCCGTGCTGTAAAAAGGCGTCCGTTGAAGATCGGCACCTCGACGTTCAGAGCTGCGCCTTCATAGTAGTTCGGAACCGGCGTCGACAAGATTTGATACATCTCCGGAATGGCTCCCCCGGTGCCCACAATGCTGACCGTTGGGAACGATAAGTCTCGCTCCGCGTGTTCGAAACGTACCGCCGACTTGTACTGCAATTGCAGGCTCAGCAGGTCCGGGCGGTTGGCAAAGGCTTGGGCAACCAGCGAGTCGGGTTCGAGCGCGGGACTGGGAGGGAGCGGCTCATCAGCTAGCTTGTAATTCTCTTCTGTCTGGGAGCCCAAGGCGCGCGTCAGCTCGGCGAATGCAGCACGCACCTGATCCTGGGAGCGGAGGAGTAAAAGCTTGGCCTCAGACAGATTCACGTCAGCGAAGGCAACGTCCACGTCGGAGCGCAATTTGTTCTTAGCCAGCTCTGTCACCTGATCGGACAGGATTTGACGCGCCGCGACGGTTTGTTGCGCGACCTTGACTAAGGCCTGCGCGCGGAGAAGACCGAAGTAGGCCTGATTCACGGCCAGCAGCACGTCGTAGCGGGTGGCTTGATAAGTTTGCTGGGTCGCCTGGGCGTCCAACCGTGAACTGGCGACGAGATTGGGCGTGCGGCCGGAATCCGTAACGAGCTGGGAGAGCAAGATTCCTGCGCCGAGCCGGTCAAACAGCCGGGAAGCCGCAAGATAACCCGCGCCGATGCGAGCCTGCGGATTGCCTCCGGATCCAGTCACCTCACCGTCGACAGTCGGAAAGTAGGCAGAGCGCGCCTCGACAACGTGCTGGTTGTACTCGAGCGCCGTTGCCTGCGCGGCGAGAACCTGAGGATGATTCTTGAGCGCTAGAGCCTCGGCATCCTTTAAGGTGAGCTGTGTCGGAGCTGTATTCTGGGCCCGGCCGCCCGCTGCGCTGACAAGCAAAACCATGAGTAGAAGGAATCGCCGGTTCATCATTACTTCACCTCCAGGTCATGTTCAGAAGTCCCGTCTTTGCATGAACGACAAAAGAGCTGGCACATCGCCCAGCAACGCTGCGACTGAAGATTTTGAGGTTTCAGATTCCGAAATCCAGGGCTCGGAATGGCGCTGCAACGCCGTGCCGACTTTGGCCGATCGGGACCTTTACGAATGGGATTCTGCCGGTGCCCCGTTGCCGGGCTGTTTTTTGTTCCTGTAGGCGAGGACGTAAGCTGCAGGAACAATAAAAATCGTCAAAATCACCGATGAGGTCAAACCACCGATGATGGCGCGTGCCATGGGTGTGTACTGTTCGGCACCCGTCCCCAATTTCAAAGCCATGGGGATCATGCCGATGATGGTCGCCAGCGATGTCATCAGGATGGGCCGGAGCCTCACTCGGCATGCCGTAATCACTGCATCGACAGGCGCGAGGCCTTGCGCTTCCAGGTTGTGCGCAAAATCCACAATCAGGATGCTG
>Ga0209517_10002300_pt1 | contig 27200 bp, 32 predicted proteins | sample PeaSoiMetSII2010_FD_187695 | JGI IMG/M metagenome (GOLD analysis project Ga0209517, IMG submission 187695) | Peat soil microbial communities from Weissenstadt, Germany - SII-2010 (SPAdes) (version 2) | ecosystem: Environmental > Terrestrial > Soil > Wetlands > Peat | place: Germany...
GAGCGACGTGATCGAGAACCTCTTGGCGCGAGCCCGTCCAGAGCCGTCCCATCGGCACGTTGTAGGGCGGCGTATTGTAGGCGTAGTTGAAGAGCTCGGCGAAGCCGTCGCGGATGTCCCGCGTCTCGGCAGCGCTCCGCCCCATGACGAGATGTCCCCCGATCGCCAGGGCGTCTCGATGTCTGGTGGGCCGGCGCGCGCTCTCCGCCTCCTTGAGGTATCCGTCCAGCATGATGGGGATGAACTTCTCCTTCTCCTCGGATACGAACGACACCATCTTTCCGCCCTCGCGTGCCCAGAACCGGACCGTCTCCATGCTGTAGCTGAAGGGAGCATAGACGGGCGGATAGGGCTCTTGCAGAGGGCGTGGCACGATGCCGATTTCCTTCAATGTCTTGTCCTCGCTGATCGTCCCCGGTGCCCAGTCGTCGGTCGGATTGAAGCGCCAGGTGATCTCCTTCGGCACCTTCCAGAACTCGCCGTCGATGTGCACCGTCTCCTGCGTCCAGAGCGCCTTCACGATCCGCCAATTCTCGTAGAAGATCGCGCGGTTGCGGCGGTCGGCATCCGACTTGTCGGACTCCGTGGACATGACGTCGAGGTGTTGGCCGAAGGTCGCGGTCCAGCGGGGCGTGTTGCCCCGGGTGAAGCCGCAGAACACCCGGCCGCCCGTGAAGTGGTCGAGCAAGGCGATATTCTCGGCAAGCTGTATGGGATTGACCACGGTCAGATTCATGCCGAGCTGCCCCACCCGCATCGCCTTGGTGTGCTGGGCCACGAAATAATCCCAGAACAGCGGATTGGTCGTGGTCTCGATCCCCTCGATCTGCATGTGCTGCTCGGTCATGCAGAAACCGCCATAGCCAAGCCGCTCCGCCAGCTGCACCTGCTCGCGCAAGCGGTGGATGAGCACCTGAAACCGCTTCCGATCCGATCCCGCCAGACCCACGCGCTCGCCGCGCTCGCGCATGTAGGGAACCGCGAGAATTGAGAACCGCATGGCTGCGCTCGCTGCTTGGATGTCGCCCCCGCAGGTCTCGCCGCAGAACCATGGGGAATCTGCGGCGCCCGCTCGGCCATTGTCCACGAATGCGCTCGCGCCGGCAAAGCTGTCTGCGGCGGAGTGCGGTCATTTCGCCCAGGGACTGCGGCGCGGGTTCGGGCTTGTCGGAGAAGCCAAACCGACGCAGATTGGGGGCGAGGGGCAAAGATCGGGCGCAAGCCCGGTCGTTTTTCGCGGCGATGGGCCGCCGAGAAGGGGAGAGATTGACATGCTCGGAATGTTCACGAGGGCGGCGCTTGCGTGCGTGTTGCTGTTCGGCTCGTTCGCCGCGCCGGCACGCGCCGAGGATACGCTCGACAAGATCAAGCAGCGCGGCACGATCGTGGTCGGCGTCAAGAACGACTACAAGCCCTGGGGCTTCGTCGATCCCAGCGGCAAGATCGTCGGCATGGAGATCGAGCTCGCGCAGGATATCGCCACGAAGCTGGGCGTGAAGCTGGAGCTGATCCCGGTTACCGGCGCGAACCGGATGGAATTCCTCAATCAGGGCCGCATCGATCTCATCGTCGCGACCATGGGCGACACTCCCGAGCGCCGCAAGGTCGTCGGTATGATCGAGCCGAATTACTACGCCGGTGCCACCAACGTGCTGGCGCCCAAGTCAGCGCAGCTCAAGCAGTGGGCGGATCTCAAGGGGCGCAAGGTGTGCGCGGTGCAAGGCGCCTATTACAACCGCCGCGTCAGTCAGCTTTATGGGCCGGAACTGGTCGTGTTCCCCGCCGTGCCGGAAGCCATGAACGCACTTCAGGGCGGAAACTGCGTCGGATTCCTGTTCGACGATACGTTGATCGTCTCGACGCTCTCCGCCGGCGATCCCAAGTGGCAGGATTATGAGATGCCGCTGGTCAGCGAGGATCCGCAAGCCTGGGCGATGGGCGTGAAATTAGACGACCTCGATGCGCCCTTCGGCGCGTTCCTGAAGAAGCTCAGCATCGAGTGGCACAAGGCGGGGACGCTGGTCGACCTCGAGAAGAAATGGGGGATCAAGCCGAGCCCGTTCCTGCAAGAGATGCACGACAAGTATAAGGGCAGCTGAGGCTCTTCGGCGCGAACTCTCGCGCCGGTCATGGCAACAGGCATGGAGGGGATCGCCGATTTCTTTCGCTGGCTCAACGACGCCCACGGCGTCAACCTCTCGATCTTCTACGACGCCCTCGATCGCAGCCGTTTTCTGGAGGGGCTGTGGACAACGATCGAGCTGTCGATCATCTGCATCCTGCTGAGCCTTGCCATCGGCATACTCGGTGCTTGGTTCCAGGGCTCGCGGTTCGGCCCGGTCCGCCGGATCGTGCAGGCCTATATCCAGTTCTTCAGGAATACGCCGCCGCTCGTCCAGCTGTTCTTTTTCTATTTCGCGGTCGGGAATCAATTGCCGCACGTCCTCGACGAGCACGGCATGCTCGTGCCGCCGATCAGCAATGTCGGATGGGCGATCCTGTCCCTGTCCCTCTTTGCCGGAGCGTTCAACGTCGAGATCTTCCGGGCGGGTATCGAGGCGGTACCTCGCGCGATGGTCGAGGCCGCGGAGTCGCTCGGCTATAGCCGGCTCGGCGTCTTCTGGCACGTCCTCCTGCCGCTCGCTTTCCGCGTCAGCCTTCCCGCGCTGAATAACAATCTCGTCAATCTCGTGAAGACCACGACGCTCGCTTACGCCATCGCCGTTCCCGAGCTCCTCTACGCGGCGGCACAGATCTGGTCGGAGGTCCTGAATGTGCGCGAGATGATGAACGTGTTGCTGGTCACCTACGTCGCGCTCATCGCGGTGCTGGTCGCGCTGATGGGCCGTTGGGAGCGGGCCCTCCATATTCCCGGCTACAACCCATGACGCCGTTGCCCGTCTTGCTGACGCCGGGCAGAGCGGCTCTTTGTCGCTCGGCAGGCTACGGGTTGCGCGGCCTCCTCGGCGGCAACACGCTGGCGGTCGTGCTTGCCGCGTTTTGCTTCTCCATCCTGGCCGGCGAAGCCCGCGCCGAGGCAAGCGCGGCCGGCTTGCTCGGCGTACTCGCGCTATTGCTCAAATGGGCGCCCCTGATTTTTCAAGGCTTCCTGTTCAATCTGCTGGTCAGTGTCCTGTCGATGCTGGCCGGTACGGTGCTGGGCCTGTGGCTCGGCCTGGGCCGGGTCTCGCAATTCGCGGCGCTGAGGCGGGCATCGAGCGCCGTGATCCAGTTTTTCCGCAACGCGCCATGGCTCGTGCTGCTCTTCTACTGCATGTTCCTCCTGCCGTTCTCCGTCACGTTGCCCTTCGCGACGATCCCGCTCCCCGATGCCGCGAAGGCGGTGATCGGTTTGTCCCTGCCGGTGATGGCCAATGTGGCGGAAATCGTCCGCGGCGGCGTCCGGTCCATTCCGCTGGAGCAGTGGGAGTCGGGCGAGGCCCTGGCTTTCTCGCGCCGCCAAATCCTATGGATGGTCATCCTGCCGCAGTGCCTTCGGCGAATGATTCCGCCCTGGATGAATCTCTATGCGATCCTCACGATGTCGACGACGCTGATCTCGGTGGTGGGGATACAGGATTCGATGACCTTGGCGCGGGCGGCCCTGGTGGCGGAAGGCCGCACGGAGCTGTTCATTCCGATGTACCTGATGCTGCTCTCCTGGTTCTTCCTCTATTGCTATCCGATCGCCCGCTGGACGACCGCGCTCGAGCGGCGCTTCCAGGTCCGGATCTGACGCGCCCCGCATGCAGCAGGATCCCGCGGCGCTCGTGGTTCTGAGCCGGGTCGAGAAGCGGTTCGGCGATGCCGTCGTCCTCCGCGACATCTCGTTCTCGGTGGCGCGAGGCAAGAGCGTCTGCATCATCGGTCCCTCCGGCTCCGGCAAATCCACGCTCTTGCGGTGCATCAATGCGTTGGTGCCGGTGTCGAGTGGATCGATCGAGATCGACGGCATCGAGGTGAACGACCCCGCGCTCGACAAGATCGCGCTTCGGCGGAAGGTCGGCATGGTGTTTCAGCAGTACAATCTGTTTCCCCATCGCACGGCGCTTCAGAACGTGATGATGGCGCCCATTCATGTGCTGAAGCAGGACCGGCGCGAGGTGGAGGACAGGGCGCGCCGGCTGCTGGCGAAGGTCGGGCTTGCCGAGAAAGAGCAAGCCTATCCCGGCGAATTGTCCGGAGGCCAGCAGCAGAGAGTTGCGATCGCGCGCTCGCTCGCCATGAATCCGCTGGTGATGCTGTTCGACGAGGTTACCGCCGCGCTCGATCCCGAGACCAAGAAGGAGGTGCTGGTCACCATACGCCAGCTGGCGGAGGACGGCATGACCTGCATGATCGTGACCCACGAGATGGGATTCGCGCGCGAGGTGGCGGATCACGTGTACTTTACCGAGAAGGGCGTCATCGTCGAGCACGGCCCGCCGCGAGAGATGCTTGCGCATCCGCGCGAGGAGCGCACCCGTGCTTTCCTGGACCAAGTGCTCTGAGGGGTATCGAATGAGCGAGGCAGCACCCCCGCCGAGACGCCGCGATCGGTCGCGCGGAGCTCGATCGACGGGCCCGAGCCTCGCGGCGCTGCCTCGGGTCGTCAACCGGATGCCGCCGGTGGAGGTCCTCACCGAGGAGCAGGTCGAGCGCATCCTTGCGGCCGCCTTTCGGATCATGGCGGAGGGCGGGCTCGAGATCCGGAGCGCGCGCGCTCGCGAGATCTATCGCCGCCACGGCGCCGACGTCGACGAGGCCACGCAGATGGTGCGGCTTCGGCGCGACATCGTCGAGGCGTATCTCGCCCATGCGCCCGAGCAATTCGTGCTCCGCGCCCGCAATCGCGAGCGGGACCTGCATATCGGCGGCGATGTCGTGAATTTTGGCCCGGTCGGCGGCGCGCCCAATGTCACGGATCTCGAGCGAGGCCGACGCTACGGCGATCTCGAGGCCTTCCGGGATATCCTCAAGGTGACGCACATGCTCGGCGTCCTGCACTGGCAGGGCGGCGTGGTGGTCGAGCCCGTGGATGTCCCGGTGCCGGTCCGGCATCTCGAGCTCTACCGCGCGCACATCCAGTGCGCCGACACGGTCTGGCAAGCGCGCGGGATCGGCAGGGTCAACGCCGAAGACGCGCTCGCGATGTCAGCGATCGAGCATCGCTGCACGCTGGACGAGCTGGCGGCGCAACCGACTCTCTTGCTGGTCACGAACGTCAACTCTCCCCGTCGTGTCGACGAGGAGATCCACGAAGCCATCACGGTCCTGGCCGAGCACGGCCAATGCATCTGCATTACGCCCTTCACCTTGATGGGGGCGATGGCGCCGGTGACGCTCGCGGGCGCGCTCGCGCAACAGACAGCGGAGGCGATCGGCATCCTGGCCTACGTGCAGATGGTGCGCCCAGGCACGCCCTGCGTCCTCGAGGGATTCACGTCGAACGTCGATATGCGGACGGGCTCGCCCGCCTTCGGCACGCCCGAATACGTGAAGGCCACCCTCGCCTCGGCGCAGATCGGGCGGCGGCTGAAGATTCCCGTCCGCACCAGCGCGCCCAATGCCTCCTGCGTCGTCGACGCACAGGCGACCTACGAGACCGGTTTCTCGCTCTGGGCCGCGATCATGAGCAAGTCGCATCTCATCATGCACGCCGCGGGGTGGCTCGAAGGCGGTTTATCGGCGTCGATGGAGAAGATCGTCGTGGACGCGGAAATGCTGCGTGCCTGGGCGGAGATACTCAAGCCCGTCGCGTTCAGCGACGACGACATCGCCGTCGACGCCGCCATGGCGGTGGCGCCCGGCGGGCATTTCTTCGGATCGCCGCACACGCTCGCGCGCTACGAGACGGCGTTCTATCGGCCGCTGCTCTCCGACTGGTCGAACTTCGAGAACTGGCGCGACGCGGGCGCCAAGGACGCCACCGCGCGGGCCCACGAGATCTGGAAGCGCCTGCGCGACCAGTACGCGCCGCCGCCACTCGAGCCCGCCATCGCCGAGGCGATCGAGGCTTATGTAACGAATCGGCGGGAGGAAATTGGCGCGTGATCGGACGGTGTTTGCCGATGCTTCCGCATCTAAGGACTGGTCCTCGTGCAGGTATAATCGTTCGTCGTATTCCTGAGTCCGCCCCAGCCGGTGATGCGGACCTTGGATGAATGACGGTTGAAGGAGAAAGTTGTCTCCCCTGGGATTTCCCAAGATATGGCGTCGTTGGTGATTCTGGCGGTCGCGCTATTGTTGGTCGACCACGTTACCGTTCGCGCATCGTAGTTGATGACGACTTTGGTCGGCCTGCCGTCGGGCCACATACAGATCAATGCAACTGACTCCGCGCTGGCCTCCGTGGCGAACAAGAGCGCACAGGTGCACAGCGCAAGACCCGATATGAGGCGCGCGTGTTGCATTGGTCATCCTTTCGCCTTCTTCACGCGTCTAACATACGCTCATGGACACTGCCGCGGCCAGCAACGCTCGAGCGCGGCTTCCGTCTCGAAGCACCCAGAAAGACACTTGATCCCGCCTTGCATCTCAAGGTACTTTGCATTGCAAAGTAGAGGGGGCTCGGGATGAGGGACCTCGAGAAGGCGCTGGCGGACATCAGCGAGATCCGGAGCCAGATGGCCCGCGGAACGGAGTTCCGGGGCTATGGGCCGGCGACGCTGGCGGCGACGGGAGGGCTCGCCCTGCTGGCAGCGGCGGGCCAGGCGCTCTGGCTGCGTCAGCCCGCTGCCCACGTGGGCCTCTACATCGCGCTCTGGGGCACGACCGCGGCGATCTCCGTGATCCTCATCGGTCTCGACATGATCTTGCGCTCTCGGCGCATCCATTCGGGCCTTGCTCAGGAGATGATCTGGTCGGCGGTGGAGCAGTTCTTGCCGGCCGGCGTTGCCGGCGGGTTGGTTACGGCCGTCCTGCTGCAGTACGCGCCGGAGAGCCTCTGGATGCTGCCCGGCATTTGGCAAATCGTCTTCAGCCTCGGCGTGTTCGCGTGCTGTCGCTTCCTCCCGCGCGCGATGTTCGCGGTGGGCCTCTGGTATCTGATCGCCGGACTTGCCTGCCTGGTATTCGCTCAGGCCGAGCATGCCTTCTCTCCCTGGGCGATGGGGGCGCCCTATGGCGTGGGGCAGCTGCTGGTGGCGGCGGTCCTGCAACGATATGCCGCCGGAGAGAGCGATGGACAACTCTAGAGACTTCCACCAGCGCAAGGGCCGCTTCGCTTACGAGGGGCTCGACCGCGTAATCCACGAGCGCGCGCGCTTGAGCGTGCTGACCTCGCTGGTCGCGCACCCGCGCGGGCTGCGCTTCGGCGACCTCAAGGAGTTCTGCCGTCTCACCGACGGCAATTTGAGCCGGCACCTGCAGGTTCTCCAGGAGGCGAGGCTGGTGGAGATCTCAAAGGGCTTCGAGGCCAATCGACCGCAAACCCTCTGTCGCATCACGCCTCAGGGTCGCCGGCGCTATCTCGACTATCTCGCGGTTCTCGAGCAGGTGGTGCGCGACGCCGCGAGCGCTGCTCGGCTCGAGCGCGGCCCTCGATCCTTGCGCAAGTTGGCCCCGGCTTGAGATCTCGCGTGGACTGACCCCATGACAAGTACTTTACCGGCAGGCACCGGCCTGCACGTCGCGATCATCATGGACGGGAATGGGCGCTGGGCGACCCGGCGCGGATTGCCGCGCACCGTCGGTCACCGCGCGGGCGTGGAGGCGGTGCGCCGAGTCGTCGAATGCGCCCCCGACCTCGGCATTGGCACGCTCACGCTCTTCGCGTTCTCGTCGGCGAACTGGCAGCGTCCCGCGGAGGAGGTGACCGCATTGATGCGGTTGATGGAGGTCTATATGCGCGCAGAGACCCGCCGGTTCGTGGAGAGCGGCGCGCGCCTCACGGTTATCGGGCGGCGCGACCGCTTGCGGGCACGCCTGGCACGCGAGATCGAGGGCGCCGAGCAGGCGACGGCAGAGGGTCGAAAACTGCATGTTCGCATCGCCCTCGATTACTCCTCGCGAGAATCCATCGCCCGCGCTGCGGCGCATTGCGCGGCTCAGCATGCGCCGGCGCTCGACCGTTTCGGTGAGCTTGTCTCCCAATCACTCGCCGACGAGTTCGGTAGAGCCGACGTCGACCTGCTGATTCGGACGGGCGGCGAGCAGCGGCTCTCCGACTTCCTGCTCTGGGAATGCGCGTTCGCGGAGTTGTGGTTCACGGACCGGATGTGGCCGGATTTCGGCGCCGAGGACCTACGAGCGGCGGTACTGGAGTTTCACCGCCGCGAGCGGCGCTTTGGCGGTCTTGGCGTCGCGGTGGCGGACGCAGCGGCTCCGCGTCTCGCGACGGGCTGAGCTCAGGCGGCCTTGGCCGCCGCCCCGGCGAGGTCGACGAGCGCCGACCAGTTCCCGTGCGAAATGAAATGGGCGAACACCCAGGGCAGCCAGCCTTTGCGGCGCCATTCCAGGAATGCGCTGTCCGGCAAACCCGCAAAGCGGTCGCGATCGATGATGTGGAATCCCGTAACGGCGAGCTTCTCGCCGGAATTGAGCGTGATCTCCGCCTGGTTCGGGATCAGCAGCCCGCGCTCGCTGAGCTGCTCCACGAACTCATGGGTGTTGGTGTAGTCGCGCTGGAACGCCGCGCAGAATTTGAGCGCCTCCTGGACGATTGGGGTGGGCTTCGAATCCCTTCCGAACAGCGGCCGGTCGTTGCCGTCCTCGAGCGCGCCCGAGGTCTCGTCGATGCAGAGCGTGTACTGTTGCTTGTCGGCGCTCTCGTGGAAGATGAAGGGGTAGCGGCGGATGTAGGCGGGGATGTAGGTGCCGGGCTGCCAATCCCCGTCGGCATCCACGAAGAGATTGCGATCGCGCCGGACCCCCACCACCGAGAGCGCGGCCGCCGCTGGCGATGGCGTGAACACGATCGGGTAGTCGCGCGCTGCCGCCTCGAATTCGCTGCCGTTCAGGAGGACCGCGTGGCTCGTACGCGCGAAATCGAAGCCGAGCCGTCGCTTCAAGGATTTGCCGGCGTGGCGCGCGGCGTCGATTGGGGTCAGCGAGCGGTAGAAGAGCGGAAAGCGCGGATCGGGTCCGGACGATGCCGGGGGTACTTGCATCTCCGCAGTGGCAGTCGCGGCGCCGCTACTGGCGGATTGGCTCTTCGATCCTCCCTTGGGCGGCATGATGCGTCCTGGCCTGAGTGCTGACGTTCGTGCCTTGATAGCAGACGCACGAAGGCCGTGTAAGCCCGCATGAGCGAGTTCCCTTGAATCCAGCTAACCTATTGGTGCCTCAGCGCGCCTTGAGCGAGCCGAGCAGGTTGGCGTCGGTGAGGTCGATGCCGTCGAGGCGGGCTCCGGTCAGGTTCGCCGCGCTCAGATTGGCGCCCCGGAAGAGCGCCCGCTGCAAGTTGGCGCCGCGGAAATCGGCGTGCCGCCCGTCGATGCCCTCCAGCTTGCTCTGGATCATGCGGCCATTGGCGAGCATGAGCGGTCCGAGGTTGCAGTCGCGCAGATCGGCATAGTTGAGCCGGGCGCCCTTCAGATTGATGCCGCGAAGATCGGCATTCGCGAGCCGGCACGCCCGGAGGTCGGCACCCTCGAGTTGCGCCGCTTGAAGCGCAATCCCTTCGAGGTTCATGCCGTAGAGGACGGCGTTGAAGCCCACGAGGGCGGAGAGCTGTCGGCGGGGCAAGCCACCTTCCACCTTGCGTAGATCGAACCCGCTGATATCGAGCGGTTGGCCGTCGGCGCCGTCGGTGGTGGCCCAAAGCTCGTGCCGCCGGAGGCGTTCCACGACGGGTCCGCCCAGCTCCTCGAGCGTGCGTCCCGCCTCGGACTTGGTGAGTGCGCCCGTCATATCGGCGCCGTCCATCTCGACGTCGACGAGCGCGGTGTTCACCAGCACGGCATTTCGCAAGCTGGCGCCGCGCAGGTTCGCGCCGGACAAATCCGCGCCCTCGAGATTGGCGCCGTTCATGGTGGCGTTGCGCAAGTCGGCGCGCACCAGCTTGGTGTCGCGCATCATCGCGTCGGTGAAATCGGTGTGGACCGCCACCGAGCCGGACAGGCGGGCCTGGGTCAGGTTGGCGTTGATCATGGTGGCGCCCACCAGAACGGTCGAATCCGGCTCGACCGCGATGTATTCGATCTCGCCGGCGCGCGTCTTGCGCGCGAGCCGGCCGTCGCGGAGGTCGGCGTCGAACAGGTTGGCGCCGGTCAGGTCGGCCTCTCGCAGCGAAGCGCCCCGCAGGTCCGCGCGCACGAGAGATGCGTTGCGCAGGTTAGCGCGCGACAAGTTGCAGCCGAACAGAGTCGCCCCGTTCAGGTTCGCGCCCTCGAGATTGGCGTCGCACAGGAAAGCCGCCGACAAGTCGGCGTCGGAAAGATCGCGGCCCGCCAGATTGACGCCCGTGAGATCGCGATAGGCAAGCAGGGCGCGTTGCCCGCCGGGCCGTGCCTGGTGGTAGAGGTCGCTGCGGCGCAGAATTTGCTCGAGTTCCGCCTGGCTGATGGGATCGCGCGAGCGCAGAACCGATGCGGGATGAGCCTGCATGATCTGGCACCCTCCCATGGACGCGTTAAGGGTGCCTTAACGACGCGAGTGCTTGAACAACCTCGCAAACCCCAATTCGGTGTACAGTGTGGGGGTGTCGATGCGGGTCCCGAGACGGTATTGATTTCTATCGATTCTTAATCCGAAAGGGCAGGGTCGAGGACGTATGGCTCGCACCGCAATTGTGTGCATGGTCCTGTTCGCCACCTCGCTGGGCCTCGGCGCTTGTGGGTCGCCCGCCGTGCGCTCGGATCGCATGGCGCCGTCGCCAACGGCGGAGATGGAATTTGTGGTGGACTCGGCGTTGCGCAACTCCATCGGACTGACGGAGGTCGGTGGCGGTGAGGCGCCGACGGAAGACTCCAACGTCGGCGACAACGAGCTAAGGCAGGCGGTCGAAAGCGCGCTCGAAAAGTACGGTCTGTTTCAAAGCGACAGCCCGAAAGCTCGCTTCCGGCTCACCGTAGTCCTGGTCCGGCTCAGCCACCCCGGCGCCGACTTGGACCTCACAGTCAATTCTCAGGTCCGTTACACGCTCACGCGCGCCGATACCGGCGTGGTGCTGTTCAACGATGTGGTCAAGGCATCCTATACCGCGACCATCGGCGAGGAATTCGTGGCATTCCTGCGGTTGCGCTTGGCGAAGGAAGGCTCGATCCGCGCCAACATCGCGGCCTTCCTCGAGCGTCTGAAGTCCCTGCCGATGTCGGGTCCGCCGAAGCAGTCGGCCGAGCTTGCTCAATAGCGGCACATCACGTTGAGCAGGGCCTGGCGCTTCTCCCGGGTCACGACTCCGAGCGCGCGCTCGATCGCGGCGGGGAGCTCGGCGGGCTTGGTCACGCATTCACCGTAGCCGCCGCTCGCTTCCACCAGCTTTTCGAACGCCGGGCTCGGCGAGAGGTCGGCGAGCAACCGGCCGTCGTCCTCGGCGGCGACGCCGTCCTCGTACATCGAGAGCGTCGCCCGGCGCACGGCGCCGTAGAGCTGGTTGTTGAACACCACGGTCAGTATCGGCAGCTGTTGCTTGGCGGAGACCCAGTGGCATGCCGTGGGGTTGGCGAATACATAGGCGCCATCGCCGAGGGTAGCCACCACCAGGCGATCGGGCTCGGCGAGTTTGGCGCCGAGTGCCGCGCCGAAGCCCCAACCGAGTCCGCCGGCGGGACTCAGGCCGAAATAGGATCCCGGCAGCTCGCGCGGGCAATGCTCGGGCATCAGCGGATATTCGTTGACGACAATGGCGTCCTTGGGCAGAGCCGCGCCGAGGCAACGGCTCAACCACTCGGGCTTGATCGTGTCGGCCTTGCCCGCGGCCGCAGAAGCCGCTGCCCATTCCGTGCGGATCTCCGCTGCGCGCGCGGTGAAGCGCTTGCGGCGCTCGGCGATCTTCGGCGCTGAGGGCGTAACGAGGCGCCCGAGTGCCGCATCGAGCGCGCTCAGAATGACCGCGGTGTCGCCGGCGATCGCGATGTCACTGCGGTAGCTCCGCATGGGATAGCGCGCGAAGCTGGGATCCACGCCGAGATGGGCGACGCGGCAATCCGCGGAGGGCGGCTGGTCGAGCTGATTGATCCAAGGTACGTCGCAGTCCACCACCAGGATGAGGTCCGCCTCCTTGACCAGCGGGCCGGGCTTGAAGCCCTGGCACATCGGATGGCTCCAGGGAATGCAGAGGTGGCGGTGGTTGTAGGAGATCACCGGCAGGGCGAAATGCTCGGCCAAGCCCGAGAGCGCGGTCACGCCCTCGGCCATGCTCCCGGAATTCGCCGCGACAATCACCGGACGCTCGGCCGCAACGATCATCTGGGCGAGCGTCTCGACGGCGCGGGGGTCGGGGTAGGGGGCGGCCGGCACGGCGCGCCGGACCAGGGGCGCGTTGCTGAGACGCACGGCGCCGCCCACCACCTCTCTTGGCAGCATCAGATAGGCGGGGCCGCGGGGCGACGCCATCATGATTTCCATGGCGCGGGCGACCACATCGGCCGCTTGCTCGGGCGTGCGCAGCTCGTAGTCCCACTTCACGACCTCGCGCACCAGCCCCGCTTGGTCGAACATCTCCTGTGCCCAATGGATGTGCCGGCTGCGCCCGCCATGCGCGTCGCCCTCGGTGATCGGCGTACGCCCTGCCAGCAGCAGCATCGGGACGTGATCGCGGCTGGCGTTGATCAGCGTGTTGAGGGTGTTGCCGGTTCCGACGGTGGTGTGGACCATCACCGCCTGGGGCTGGCCGGTCACCATGTAAACGCCGTGGGCCATGGACACCGCGGTGTTCTCGTGCGGGATCACCATTGGTCGCGGGACAGCAGCGCCCTGCTTCTGGGACTGCGCGAAGGCCTCGACGATGGGCGCGAAGTCGGTGCCGGGATTGGCGAAGAAATAGTCGATGCCGTGCGCCTTGAGGGCACGCAACAACACCTCGGCGGCTGTGGTCTCTCGCGGCGTAGGGCTCGTCCGGGCAGTGCTCATGGGGCTGGTGCTGCTCTTGCGCTGAGTCGGAGTGCTTCTCTCATGCCACGATTTCCTATTACAGTGAAAGCGCGTTCTGGGCACGGACGTGACCATGCGAGCGGAGGCGACGATGCGTATCCTGGTACTGGGCGCGGGCGCAATCGGCGGATATTTCGGCGGGCGGCTCGCGGAAGCGGGCGCCGACGTGACGTTTCTGGTGCGGCCACAGCGGCAGCGCCGCTTGGCCGAGCAAGGCCTCGTGGTCAAGAGCTCCGCGGGTGACATCGCCCGCAAGGTCGAGACGGTGCTGGCCGGCGGTATCCGGAGCCCCTACGACGTCGTTCTGCTGACCTCCAAGGCCTATGACCTCGACGCGGCGCTCGATGCGATCACACCGGCCATGGGCCCCAAGAGCGTGATCATCCCGATGCTGAACGGCCTGATGCACCTCGACACGCTCACCCAGCGCTTCGGGCGCGAGCGCGTGATGGGCGGCGGTTGCTACATCGGGGCAATGCTCACGCCGGAGGGGCACGTGCTGCAGATGGGAGATCTCCACGTCCTAACTTTCGGCGAGCTCGACGGAACGCGCTCGGCGCGCGCTCAGGCGATCTCGGCGGAGTTCCAGAAGGGCAAGTTCAACACCGTCCTCTCCGAGCGGATCGTGCCGGAGATGTGGGAAAAGTTCGTCATGCTCACCACGCTTGCGTCCATCACCACGCTCACGCACTCGAACCTCGGCCAAATTCTCGCGGTACCGGAAGGCGAGCGCACCATCCTCGCGATCTTGTCCGAGTGCGAGGCCGTGGCGAAGGCCAGCGGCTATCCCGTCAGCGCCGAGGCTGCGGCGCGCACGCGCGGGCTTCTGGCTCAACGCGGCTCGCCTTTCACCGCATCGACCCAAACCGACATGGACGCCGGCGGTGCCACGGAGGGCGACCACATCGTGGGCGACATGGTCCGCCGAGGCGAGGCCAAGGGCGTGGCGACACCGCTGTTGCGCGTGGCGCTCTGCAACCTGCAAGTCTACGAGACGAAGCGCGCGAAGCGTCTATGAGCCGCGCTCAGGCGGAAACGCGCTCGCTCGTGCGGAGCCGAGGCGGGACCCACCGCCATAGCAGCAGCGTATAGAGCAGAACCCCGACATATCCGGCCGCGAAAACCCAAAGCGGCAGGGGCCAGTAGAGCACGCTGTTGATCCAGGTCGCGATCATCGGGGGCGTGTCTCCCGGGCCGGTGCCTGTTCTCAGTGCGCTTTCCCAGATGGTCAGGAAACAGGCCCGCCCGAGCACGGCCTGCAAGGCCACCACCGCGAGCGTGAGCACATGAGCGAAACGCCACCAGAAGCCCCGCACGAAGCCCCAACCCAGCCATCTCCCCACGGGGATGACCACCAGCCCGAATACGTTGAAGGCAACAATCGCCAGATGGATCAGTAGGATCAGGGTTGCGGCGGTCCCGGGCGAAAGAGCCATGGGCGATCTCCTCGGCGCGTGCGGTCACGCGCGGTCAGGCAAAGCCGAGGCCGACCAGCATAACCACGATCATGGCGACCATAAGGTAAAGGCAAAGGAGGGCGATGCTTCCGAGGCCGACCACGCCCGATGCGCGTGCCAGCCACGGCCCCGCGGCTCGCCCCAGGGCTTGGCAGATCGGCCAATGTCTTGGCTGGTCTAGAATCGGATGCCCCCAAGCGCGGATGCCAAGAAGGACATCAGTCTTGTAGGCTCGCCGCCTTCGATCGCATCCCCGCGGCGGGTAAGACAATCGGTGCGTGGCGGTGAGGCTGGTCGCGCGCCAAGACGACCAGCGGTGGCGATCCGACCCAAACTTGTCGCAGGCCGCGCGCCACTTCGCCCCCTTCGGCCTATCCCATAGCGCAACGGCGGGCACTAATTGTTCTCGCGAGGCGGCACCCAACGCGGTCGCCGCATCCTCAGCCGAGCCGGCGGATGCCGGCGCTCGGCATCACGGCAGACAGCAAGGGGGAAGGGCGATGCGGGGGCGTCCGGCTTCTTGCTGCCCGTCAGGCTTGAGCAAGCGAAAGGAGTACCCCGATGATTCGCATGTTGACCACCATGACCGCCGTGTTCGCGCTTGGATTCGGCGGCGCCGCTCTCGCGGCGACCAATTTGCCGGGCGGTCTCGACTATCCCGTCTGCGACCGCACTCACTCCGACCAGTGCCTGCAACTCGGCCAGAATGCCTCGGTCGATCGTCAACTGTTCCAGGCATATCCACAATGCGAGAAGATGAAGGGAAAGCTCGAGCGCGGCGCCTGCATCAACCAAGCCGGCGGCGTCACCAACCAGTAAGCACGCATTGCTTCAGCGAGGCCGGCATCGTTCGCGCGGCAACGGTGCCGGCGCCTCGCACTCATCCCGGGAGCCCGACCGAGATTCCCTGCGTTAACCCTATTGTTTTCCGCGAGTTAACGCTTCGTGCACCAATTCGAATGAAGCTGGACCACCTGCCTCTTGCAGAGGTCGAGTAGCACGCGCTCGACAATGTCCCGCGGCGTCGCGGCGCGAGCAATGAGCCCGTGCGCAGCTCAAGGATGTCCTGGTGAGTGGTATGGCCGAGCGCGGCATGTTCATGGTCTCCGGCGGCGTGCGCATCCCGATCGAGACCGGCGTGTCCGCGGAGTTCCTGGACCGGGCCGCCGACGACTTCGGCGTGCTCGATCGACTTGCGCTGAGCCATCGCGCGATCATCGGCCGTATGGGCGACGCGCGCCTGGATCTTTGCCTCAGCGGAGAGAATTTCGACGACAAGAGTCTGGCGGCGATGATCGAGCGCCTGGAACGGCATCCTCAGGGAGCCCCGGTGCGCATTCGCTGGTTCCTCGGTGGTTGGCTCACGGAGGTATTTCCGGATCCTGGCGCTGCGTCGATGCGGCTCCGGCAGATCGCCTCCGAGGCACTCGCGATTCCGAAAACGCGGCTGAGGCTGGCGGCGCTCGATCCCGCCACGCCGTGCCCGCGCACCGGCAATCTCTACGAGCTTTGGCGGCGGCACGCCGGCCACCTCTCGAGCGAGTTCATCGCCGATGCCGGGAAGGCCGGGGTGTTGGACCGGATGTTCGCGCTGGAGCATGACGACGCCAAGGGCTGGATCGTTCGCTTCATGGGAGACGGCATCGGCATATTCGCGGCGCAGCAAAACGATATGGTGGGGCGACCGCTGGCGTCGACCGCGGTCGACCACGACTACACGAATTGGGTCGAGAGCCACCACGCGACCGTGTTGGAGAGCGGCGAGAGCCGATACGACCACGTCGACGCCATCCTCTCCACCACCGCCAGGATGCCGACGCGCGTGCGTTATCGCCGTCGGCTGCTGCCCTTCACGAGCCAACAGGGCAAGCTGATCGTCGTCGGCTATAGCGCGCTCACCGGCGATATTGCGGTGCCGCTCTAAGGCGCGTGCGCGCTATTTGCTGACCTGCTTGATCAGCCCGTCCATTTTCGGGCGCGACACCTCTCCGGTCGCCGTCACCATGCCATTCTGGATGCGCCAGAGCCGGAAGGGGCCGGTGATGTCGCCGTTCTTGTCGAACTGCACCGCGCCGATCACGCCGACATAGCGGATGGGCTGATGCTGGCCGATGAGCAGGAGCGCCTGCTTCAATTGATCCGGTCCGGCGTAGACGACGGTGCCCTTCTTGTCGAGGACGGCGCGGATACCGTCGCGGATCGCTCCGGGCGTCGTGCTGCCGGCCTGAGCGATGGCGAGCGCGGCGATGACCGTGGCGTCGTAGGCGCGACCCGCCGCGGGCGTCTGCCAATCGAGCCCGGCATAGCTCGTGAAGGCCCTGGCGAAATACTCCGTCGAGGGTGACCTGTCGGTGCCCGCGGAGGTGCCGTAGGCGTCGTTGAGATACTGCGTACCCACGGTCCTGATGAAGTCCTCGCTGCCCATGCCGTCGCTCAGCATGAATTTCTGCACGCCACCTTGCGAGATCCAGGTCCGCGCGATGGTGGCGCCGTCGCCGGGCGTGGAGACGAGGTAGAGCGCGTCGGGCTGCTCCGCCATCGCCTTGGTCACCTCCGGCTGATAGGAGGGTTGGTTCTCGCTGTAGGGAACCTGGCTCAGGATGGTGCCGCCGAGCGCGGTGTAGGCCTTGGCGAACTCGTGCACCACGTTGGTACCGAGGTCGTTGCCGACGTGGATGATGGACAGCCTCTTGAGCCCAAGGTCCAGCGCGTACTTGGCGGCGACGATGCCTTGCAGCGCGTCGGAGGCGACGGTGCGGAACCACCAGCCGCCCGTCTTTCCCTGCTCCGCGAGGTTCGTGAAGGCGGGCGAGGAAGCGCCCGGCGAGATCTGGACCACGCCGCCCGGCGCCGCGACCGAGGTCAGGATCGGCATCGATACCGACGAGGTGACGCCGCCGATGATCACGGGAACCTTCTTGATCTCCACCAGCTGCCGGGCGACGTCCGTGGCCACGTCCCCCTGGCTCTGCGCGTCGCGGATGTCCGCCGTCAAGGTGCAGCCGTTGATGCCGCCGGCGGTATCGATGTCGCGGACCGCCAACTCCACGGCTTTCGAGGCCTTCTGGCCGGACTCGCCGGCCGATCCCGTCAGCTCCAGCACGACGCCGATGGTGGTGGTGCACGGGGCCTGGGCCGCCGCTTCACGGGACAGAGCCGGAGCCAGGGCGAGGCCCAATGCCGCAATGGACAAGAGTTGCTTCATGACGGGCTCCCGGTGCTTGTCGATCCCTGTCCGCATACTCGCACTATGCCGCGGCGATGGTGACATCCTATCTTATGATCCCGCCCTGCGAGCCTCGGAAGCGCGACCTGCCGCTTCGGTCATCGCCGCCCTCAGCAGATCGCGTTGGATCTTGCCGCTGGCGTTTCTGGGCACGCGCGGCAGCCGGATCACGTGGGACGTGCCGAGCTGCAGGCGTCCCTGGGCTTGCTCGAGGCGCGCAGGGCTCGCGCGAACATCCGGATGTCGCGACTGAACTCGGCGAAGGTGACGAGCCGGCCGTCGTCGATCGATGCGATCCGCGGGCCGACACGTCGCCGATCGATGGAATTCTCTCATAGGTGGAATTAGCTCAAATGCGGAGAGATCGTGGAGGGTAGGAGCGGCCTGTTCAGCCTTGGTTAGGGGTTGGAGTTAGAGACTGCTGTCATGGAACCCGTCGAGACCAACGCCGCCTATGCCGAAGGGTACGCCCACGGGAGCATTCTGCTCCTGGCGATGCGGCAGGGCGGGCAGATGGCGGAGCGTGTGCGCGCGATCCACGTCCGGTATCTCACGCGGATCCAAGTGAGCGAGCCGACCGGGGTCGAGCGGGCGTACGTCGGAGGTTTCCGCGACGCGGTTTCCGACAATCTGCCGTGTCCGCCGCACGAAATCCCGGTGGCGCCGCCGCAAAGGCGCATCGCCTGACGGGCGGGCCGCTGTCTCCAGTTTGAATTTGCATCGCTGATCGAGCGCCGCTACACAGGCGCTCATGGCAGCCATTCGCGCGGGCATCGGCGGCTGGGTGTTTCCGCCCTGGCGCGGCGTCTTCTATCCGCCGGGCCTCGCGCAGTCGCGCGAGCTCGCGCATGCGAGCCGGCAGGTCACCTCCATCGAGATCAACGGCACCTTCTACGGCGCGCAGAAGCCGACGAGCTTCCGCAAATGGTACGCCGAGACGCCCGAGGATTTCGTCTTCTCGGTCAAGGGACCGCGTTACGCGACCCACCGGCGCGCGCTCGGCGAGGCCGGCTCCTCCATCGAGCGATTCTTCGGGAGCGGCGTGCTGGAGCTGCGCGAGAAGCTCGGTCCCATCCTCTGGCAATTCCCGCCAACCACTCAGTTCGACGAGCAGAATTTCGCGGCCTTCCTGGAGCTCCTGCCGCGCGCGATCGACGGCCGGTCGATCCGGCATGTGGTCGAGGTCCGCCATCCCAGCTTCGCCGCGCCCGGCTTCATCGATCTGCTCCGCCGCCACGGCGTTGCGCTGGCGTTCGTCGATGACAAGGACCGGTCGGCGATCCAGGACGTGACCACCGATTTCGTCTACGCGCGCCTGCGCCGCTCGGAGGCGGACGAGCCCATGGGCTATCCGCGCGCGGCGCTCGACGCGTGGGTGAAGCGGACCCGCGCTTGGGCCGAGGGCGGCGAGCCCGCGGACGCCACGCGCCATCATCCCGATCGCGCCAAGGCGGCGGCGCGCGACTGCTTCGTCTACTTCATCAACGGCGCGAAGATCCGCGCGCCCGCCGCGGCGGCGGCATTCATCGAGCGGCTGTCGCGCCCTACGTGAATTTGGCGAGACCGCCGCGAATTGGCTTCTCGGCCGAAGATTGGCTTTGAATTGGCTTTGCGCGGGCCCCTGTCGTTGATTCGGTTGAGCAAATTGGCTTTGATTTGCTGATTTTATTTTTTGCGGAGGCCGGTCCATCGAGCAGAGGTGCGACCGAGTTTGGGTTCGTTTCGCAATTCTAGGGATCGGCACGCCGCGGCACCGCGACAGGCCGCGCGAGCGCGGTCAGCCTCTTCCGTCATGGGTACGTCTCCGTCTGCCGCATGCCTCGCAGGCAAGCCCATCAGGCAGTATGAACGCAAATTACGTTCATGTCAACGGCTTGTCACGCTCCGGCTTGCGAGGGTAATATGGGTGCCCATATTCATCGATACATATAGATGGCTCCCATGAAGACGACGGTCGAGATTTCCGATCCGCTGCTGCGCGAGGCGCGCAAGCTTGCCGTGCGGCAGGGCGTCACGCTGCGAACTCTGGTGGAGCGCGGGCTGCGTTTCGTGGTTGCCGCAGCCAAGCCCGGCGCCCCCTTCAAGCTGCGCCGCGCCAGCTACAAGGGGAACGGCCTGCAGGCGGACCTGCAGGGCGCCTCGTGGGAAAAGCTGCGCGATCTTGCCTATGAGGGTCGCGGCGGTTGATCGCCGTCGACACGAACCTGCTCGTCTACGCGCACCGCGAGGAGGCCCCGTTTCATGAGGCCGCCTTCCGGCGGCTGTCGGAACTCGCGGAAGGGCCGGCGACCTGGTCGATTCCCTGGCCGTGCGTGCACGAGTTCCTGGCGATCGTGACGCATCCCCGGATCTACGCGCCGCCGACGCCGCTGCCCGAGGCGCTTGACCAAGTCGATGCCTGGCTTGAATCCCCGACACTCCTGCTCCTCACGGAATCGGCCGCCCACTGGCCGGCGTTGCGAGCCCTCCTTGCCGACGGCCGCGTTGTCGGCGCGCGGGTGCATGACGCCCGGATCGCGGCGCTCTGCCGACAGCACGGCGTGCGCGAGCTGTGGTCGGCGGACCGAGACTTCAACCGCTTTCCGGGCCTCCGGGTCGTGAACCCACTGGTCGAGGACAGCTCTGCCTGAACGAAGCCGGCGTCCTTCGGCGAAGGCGAAACGAGCGAGATTAAGGAAAGCTCCGCCCTTTGGGCGAGGCTACGTCAGCTGCAGGTCCGGCACCGCGTCAGTTTCGCTTCTCGAGACCGTCTTTGCGGTAATCCGAGCCTCGGCTCGCAGAGCCATGTGGTCGTAACCAGCCGCGATACCCAGCATCGAACGCTTGGTTTCCAGGTCTCTCATGGCGTCGGCTGTGACACGTGCTTCCTCGGCACGGGAGCGCCAATAGTCGGGGATCTCGATAATCGAGGACGTTGCCATCTCGGCGACATGGGCACGCCCCGGAACCATTACAAGCGAGACGCTACGACTTCCTCGCGTTCCGTTTCTCTCGCAGCCACTCGCGCAGCAGATGCCGCACCAGGTCTTGCGCCGCGTCGAGCGCGAGAAGCGGATCAGGTCTCGGCTTTCCGTGGTGCCGATGAAAATCGATCGAGGAGCCGAGATCGGCGAGCTCTTTTCGGGTTGCCCACTCGCGCCGCGCGATGACCTGACGGCCGTTTCTCGAGGCTTCGCGGCGACACAGATCGCCCTCGATAACCTCGAGGGTCTTGTACACGTCGAACCAGCCGTCCGACCGCGCGAAGTGCTCCACCGCATCGGCCACGCTGTCATCGGCCTCGGCGAGCTCGACGGTTTGCTCCGCTTCGCTTCGCGGACGCGGCTGACCCGCCGCCAAGACCTCGATGGGACCCGAGCGCCCGCCCAGGGCTGCCGGTGCGGGCACGGTGTAAGCGTCCCGCTGACCGCCCGGGCGGTGAGCGTACACGGTGGCACCGAGGCTCACCGGGCCAGCCTTCCCCTGCAACCTCATCGCGCCGTACATCCTCGCCACGAGCTGAGCGCCGATCTCGCGAACCTCGTTTGCGTCGGTGAGAGCGTCGAAGTGAGATGACCGGAGGCAGTACTGCGCCCGAGGGGACCCAGCCTGCTCCACGTCCACGCGCGCCTGCGGCTGCTCCGCGAACGCAACGCGCCACTCCTCGAGGTCGGCTCGACCGCCGTCGAGAGCGAGCGACCACGTCACGACCGGATTGTTGTCCTGTTCCATCGCGCGCAGTCTAAACGAAAAAACGTCCTAGGGCGTGTGAAGCATAGGACGCTTGGACTGGATCAAGGGTGACAATGGACGTAGGTTCACGATTCAGAGACGGCTTTCGAATTTGGAGAACTCATGACCCGAAACCGCAAAGGTCCCCCGCACCAAGCCAAGCACTTTCAACCCGAGGATCATGCGCACGCAGCGCATCAGCAAGAGGCTTCGCAAGTCCAGCCTCAAAAGTCTGGTCACGGCATCAAGGGGGACGGGAGGAGCCAGGCTCGAAAGCCCGGCCATCCGGTCGAGCGCACACCGAAGGGCCCGAGCAGGGGCCAATAGGGACAGCTTCGCAAATCTAGGGCCCGCGCTGCGGCGACGCGGCGAAACCGGCCCAGGTCAGATAAATCCCGATCACGAGCGCGGGCACGAAATAAAGATACATATGCTCGCCATAGTGCATCCGCAGGAAAGACTGGGTCAGCCCCTCGGGCGTCAGAAACAAGAGCAGCAGACCCTTCGCGAGGGTCAACCATCCGACCAGGGTGACCACCACGGGCAACGCACCGCCCGACCAGACATTGTGCCCGAGGATCATCGCAACGCCGATCGCGAGGCAGATGATGGCATAGGCAAGCATGACCGGCCCGTCGGCAACCGTGACGTCGATGATTGCGCTTCCGCGCATCAGCAAACCGACCAGGAGCAGGAGGGTGAAAAGGCCGATAAACCGCGCGAGGAAAACCGTGAGCCGGGACATGCCAACCTCCGCTGCATCGAATAAGCCAGCGTCTGCGAGACTAGCATAAGCCCAGCGGACTCGTGCCGAGCCGGGGCAATCGTGGCGTGTCCAGGCGTGTCCCCGATTTTCGCCAGGCCCGGCGGTTTGCGACGGGAGCGCCAACGCAAAATGAAAACCGATCTTGCGGTTCGCGAGAGCCTTCGGGCCCTTGACCCATATCAATGGCTGTCGCTTCGCCGCCCGATAGTGTTCTTGGCGAGGATCGCGGGAGGTGGCGGTGACGAAGCTTCGAGCCGGGATGATCGCCGCGGCGGCATTGCTTGTTCTCGCCGGCTGCGACGGCGAAAGCCCCGGGGACCGTCCTCAGGAATATATGATCGACCAGGACATCAATGCCTCCCATGGGGCGGGGATGCCGACTTCCATGACCCCGGAACAGCGCGGCTCCGAAAGATGGCGCCACGACGCCCCTTGACCGTCCCCCGTATGACATCCAAGTCAATGTCCTTCGCTGTGTCGAAGGTCCACAATTGAACGATGGATCAGCGGCTTCCGTGGAGCGAGAGCTTCGCTATCGGACATACAGGGCTCGATGCGGAGCACTGTCGTATGGTCCTACTCATCAACGAGGTTGTCGCTGCCGTTGCTTCCAGGAAGGATCCGGCAGCCCCGCTAAAGGTGCTCCAGGAAGTAACCGTGGAGCACATACAGCACGAGAATGGGGTCTTGTGGCAAATCCAGTCGGGCACTTATGAGCCGCTGCAAAAACGTCCCCGGACTGGGCAGCTCGCGAAAATGATGGTCAAGACGGGATTCAATGAGCACATGGCCGAACATCGTGGCTTTCTGGCTCGGATCGACACGATCGCCCGCGACCGCACCGATACACTTTGCAACGAGCTTAAGGCGTGGTTCATCGATCACGCGCTCGGCTACGACGCCGGCCTCAAGGCGATCTTTCAAGCGACAGCGTAACCCAGCTTAGTGTGCTCATCGCCCGAGGTTTCGCGCTGGGGCTTTCATCGGTTCTCGCCGGCGAGCAGGTCCGCTCGAATCTCCGTGAGAATCCGGCAAAACACGGAAGCCGGCAGGGAGGTCGTCGGGGAGTCGGCACCCGCCCCCGTGTCATGGATCAAGGTGGCGTCCGCCGTCGATTTCAGGGCTTCCTGCAGGCCCCTGCTTTGGGCGATGCGGGCGCGGATGGCCCGTTCGATCAGGCGGTGATGATCCGCCGACCCATAGGGCAGGCGAGCGCCTCCCCAATAGGCGCCGCGGCGATCGGCGGTGTCTCCCAGATGCTTCGCCGGCCATCCGCTGGAGAGGAAGGCCGCGTCGCGCCTGGGATCGCCCTCGGGGAATTTGATGCCTTGGATGAAGCCCTCGACGGACGCGAACAGCTTCCCGTCAAGCACGAACGGGGACAGGCCGAAGTTCGATAGCGCCAACCCCCGCCAGTCCGTGGATGCGCTCGATATGTTCAGGGTCGTTTCGGCCGGTTCCATCTTGGGGCTCGGTCGGCGAGCGCGTCTATCGATCCGAAACCGGTCAGCCCATCACCGAGGCAGAGGTCGGCTCGATCTCGAAGATCATGTGGACCGTACCCGGGCGCGCCCAGGGGTACTTGTCCTTGCCGAGATATTTCTTCGCAAGCAGGTCGATATGCGCGACCCCGCCTTCCTCCGTGAAGTGCCTGACGCGGCCACGGATCTGGATGTAGCGATAGGGCTCGTCAGGATCCAATATGGAGAGCGCCACCGAGGGTCGCTCCTGCATATTCCGTACTTTCACGCTGCCCTTGAGCGCGTTCACGCGGAAGAGTCCGTCGCGGTATTCGAACCAGACCGGCGTCACTTGCGGCGAGCCATCCGGCATGACGGTCGCGAGATGGCCGAATGCCTTCTTCCGCAGCAGCAGGTCCAGAAATGCGTCCGGAATAATCGCCATTGCCGTGTGCTCCTTGCTCCCTGGGCCATGGTAAGCGCTCTCTCGTCATGTATGCCAGAGCGAGCCGACCCTGGATCGATCGCATGAGCGATAGGAGCGGGTTGTCTTCAGCGCCATCCGCCGGCATGCTAGCGCTCAAGACCAAACCGCATGACCGTGAGGGAGGGGCTCCATGTCTGGTGAAAGCATCCTTGTTATCCTGTTTGTCGGCCTGGTCGCGGGGTGGCTTGCCGGCAAAATCGTTCGCGGTACGGGATTTGGCATCATTGCCGATGTGTGTATCGGAATCGTCGGAGCCCTGATCGGCAGTTGGTTGTTTCCCCGCCTGGGCGTCCAACTGGGCGTTGGCATAGTAAACGCCATCATTCAGGCGACAGTCGGAGCCGCCCTCCTTCTCGTCGTTCTCAGGCTCGTCCGAGGCCGCGGGCGATGGTAGGTGCAAACGCCATGGTGCGCGAGATGCCGAGCGGTAACCCGACGCTACACGGCATCCGGCCCGATCTGCGGCTTCGAGTAATACTTTAGCAGGGATCGCCGTGCCTTCATTGATGGGAGTATCCCTGAGCCTTGAATGGCACGCCTTCGCAAAAGGACTCACGTCATGAGCAACAACGTGTTCACCTTTATCTTGATCGCCGCCGCACTCCTCGGACTGGCGTATTTGGCGTCGTCGCTGGTTAAACCATTTCAGTGAAACTTCGTCGCGCCGTCGCCTCGCGCCGTTGGGCCAAACCGGCACCATGGCTCTTCGCGAGTCACCGGTGAGTCTCGTGCACGGGTGGTGGGTGGTGTCGCGCGCGCGAATTTAGCGGGCGTACGCCGGGGCGGCATGCTAGTCACTCCGGCGCGCTGGCTTGGCGAGGCGCGCGCTCGCTTGGCCGAGGCGAAGCCCTCGTCCAGGGGGTCCGTGGTATCCTGGTCGGATTAACAACAGCCGTAGGCTCGGGGAAAAAAAATAGAATGTCCGACGTGCAGGCGACCAAAACCAACGCCGGTGTCGGGGTACTCGATGTGGTCATCGTGGGAGCCGGCTTTGCCGGGCTCTACACGCTGCATCGGCTGCGTGGGCTTGGCATGTCGGCGCTCGTGTTCGAGGCCGGTGCGGGTGTTGGCGGCACCTGGTACTGGAACCGCTATCCCGGCGCCCGCTGCGACGTCGAGAGCATGCAGTATTCGTTCTCATTTGCCGACGACCTCCAGCAGGAATGGCAATGGACCGAACTGTATGCCTCGCAGCCGGAAATCCTGACATACGCCAACCACGTCGCCGACCGGTTTGATCTGCGCCGTGACATCCGGTTCAACACGCGGGTAACCGCCGCCAGCTTCGATGAAGCCGCGCAACGCTGGACAGTGCGGACAGACCGCGGCGACGTCGTCACGGCGCGGTTCTGCGTCATGGCAACCGGCTGCCTATCCACCGCCAAGGTCCCTGATTTTCCAGGCATCGAGACCTTTCGTGGAAAGACCTTTCATACCGGCGCCTGGCCGCATGAAGGCGTGGACTTCTCCGGCCAGGATGTCGGTGTTGTCGGCACGGGTTCCTCGGCGATCCAGGCGATTCCAGTGATCGCCCGGCAGGCCCGCCATCTCACCGTGTTCCAACGCACGCCGAACTACAGCGTGCCGGCGCAGAACCGGCCAATGACGCCGGAGTACCAGCTGGCGTGGAAAGAGAACTACCCAGAGCGGCGGCGGCGCGCCATGGCCGTGCGCAACGCCATTCTCTACACGCTGAACGACAAGTCCGCCCTCGATGCCAGCGAGGAGGAACGGCAGCGCGAATACGAGGCGCGCTGGGAGGCCGGCGGTATTCCGTTCATGGCCGCATTCAACGACCTCATTCTGAACCGGCAGGCCAACGACACTGCCGCAGACTTCGTGCGAGCGAAGATCCGCTCGATCGTGCGTGATCCCGCGGTGGCCGAGCGGCTGACGCCGAAGGACTACCCAATCGGCACCAAGCGGATCTGCGTGGATACCGATTACTTCGACACGTTCAACCGGAACAACGTCACGCTGGTCGATGTGCGGAAGGTGCCGATCGAGGCGATCATGCCCGATGGCCTGCGCACGCGGGACGCGAGCTATCGGCTGGACAGCATCGTCTTTGCGACCGGATTCGACGCCATGACAGGCACGCTGCTGGCGATGGAGATCACCGGCCGCGGCGGCCGCTCGCTGCGGGAGAAGTGGGCTGCCGGCCCGCTTACCTATCTCGGCCTGATGACCGCGGGCTTTCCCAACATGTTCATGATCACCGGCCCGGGCAGCCCCTCGGTTCTGACCAACATGATCGTTTCGATCGAGCAACACGTTGACTGGATTGCCGCCTGCCTGGCGCAGTTGCGCAGCCGCAACGTGGCCACTATCGAGGCCGCCGTGGAGGCGGAGGACGCGTGGGTGGCGCATGTCCGCGAGGTCGGCGAGCGGACGCTCTATCCGCAAGCCAATTCCTGGTATGTCGGCGCCAACATTGCCGGTAAGCCGCGCGTGTTCATGCCCTATATCGGAGGCTTCTTGGTCTACAAGAGCAAATGCGACGACATCGCCGCGCATGGTTACGCGGGGTTCCGGCTGTCGCCTGCTCCTGCCGCCGTGGCGGCGCAGTAAGGCGCCGTTAACTAGCGGTCCTTTCGGGGTGAACACTTCAGGACGGGTCGCATTCCCGCCAGGCGTTGACCGCCACACGCCGGCGACTGATCTCAAATCCGCTCTCTGACTGACATTGGCCTGAAAAGTCGACTGCAGCCGGGACAGAAGCGGGACACCGGTTGGCGCCTAGATTCGTAACTGATTGATCTGATCGGTGAATGCCCGCCAGGCCGCGCAGAGGATATCTTATCTAAGCAGGAATAGCTCGGCCCACGGCAAACACCCTCCGTTTGCCACCTTGAATCATGCCGTAGCTGATTCGTGAATCCGGAAAGAGTCAGCCAATCGGCGAATTGGTATCAGCTGCTTAATCTCGTCGGCGACTGCACTCGACGTCAGCGCTTCCACTCGTCGTGCGCGGCCTTGATCGCGCCGGGGAAGTCGACGACGTCCGACGGGAACACCTCAATGAACAGCGCGTTCTGGCTGGGTCCTGACCCGCCCTGGGGATACATGCCGTTGTGGA
>Ga0209517_10002301_pt1 | contig 27193 bp, 24 predicted proteins | sample PeaSoiMetSII2010_FD_187695 | JGI IMG/M metagenome (GOLD analysis project Ga0209517, IMG submission 187695) | Peat soil microbial communities from Weissenstadt, Germany - SII-2010 (SPAdes) (version 2) | ecosystem: Environmental > Terrestrial > Soil > Wetlands > Peat | place: Germany...
AGGGTCTGCACAATGTGTGGATCGCTCTGAACAATCCGCGCGAGCTGAACAGCTACACCACGACGTCGATCAAGGAAGTTATCCTCGCGTTACGCGAAGCCAGCAACGATCGCGCAGCGGTTGCTGTGGTACTCACGGGCTCGGGCACGCAGGCCTTCTGCACGGGCGGCAACACGCGCGAGTATGCGGAGATCTATGCCGGGGCCCCAGGCGAGTACCGGCAATACATGCGCTTGTTCAACGACATGGTCAGCGCCGTCCTCGGTTGTGACAAGCCGGTGATCTGCCGTGTGAACGGCATGCGCGTGGGCGGTGGGCAAGAGATTGGAATGGCCTGCGACTTTTCCGTGGCCAGCGACCTTGCCGTATTTGGCCAAGCCGGCCCGAGGCACGGTTCCGCGCCCGATGGCGGCAGCACCGACTTCCTGCCGCTGTTCGTGGGGATAGAGCACGCCATGCTCAGCGCCACGCTATGCGAGCCGTGGAGCGCCCACCGCTTCTATCGTCTGGGGGGACTGACGCAGATCGTTCCCGCACTGAAGCTTGACGGCAAATACGTTTCCAACCCCTTGGTCGTGACCGATCGGGAGTACGACGAATTTGGCCGCATGGTTTTCGGAGACTGGAAGACGGGAGAAGCCCGGGAGGCGGGGAAGGCTCTGATGTCCAAAGGCACCATTGATCTTTCATTGCTGGATGAAGCGGTCGAGGGACTCTGCACGAAACTTCTGCACACCATGCCTGATTGCCTGACAAAGACGGTCGAGAGTGTGAGGAAACACAAACTGGAACATTGGGACCGCAACCGCGAAACCAACCGCGCCTGGTTGGCGCTGAACATGATGACGGAGGCCAAGGCCGGTTTTCGCGCTTTCCACTACGGGACCCGGCAGCAACGCGAGGTGGACTTCGTCCGCTTGCGCCAGCGTCTGGCGGAAGGCGCGTGCTGGAGTGAGGAGTTGATCGCCGAAATTGCGCCCTGGGCAGTTCCGGAAACGACAAAGGCAGAATAATAATAATAATGACGAGCAACCTGAAACTCTCCTTCGAACACGATGGCCAGGTCGGCCGCGTCGCATTGGCTGCGCCCAAGGCCAACATCGTCGACCAGGCAATGATGACAGCTTTGGCGGCCGCCTTCGACGACCTGCGGAATCGGCCACAAGTCAAAGTGATGGTTCTCACCGCGGAAGGCCCGCATTTCAGTTTTGGCGCCAGCGTACAGGAGCACCTGCCCGAGCATGTCCGGACCATGTTGCCACAGTTCAGCGGACTGCTTGGGCAAACGCTGGAACTGCCGGCGGTCACGGTTGCGGCCGTGCGCGGGCAGTGCCTGGGCGGAGGGTTTGAACTGGCCCTGGCTTGTGACTTTATCGTCGCGGAAGAAGGAGCCGCGTTCGCTTGTCCCGAAATCAAGCTGGCAGTTTTCCCGCCCGCGGCGGCGGTGCTATTGCCGGCCCGGATTGGCGTAAGTCGCGCAGCGGAACTCGTGTTGACCGGCGCTGCATGGAACGCCGCCCAAGCTGCGGAAGCGGGATTGATCGTGCGAACCGCTCCGCCAGAGCAGCTGGAAGCGACGGTCGAAACCTGGATCCACGACAACTTTCTGGCCCGTTCGCCGGTCGCGCTGCGGTACGGTGTACGCGCCGCCCGGCTCCCGCTGCGGCGGGCACTGCATGAGGACCTGCCGCAACTTGAGCGCATGTACCTTGACGAACTCATGGCGGAGTCCGATGCCGTGGAAGGATTGCGCGCGTTTATGGAAAAACGTGAGCCGCATTGGGAGGAAAGCCGGGCGAAAAGCTGTGAGAAGAGAGGAGAGCTTGCGTGAATCCTGAGCTCGAACAGATCCTAAGCCGCGCCCAGACCTTGTACGAAGACGTTGACTACACCGCTGTCGCGGAATGGAAATCCTACGCGCCCGGACGCAGAGCGATCGGGTACATGCCAATTTATGTGCCCCGAGAACTGATTCATGCGGCTGGCATGTTGCCTGTGGGCATCTTTGGCGGAGGCGACCGGCTGGAAATCATCCGTGGCGACGCCTACTTCCAGAGCTACATCTGCCATATTCCTCGCAGCACGATCGAGCTGGCATTATCGGGACGGCTCGATGTGTTGGACGGCATGCTGTTCCCTTCGATCTGCGATGTCATCCGCAACCTGAGCGGCATGTGGACGATGCTCTTTCCCGGACGCTACGTGCGCTATGTCGATCTTCCCCAGAACTACGACGCCCAGGTGGGAGGCGAATTCTGGCGGAGGGAATTGACCGCGATCCGCGAGGACATGTCGCGGTTGGCGGGCGGACCGATAACTGATCAGAATCTCCGAAGCAGTATCCGGATCTACAACCAGAACCGCCGTGCTATCCGGGAACTCTACCAGGCACGCAGTGAAGCGCCGTGGCTCTATCCCATCTCGCAGGTCTATGCCGTACTGCGTGCAGGCAGTGTGCTGCCGCCGGAGGAGCACACCTTGATGGTGCGTCGCTACCTTGAGCTGGCTTCGCGGGGGTCGACTCTTCCCGAGGATCGCAGCCGAGTCGTGCTGACGGGCATGTTCTGCGAACAGCCTCCGCGGACGTTGCTCATCACCCTGGAACGCGCGGGCTGTTGGATTGTGGACGACGACCTGCTCCTGGGTTTGCGCTGGTTCACGGGCGATGTACCCGAGGAGGGTGACGCGATCGAAAACCTGGCGCAGGCTTACCTGACGCAAAGCGTGGCGACGGCCTCCTGCTATGCGCCTGATGGGCAACGCGGCCGGTGGCTGGTCGATGCCGTGCGGCGGAATCACGCGGATGGCGTCATTTTTTGCGCTCCAAGCTTTTGCGATCCCGCACTGCTCGAGCAACCCATGCTGGTCGCCGCTCTCGAACGCCAACACATTCCTCACACTCAGTTCAAGTACTCCGAGGACACGGGACAATTTGCCGTCATCCGGGAACAGGCTGGCACCTTCTCGGATTCCATACGGCTGTGGAGCGAAGCATGAGCGCAGACGCTATGAAGGCATCGACCGTGCAGAAAGAGCAGAGCATGGTTCTGCAGAAGCGACTCATCGGGGACTACTACGATTCTCTGGGACGTGCACGGCAAGAGGAAAAGAGAGTCGTCTCCACTTTTGTTCCGGGTAACTTGACCGAACTGCTGCGGTCCTTCGATCTCCTGCCGATCCTGCCGGAGATCAATGCACTCCAGTCCGGCATGCGCAAGCTTTCCGCCAATTACATTGCGGAAGCGGAGAAGCAAGGCCACAGCGAGGATGTCTGCACCTATGTGAAATGCGATATCGGGATGCTGAAGTCGGGCAACATTGGTCCCACCGGCGTAAAACTTCCCAATCCCGACCTGCTGCTGCTCTCCTACACGGGTTGCTTCACGTTTCTCAAGTGGTTCGAACTCCTGCGCCAGGAGTATCAATGCCCGGTGGCCATGCTGCACGTGCCGTACCTGGCCAACGGGCGGATTGAACCACACCATGTCGACTACGTCGTGCAGCAGTTGCGCACAGAGGTGATCCCGAAACTGGAGCAAGTCAGCGGCCGGCGCTACGATGAGGCTCGACTTTCCGAGATGTTGGCTCTTTCCGCCAAGGCGGAAGACGATTTCGTGTGGGTGTTGGAGAGCGCGAAAAATGAGCCCTCGCCGATTGATGCGTACTTCGGCGGCGTGTACTACATCGGCCCGATATTCACCGCCTTCCGAGGCACGCGCGAGGGCGTCGAATATTACCGCGTGCTGCGCGAAGAGATTGCGGAACGGATCAGGTTGGGACTTGGTCCGGTCACTCCCGAGGGTACGATGGAGCGCCAGAGCTATCGGCTGGTGGTGGAAGGCCCACCCAATTGGACGAGCTTTCGCGAGTTCTGGAAGATGTTCTACGACGAGGGCGCTGTCGTCGTTGCCAGCAGCTATACCAAAGTGGGTGGACTTTACGATCGCGGTTTCCGCCACGATCCCAACCGTCCGCTCGAAAGCCTGGCTGAATACTGCCTGGGTTGCTACACCAACCTCGGGCTGCCGGCGCGCGTCGATCTGCTGGAGCGCTACATCCGCGAATACCGCGCCGACGGCTTCATGATCAACAGCGTCAAGAGTTGCAATTCGTTCAGCGTCGGCCAGTTGCTGATGCTGCGGCAACTCGAACAGCGGACGGGTGTGCCCGGCGGATTCATCGAGAGCGATCTCGTGGATCCACGATATTTTTCGCCGGCAAATATCAAGAACCGCATCGAGAGCTACGTGCAGATGCTCGCGCAAAAGCGAACTGCTGGGGTGATGGCATGAGCGTGGTGGAAGTTCTGCTCGGTATCGATCTGGGTTCGACCACGACCAAAGCCATTGCGCTGGATCGAACCGGCCGCGTCATTGGCCGCGGCATCACCAACACCCGTAGCAACTATGAAGTCGCTTCCCAGATCGTTCGCGAGGAAGCGCTCGTGCAGTCGAGATTTGAACTGCTGCGACATGCCATGGCAGCCAATGCAGAACTCTCGGGAATTGAAAGCAAGTTTATCGGATCTCTGGTGCGCAATTTCCGCCAGCGACAGCATCTGGAACAGTTGGACTTCCTGGAGTCGGCGCTGAACTGTTGTGCCGATGCGCCCCGATACGCGCCCAACCGTGAGGCAGTCAAGGAAATACTCAATCGTATCTGCCAAGCGATGCGGTTGCGCGTTCCCGGCCATTTCAGCGAATTGGCGGTGCGGAAAAGCGATTTCTTCCGCGATTTGGCCGCAGCCGACTTTATGCAGGTCGCGGAGCAGTTCAGCGGCTCGAAGCACGCATCCTTCGACGTCCTGTGCGGCCTGTTCGATGCCGCTATCCTGGAGGTCGAGAATGCGGCAGGTGACAGGGCATTTGAACGGCACGCCGGGCCGGCACTGGAGCAGACGCTGACCGCTGCACCGGCGGACATCCACGAACGAGAAGCGGGACTGCGCTTTGCCTTTGAGTCGGTGGGGTCGCTCGAGTTCCGGGTGCTTGGAATGGTCGGTACGGGATATGGCCGGCAACGGCTTCCGTTCCCGAAAGAACAGATCCGCAGCGAGATCCTCTGCCACGGCCTGGGCGCCCACGCCATGTTCGCGGGCACGCGCACCGTGCTCGACATTGGTGGCCAGGACACCAAGGCGATTCAGGTGAATGGCGCCGGCATCGTCACGAGTTTCCAGATGAATGACCGGTGTGCGGCGGGATGTGGCCGCTACTTGGGATATATCGCTGACGAAATGAATCTTGGCCTGCATGAACTCGGCAGGCTGGCACAGGAGAGCACTTGCAGCGTAAAGATCAACAGCACGTGCACCGTCTTTGCTGGAGCCGAGCTGCGCGATCGCCTGTCGCTGGGGCAGAAGGTGCCGGATATCCTGGCCGGTCTGCACCGGGCGATCATGTTGCGCGCGATGTCGCTGCTGGCGCGTTCCGGAGGAATTTCAGACGAATTCACGTTTACCGGGGGAGTGGCCCGTAACCCCGCTGCGGTTTCCGCCCTGCAAGGCTTGGTCCAACAGAACTACGGCGTTCGAACCCTGAACATCTCTCCGGAGTCCATCTACACCGGGGCCCTGGGGGCAGCGTTGTTCGCGCAGCGCGCTGCCGAAGAAGGGAATGCGGCATGAAGGCAGGAGAGAACATCCTCGCCGCAGGCGTCGACGTGGGCTCGAGTGCCGTCAAGTTTGCGCTGGTGCAGGTTACTGGAGACGGGGCTGCGAGCGTGCTCGCTCTGCACAACGAGCGCATCCGCCGGCGCGAACTGCGGAAGGTGATTCGCGAAGGCTATGAGGTGTCTCTGGAAGCGGGTGGAGTGCGCCAGGACGAGATCGCTTATACGGCGAGCACCGGTGAAGGCGAGTTGGTGGATTTTCGCCGTGGTCACTTCTACGGCATGACGACGCACGCGCGAGGAGCGGTATTCCTGATGCCCGGCACCGGCGCCGTGATCGACATCGGGGCCCTGCACGCGCGTGCCATGCGCATTGACGAGCGCAGCCGCGTATTGGCGTACCGTATGACCAGTCAGTGCGCCTCCGGTTCCGGACAGTTTCTCGAGAACGTTGCCCGCTACCTTGGCATCATGCTGGAGGACGTCGGACCTTTGTCTTGCGAAGCCAGGAATCCGGAATCGGTCAGCAGCATCTGCGCCGTGCTGGCGGAGACCGACGTGATCAACATGGTGAGCCGTGGCATTTCGCGCAGCGACATCCTGAAAGGAATTCACCTGTCGATGGCGGGGCGTTACACGAAGCTTCTGCGCTCGATCGGGGCGTGCGGCGACGTGGCGATCACTGGCGGACTAGCCGCCGATATTGGCCTGTGCCGTGCATTGGAAGAGAAGATCGCCGAAGAGAAGCTTGCCATGCGCGTGCGTACTCACCCCGACTCGATCTATGCTGGAGCGATCGGGGCCGCGCTTTGGGGTGCATACCGCCATCGTGTGCTGGCGCGGCGCACCGAGGTGGTGGCGTGATGCGCACTTTCGAAAACAAGATTTGAGAGGGGAGCTCCATATGACTACCCAACCTCTGGAAGAACCGGGAGTCCTGGAAACGGACAGTATCCTGGTGCGCCTTATGAACGAGCGCGACCTGGAGGCGGTGGTTACGATTGACGCAGCCGCCAGCGGCCGGCGGCGTCCCCGCTATTTCGAACTGATGTTGGAACGGGCGGTGAAACAAGCGGCACTGCAAGTTTCGCTGGCCGCAGAAGTGGATGGGCGCATCGTCGGATTCGCCATCGCATCGCTATACTATGGCGAATACGGCGTCAGCGAGCCCACTGCCTCGCTGGACGCCATTGGCGTGGCCCCGGCAAACCGCAGGCAGCAGGTAGGCAAAGCCTTACTGCGGCAGTTGCGGCTGAATCTATCCGCTCTCCGGGTGACGACGCTGCGCACCGAAGTATCGTGGGATGATTTTGATCTTCTCGCTTTTTTCAAGAAAGAAGGATTCTCCCCGGCGCGCCGTCTCTGCCTGGATTGTGCGCTCGACCCGACACGCTTCGAGTGACGCGTAAGTAAGGAGGATCGTATGTCAGAAGCGACTGATGGCTCTGTACGTTGTCCCCGCTGCGGCCACCTGAGCGACGCGGCGGACAAGTTCTGCGCCGAGTGCGGACGTTTTCTCCGCGACGCTTCGATTGACCAGCGGCTGCTTTTGGCCCTGGTGCATGAGCGCGAGGGGCGGGGGCAGGAGGCGCGGCAGGAGCTCCAGCATTTGCTCGACGCCGAGCCCGATCACGTCCTGGGCAACCACCAACTCGGTGTTCTTCTGTTCCACGAAGGCTTGCTGGACCTGGCCATCGAACACTATCGCCGCGCGGTGACGTCCTCGGCGACATTTGTGTTGGCCCACTACGACCTCGGGGTCGCCTACTACCACCGCGGCAACATGCCGGAAGCGGCCGCCGCCTTCCGCCGCTGTCTCGACATTAATCCCAACTACAACGCCGCCCACTACCGGCTGGCGCTGGCGCTGTTTCACCAGGGACAGCTCACCAACGCCCGCGAGCATTTTGAGCTTTCCTCGACCCTCACGCCTGAATACGTAATGGCCCACTATCATCTAGGGGTGATTCACGAGCGCGAGGGCGCGACCGAGATCGCTCGCCGGGAATTCGAACGGAGCCTGGAAGAGGGAGTTCACGAACTCAGCAGTTTGTACCACCTTGCGATGATCCGTCGTGCGCAGGGTGATAATGCCGGAGCACACGAGCTTCTCCGGCGAGCGGGTGAGTTTGGCAAGTTGCACCCGGCGGCATCCGAAGCTCGCAGGTAACGAAAGAATGTGGCATGGGAATCCCGGTGGAAAACGGCCTCATCTTCGACTGGGCCCGCGCGGGCCCGCGGACTACTAGCTGGCCGGCGCACGTCATGCTCGACGATGAGACGCTGCGCGACGGTCTTCAGAGCCCCTCAGTTACCGATCCGCCAGCGGCGGTCAAAGTCGAGATTCTCCATCTCATGGAAAATCTTGGAATTGAAACCGCTGACGTCGGTCTTCCCGGAGCGGGCACGCGCCAGCGCGAAGCGGTACTCGCACTCTGCCGCGAGATCTCCAGCCAGCGGATGCGCATACGCCCCAACTGCGCCGCCCGCACCATGATCGTGGACATTCGTCCCATTGCGGAGGTCTCGCAACTAACGGGAGTACCGATTGAGGCTGCTTTGTTTATCGGCAGCAGTCCCATCCGCCAGTACGCGGAAGAATGGACCCTCGATCAAATCCTGCGCCACACTCGGGAAGCGATCCACTTTGCCGTAAGGGAAGGCCTCGACGTGATGTACGTGACAGAGGATACCGTACGATCTTCGCCCGAGCACCTGCGTATCTTGTTTGCCGAAGCGGTCGAGGCTGGGGCCAAGCGTCTATGTCTCTGCGACACTTGTGGCGCAGCGACTCCGGAGGCGGTGTGGAACCTCGTGTCGTGGGTTAAGACTTTCTTGGCGGAAATTGGGGCGGACCTCGGCATCGACTGGCATGGTCACCGCGATCGTGGCCTCGATTTGGCAAACACGCTGGCCGCCATTGAGGCGGGGGCATCACGCGTGCACGGCACCGCGCTCGGAATCGGCGAGCGCGTGGGAAACACGCCGATGGAACAGTTGCTGGTGAACCTCAACCTGCTCGGCATAAGGCACGACGATCTCAGTTCTCTGCAGAGGTATGTGGACTCGGTTTCGGTCGCGGCCTCTGTTCCGGTTCCAGTGAATGCTCCGGTAATCGGACGCGATGCCTTCCGCACCGCCACCGGCGTCCACGCGGCGGCCATCATCAAGGCCCAGAAGAAGGGCGATCGCTGGCTGACCGACTTCATTTATTCAGGCGTCCCGGCAAGCTTGATCGGACGAAATCAGGAAATCGAGATCGGGCCCATGTCGGGCAGTTCGAACGTTATCTTTTATCTATCGCAGCGGGGAATCGTGGCGAGCCCTGAACTCATACAGGCCGTCCTGCTGGCTGCCAAAGAATCCAACCGCATTCTGCAGGAACCGGAAATCCTGGGCATAGTGCAGCGTTTTGAAAATGTGACTTCATAAGATACTTGTTTGGCGAGGGACCTCGTGAATAACCCAGGCCAGGCCCAACAACTGGAAGCCGAATCACGGTGAAAAGAGAACTCATAGAACTGCGCGTTAACGGTCTTACCCACGAGCTCGCCATCGAGCCAAACGCACTGCTGCTCGACGTGTTGCGTCGCGATCTCGGTCTCACCGGCTCGAAGCGCGGCTGCGACGACTCCTCCTGCGGGGCCTGCACCGTGCTTGTGGACGGCACGCCGATGCTCGCCTGTACGCTGCTCGCCTTCAGCTGCGAGGGCCCGGAGATCACTACCGTCGAAGGCATCAGTGAACACGGCAGCCTGGCCGCTATCCAGAAGGCGTACGGAGATTGGGGCGGCGCGCAATGCGGATACTGCACACCGGGTTTCATGATCACGGTGAAGCATCTGCTCACGGTGAATCCGGATCCAACCGAGGAAGAGATTCGCGCTGCGTTGAGCGGCAATCTCTGCCGCTGCACCGGCTACACGCAGATGTACAGTGCGATCAAGGCGGCGATTGAAGCGGAGAAGAAAGGAATGGCCGCGGCAAAATGACAGTCCCTCGAGCTGATGCGTAACGACCAATGACCAACGACTACTCCATCATCGGCAAATCCATCGCCATGATTGACGCTGCCGGAAAAACGACCGGCAGCGGCAAGTACGCCGACGACCTTTCCGTCCCCGGCATGCTCCATGGAAAGATTCTGCATTCGCCGCATCCGCATGCTCGCATCAAGAGCATTGACACCAGCCGAGCCGAGCGACTTGACGGTGTGGTCGCGGTGGTCACCGGCAAGGACGCGCCCAATCCCTTCGGCATTCTCCCCGTCGGCCACGACGAGCACGCGCTGGCGCTCGACAAGGTTCGCTACGTCGGTGACAACGTAGCCTGCGTCGCTGCGGCCTCCGAAGCCATTGCCGAGAAGGCGCTCGAATTGATTGCTGTGGATTATGAGCTTTTGCCCGCCTACTTCGATCCCGAAGAATCGATGAAGGCCGAGACCAATCTCATCCACGACAACAAGCCGAACAACCTGGAGAAGGACTACCACCACGTCTTTGGCGATCCTGACAAGGCCTTTGCGGAAGCCGACTACATCGCCGAAGGCCGCTTCCTCGCGAACGAAGTTACCCATGCCGCCATGGAGCCGCACTGCACGCTGGCATCGTTCGAGCTTGATCCGCACACCGGCACACTCGGCCGCCTGACGGTCTGGTCGTCCACCCAGGTTCCGTATTACCTGCAACATAAGCTGTCGCTGGTGCTCGAGATGCCGATGTCGCAGATCCGCGTGATCAAGCCCCTGGTGGGCGGTGGTTTTGGCGGAAAAAGTGAAGTGATCCCAATCGAAATTATTGCCGGCATCGCCGCTCGCGCGGCGCAGAAGCCGGTGAAGATCACCTACACCCGAGAAGAAGTTTTTTGGGCGCACCGTGGGCGTCCGCGCACCATCGTGGACCTCAAGACCGCTGTGAAGAACGACGGCAGCATCACCGCCGTTAAGGCGCGCGTGGTGCAGGATGGTGGCGCCTATTGCTCTTACGGCGTGGTCACGATTCTTTATTCCGGCGCACTGCTGGGCGCGCTCTACGATATTCCCAACATCCAGTACGACGGCTATCGCGTGCTCACCAACAAGCCGGCCTGCGGCGCCATGCGCGGACACGGTACGGTCAATGTCCGCTTCGCCTTCGAATCGCAGCTCGACGAAATTGCGGCCAAGCTTAAGATGGATCCCGCCGAGATCCGCCGCCGCAATCTGCTCAAACCTCCCTGCATCACGATCAACGGCCTGCGCGTGCAGAGTTACGGTCTCCCGGAATGCATTGACCAGATCGTGACGCGCTCGCGCTGGAGCGAGCGCAAAGGAAAACTGCCCCGAGGCCGCGGCCTCGGCATTGCTTGCAGCCACTACGTGAGCGGCGCGGCCAACTCGATTATCCGCTCCGACATGCCGCACTCCACGGTGAACATCAAAATTGACCGCGACGGCGGTGTCGTCATCTACACCGGCGCATCCGATATCGGCCAGGGATCCGACACGATGGTCGCGCAAGTCGCCGCGGAAACGCTGGGCTGCGCGCTCTCACGCGTGAAGGTGGTCGCCGCTGACACCGATCTTACGCCGATTGACATCGGCTCCTACTCCAGCCGTGTCACCTTCATGAATGGCAATGCAACCTTGCGCGCTGCCCAGGAGGTCAAGAAGCAGATAGCCGCCGCCGCAGCAAAGAAGATGAACTGCGCTCCCGAAGACATCGTCTTCCGCAATGATCGGCTCACGAACGACCGGCTCACGTGTGGGGACGGGTCTGTGACCCGTCCAGGCGACGCGGAGCTCCGCGGCGAATCCCCTACCGTCTCCGGCCGCGTCGAAGGCCAGATCCTCCGCGGCTCACTCCAACAAAAACGCAAGGACGAAGGCCCAAAAGATTCGATGACGTTCGAGGAAGCGGTGGTCGCTGCCATAGACTTTCACGGCGCTCTCAGCGGCACTGGTTCGTATGCGCCTCCGTCGGAAGCCCGCGGAGGAAAGTACAAAGGTGCGGGCGTTGGACCCTCGCCGGCCTATTCCTACTCGGCGCAAGTCGCGGAGGTCAGCGTGGACGAAGACACCGGCGAAGTCACCGTCCACAAAGTCTGGGCGGCGCACGATTGCGGGCGAGCCCTCAACCCGGTCTCGGTCGAAGGCCAAGTGATCGGCTCGGTGTGGATGGGAATGGGCCAGGCACTTACCGAAGAGATGATCTGGAAAGACGGGCTGCTCATGAACCCCGGTCTGCTCGAATACCGCAGCCCTTCATCAGTCGAGTCGCCGGAGGTCGAAGCGATTATCGTCGAAAGCATCGATCCCGAGGGCCCGTTCGGCGCGAAGGAGGCCAGCGAAGGCTCGCTCGCAGCCACCATCCCCGCGATTGCTAATGCGATCTACGATGCAGTCGGTATCCGTCTCCACGAGTCGCCCTTCACTCCGGATCGCGTGCTGGCCGCGCTGCGCGCGCAAAGGAATGCCAAGCCGCTGAACCTGACGGAAGGCGTGGACCCCACTGCCCCGGAAAAATTTCGTGAACATGGGGGAGAGTTGTGTTTCAAGGGCAAAGGCCCAAAGCGGCATGAATCCGATTCCGCGCGTCAACCGGCGCAGCCGGGAGGTGCGGATTGAGCCTCCCCGAGTTCAAACTCCTGCGTCCGCACACCACCGCGGAGGCGGTCGCACTGCTGGCGCAACATGCCGGTGATATCCGCATCCTGGCGGGCGGCACCGACCTGCTGCCCTCAATGCAGCAAAAGCTGTTCGCGCCGCAATACGTGCTCGACATCCGGCGCATCGCGGAACTAAGAGGCATTCGCCAGCAATCCACCGGCGCGGTTGAGATCGGCGCCCTTACTGCGCTCACCGACGTCGAGCACTCGGATCTTTTGCGCCGGCATTTTCGTGTGCTTCATGAGGCCGCAAAGACAGTGGCTTCTCCCGTGTTGCGTAACATGGGCACAATCGGAGGAAACATCTGTCTCGACACGCGCTGCCTCTGGTACAACCAGTCGTTGCAGTGGAGAAAATCCTGCGGCTTTTGCATTAAGAAGGACGGCGATCTCTGCCACGTCGCTCCGGGCGGCACGAGGTGCTGGGCGGCTTTTTCGGGCGACACTCCGGCGGCGCTGCTCTGCCTTGACGCGGAAATCGAGATTGCCAGTGCGGCGGGGATTCGCCGCCTCAAGCTCGCCGAGTTCTACACCGGGCTCGGCGACAACTACCGGAAGCTGGCGGCCAAGGAACTGCTCACTCGCGTCTTCCTGCCTGCATCTTCGGCCGGCCGTCGCGGCGTCTACCGCAAGTTGCGCATCCGCGGCTCGATTGACTACCCACTCGCCGGAGTCGCCGTGGTTCTGAAGCAGTCCAACGGACATATCGAAGACGTACGCATTGGACTGACCGCCGTGAATCCCGCGCCCGTGCTGGTGAAAGGGGCCACCGAACTCCTGGCTGGGAGGCGCGTGACGGAAAAGTGGGCAGAAGCCGCCGGTGTGCTCGCAGCCCAGACCGCGAAACCGTTGACCACCTCGGCCCTGACCGCTGAGTATCGTCGCGAGATGATCCGTGTGTTTACGAAACGCGCCGTTTTTTCACTTGCGACTGAAACCTGATTGTCGGCGACTGCTTTTTCTCGCCCAAGCAACAGCGATTCGAGTTCCGTGCCGATTGAGAAAAGCCGCCAGGCGAGCCGCCTCGGCCCAAACGCTATCTGTTGACTGCCGTGCGCAGTTTAAAGCGCTGGAGCTTTCCCGAGGCTGTCTTGGGAAATTCGGAAAAAAATTCTACAGCGTGTGGACGCTTGAAGACAGGCAAACGACTAACCACAAAATCCTGCAGTTTGCGGGCGAGCTCAGGTGTGCCAGAAACTCCATCGCGCAACACGATGCATGCGACCGGCTTTGTTAGCCCGTCCTGGTCTGCTCGGGCGACGACCGCGGCTTCTTGCACCGCGGGATGCTCGATCAAGACGCCTTCTATCTCGATTGGACTGATCCACATGCCGCTGACCTTCAGCATGTCATCGGACCGTCCGGCGTACCAGAAATATCCGTCTTCATCCTGGTAATACTTGTCGCCGGTTCGGATCCAATGTCCTTCAATCGTGTCTTTAGTCTTTTCGTGCTGGTTCCAGTAACAGGCACAAACAGAGTCAGCTCTAACCAGCAGATTGCCGGCCTCCCCTTGCGCCACCGTACGGTTATTGTCGTCCACGATTCGGGCTTCGAATCCGGGGATTATCGTGCCGCTGGAGCCCGGGCGCACAGCTCCCGGACGATTGGAGATCATCATGTGCAGCGCCTCGGTTGAGCCGATCGCATCCAGAATTTCGACTCCAAAGCGCTCGTTGAAACGATGGAATACCGTTGCCGGCAGCGCTTCTCCGGCGGAAATCGCGTGGCGCACCGAGGAGAGATCGAATTCTCGTCCGTCCGGCGGGGGATTGGAAAGAAGCTTGGTGTAGTTCGATGGAACTGAAAAAAACAGGGTCGGGCGGTGCCGTTCAAGGACTTCGAAGACGTTCTGCGGTTTCGGTGGACCGGGCAGCAGGATGCTGGTGGCGCCTACGGCCAGTGGGAAGTAGAGTCCGTTCCCCAGTCCGTAGGCAAAGAAAAGTTTGGCGACGCTGAAGCAGCGATCATTCTCCGAGATGTTCAGGATCCCCTTGGCATAGCGCTCTGTGCTCACCACCATGTCATGCTGAAGATGAACGCAAGCCTTGGGCTGACCCGTGCTGCCGGAGGAGTAGAGCCAGAAGGCGGCATCGTCTTTGCTGGTCGGCTCTGCATCCAGGGTGGAAGAACTCTTCTGGGTCAGTTCCTCAAAGGGGACCACGCCCGCCAGCGGCCCAGCGCCGACGGCAATGATGGTCTCGAGATAGCGCAACCGATGCTTGGGAATGGCCTGGACGAGAGAGAGCAATGACTGACTGATGATAGCCACGCGCGCTCGCGAGTTGTTCAGCAGGTACGCGTAGTCGGCGGGTTTCAGCAGAGTATTGACAGGGACCGGGATCGCTCCGATCTTGATCGCACCGAAAAAGCTGACGGCAAACTCTGGCGTATCAAACAGCAGCAAGAAAACGCGTTCTTCGATGCGCACACCAACACTTCTGAGTCCATTGCCCAACTGGTTCACGCGCTCAAAAAGTTGGCGATAGCTGACCTGAATATCCCCGCACTCAATTGCCACCTTTGCGCCGCGGCCCTCTGGAATATGGCGGTCTATGAAGTATGCGGCGGCATTGAATTCGTCCGTAAGTACTATCGGAGGGGCCGAGGTCATGGCAAAGTCAGATTCTTCAGCTTCCAGAGCGGGAGACTCTATGAAATGCTCGGCCTTTGTCTCGTGAGCCAGTAGCGCCTCCACTCTGCGCCGAAGTTCTTTGTCGGCCCCACAGGAGCGTTCGAGGAATTCACCGCGGCGGCTCTGGTCAAGCTCCATAGCACCCTGGCAAAGCTCTTCAATCCGACGCCAAAGTTCAGGCTCCATGTTTCAATTTCGCCCGCTCAACTCGTGCAGCAGCCACATCTTTGCCAGCTTCCAGTCTCTTCCGACCGTTTCCGGCGAAACCCCTACGACTTCGGCGGTTTCTTCAATACTCAGGCCACCGAAAAATTTAAGTTCGACCACCCTGCTTTTCCTATCATCTACCTCGGCCAGCGCCTTCAACGCGTCATCCAGGGCAACGATGTTCGCATCGGGTTCATTGCAGACTGACGGGGCGTCCTCCAAGCAAATGTGAGGCACATGACCGCCTCTTTTCTGGTAGCCGGGGAGCGGGCAAAATCGATCAGGATACGCCGCATCAACTGCGCTGACACGGAAAAAAGTGCACCCGATCCTGCCAGTTGACTTGTGCACAGTCGACCAGCCGCAAGTACACTTCGTTCACCAGAGCGGTGGTCTGCAGAGTGTGACCGGGCCGTTGCCCCGCCATGTAGCGTTGCGCCACTCGATGCAATTGCTGATACACCAGAGGGGTGAGTTTTTCCAGAGCCTCTTGGTCTCCTCCAGTCTAGGCCCTGAGCAGCTGGGTGATGTCGTGGGCAGAAGGCGGCTCCATCCAAGCCTCCACAGTCTCTCAATACTTTACACCCCAACTGCTATGAGGCCCACTCCCCAATGATTGTCTAGTCACCCGGTAGCAGTCCTCATTTCATCTACTTCTGATTCACCGTGCCGGTTTTTACCTCCGGTTCCCGTCTTACTGGATAGAAAGCATTCGAGAGCAAGTTCCAACAAGGAGGGAACATGAAATCCACATTGAAAGCATTGTTAATCGCAACCCCGTCCGCGCTGAGCCTGCTCGCTGTATTGGCGATGCCGGTCCGGCTAGCCGCTCAACAGGAACCAGCGCCCGTTCACTACCATGTCGTTGATCTTGGCACCTTGACTGGCGGCACCTTCAGCCAGCCTTTCTACATGAACAGTCATGGCGTGGTAAGTGGGTCGTCGAACCTTCCCGACAACACTCAGCACGCCGTTCTCTGGTTCGGCCAACGCATCACCGATCTCGGTACGCTGGGTGGACCGAACAGTTTCGCCTTCGCCGTCAACTCCGCCGGCCGGTCCGTGGGTGAGGCCGAGACCTCTATCTCCGATCCCAACGGAGAAGACTTTTGCGGCTTCGGCACTCACCTGATCTGTGGACAAGCGCCGGAATGAAAGCCCTTCCCACGCTCGGCGGCAAAAACGGCGCCGCCAATCTGATCAATCGCTGGGGAATCGTCGCCGGCGTCGCCGAAAACACCACCGCCGATCCAGCCTGCCCCGCTCCGCAGGTCTACCAGTTCAAGCCTGTGGTTTGGGAAAATGACAATACGATCGAGTTGCCCACTGAGAATGGCGATCCCGAGGGCATCGCATTCGCAATCAACGATTATGGCCAAGTGGTCGGAGGGTCTGGAGTCTGCTCGACCTTCAATCCGAACACATTCGACAGCCTTCAGTCTGTGCACGCCTTGCTGTGGCAAAACGGCAAAGCCGTCGACCTTGGCAACCTCGGCGGCAGCACCGGACAGGCTGGGGGAAACCTAGCCCTCGCCATCAATAATCGCGGGCAGGCGGTCGGTTCTTCCGACCTTCCCGGCGATACCACCTTTCACGCCTTTCTCTGGACTGAGGCCAAAGGCATGCAGGACTTGGGTATACTCACAGGCGACGTCGCCAGCAGCGCCATTAGTCTGAACGACCACGGCGTGATCGTTGGGATATCCTTCAGCTCAAGCTTCAGTCCGCGCGCCTTTATCTGGAATAACGGGGTGATGACCGACCTCAACACCCTGGTTGAAGGCACGTCACCGTTGTATCTGCTGACTGGCTGCGGCATCAATTCCCGCGGTGAAATCACAGGCCTGGGCGCAACCAGCACCGGAGAGGTTCACACGTATCGCGCCGTCCCCCTACAGGACGAGTCCAGCATTGAAGGACAGCAATGACCGAGAGTGACTTGGGCAATCCCCACGTCTCGTTACTGAGACGTGGGGTTTTTGCAATTACAGCTCCCATCGTTCGGTGGGCGCGACAACACCCCATCTCTTGCGGCAGCACTCCCACGGAATACCCACTGCGCAGGACGAATACAATGCCTGTGAGACATGCCCTGTCCGCTAAGCGCGGTCTTCCGCCCTTGGGCTTGGCCTTGGCGACTGGGATAAACGGTTCGACCAGTTCCCACAACCCGTCAGGCAAGAGTTCGATGGCCATTGAGCAACTCCCGTCCATAGGGATGTTCCGACCCTTTCCACGGGTTGCTGGAGAAATGCGGTTTTGTTAGACGTTCTTAGGCTGGAGTGCTAGTCCTGAATAACTCACACTCATCTCGCCTTGCCCGCACACTTCCGCTCAGCGCCCAGCCAGCTTGGCGGCAATGGTTGGATCGTAGGTTCCGTCCACAAGCACGAACAGCATCCTGCACGGCCGCCCGGAGCGGTTCGCCCACGCATGGTTTGTGCCGCGCTGCACTACTACGCTGCCGAGCCTGAGCAGCACCTCAGAATCATCGAGCACCAGAGTGATCTCGCCCTCGATAACGATCCCGTAGTCCACGGTTTCGGTTCGGTGCATCAGCGGGTGCGGCGAATCGGTCTTCACGGTTACCGCCGCCACGTCGCCGATCTGCGCGAATGCGTCCTCAGCCCTCTCGCTGCCACGCACCAGAACGTCCGGCGTTTCGGACGGAAAGTCCACAAAGCGAACGCGGGTACCAGACTTAGGCGGCAGCAAGCGGAGTGGCATGAGCGTTGGGTCGATGCCGTTGTCGATTGCTGCCGGACTGCCAGCGGTGGCCCACACCTCATGGAAGACCATCCCCGGAACTGCCGCGATCTCAACCACAGTGGGCAGCCGCCCCTGCGAGGAGACGATGGCCTTGCCATTCTCATCGTGCCCGGTGACGACGCGGTGAATTGTGGGGAGACTCATGAACATGACTCCTTTTTAATTCAGGTCGGGCAAATAGCTCCTGCTCATTTCGTTAAGCTTCCGCGACTACGATGTGAGAGTAGACCGGGCACTGAGTATGAAAGCCTGCCTCATGCTCCGCTGGGCTTCTAAGCATCCTATTTCCTCCCCGCCCTCAGCTTCGCCCATCGTGCCCTTTGTGCCGCCGCGATCCTCTTACGGCCTGCTGCTGAGATCGTTCGCTTTGGCTTCGGCGCTCGACCTTTCGCTTTTGCCCATCGCGCTTTCTGCGCGAGGCTCATCCGCTTGCGAGCCGAGGCTGACATCGTGTGCCTCGGTTTGTTGGAATTACTCCCGCCTTTCAACTTGCCGAGCACTGAAAGAGCCGCATCGACATGACGAAGTTCATTCACCAGATTCGTTCTCACTAGCTTCAACTCGGACACTATGGACGCCAGTCCCTTGAGATTTGCCATGAATTCCCCCTCGGCAAGGGATTGTAATTGATCGGTTCTGTTTCCTGAGCGACTGGTGCCAGGTTCACAAGGGGAGTAAGTCTAAGAGTGCAAGGACTCCTCTGATGAGAGGCAAACGGTTGAGGGTAGTGTACGGTAACGGCAAAAGTGAAACTCAGAATCGCGTTCGACGGCTGGTTCAAGACCTCATGGTTCACGTGTTGTGTGTACCTCGATCGCTCCTTTCTTGTGTGCGGCGCGAAGCACCCTCTTATCGAATTTTCCTACGCTGGTTTTGGGTATTTCTTCGATAAACGCCCATCTTTCCGGGATCCACCACTTGGCGACTCTGCCGGTCAGATAGGCTCTGAGGGCATCAGCGGTGATTCTGGAACCGGGCTTCCGCACCACGCAGGCCAGTGGCCGCTCATCCCATTGCTTGTCGGGAACGCTGATCACCGCCGCTTCGAGCACCTCCGGGTGGTCGATGAGAGCGCTTTCCAGTTCTACGGATGAAATCCATTCGCCTCCGGATTTGATCACGTCCTTCGCACGATCGGTCAGATGAATGTACCCAAGCTCGTCGATTGTGCCGACGTCGCCTGTCCGTAACCAGCCGTCGTGGAACTTCTCGGGCGAAGGATCACCATAGTAAGAAGCTGTCACCCACGGCCCGCGCACTTCGATCTCACCGACCGACTTGCCGTCCCAGTCCAGCACGGTGTCCCCGAGGCAGAGCCGCAACTCAACTCCAGGGACGAGCCTGCCCGATTTCGTCATCCAGTTGATTTCTTCATCGGTGGTGCAGTTCTTGGGAGGATGGGCCATGGCAGCCAGCGGACTGGTCTCGGTCATGCCCCACGCCTGCACGATTCTGACGCCGTGTTTGTGCAAGAACTGCTCCGCCAATTTGCGTGGTACGGCAGACCCGCCGCATAGCGCCACTCGGATCGATGAAAAATCCACCGGCATCGATTCGGCGTAGCCGAGCACAGAGTTCCAGATGGTGGGGACAGCGGCAGCGACCGTAGGCCTGCAGCTTTCGATCATTCGGCACAGCGGCTCGGCCTGCAGGAAACGGCCAGGCAACAGGAAATCACAACCTGCCATCCATCCCGCGTAGGGCAGCCCCCAGGCGTTGGCATGAAACATGGGTACGATAGGTAGTATGCGATCACGATCGCTCAGGCCGCACGCCCAAGGCTCGCACAGGGTCATGGAATGCAGAAAGGTCGAACGGTGGCTGTACACGACCCCTTTCGGATTCCCAGTGGTGCCGCTGGTATAGCACATGCCCGCCGCCGACCGCTCGTCGATTTCCGGCCATTCATAGCTGGGACGCTCCGCCGCCAGCAAATCCTCATATCTCAAAACATCGCCGGGCAACCCGTCTCCGGCGCCGATCACGATGTAGTACTCCACCGACTTCAGACCCTTCGCCACTTTGGCAAGCCCGGGCACCAGAGACTCATCGACAATCACCACGCGGTCCTCTGCGTGATTGATGATGTAAGCCAGTTGATCGGCAAACAGCCGAAGGTTGAGCGTGTGCAGCACTGCACCAATGCAGGGCACGGCGAAGTACGCCTCCAGATGCTCCGGCGTGTTCCAGCAAAAAGTTCCGACGCGGTCTCCGGGCCGAACACCGATGCGGCGAAGCGCGGCCGCCAGTTTTCCGGCGCGAGACGCCAACTCGCGGAAGCTCGTACAGTGGACACCCTCTCCGGTCCAGGTTGCCACCTGGCTTGCGCTGTGGATTTTCGCACCATGTTGAAAAAGCCGCACGATGGTCAGCGGATAATCGGGCATCGTTGACAACATGCGACACCTCTCCGGGATCTTCAGATCCTTTCTTCCTTGGCAATGATCCCCTTCATGATCTCAGAGGTTCCCGCGCCGATCGTGTTCAGGGCAGCGGCGACGATCGCGGGCCTCCCGCACTCGAGCCGGGGGACGTAAACCGAACAACCGGTGATTCCGATCATTGCGATCCGAGCACCTCACTCGTGTGTTGGCCAAGACTCGGCGGCGTGCTACCGAGGCGTCCCGGCGTGTCGCTCAGTTTCGGCAGGACCATACTCTCGCCTTGGCTCAACCCAAAGTCCCGCACCACTTCCGCCACGTTTTGGAGCGGGGCAACACAGGTGTCGTAGGGTTTCAAGTATTCGAACCAGTCGTGTGCCGCCCGGGTCTCGAATGTGCGGGAAAGCACCGCGACAATTTCTTTGCGCCGCACGCCATCGGCAAACTGGTCAGCAATGAACTCCTCACAGCCCAGCGCTCGGCACAGCGCGGCCCAGAATTTCGGCTCGAGCGCGCCCACGGAAATCCAACGGCCATCGGCGCAGCGGTACAGATGGTAACAGGCATAGCGTCCCGTCAGAATGCCGGCCCCGCGCTCCGGCACGTTGTCTGTCGCCTGATAGAGGGCGAGCGCCACCGGCAGGAGCCACGCCACGCCTTCCAGCATCGAGACATCGATCATTTGCCCCCGGCCGGTTTGCGCTCGCGCCGCCAAAGCCAGCAACACTCCGATCACCGCGTGCATGGCGCCGCCGGCCAGGTCCGCGATCTGTATGCCCGGGATGACGGGCGGCCCGCCTTCCTCACCGGTCATGTCCAGCACCCCGCCGGCCGCCTGATAGTTGATGTCGTGCCCTGCCATCTGACTATGCGGGCCGTGCTGGCCATAACCGGTTATGGCGACGTAAATCAGCCGCTCGTTACGAGCGTGTAGGATTTCATAAGCCAACCCCAACCGCGCCATGACGCCAGGCCGAAAGCTCTCAACCAGTACGTCGGCGCGCGATGCGAGGCCCAGGAACGTCTCCCTATCGCGCGCATCCTTCAGGTTCAATGCGACGCTCTTTTTTCCGCGGTTCAGCAGGTGAAAGACGGCGCCTTCTCCGTGCAAGAACGGCGGTGTGGACCTCCCGTAATCGCCCGTTCCAGGTTCCTCAATTTTGATCACCTCGGCCCCGAAATTGGCGAGCAGCAAGGTCGCCGCTCCGCCCGGAAGCAGGCGGCTGAGATCAAGAACGGTGATGCCGTCGAGCGGTCTCATCTCTGGCAGACGCAGAGTCGATCATACCAATTTCGAAGTGGCCTTCGTTGAGCACTGTAGGAGGACGCTGGGTCGGTCTTAATGGAGGTCGATGGCGGTGGGCTCCCGAGCGCGCCTGGCCACCCATGTTTTCCCTTGACAGAAGACTCACATGGATGTCGGTCAATCTAAAGCCATCCAACCCCAGGCGATAGGGTGCAGGTTGTGTGTCCGCAATGGGTCAGATCCGTTTTGAGGACTCTGGCAGTCAGCAAGCACTGGCTCGGTTCCGGTGCTTCTATAGTTTCTGCGATTGCCTCTGTTTCCCTTCAAAACGGTGTCACTGATATCAGTGGAAACAGGGAGTTGGGAGTGGATTTTAACCAATAAAGAACATACACCTGTGATGCCGGCCCTTTCGCCCCGGACCAATTCGGCCTACGCTATTTCCATGTCCCACCACACCGCCAGGGAGAGCTATCGCAAACTGTCGGAGCGGATCAACCGCTTCCCGCAAGGGGCTCCGCCGACCGAGCTTTTGTTTCAAATCCTAGAAGTCCTATTCACGCCGGCTGAGGCCGAACTCGTCGCGCTGCTTCCGATCAGGCCCTTCACGGCCGAAACAGCAGCGCTGCTCTGGAAGAAGTCCGAAACCGAGGCCCGCAACATCCTCGAAGCGCTGGCCTCGCGCGGCATGATGCTCGACATCGACTCGCGCCAGGGCCAGATGTTCGTCATGCCGCCGCCGATGGCCGGCTTCTTCGAATTCTCCATGATGCGCATCGGCGGCCACTACGACCAGAAACTCCTCGCCGAACTTTTCTATCAGTACCTTAACGTCGAGGAGGACTTCGTCAAAGCCCTGTTCACGACCGGCGAGACACAAATAGGACGCGCCTTCGTCAACGAGCGCGTATTGACCGCGGAAAACACGCTACACGTGCTCGACTACGAACGCGCCTCGCAAGTCGTCGAGACGGCCTCGCACATCGGCATCGGCACCTGCTATTGCCGCCACAAGGCGTCGCATCTGGGGCGCAATTGCGAAGCGCCGATGGACATCTGTATGACCTTCAACACCACTGCGCGCTCGCTGATTAAACATGGCATCGTCCGCCGCGTCGATAAGGCCGAATGTCACGATCTGCTCGCTCAAGCCCGCGATCGTAACCTGGTGCAATTCGGGGAGAACGTGCGCGAGCGCGTGTCCTTCATCTGCAACTGCTGTGGATGTTGTTGCGAAGCTATGTTAGCCGCCAAACGGTTCGCCGTTCTCACTCCCATCAGCACCACCAACTTCCTGCCGGCCATCGCCGACGACAAATGTTCCGGCTGCATGAAATGTGCCGACGTCTGTCCGGTAGAAGCGATGGGCATGGTTTCTGCGGGAGACCCACGCCACCACAAACGCAAGAAAGCTAAGGTCAACGAAGAGATCTGCCTCGGTTGCGGCGTGTGCGCTCGGGTTTGCGACAAGCAGGCCATCGGGCTGAAGCAACGGGGGCAACGCGTGATCACGCCCGTGAATACCGCTCATCGCACTGTTGTGATGGCCATTGAGCGCGGCAAACTCCAGGACCTCATCTTCGACAATCAGGCGCTTGCCAGCCATCGCGCGATGGCCGCCATTCTGGGTGTGATTCTCAAATTGCCGCCGCTGAAACAAGTCATGGCGAGCCAGCAAATAAAGTCACGCTATCTGGACAATTTGTTGTCCAGTCGTAGGTCGAAACGCGCGGAAGCATAGGTTAGAGAATTGCAGAGGAGTTGGAAAATGTGGGCACGGATGTCCGTGCAGTGTAGAACCTCGCTTTGGCATCAGGTTTGTGTCAAGCTGTGGGTATGGCGACGAAACGCACCAAAGCCGACAGGTCACAGCGGCAGACTGAACAACTCGACAAAAGGGTAGATCGCCGTCCAGACGAGATCGAGAAAGAGAAAACTACCCGCGAGGACGTGAACCAAGCCGCTGCCGAGACCGTGAGAGAAGTGACAGAAGGCCGTTAATTTGGCTATTGTTCTGTCAGTCCTCATTCTCTGGACTCGTGACTAACTAGACCCTTCGCTGCTCGGGTTTGGGCTCCAGGCAGAAAGGCAGCGGTAGGGGAAATGTGTTCTCTGGCTGAGGGGCCATTTCTTGGAAGAGCGTGCTTCAGCCGTTCACGACTGCCGATCCCCGCTCAAATCCCAGATCAATCTTCTGCCGCCCAGCCTGAATTGCTGCCTCAATAGCGGACTCCTGCGTGCGGAATGTGTCGGGCAGGTAGAATTCGGTTTCCATGACCCCATCCGCATCGTGTTCCTCGACGGAGAACTCTGCCGAGAACTCGCCTTCTCGTAGCTCCCACGACCGCGCCACGATAACGTAACCCTTGTACCCCTGCCTGCTCTTCATGACTGCTGCAACCTCTTCGGCTCCAATTATTGCACTTATAGAGTCAGAGACTCCAAGCCGGGGCCGGCAGCCACAGGACGCTCAGTTCACGGTCGCCCCGCCGCAACACCGCTTATCACTCCGTTCAGGAGCCCAAAGACACGTAGATTTTGCTGGACTGTCAAGTTTCCTGGCAGTGGAGCGTAGACGGCCGCGAAGTTCGTGCGTTGAAGCACTTGTGAGCGGTGCGTAGCGATATCGACCCCTTCGATACAGATCCTCCCCGAAGCCGGCGCGAGAACGCCCAAAATCATATTGATGGTGGTGGTCTTTGTTCCTTTTCCTGGCACCGTCAGCGACCTACGGCTGATCTTGGTCAACATCTGCCCCGGCGCCGCTCGCTACCGGCCTTGCGCGGCGCTGCTGGTGCTCGGGGTTCCGGGGCCAAGGCTTTTTCGATTTCTTCCCGTAGCCAGCGGTTTGCCGGATCATTCTCCACACTCTCGTGCCAGTACAAATGGGCTTCGAGACGGGGCGCTTGCAGCGGAAAGGGAAGCACCTGGTTCATCAAACTCGTGTTCAGCAATTGCGCATGGCGCTCCGGCAAGGTCAGAAGCATGTCGGTGGTACTTACTACCACGCAGGCCGGGAAGTTGTGCTGGCTGCGCAGAAACACTTGCCGGCGAAGCCCCCGCCGGCTAAGTTCGATATCGATCAGGCTGGGACCGTGGCGCCGTGAAGAGACCTGAATATGGCGCTGCCCTAGATAAGTACTCAGGTCAAGTTTGTCCGCGATCGCCGGGTGACCATGCCGGGCGATGACCACGAATGGGTCATTCAGAAGCCACTTGTGCCGAATGCGATCGCTCATGGTCAGGGGGATGTCGATGGCCAGATCAACCGAACCGCTCGCCAGTTCGGTTTCCAGATCTCTGCGCTTGACCTGCGAGGTCGTGATCGACATTCCTGGGGCGGCAAGCGTCAGGCGCCGCAGCAAGAGCGGAAGAATCAGGGCCTCGGCGTATTCCCACAACGACAGGTGAAAGTTCCGCCGCGTGTGTTCGGGAACGAAATTGCGACTCGCGCTGACGTGCACCTCCAGGATGTGCAGCGCCTGCCGCACTTGCTCAATCATGTTCCGCGTGAACGGCGTCGGCATCATGTGCGCCCCCTGGCGGACGAACAGCGGGTCCTGCAGAAGATCGCGCAGTCGCTTCAGTGCATGGCTGATCGCGGGTTGGGTGAGGTTCAGTTGCTGGCCGGCGCGAGTGATGTTGCCCTCGCGGTAGATGGCTTCCAGCACCACAAACAGGTTCAGGTCGACCTGACTTAAATGCACGGCACATATATTACTGGATTCACAAGATTCATTAGGAGAATTCTGCAGAAATCGTTAGGCTAGGGTGCCTGCGGGGTGAGTGCTTACCAATGGACTTTTCTGTGTCACCGACAGCCAGGAGCTATGTTCAGCGCCTCGCGGCCTTCATGCAAGAGCATGTCCTGCCATCGGAGCCTGAGTATTGCGCGCAATTGCAGAACCTTCCCGACTGGCGCCGCTGGAAGCAGCCTCCGGTTATGGAGACTTTGAAGGCGAAGGCGCGTGCAGCCGGCTTGTGGAACCTGTTTCTTCCCGACCGGGAGTATGGCGTCGGCCTCACCAATGTAGAGTATGCGCCCCTGGCGGAAATCACCGGTCGCTCCTCGATCGCCCCCGAGGTTTTCAACTGCAACGCACCCGATACTGGCAACATGGAAGTGCTGGTGAAGTATGGTTCGGAAGCACAAAAGGCGTGTTGGCTTAGGCCCCTGCTGGCCGGCGAGATTCGTTCCGCATTCTGCATGACGGAGCCCGGCGTGGCCTCTTCTGATGCCACGAACATGCAAGCAACGGCCCTCATCGAGGAGGATCACGTCGTCCTCAACGGCTTGAAATGGTGGAGTTCCGGAGTCGGCCATCCCCATTGCCGGCTGCTCATCTTCATGGGCATAACCGATCGCTCTGCCAGCAAGTACCAGCGTCATTCCATGATTCTGGTGCCGCTCGACGCACCCGGCGTCAAGATCGAGCGAATGGTGCCCGTGTTTGGATCCTATGACCCGCCCTTCGGTCACGGCGAGGTTAGCTTCACTGATGTCCGGGTACCGCTCGACCACATCATCGCCGGACCGGGGCGCGGTTTTGAAATCGCGCAGGGCCGGCTCGGCCCCGGTCGCATTCATCACTGCATGCGCACGCTGGGAGCGGCCGAACGCGCGCTTGAACTTTTATGCCGCCGCTCGCTCCATCGTGTGGCCTTCGACAAACCTCTGGCCGAGCTGGGCGCCAACGCCGATGTCATTGCCAACGCCCGCATCATGCTGGAGCAAGCCCGACTTCTCACCCTTAAAGCCGCCTGGATGCTCGATGAAGTCGGCGCCAAAGGCGCCCGCAGCGAAATCTCCCAGATCAAAGTCGCCGTTCCCAACATTGCCCTGGAGATCATCGACCAGGCAATTCAAATGCACGGAGGCGCCGGCGTTTCCGACGATGTTCCGCTGGCCGAAATGTTTGCCACGATCCGCACGCTGCGCATCGCGGACGGCCCCGACGAAGTCCATCGCGCCTTGATTGCCAAGCTGGAACTGAAGAAATACAAACCCAAGAGCGCGGCCTCGGCCTGAGCGCCGGCGCGGGAACGTTCGTTTTGATTGTGCTTCTCCGCGCGGGCTGCGTCCGGGTCGACGCGCCCCGACTCCGCGGTCAGCGGCCGCTGAACTTGGGCGCACGTTTCTCCAGAAAGTGCGCCACCCCTTCTTTGAAGTCTTCACTCCGGAGACTCGCCACCATCTCCACTACCGAAAGATCGAAGGACTCGGCTAGCGTCTGGAACATTCCCGTGTACACCTGCCGCTTGATCACACCCAGGGAGCGGGGGCTGACGCTGGACGCCAACTGCACGGCATGCTCATGGATGCTTGCGGCGAAGCCCTCCTGGGGAAAGACCCGGTTGACCAGCCGCAGGCCCAGCGCTTCGGATGCGGTGATGTGCCGGGCGGACAGCAGCAAATCGAGGGCATCGGGCAGACCCACAATGCGCGGCAGCATCCAGGCCATGCCGTACTCCGCGATGAGTCCACGCTGCGCGAAGGTCGTGCTGAAGCGCGCACTCTCCGCCGCCCAGCGCAGGTCACAGTAGAGCGCAATCACCAGGCCCAGGCCTACTGTCGGCCCGTTAATGGCGGCGATCACGGGTTTGGCGACGTCGAGAAAATAGGAAAACTTCCGCTGAAAATCCGGCAGCAGTCCTGCCTGCGGGGCGCCCCCGGACTGAATCCGCCGGGTGACATCTTTA
>Ga0209517_10002302_pt1 | contig 27192 bp, 24 predicted proteins | sample PeaSoiMetSII2010_FD_187695 | JGI IMG/M metagenome (GOLD analysis project Ga0209517, IMG submission 187695) | Peat soil microbial communities from Weissenstadt, Germany - SII-2010 (SPAdes) (version 2) | ecosystem: Environmental > Terrestrial > Soil > Wetlands > Peat | place: Germany...
CATGCTGGCGGTGCTTTCGGGGCGAAACTGCGACCTGCTGCTTCAGCCCGCTTACTGGATGGCCCCCCTGGGATGTCTTCCGGAAAATCCGCGGGAGTTCTCATCGGCCTGGGGGATACACCCGGAAGCAATCATCGAGGTCATGCAGCCCCTGGCGGGCTTTGTCGGTTCCGATCTTTTGGCCGGTGTTGTTGGGACGAAGCTTGTCGAAAAAGGACCCGGCGCCCTTTTGATCGATTTTGGGACAAACTCCGAGATGGCCTTATGGGATGGCCAGTCTTTGTGGGTCACTTCCGCTGCCGGAGGCCCTGCCTTCGAGGGGTGCGGCATCGGTTGCGGAATCCCGGGCGGGCCGGGGGCCATTTTTCAGGTCCGTGAACATCCGGGCGGCGCGGCGGCGCCCGGTGGCGCTTGCCCGAATTTGGAAGACATGATTTTTTGGAGTAAACTGGCATGCTTCGATCTCGAATTTCGCACCATAGACGATGAAAAGCCCCTTGGTCTTTGCGGCTCCGGAATAGTCGATCTCATCGCATGTCTGGTCAGGTCCGGCAGACTGAGCAGCATCGGGCGCTTTTCACCAGAAGTTCCACAAGGCGGCCTCACTCTTCTTAATGGAGACCGGCAACATCTGCTGCTGACCAAAAAGGACGTGGATATTTTCCAGCGTGCGAAAGCAGCCATATTCGCCGGGGTTCAGGTCCTGCTTTCGATGGCTGAGATGAGTCCCGCACAATTGCGGCGAATCTATATCGGAGGGGCTTTCGGCCATTTTTTGAACAGAGACAATGCCAGGCAGATCGGACTTTTGCCCGATCTGAAGTCCAGCGCCATCGAACTTTGCGGCAACATTGCCCTTAGAGGGTGCGAAGAACTCCTGATGTCGGAAGATTCCGGGAAGACCCTGGACGAGATCAAGAGCAAGGCAAAGCTGATCAACCTGGCCCAATGCGACGGGTTCGACGACTTTTTTATGGGGGGGCTCTATCTTGACAGAATTTATTAGAAATTCTGAGTTTAACGATCGCGCCTACCTCGATGCATTCATGAAAACAGCTCAGTACCTCGCCGGCCTGACAACGCACGAGGACGTCTGGAATCATATTGCAGAGCTGATGGTTAAGTTTTACGGGGCCGATTCGGCGGGCTTTGCCAGGCAGCTCGAAAACGGTGAGATAGAATTCCACAACCTGATGCCAACCGATCGGTCCTGCCGCGCTTTCCCGGAGTCCCAGGAGTTCAGGGAAAGCGTTAGAGAGGTGCTGCAAACCGGTTTCCTGGCCTTGCGCACCCTGACGGCTTTCGAAGGGCCGTATACGGTTGTTCTGCTGCCGATTGTGGCCGGCGCCGAAACCGCCGATGTCATGTTTGTAGGGCATGTGACGGCCGGACCAATCTCAAAAGAGATACTCAACGTATACCTGGCAGTCGCAGGTCTGGCAGGGACAACTGTAAACAAGCTCTTCTCGGAAGCAGAGCTAAAGAAACACCGTGCCCATCTTGAGAAGCTGGTCTTTGAGCGCACCAAGGAGCTTGAATCCTTCAGCTATTCCGCCTCCCACGATCTGCGCGCGCCTCTTCGGGCAATTATCGGTTTCACCAGGAAGATACTCGATGAGAAGGGGACTTCCTTCGATTCGGAGACAACCCGGATGTTCGGAGTAATCCGGGACAATGCCCAAAGAATGGGGCAACTGATTGACGATCTGCTCAGGCTTTCACGCCTTGGCCGCACCGAACTGAATTGGTCGAAGTTGAGCATGGAAGGCCTTGTGAAGGAAGTTTTGGCGGAAATTCGGTCGGCAGATCCCGAACGCGAGTTCGAAGCCGAAATTGGTGAACTCCCGGAGGCATACGGCGACCGGGCCATGATACGGCAAGTCCTGTTGAATCTTTTGGCAAACGCCGTCAAGTTCAGCCGAGGCAAACAGGACGCCCGAATCGAGGTGGGCAGCAACAAAAGTCCGGGGGAGCAGGTTTATTATGTAAGAGATAATGGTGCAGGATTCAATATGAAATACTACAATAAGCTGTTCGGCGTTTTTCAGCGCCTGGTGAGCGAGAGCCAATTCGAAGGGACAGGGGTCGGGTTGGCCATCGTTGAGCGGGTAATCCAGCGGCACGGCGGCCGGGTCTGGGCCGAAGGAGAAATCAATAAAGGGGCCACTTTCTATTTTACGCTTTCACCAAAGGAGCAGCAATGAAAAGGGCTGATGTCGAGATACTGCTGATTGAAGATAACCCGGCCGACATAGAGCTTACACTTGATGCGCTGAAAAGGAAAAACCTGGCCAACAAAGTGAAGGTCCTAACAGATGGGGAGGAAGCCCTCGAATACCTGTTCAATTCCTGCGACCTTTCGGCGAACAAAGCGGGTTGCCCTTACCTGATATTGCTGGACCTGAAGCTGCCCAAGGTCAGCGGGCTCGAAGTGCTCGAAAAGATTCGCTCCGATATACGGACCAAGTTCATTCCCGTAGTTGTCCTGACCTCTTCGGAAGAAGAAAAAGACAGGGTCGAGAGTTACAACCTCGGGGTAAACAGTTATATTGTTAAACCCGTGGAGTTCGACAGCTTCGCCGGTGTGGTCTCAGAGATAGGATTTTACTGGGTTTTTCTCAATAAGCCCCCTTACTGATTCTGCCGGAGGCAACCCGATATGCCCGACGATCAACTCAATGGGCGCCTCAAGGTCCTGATTTTGGAGGACATCTCGACCGATGCGGAACTGGTGGAAAACGAGCTTCGCTCCGCCGGGATCGAGTTCGAGGCCAGGCGGGTGGACAGTGAAGAGTCCTTCCTGAAAGCGTTTGAAGATTTTTCGCCAGGGATTATTCTCTCGGATTACTCGCTTCCCTCTTTTGACGGAGAATCGGCCCTCATGCTGGCTGCCGGGATAGCTCCCAATGTGCCCTTTATTTTCGTTACCGGCGCACTGGGGGAGGATCGTGCGGTTGACCTTTTGAAAAGCGGCGCCACGGATTTAGTGTTGAAGGACCGGCTGTCACGTCTTGCGCTCTGCGTCAGGAGGGCCTTGAAAGAGGCTGAAGAAAAAAAGCTGAGGCAGCGGGCCGAAGATGAGTTGCTGCGTGCACACGCAGGGCTTGAACGGAAGGTCGAGGAGCGGACAAAGGACCTGCGGCTGACAATGCAGGCGCTGCGGCTAAGTGAGGAGGAACTTCGCAAATCGCACGATGAACTGGAACTGCGGGTCCAGGAGCGTACAGCCGAACTTAGCGCTTCAATAGCAAGGCTGGAAATATTAAATCAGGAGCTGCAGGAATTCGCTTTCGTAGCCTCCCATGACCTGCAGGAACCCCTGCGCAAGATACAGACATTCTGCGATCTGGCTCAAATGAGATGCTCATCGGCTCTTGACAGTGTAGGACGGGGATATTTGGATCGCGTCATTGACGCGGCATCCCGCATGCGGCATCTTCTCGACGATTTGCTCCAGTTTTCAAGGGTTGCAGGGAGACTGGAGCGGTTCAAAACAGTTGATTTGGGAAAAATCATAGGGGAAGCGGCAGATATTTTTGAAGAAAAGATAAAAGAAGCAGGCGTTTCGATCGAGACCGGGGACCTCCCCGGCATCGAAGCGGACGAGTCCCAGATGCTGCAACTCTTTCAAAATCTTATTGGCAACGCTTTGAAATACCGAAGCAGCCAAAGCCTTCGAATCAGGATCAGCGCAAAGCAGGATGGACGGGGGTATTGCGAAATATTTTTCGAGGACAACGGCATCGGATTTGAGCAGCAGTATGCGGAGCGTATTTTCAAACCTTTCCAGAGGCTGCATAGTCACACTGAATATGAAGGCGTCGGAATGGGCCTGGCAATATGCCGCAAAATCGCCGAGCGGCACGGGGGAATCATTCGGGCGGAAAGCGAGCCGGGGAAAGGCTCGGTATTCATAATCAGGCTTCCCGTGATGCAAAACAAAGTGAAGGCCGCTCGCAATAGCCCACCGGAAATGTTAGAAAGGTGAGACTATCTTGGAAGGGAATATAATGGCTGGAGAGGACCAAAAGGCCGTCCTGATGGCCGATGATGATTCAGATGACTGCATGTTGGCGGCTGAAGCGTTTGTGGTAAGTGGGGGCAAGGCTGTTTTCGATTGTGTTGCAGACGGAAATGAACTGATGCTATATCTTTTGGAGCGGACCAATTCCGATTCAAAAGGGCTGCCCGATCTGATCCTCCTTGACCTGAATATGCCCCGCAAGGATGGCCGCGAGGTCCTCCTTGAAATCAAATCTCTGCCCGCTCTGCGGCATATCCCCATAGTCATTCTCAGTACATCCAAAGAGAAAGCGGATATCGACCTGACCGCTGAAGCAGGGGCAAAGTCCTTTATCACAAAACCCTCAAGCTTCGGGGAATGGGTGGAGATAATGAGGGTACTGGGAAAGGAGTGGCTCACAAAGAGGGCAGAATAAGGGGCCTCCCGCAAGACTCCATCCTTTGCCAGCCCCGGGAATCGAGCAACCATCATTGTTCAAAAGAGGTGATCGGCTTGAATCTAAACTATACGGAAATCAGGAACTGCTTGAAAAACGAGCCCAGAATCGTCAGGCTCCCCGAGAAAGGCAAGGCTGTCTTCGTGGGGGATACCCACGGAGATGTCGAAGCCACTAAAGAGGTCCTGAACCGCTACTTCAAACCGGGCTATACCCTCGTGTTCCTGGGGGATTACGTTGATAGAGGCTGTTCATCGCGCGAGAACTTATCCCTCCTTCTGACCAGGAAACTGGAAGCCCCGGACAGGTTGCACCTTCTCATGGGAAACCACGAAGGATATTGTTTTCAGGAATTTTCCCCGGCCGACTTTTGGGAAGGCCTCTCAGAGGTCGAGAGAGCCCGGTTTGGTGAACTCTGCGGACTTCTTCCCTACATAGCCCTCAGCAGCAATGGGATTCTTGCACTGCACGGAGCGCCACCGGCTCTTTCCTTTCCCGGTGGACTAATTGACCTCAAAGAGGTCGTTCCCGGCAGCAAAGCCTGGCATACGCTTTTCTGGGGAGATTTTACCGACAGCCCTCGCCGTGTCCGCTCCTCGCATGGGTGCGGAAGAACCATGTATGGCAGGGCGTATTTCGACTCCGCAATGAACCAGTATGGCAAAACGGTCTTGATTCGCTCCCACCAGCCGAACGTCCTCCAGACCATATTCGACAAGCGCTGCCTGACGATCATGAGCACGAGGGCGATCGACAGCCCCCGGCGAATTGCGGTAGCCGACCTGGAGAAATCTGATATTGCATCAGTATCCGAACTGGAAGTGCTGCCTCTCTCTTAGATCAATCATGACTGCGGCAGGACCTTTCCCGCTCCGAATCGGGGAAAAATCCTCAGCAGTTCACTTCGCAGTATCAATGCATTCCGATAACGCTGATTCGGATCTTTTTGCAAGCATTTTAGAATGATGGATTCCAGTTGCAACGGCAATCCCGGTTCCAGATTCAATGGAGATTCAGGGTTGCATTCAAGAATCAGGTCCATGAGGTTCTTATCGTTGTCATCATAGAAAGGAATAGATCCCGTCGAAAAGAGATAAAGGATTATCCCCAATGACCATACATCACTCGCCAGGCTGCTCTCTCCCATGATCTGTTCCGGCGCCATGAAGGGACGCGTACCGATGGATGTGGCGCTGGTGCTCCGGCGATAGAGATCTTTACCAGCGCCGAAATCCAGGAGTTTTGTGACTCCCGAAGGCGTAATAATAATGTTTTCGGGCTTGATGTCTCTATGCATGATGTTCTGCTCGTGAGCGTGAGCAACCACATCCAGCAGTTCCAAAAAGACTTTTTCTTTTGTGACGCCGTCCATCCCCTGATCGAGAAGATCTCTCAGGGTAGAACCTTCTACGTACTCTTGAATGAGGATTACTCTCCCCTCCTCCTTAACGACCTCTTGCAGTTGCACCGCGTTGGGATGGCCCGCCATCCGCTTCAGGATAGCCGCCACTCGTATGAAGTTGGTGTTCATTTGACTGGAATGAGGGATCTTGGCGACCGACATCACCTCTGCACGCTCTTCCTTCACCAGCCAAATTTCTGCCTGGCTTCCGAAACCCAGTCTGCGTATCTTCTTCCATTTATTGGCAATGAGAGGAGAAAGTTCCGGCGGCATCGTCTTTTTAAAACCGGCATGCGTGAAGAGATTTCGGAAAGAGTAGTACGCACGGGAAAAAAATGATGTTCCAGGCAGCTTGGATAAACTTCCTTGTTGGCTTCGAGTAATCTCTCCACTCGATGCAGACTGCCCCCATTGGAGCAGTACTTCGAGTCGAGGAGGAAAAGCCGTGGAATCCAACGGCAGTATCCAATATTCATCCGCACCGGCGCGGAGGTATTCCCTGGCTTTTGTGGCTTGATCCGGAGAAACGAGAACTAAGAGTGGTATGGATCGGCCAATCAAGTGTCTAACCTGATGGACGTCCTGATCAGGTCTTCTCTGATGCTTGCTCACGTCAAGAATCACCAGAAGAAGGTCTCCCTGGTTTAAGTATCGTTCGGCATCTCCTATTGCGGGAACTGCTGTTGATTCGATTTCAAGGTCAAAATGGGAAAGCAACTCCTGAATATGCCGAATTTCCTCAGGGGCCAGGTTGATGAACAGTACTCTCTCATCGGCCACGGATTAAATCTTTCAAGATAGCATCTGTCAAAAGCCGCCGGCAACAAGTTGCCAGGATACTGCATCACCGGCTGCCAATAGATTCCGAAGCACAGTTTGTGGAACGGATTCCATCCCGGAATGCTCAGAAACTGACTGCCGGTCTATTCAATGATCTCAAAATGTCAGTTAAAATACAAGCTGCGTGTATACAATTGCCCTTTGGGCGAGCTGAGGACATGCCGGCCCCGGCAGGTTGGTTGCCTGGCCACTCGCCCGATTCAGAGGAAGAGGATCAGGCGGAAAGGACGCGATGTGAAGCTGACAGGACTCTTGTTAACCTTGCAGGGGTTGCCTCTTTCCTCCTTTCATTATATAGCAAGGTGCTATTGCATGCATGTGGACCATTCTTGAAGCTAATGAACGCTGTCCATAAGCTTCCTCATCATTGGAGTCGTTGTGCCGCCCTATTTTGTCTCCTTTCGAACTGAGATCAGAATGGAGGAAAACCTCCCTCCTTTCACCAGAATCGAGGATCCGGGAACAATAGAGCTTCTCAGGAAGGCCGTGGGTGTATTACTGCCTTCGAATGTCTCTCCGTGGGTATATCGGAGCATTACTCAACATGCAAAAAACTGGTTCCCCCGCCTGGAGGCCCGGTTCAATTTCCAGGGCAAGACCAGGCAAGTTCATCTCTTTCATAGAATGGGAGTTCGACATCCGGACAGCCTTGTCTTTAAGGCTCCTCTCCGCCTGCAAGACTACCTGAACGAACATGGCTCCCCCTGGGGATATCCGATCGTGCTCAAAGGGGACCTTGGCGGCGGGGGCGAGACGGTCTTTGCTATCTATGGGCAGGAAGATGTTCCCAAACATCTCCTGAATCTCCCACAGGATAAGCCGTTATTGATCCAAAAATGGGTGGAACACGGTGGAAAAGACCTTCGTGTGGTGATCTATGGAGATCAGGCCGTAAGCTATTTTCGTGTTGGTGGCGGGCAGTTTTACAACAACATCTGCCGAGGCGGCAAACTCGATCATGGGGGCTGGCCTGAGTTGCAGCAGAAGGGCGTTTCCGCTGTCCGTTCGTTTTGCGGGCGTGCGGGAATTGACATTGCCGGCTTTGATCTCATGTTCCCGGACGAGGGGGAGCCGGTGTTTATTGAAGTGAATTTTCATTTCGGCAGGAAAGGGTTGGGAGGACTTAAGGAACACCAGAGGTACGTACTCCGTGCTATTCGGAGCTGGCGTGACCATCTGATGACGACCCGGTTGAGCCAACCTTCCACCGGATAATATTCAAAAGGGCTATTGCGAGTCGCCTACAGCCCAGAGTGTCCCAGAGTGAAATAAAAGGCTGCTCCGGCGCCCACTGCACCTTCGGCCCAGATGCGGCCCCCATGTTTGCAAATTATCCGTTGTACGGTTGTAAGTCCAATTCCCGTCCCGGGAAAATCACCGGCCGAATGAAGCCTCTGAAATGGAACGAACAGTTTTTCGACATGCTCCATATCGAACCCTGCGCCGTTGTCCCTGACACTATAGACAATCCGGCCATCGCCTTCGTGCACCGCCCCGAACTCGATGCGGGCGGCAGCCGTTTTGGATGTGTACTTCCAGGCATTGCCCAGCAGGTTTTCCAGGGCCGTACGCAAAAGTCCCGGATCTCCTATAGTCATGATTGCATCGGCAATCCTAAATTCGGCTTGCCGTTCAGGGGCTGCCTGTTGCAGGTCCGACGCAATTTCCCGAGCCAGGCCGGACATATCCACCACATCCATTTTAACGGGCGTGCGCGTGGCCCGGGAGAGGTTGAGCAAGTTGTCGATCAGCTCGTTCATGTGGTTTGCTGACAGGCGGACACGATGGAGATAGTCTTTGCCCTTCTCGTCAAGATCCTCGGCGCACCTTCGATCGAGCATTTCACTGAAACTCGTGATTCTGCGAAGGGGGGCCTTCAGATCGTGTGACACCGCGCCCGTGAACGTTTCAAGTTCTTTATTCAAGATAGCCAGTTCCCTGTTTGTTAATCGAAGCTTTTCATTCGAGTCCTCAAGTTCGGCGGTGCGCTCTTTGACACGCCGCTCCAAATCCTGGCAAATTTGAAGGTTTGTCATGGCGACGGAGGTGATGTCCGCGAGGGCCTGGAGGACTTTGACCACCTCACGGGGAGGCCGGCATTTTTCAGCCCAGTAATTGCCTATTGCGCCTATGGGAGCAGCCGTGCGGATAGGCACCATTACGAGACTTTTCACGAACGTTGGTCTGTAGGCATCGGCGGGAATACGCTCATCCGCGTAGATGTCTTCGATAACCGCGGGCTGGCAGTTTAACATGACCCAGCCGCTGATGCAGGCGGACATGGGGAATCGCTGCCCTTTCCAAAGAGGGGTTATGGCGTTTTCTTCAGCGTAGTAACACAGATCCCCGTCCCTCAGTACGAAGGTGGCTCCATCGGCGCCGGTAAGCTCCCGCGCAGCCTTTCGGACAATCTGCATAACGGCGTCCAGGCTTCCGGCAAGCGAAAGTTGCTGCACCACCTCGATAAGTTGTTCCATGGCTTTATTATAAGGGACAAAATTTCCCTTTTTGAGTTGTTGCGCCTCAATGGAGAGCATCATTTCGATAGCGGGCATTAGATTATGTAGCATCTGCTGTTTTGAAACGAATGTTGCGCCGATTTCCTTGAGCTTCTTTGCCTGCGCGCCCTCCGGGGATATTCCGGAGACGGCTATGAACGGCACTCCCGGGCATTTGCTCCGCGCAGCTTCGAAGGCAGAAATGCAGCCGCGGCCGGGACTTCCGTTGTCCGAGAGGATAAAATCGAAGGAGCCCGAACCCAATGTTTCGAGGTAGTCCGCCAGTGTTTCAGCTACTGTGAGCTGAAAGTGCGTCCCGCTTCTTTCAAGTATCTCCCGAATAATCAGAGCATCGTCCATGTTATCCTCAAAAAGCAAGATGCGCAGAATTTCCGGCATAGGATGTTCCACCTTGTGATCAATTAATTGCACAGTTCAAGAGCGGGTTTAGGGTTTAGGGTTTAGGGTTACGGGTTGAGAAACAACTCGAAATCTACGATCAGGCGCCGGCCAATCTGATAGTGCCGTTTATTTACGTTGCACGCGCCCAACTCGCTAACTCTTGCCCCCGATTTACACGGCTTTATGCACTCCCGAGCAGCAGGATGTGTTTCCACTCAGTCCTCAGTCCTGCTCTTTCCGCCTGCGTCGAGTCAATGGTCCCGGCACAATTTGGGGTGAGTCATTGACCGTGTAAATAGGCAATAAGCTGTATTTTAAGAGGAGTATCTTATGCAGTCAGCAGACATAGCAGGATGCTGAATGAAGGTTCTACGGTGGGAGAAGCGTCCGAAAATTGCTAATGAGTTCGTCATTAAGCCTGCCCCGGACTGCGATCCGGGGGGGCGCGTCACCCCGGAGATTTTTAATCCGGGGCGGAATCCAGACTTTTCTCCAACTATTTGATATTAACGCAAAAGGCACCGGACCCCGGCCTGCGAGACTGTGTCACAAAGCCTCTGGTCCACATATTTCCCCCCTTTTCTAATCTAAAGGGGGGCAGGGGGGATTTTGAGTCTCCGATGCTCCATAAGCCTTTAAAATCCCCCTCGATCCCCCTTTACAAAAGGGGGAAGCAAAACTGGTTCCGTACGATTTGTCCGAGCATTTTCTGAATTACGACACAGTCTCCTGCGCCGGGACTACGAGAATCTTTACCCGAGTTTAAGTAAATTCAGCAACATACGCGTTTATTAATTTATTTCGGAACTAAATTGCTTCTTTCAGTATAGAATATATTTGTTGTATCTTTAAAGTACACACTGACAATTTCACCTCTGGCACGCTCCTTGATATAAATGGTTTTGTCTGTAGGGATTACGAAACATCGTTTGTCTCTTATTAATTTGTCTATTGTGTCAAAATCATGCGACTGTGCTTTCTGCACATCATCAGGGGCCGAGCATCCGATAGAGTTAAGCTTTGCATACTGTGGACCCTGCAATTCAACTATGTCTTGTTCCTCAACCCCTTCTGCTTTATATCCAGTACCTAAGACTCCCTCACCAAAAGGATTACAACCTGATATAACAAAAAGCGCTACAGTTAAAAAGGTGTATAGAAGCTTTCTCATCTTAACCCTTCCTTTAACAGATTCAATATAGTCTAACAATAACAACTTGAATTAATGGCTCAGCGTGGCTGTCAACTGATGGCTAACCCCATTTTGGGATTGGATTCCGGCTCCAGAAACTTCCGGAACATCCCAAGGTCCGTGAAATTGTACGATTTACCAATCGAACATGCAAGTTAACTTTCGTCCATCCTGCTACCTCGATCCAAGTCTCGAACAGATGCCGAAGGAAGGCTCTCAACGAACTCTAACCAATCCTGATTCTTGCGTCACAGACCTCGATATCGCTCGATGATGCGAATACGGGGTTTAGGTCCATCTCCTGAATTTCCTCATGTTTTTCAATTAGAGCTGAAACCTGGAGCAGGAAATCCTCGATACCTGGAAGGTCAACGGTGCCGCTCCTGGGATTTTTAAGCATTCCATAGCATTGCAATTCCTCGATCATTTCCCTGGCGTCCCTTTTCGTGACAGGAATCAACCTGAAGGAGACGTCCTTTGCTGCCTCTGCATATATTCCACCCAACCCGAACATCAGAACGTGGCCAAACTGCCGGTCCTTTCGCGCCCCTACGATCAGTTCAAAGCCCCTGCCCAGCTTCTGCACCATAACCCCCTCGAGCTTTTTTTCAGGGCTATCCGATCTAAACACAGTGGTGACTTCCCTGAATGCCTGCCTTACCTCTTGCTCACTTTTCAGTAAAACCCTTATCCCTCCGGTCTCGGTCTTATGAATAACGTCGGGAGAGGAAATCTTCAATGCTACCGGAAACCCTATCCTGGAAGCCATGCTCGCGGCCTCATTCTCATCTCTGGCCAGGGAGCTTTCGAGCACCCTTATGCCTTCCTTATCGAGAAAGGCGATAGCGTCCACCCCGAGTAAAAGTCTGTCCATACGCACCTCTTTCTATCCAAAAAGTAAATTCGCTTTCCACAGGTTAGCCAGGACCGCTGCGGCTCTCTCGGGCGTGGGAACGATCGAGAGGCCCTTTTGCCCGTCCATCGCCCTGATCTCATTATCCCATATACCCGGCGGGGCAGTGAAAACACCGACAACCGGTTTTTTGAAATGGTCCATGGAGTTCAAGTAATCTGCCATCCCTTTTGCGAGGTGCACATTTGCCGATGCAAACATGGCAATAAAAATGATCCCATCGGTACCCTCATCTTCGAGTGCCGCTTTGAGAATATCGAGGATATTCTTCGTGTCATACCAACTGGGGCCCATGTCGACCGGGTTGGTGCGGATGGCGATCGGGGGAAGCAGGCGATTAATCTCCTCCTGTGTTTTTTCCGAGAAGCGGGCGAGCTTGAGTCCTGTTTTCTCGACGGCATCGGCTGCGATCATCCCAGGACCTGCCTGTCCCGAAAGCACAGCAATGCGGGGCCCTTTAGCGGGCGGGCATTTATCGAGGACTTTGGCCGTATCGATCAGCTCTTCGGCGGAGGTAACCTCGAGGATACCTGCCTGGCGAAGGGCCCCTTTCCATATCTGGTAGTCCCCTGCCAGTGACCCCGTATGGAATCGGCTCGCACTGTCGCCTTTTTCACTTTTACCGGCCTTATAGGCGATTATGTGCTTCCTGCCCCTGAGCGATTTCGCTGTATCCAGCAGGTCCCTTGGGTCATCCAATCCCTCGATGTACAGGGTTATCACCCTGGTCTGCTCGTCGTCTTCGACGAGATGCTTCAACAGCTCCGGGAACCCCACATTGAGGCGATTGCCGAGGCTCATCAATTTAGACACGCCCATCCTTTGTTCCATGGCCAGGAAGCCGCACAGGTGGCACATGCCTCCACTCTGGCTTATAAGCGCAACGCCTCCTTTTTCCAACAGGGAGAATTCCGGTGTAAACGATGCGTTGACTCCGAAAGTCCGATTGACAAAGCCGAAGGTGTTCGGGCCGATGATCGGCAGATCGTACTGCCGGGCAATACTTCCCAGCTCATTTTCAAGCGCTTGTCCCTTAGCGTCCTCGATCTCTTTAAATCCAGCGGTGATCATGACAACGCCCTTTACCCTCTTTCTTCCGCATTCGTGAAGGACTTCAGGGACAAACGGGGCCGGCACTGCGATCACGGCAAGATCAACCGCCTCACGGATCTCGCTCAGGGCCGGGTGGGTGTTAATGCCCCAGACCTGCTGAGCTTTGGGGTTTACCGGAAATATTCGCCCCCCGTAATTGCCCTGAACAAGGCTTTTCATTACGTGATAGCCAAGTTTATCGAAACTGTTCGATGCCCCGACGACTGCCACGGATTCAGGGCAGAAAAGATCTTTCAGTTTTGCATTCGTCATATTTCTTCCTCTCGGAACCAGATTTTAGTGCATCTAAAGCTATACTTACAAAACGAATCCAATTCACTAAAAGCGCCGGGGGCAGTGGGACCGCCGGCCAAGCTCGCCACCGGCCACATTTTACAGGACTAAAGAAAAAGGCAAAAGGCAAAACTTAGACAGGATTAACGAAAAAGAATGGAAAATTAGGGCAGGGCCTTTTTTGACAGGATTAACAGGATTAACAGGATTAAGAGCAAAAGAATGTCGCGCGGACCTTGCAAAACAGTTTTGTTTTTTAATCCTGTCCAAGTCTTTTCACGGCCCACAGGATAAGGAAGAAGTTTCTCAATCTGTTTCGAGCAACGATGCGGAGTCTTTGTCCACCAGCCAGTAGAGCCTGCCTCCAAAACATTCGGGTGTAATCAACCGGGCAGGAAGATGCTCCGATCCGGGCCGGCGGGAAAGGACGTCCCTTAACACGCCCGCTTTGGAGGCGCCGGATACGATGAAGGCCACAACCGAGGCCTGATTGAGAATCGTGGCCGTCAAAGTGACCCGATAAATACCCTCTTTTTCGCTATAAATTTCGGTAACCCAGCGCTCCTTTTCCGTCACCGCCGGCGTACCGGGGAATAGAGAGGCCGTGTGCCCGTCAGTTCCAAGCCCCAAAAAGATCAGATCGAAGCGTGGAGTTGCGCCCTTTGGAAAAGGGGGAGGGAAAAAGGAGCGAAGAAGCGATTCGTAGTTCCGGGCGGCTTTGTCCGCCCCGTCCGCACAGGCAATCGGATACACATGCCCGGGATGCACGGGAAGATGATCGAGGAGTTTCTCACGGACCATCAGGGCGTTGCTCCGCGAATCATTCGGAGGCACGCACCGCTCATCTGCCCAAAAGAGATGCACCCGGCCCCAATCCAGCAGGTTGTTGAATTGAGGGCCGGCCAGCAACTCATATGCCCGTTGGGGGGTGTGCCCTCCGGAAAGCGCGATGCTGAACCGTCCGCGCTCACTTATCGCCTCATTGGCCAGCCCTACGAAAAGCTCCGCAGCCGCGCGGCTCAGCGCTTCGTGGTCGGGATAGGTGTGGACTATTGCGGAGACTCGCTTGCAACCCGGCATGTAGCAAGGTCCTCCCGGCATTGAAGAAAGGTAGGCATCGTCCAGCTTCTTCCGTCCCGGGCGATGAATATATCGGCTGCTTCCGGCCCCCAGGTCCCGGCCTGGTAGTCAGGAAAATCGGTAGGTCTCACCGACTGCCACATATCCAGAATGGGGGCAATCACCGCCCATGCGGCCTCGGTTTGATCGGCGCGCATGAACAAGGTGGAATCTCCTTTCATGATGTCGAGCAGCAGGGTTTCGTAGGCTTCGGGTGATCGGACCTTGAACGCCTCGCGGTAATAGAACTGCATCATTACGGGCGCCAGCGCCATTTGCTGGCCGGGGTGTTTGACCTCGAAGCGCAGCAGGATGCCTTCCTCGGGCTGAATGGCGATGATCAGGCGATTCGGGCGGGAATCAAGAAGCGCCGAGGGCGGAAATGTCTGGTGTGGAACAGGCCTGAAGTGAATGGAAACCTCGGAAATCCTGGCAGGCAAACGTTTGCCGGTGCGCAGGTAAAACGGCACGTCCTGCCAGCGCCAGTTGTCCACGTAGAGTTTGACAGCCGCATACGTGTCCGTGGGTGAATCAGGCGCTACTCCCGGTTCGGAGCGGTACCCCGGGACGTGTTCGCCCTCGATCCATCCTGCGCCATACTGGCCCCGGACCGCATTTTGATGGACCTGTTCGGGATGAATGGTCCGAATAGCGCGGATTACGTCCACCTTCTTCTGGCGGATTTCATCGCTGTCGAACGAGACCGGGGCCTCCATGGCTATGAGGCAAAGGATTTGAATAAGGTGGTTTTGGATAATGTCCCGCAGCGCTCCTGCGTTCTCGTAGTAGCCGCTCCGGCGCCCGACCCCGCCATTTTCCGCCACTGTAATCTGCACATGGTCAATGTAGCGGCGGTTCCAAATAGGCTCGAACAGTGTGTTTCCGAAACGGAAGGCCAGGATGTTCTGTACCGTCTCTTTTCCGAGGTAGTGGTCTATACGGTAGATTTGAGATTCAAGGAAGTGCCTGGTTAGAAGCCGGTTCAATTCCCGGGCCGATTCCAGATCATGGCCGAAAGGTTTTTCCACGACGATTCGGGCATGCTCCGGGTCACGGTTGAGTCCCACGCCTGCAAGCCCTTCGGCCATGGGCGCGATCATATTGGGCGGCAGGGCCAGGTAGTAAATCAGGGTGGCCTTTTCGCCCCACTTTTCCTCGTAGGCCGAAAGCTCTTTTGCGATATCGCCGAATGCCTGCTTATCGTTTAGATCGGCATTGGAAAATTTGACGTGAGTGGCGAAATCAGCCCAGCTCTTTTCATCGATTTTGCCTTGGGCCGAGAACTTCTCGACACCCTCTCGCAGGTGCTCCCGGTAGGTTTCATCGTTAAACTGCTTGCGTCCCGCTCCCAGGACCTCGAAGCGATCCGGAAGATGGCTGTCCAGGAAAAGAGAGTAGAGGGCCGGAACCAGCTTGCGAAACGTGAGGTCTCCTCCCCCACCGAAGATCACAAAAACGGTTGCGTCGCCATTTTTGCCGGGCTGCATCAGGTATCTTCCTCCGTATCTTTCCACTCGGTATGCAGAAATTTTCCGGGCATATCTTTGCGTTCGTAGGTATGTGCACCGAAGTAGTCGCGCTGCGCCTGAATCAGGTTCGCGGGGAGCCATGCGCTCCGGTATGCATCGAGGTAGGCAAGGGAAGCGGAAAATCCGGGCGCCGGCAATCCCAGTTCTGCGGCAGTTTTGACCACCGAGCGGAGCGATTTTTGCCGCGAGCCGATTTCCCGGCTGAAATAGTCGTCCATCAACAGGTTTGGAAGCTCGGGCCGCCTTCCGAATGCCGCGCGAATGGGTTCAAGGACTGCCGCACGGATGATGCATCCCCCTCGCCAGATTTTGGCCACAGTCTCAAGCTCAAGCCCGTATCCATATGACTTGGAAGCCTCCCTCATCAGGGCCATCCCCTGGGTATATGTCACCACCGTTGCGGCAAAAAGCGCGCTTCGAAGATGGTCCACCAGTTCCGCCGGATTTCCCTCAAACCGATGCTCGGGGCCTTGCAGCACTTCGGAAACCTCCCTGCGCTCATCGAGATGATCCGAAAGGTTGCGCATCATTACGGCCGCATCGACATTGGGCGTGGGCACCTGGAGCTCCATCGCATCCCACGAGGTCCATTTTCCGGTACCCTTTTGTCTTGCCCGATCCAGGATCAGGTCGATCAGCGCCAGGTTCGGGTCCTTTTCGTCCCTGTAGCGCAAAATGTCCGAGGTGATCTCAACGAGGTAGGAGTTGAGTTCCCCGCTGTTCCATTTCGAGTAGATTTCAGCCAGCTCATAAGCATTCATCATCAGCCCGCGTTTCATAATGTCATAAGTTTCCGAAATGAGCTGAAGCAGGCCATACTCGATTCCGTTGTGGACCATCTTGACGTAGTGGCCGGACGAACCGGGGCCGAGGTGAGCGACACATGGATCTCCGTCCACACGGGCGGCTGAGGCTTCAAGTATCTTCTGAACCCTTTCGTATGACTGGAAAGGACCGCCGGGCATTATACTCGGTCCGTGCCGCGCCCCATATTCGCCCCCCGAAATGCCCATGCCCATGAAGAGCATGCCCTTTGCGGTCAAAAGCTTTTCTCTGCGATTAGTGTCCGAGAAATGGGAATTACCCCCGTCGATGATAAGGTCCGCCTCGTCGAAATATGGCACGAGAGCGGCGATCACATCATCGACCGGCTTGCCTGCGGGAACCATCAGCAAAACGGCCCTGGGTCTATGCAGAATGTCCGCCAGCTCCCGCACGGTTTTTCCAGCCTTGAGCATGCCTGCGCCTTCTTTGCCTTGGGCGAGTTCGGCGGCTTTCAATTCGTCCTCATCGTAGAGGGCAACCCGATACCCGTGGTCGGCGAAGTTAAAGGCAAGATTTGCGCCCATTGTGCCGGCGCCAACTATTCCTATGTCGCATTGCTTATCTGTCATTGGTCAGCACGCCTTGGCAAGGCAGAAGCTGCCGCGCTTCTTTTCGATATTGGACATCAGGCTGTCGTAAGGCCTGTTGAACTTTTCTATCGCCTCATCTTCGAGTTGCCGGGTCGCCATGTCCAGGTCTATCCCCAGTTCGGCCAGGTGATCGATGTTCCTGTAGGCCTCCTCCAATTCTTCTTCCAGGCGCAGGGCCGGATTGCCGTGATCGCGGTAAGCATCGAGTGTTTTCAGGGGCAGGGTGTTGATAGTGTCGGGTCCGATCAGGGGTTCGACGTATTTTACGTCGGAGTACTCAGGGTTTTTTGTTCCGGTGCTGGCCCACAGAACACGTTGAGTCCTTGCCCCGAGATCGGCCAGCTTTTGGAACCGGTCGCTATGGAAAATTTTCTTGTACATCTGGTAGGCTATCCTGGCGCTCGAAATGGCGATTTGCCCTCGAAGTTTGCGCGCATTGGCTTTTTCGAGCATCGGATCGACCAGAACGTCGATGCGGCTTAGAAAAAAACTTGCCACGGAAGCAATGTTGGCAATTGGCAGACCTTTGGCTGCGCGATCCTCCAACCCGGCGATAAATGCATCGGCAACCGCGCGGTAGCGCGGCAGCCCGAAGAGCAAAGTCACGTTGATGTTGATACCTTCGCCGATCAGTTGCCGGATGGCTTGCAGTCCTTCCAGGGTTGCGGGGACCTTGACGAAGACGTTGGGGCGGGCGAGCATTTTCCACAGCCGCCTGGCCTCCTCACCTGTACCCTGTACTTCGTGGGCGAGGTGTGGGTTCACCTCGATGCTAACGAACCCGTCCCTGCCCTGAAGCCTGTCGAAGGTCGGTTTGAAGGTGTCGGCAGCCCGTCCCACGTCCTCGGTTGTGAGCGCCAGGTAGATTTCTTCGATGCTCTTTCCTTCGTTGGCGAAAGTCCGTATGTCGTCGTCGTATACGTTGCTTCCCTCGACTGCCTCATCAAAAATACTGGGATTGGATGTAATTCCGAGCAAACCGTCCTTTTCAATCAACCTCCGCAAGCCGCCCGATTCGATCAAGTGGCGGTGAATATAGTCAAGCCAGACACTCTGACCGTAGGACTCCAATTTTCGTAAGGGATTTTCTCTCATTACGATTTACCTCCTGCTTTCCAGCCTGTTCACCTTCTCAAGGCGCCTCCTGAAGCGTTGGTCACCTTTAAAACGTGCATCGAGGAATTGGTGGACGAGGTCTTTGGCCAGTTCATAGCCGACCACCCGGCCCCCGAGGCACATCAGATTCATGTCGTCGTCCTCTACACCCTGATGGGCCGAAAACATGTCTATGATCAACCCCGCGCGGACCCCCTGCACTTTGTTTGCAGCAATGCAGGCGCCAACGCCGCTTCCGCAGACCGCTACACCTCTTTCGACCTCGCCGCTCGATACCGCAAGCGCCAGCGGCACGACGAAATCCGGATAATCGTCCAGCGAATCCAACTCAAGGGCGCCGAAATCCATCACTTCGTGACCCATGCCTTTCAAGTCGGACACAAGCCTGTTCTTCAGCTCAAAACCCCCGTGATCGGCAGCTACGCCCAGACGCATTTTATTTTGCCTTCCCCATAACCTCTTTTACCTTTGCCACTATGGCCTTTTGAGAAATCTCCTCGTAGTCGAGGAGCTCCTGAGGACTGCCGCTCTTCGGCGTTTTTCGCACGGCAAGGCAATATACCGGCACGCTCATGGGCGCTAGAGAGCTCCTCACTGCTTCACCGATTCCTCCCTCGGGATAATGGTCCTCCACCGTAATGATGAAATCGGTGCTGCTTGCCGCATCGCGCAGTGTGGCTTCGTCCAGCGGTTTCACGCTATAGAGGTCGATCACGCGAATATGGATTCCCTGCTTTTCCAATTCATCACAGGCTTTCAGCGCCTCATGCAAAGTGACCCCCGCTGCCACTACCGTTGCGATGTCTTTATCGCTTTTCCGCAGGATTTTGCTCCCGCCGATGGGGAAAGTTTCATCGGCGCCGTAGAGGATCGGAGTGTCCATTCGCGTGGTCCGGATATAGACGATCCCTTTGTGCCTGGCTGCCTCTTCGACCAGCGCATCGGTTGAGACCGCGTCGCTCGGATAAAGCACGACGCTATTCAAAATGGCCCTGAACATGGCGATATCCTCAAGTCCCATCTGAGAGGGCCCATCCTGCCCGATCGATACGCCCGCGTGAGAGCCGACGATCTTGATATTCGCATCGGAATACCGGCTCATGCGGACCTGGTCGAACGCACGGCTAAGAAAGGCCGCAAAAGTGGACACAAACGGAATCTTTCCACTTCGGGCAAAACCAACCGCAGCGCCAACCATGTTCTGCTCGGCGATGAACATTTCGAAAAAGCGGTCCGGATGTGCTTCCTTGAATTTTTCGGCCCCGGTCGAGTTGCTGACTTCCGCATCCAGGCTCAAGATTGTAGGGAACCGGGGATAGATGCGCGTAAGGCCGATTCCGTACGCTTTTCGGGTAGCCAGGGGTTTGTCCTTTGGATAGTTGATTTTCCCGGCCGGCTGCGGCTCCGCAGACTGCGGCTTCAGGTCTTCGGGACGGGCAATCTCCCCTCGCACCGAATGATCGATTTCGCCAAGTTCTTTTACCGCCCTTTCGAAATCGTCCCTTTTTAGAGCGACCCCATGCCATCCGTTTTTGTTCTCAATAAAGGAAACGCCTTTTCCCTTGACGGTTTTGGCGACGATCATCACCGGCTTTTCGCTGCCAAAGGCTGCCTCGAAGGCATCGAGTATCCCGCCGTAAGAATGCCCGTCGATCACAACTGCTTTCCATCCGAAAGCGTCGACCTTGCGCGCATAAGCTTCGACGTCCCAGCCGTACATGGTCTCTCCGCGCTGGCCAAGCCGGTTAACGTCGATTATGCCCACCAGGTTGTTCAACTTGTACCAGGCCGCAATCTGGATGGATTCCCATTGCGAGCCCTCCGCCATTTCGCTATCCCCAAGGAGCACATAGGTCCGGTAGGGGAGCTTATCGAGGTACATGGCATTGAGCGCCATTCCGACTCCGATGGAAAGGCCCTGCCCCAAAGAGCCGGTGGCGGCTGACGCATAGCGGAATGCAGCCGTAGGATGACCCTCCAGAGGGCTCCCAAACCTTCTGAAAGTCATCAGCTCTTTTTCGCTAACGGCCCCCGCCGCTGCCCACAAGGAGTAGAAAAGCGGAGAGGCATGGCCTTTGCTGAAAATGAGCCGGTCGTTATTGGGATGATCGAGACGCTCCAGGTCGTATCTGAAGCTGCCGCCGAACAGAAGGCCCGTCATGAGATCGGTTGCTGAAAGTGAAGATGTCGGATGCCCCGAACCCGCTTCGGTGGACATGGCAAGAGAGTAATACCGGATCAGTTTGCCTATTTTTTCCAGTTTTTCCAGTTTGTCGCGATTCTTCATGTTTTTAACATAATCAGGGCCGTGGAAGATTGCCGAAATTTTTTGAAGAGGGCGAAGAACACACGTGTAACAAAGGTGCGAACTTCAAAAGTTGAGCGGAAGGTAGATGAGGGGTCCAGGCTAATGCTGTTAACTTTCGATTTGAATGCTTTTTGGGTCACGAAGAGTACGAAGGATACACGATCGACAACCTGGCCGCATTGCGCCGATTTGTTCGAGGGGCCACGGTCGATCTTGAGCGCACGAAGGGAAATCATTGCAGGGGATCTTGCATGACTGGAATAAACCCCATAGTCTCTCAAATAAGGATATTGTATTTAAGAATATTCTATACTAAATTAGTAGGGTATAATTCCATTAGGCATTAAGCATGTGAAGCCCCGAAGTTATTTGTCGAAAAGGAAAAGCGGGAATGTACAAGATCGTTGAAAAAGAAATTCTGGGTGACGCTACGAAACTGATGGTGGTGGAAGTGCCGCAGGTGGCCCGCAAAGCCAGGGCAGGACAGTTCATTATCGTGATGGTGCATGATTCCGGCGAACGTATCCCTCTCACTATTGCCGACTATGACAGGAAGGCAGGCACAGTCACTATAATCTTCCAGGAAGTGGGCAGCTCGACCATACAAATGGGAAGGATGAAGGTGGGGGATTCGTTCAAAGCTGTTGCCGGTCCGCTCGGTCATCCGGCCGAGATAAGTAATATGGGCAAGGTGATCTGCATAGGCGGCGGCGTGGGAATCGCTCCCGTCTATCCGATTGCCCGGGAGCTCAAAGAGGCTGGAAATCACGTCATCTCCATTATGGGAGCCAGGACGAAAGAACTTCTATTCTGGGAAGACAAGATGCGTGCGGTCTCAGATGAGCTTATCGTCACAACCGATGATGGGTCCCGCGGCCGCAAGGACCTCGTTACGGCGCCCCTCAAGGAAATCCTCGAAGCTCAACCGGGGCGGATCGCCAGGATCTGGGCCATCGGGCCGGCCATCATGATGAAGTTTGTCGCCGCTACGACCAAGCCGTTCAATGTGCCGACCGTGGTCAGTTTGAACACCATTATGGTGGACGGTACAGGGATGTGCGGAGGCTGCCGGGTTGCAATGGACGATGGCGTCCGGTTTGTTTGTGTGGACGGCCCCGAGTTCGATGCCCACAAAGTGGACTGGAACACTCTTTTGTCGCGGATGGCGTTTTACCGCTCCGAGGAGCAGGCGGCGGTTCAGATCTTGAGGGAGGGCCACAAGTGCAATCTGGGACATGCGATCCCGGTGGAAATTAAATGATATGGCGGAACTGACCAAAAAAGAACGAATGAAGATTCCCCGGCAGGATATGCCCGTGCAGGGCCCTGCAGACCGGGTGCAAAACTTCAATGAAGTGGCCCTGGGTTTTACTCTTGAACTTGCGAAAAAAGAGGCTGAACGCTGCCTTCAGTGCAAGGAGCCTCACTGTGTCGAGGGCTGTCCCGTAGGAGTTACAATCCCCCAGTTTATCGAGGCCGTGCGTGTGGGCGATATGGCCAGGGCCGTTGAAATCATGAAAGACAAAAACAACCTGCCGGCTATTTGCGGCAGGGTCTGCCCTCAGGAGGCGCAGTGCGAGTCGCGCTGCATCCTGGGAAAAAAGGGTGAACCGGTAGCCATCGGACGCCTCGAGCGTTTCGTGGGGGATTTCGAACTCGCAAACAAGACTTTCGCTGTTGCCAGGGGGCCTTCGACCGGCAAAAAAGTGGCGGTAGTCGGCTCCGGGCCCGCAGGTCTTACCTGTGCCGTGGACCTTGCCCGGATGGGACACGAGGTAACCATCTTTGAATCCCTGCATACTCCGGGCGGCGTGCTCGTTTACGGAATTCCCGAATTTCGACTTCCCAAGGAAAAGGTTATCCGGGCGGAAATCGAAACGGCGGCAAAGGCGCTCGGCATTCGCATACTTACCGATTACCTTATCGGACGCACTCTTACCATCGACGACTTGCTGAGCGAACACGATGCAATTTTCCTGGGCACCGGGGCGGGCCTCCCAACCTTTATGCACATTGCGGGAACCAATTTGAACGGGGTCATGTCGGCAAATGAATTTCTGACTCGAGTCAACCTGATGAAAGGCTACCGGTTCCCTGAATTCGATACCCCCGTCAAGGTAGGGAAAAGGGTAGCCGTAATTGGCGCGGGAAACGTTGCAATGGATTCGGCTCGCTGCGCTCTTCGCCTCCAGTCCCGGCGCGCCGGGGCGGCAAACGGCGGCGAAACCGCCGAGGAAGTCCATATAGTGTATCGCCGATCATTCCCGGAGGTGCCTGCAAGGCTTGAAGAAGTCCATCATGCCCTGGAGGAAGGGGTCATTTTCGACTGTTTGACCAATCCGGTTGAAATCCTCGGAGACGACAAGGGTAGAGTGCGCGCGATGCGTTGCATCAGGACGCAACCGGGAGAACCGGACCAATCCGGCCGCCGCATTCCGGTTCCGGTCCAGGGTTCTGAATTCGAAATGGCGGTGGACCAGGTGATCTTTGCCCTCGGAACCAACCCGAATCCTATGGTTTTCTTCGGCGCCGAGGGCTTAGAGCGCACCAGGCACGGGACTGTTGTGGCCAACAGGGAGACCGGCCGCACCAAAATGAAGGGTATTTGGGCCGGCGGCGACATCGTGACAGGCGCTGCAACGGTCATCAGCGCAATGGGAGCCGGCAAGCGCGCAGCGGCCGATATCGACCGGTATCTGAAAGAAGAGTCGCCAGTCGTGAGTGGTCAGTCGTCAGAAGAACATTCGTCAGTGGCCAGTGGTCAGTCGTTAGAAAATGCTTGAACCAATCACTTGCATGAGCCTAATCCTTTTATATTGATGAGTGCCAGGAATTCTATTCCAAAATTCTTCGGGTCTATTTATTAAGACACATGGGACTACCACAACGTGCTTAATTATTACGGATATTAATACTGTTGATACACATATTAGGAATTCTATATCCTTAAATGTTTCCATTAATCAACCGACAGGTGTTCGTCAAGTTAATAAGTTAAGGGCGTCCCCAACGTTACCCCATTGACTCCCTGTCTCTTTCCTGACATACTTCGCCGGAAAAAATAGGTTTCCCTTTTAAAGGAACAAAGATGGCCATGATTGCGGTCGGGCCGGTTTGCTAAATATCTTTATCTTTACTGCAGGGGCAAATGGCCGTCATTACAATTTCAAGAGGATCTTTCAGCCGGGGCGAAGAAGTAGCCGCCAAAGTCGCTCAACAGCTCGGCTATATGATGGTTTCCCATGAAGTGATTTCCGAAGCCTCGCGAAAATTCCAGGTCTCTGCAAATAAGTTGGAACGGGCAATTCATTTCGCACCATCACTTCTTGAACGGTTTTTCTCTAGAAAACAAAAATATGTTGCCTGTGTGGCCGCCGCGACACTGGCCCATTTTAAAAATGACAACATCGTCTACGACGGCTTGGCCGGACAATTTTTCGCCAGCAGCGTCTCCCCGATGACGGCCAAAATTCTTGCTTATTTCAAAAACGATAATGTGGTTTATACCGGTTTTGCGGAGCAATATTACTCCAGAACCATCTCGCATCTTTTAAACGTGAGGATGACGGTAAACCTGGAAGACCGTATGCGTCTGTTGATGAAGGAAAAGAATCTGGGCCGGGGACAGGCGATGCGCGCCTTGAAAAGGGAGGACAATCAACGCAATGCCTGGAGCCGTTATTTTTATGGTGTGGATAATTCGGATGACGATTTATATGATCTAGTGCTTCATATGAGCAAAATGAGAGTCGATGAAGCAGCGGATGCCATATGTGAAACCGTGACAAAGCCTAGATTCAAGACCTCCTACCAATCCCAACAGGCTATCGAAGATCTGGCCCTCGCCGCTGAAATCAAAGCGGCTCTTTATGACGATTATCCCGATTGTGAAGTTGTCACCGATAGGAAATCCGTCGAGATATATGCCCGATTCACGATCCATACCGATACAATGATTGCCGATAAAATTACAGCCAAAGTCCTTAAAATGAATGGGGTGTCATCGGTTTCGGTTATACTTATTCCCAGCGTTATCTTTACCTAACCAGGAAGCTCCACCGGAATTATCGGATCTCACGCCGACGCTTCCAGCCTGCTTCGCAACTCCGTGGCCGCCGAAAGATCTGTAGCGAAAAGATTGTCTCTGCCTATCAGATCGTTGAGGCCCGTTTTTTCAATCACATCCTGCACATGTCCCTTGAAGCCGCTGAAGCAAAGGCAAACATTGTTGCTCTTGAATCTGATGATCAGTTTGGACAGCATGTCCACACCGGAGGCATCCAGGTCGTTGATCCCGCCGCAGGAGACCAGAATCGTGTCGATCTCCGGATTGCCCCGTTCCATCTCGAGCACGGCTTTCTCGAATGTGGCGACATTGATGAATCGCAACGCACCGTCGAAGCGGATGGCGCCCAGTCGGCGGTGCAAGGGAGGCAGGTTGTGGCGTTGGGCGTCGCCAAGAGTTCCGTCCTGATGAATGCCCAGTTCAGCGATGCGCGGCTGCATCATCCGATACAACATCAACCCCAGGGAAAGACCGATGCCGATCAGAATGCCATTCTGGATATTGGGGGAGAATGCCAGTGTGGCGGCAAAGGTCGCAACCGAGGCGATGCCATCGTCACGGCTGACGCGCCAGGCACGCAGCATGACAGGGAAATTGATCAGGCCCACTACCGCCACCATGATGATTGCCGCCAGTACCGGCTTGGGCAGGTGATAGAGCAGCGGCGTGAGAAAAAGCAGAGTGAGCAGCACGCAGATGGCTGAAATCACGGAGGACAATCCGGTGCGTGCATTGGAAGCCAGATTGAGTGCCGAGCGTGAGAACGATCCGCTGACCGGTATGGAGTGGCAGAAAGCGGCGGCCACCTTGGCCAGTCCCTGCCCGACGAGTTCTTTGTTCTCATCCCAGTGCACGCGGGTATTGTTGGCGATGACCTTGGAACTGGACATCGCTTCCATGAAGCTGACCAGGGCGATAATGAAGGCGGCCGGCACCAGAGACATCGCCATATGCCAGTCCAGGGTCGGAATGCTGAAGCTGGGCAACCCTTTCGGGATGGCGCCTACCACCTTTCCGCCTATGTCTGCAAAACCTATAGCGTGGCTGACCCAGGTCAGCGCAGCCACGGTGATGAGCACGCCGGGCAGTTTGGGGGCGTATTTCTTAAGCGCCACAATCATCAAAATCGCCGTAACGCCAAAGCCCAATGACAAGGCGTGCATCGTGTTGATATGTTCGATCACCTGCAGGATGTCGAGCAAAAAATGCGATGAATGCGGGGCCGGTATGCCCAGCAAGGTCGGTAGTTGCGCCAGTCCGATGATTAGGGCGGCGGCATTGATAAAGCCCATCAGGACCGGGTGCGAAAGGAAGTTGAGAACCGCCCCGATCCGAAATACGCCCATCAGGATTTGAAACAGACCAGAGAGCAATGCCAGCAGGATCACATAGGAGTAGAACAATTCGGTGTCCGCGGCGGCCAGCGGTGCAACGCTGGCCGCGGACAGCAATGAGGTCATGGCGACCGGACCGGTGGAAAGCTGACGCGAGGATCCGAACATGGCGCCGATGATTGTGGGGATCAACGCGGCATACAGGCCGTAATAGGCGGGTACGCCGGCCAATCGGGCATAGGCCAGCGATTGCGGAATGGCGACCAGTGAAACCGTGATACCGGCCATCAAATCGGATTTGAACGTGGAAGTGTCGATCCATAAGGGCGCAAAGATCGATGAGGTAACGGTGGCTGCATATTTCATAAAAAATCACTCCCGGTGGCAGCGATGTCTTTCTCGAAAACTGCTTTTCTGTTTAGCAATGGAAACAAAATGGCGGCCGTAAGCTACTCCTTCCCGCAGCTTTCTACAATAATTTTTAACCTGACCATGTTGACGCTTGATCCGATGCATTCTCTTGTGGGATTTGTCTATAGGCTTCGATACGGCAAGAGCAAGGAAGGAGCCTGAGGTGGATCGTGGCAGGCTTCAATATTTGTTCTGCAGTTGCCCGAAATCTTTACATTATTGACGACCATTACACTGCTTCTTACCGTAAAAAGTATGAAAATAAATTTCACCTCACTTTGGTGGCAACCGCCCCGATAAAAGGTGCTGAAGATACGGTGTGTCAAGGCTAACCAAAATGTGTCTGGTTACCGGGTGAATAGCCAGAGTGTATAAGCTTACTGTACGCACTCTTGCAGGTCAGCGATTTCAGCCAGGGAGAGTCAGATGAAAGCGGATACCGCGCCACAAGTTCTGCCAATGGACCAGTACAACAGCGTTTTGGTTGGCAACCTCCATCCACCTGAATGGAGGAACCCGGAACCTTCCGGCCGCTATGATCTCGTAGTCATTGGAGCCGGCACTGCCGGTCTGGTAACCGCGGCAGGTGCAGCAGGGCTGGGAGCCAGGGTCGCTCTCGTAGAAAAGTACCTCCTTGGCGGCGATTGCCTTAACGTAGGATGCGTTCCATCCAAATCCATCATTCGCTCATCACGCGCCGTTGCGGATATCAGTGCTGCCGCCGGATTTGGCGTCAACCTGAACGATACGGCCGAAGTGAATTTCCCCGCCGTTATGGAGCGCATGAGACGACTGCGGTCG
>Ga0209517_10002303_pt1 | contig 27189 bp, 27 predicted proteins | sample PeaSoiMetSII2010_FD_187695 | JGI IMG/M metagenome (GOLD analysis project Ga0209517, IMG submission 187695) | Peat soil microbial communities from Weissenstadt, Germany - SII-2010 (SPAdes) (version 2) | ecosystem: Environmental > Terrestrial > Soil > Wetlands > Peat | place: Germany...
ACTTTGGATCGTATTATTTATCTTCTGCGTCAGTATCTTTATGGCTGGTTGCTCGTGTTTCCCGGGATGCGCGCCTGTGGCGGAGACCCCTCCTCCACAGGCTGCGGTAGTCACACCGGCGCCTCCGGCACCGGCGCCGGCACCGCAATACGTCCCTCCGCCTAAACAGGACCGCAACTAAATTACTTCCGGCGCCCTGTCTTGCTGTTGATAAAAACACAAGGCAGGGCTACTTACGATTGCTACCGGACGAGAGAAACATGCCGATCAGGCACGGACAATCATGTGATACGAATAGAAAAATGGTCAGGCTGTTACTTTTGGCGGCATTGCGGTACACGAAGAGTTCGGGGAACGTGCATACGCTCGTTGCGAGCATAGCAAAAGGGCTTTGTCTTGGTCTGATGGACGTCAGTTTTATCCCCCAAGAACGGTTCAAGGCAATGGATGTCAATAGTCATGGTTACTTAACAAAAGAGGAGTTCTGCGCGGGCAGAGGCAAGGGAGGGCACGGTACAGGCGGAGGCGTGTGACGGGTGCAGGAACAGATCAGTAGGGCTGTTTTCTTGCATTAACTTGCTCATTCTTTTGAAGGAAAGAGAATGAATGTAACTAAAGGAGCACTCTCAACGGCAGCTTTTGTACTTATTAGCAGTTTGTTTATCCACGCGGCCAGAGCCGATATTTGCTGGGAAACCGAGACGATAATGACCAATGTGCCTCATAACAGTAATGGATCTTCCATTCAGAGGTACTACTTAACGACGTCAGCTTTACGATTGGAGCTGGATGATAAAAAAGTCTATATCCTGAATCACAATACCAAGAAGCTCTACGCTCTGGACCCAAAAAAGAAAAAGTTCAGCGTGCTTGATTTGAATAACCCCCCCAGGTTTCTAGCCGTTCTGCTTGCCGCAGTGCTAAGCCTGCGGGTTGCTCGGACCGGCGAGCTGAAGACAATTTCAGGTTACAGGTGCCACAGATGCGGCGTGCATGTTGCTATTTTCATCAATGGGGAGTGTTGGTTTTCGGACGAAGTCGAGGGGTTCGGGGAATTTCGGATTTTGGGAGAAAAAATGGGAGCGGCCGTCGAACACACTTCTTTATTCCGTTGGATTGATATAATGGGAGCTTTCGACCGTGTCGGCGGTTTTCCGGTTTACGCAGTTTATCACGTTTGGAGAGGAACAGTTGAGATGAAGCTGATAAGAGTTGAACAAAAATCCCTTGATCCGGGTTTGTTTGTTGTACCGCAAGACTATAGCCCTGGGAAGGTCAAATTGGCCGGATACAATCGCGTTGACCTTGTTCCAATTCACGCCACGGCTGTTCAATAGCTTGATCATCTCAGGAATGACCTGCGGTCTTTGGCGAATTTGGGAAGGAATTCTCTCTTGTGGCGTCGGTGGGTGCTCCGTTTTAAGCCGAACCAGGCTCCTGGGCGAGGGGGGCTTTGGTCTGCTGCCGAGAGCGTGCTTTAATGTGGGAGGGCTTCAGGAGTCCTTCCACGACAGGAACGAGACCCCGCAGTATTCGCTCCCCATTCTTGTCCTCAATCAGGGCTGCCAGTATATATTTCCGCCAGCCGTCATCACAGACGAGGACCGAATCGGAAAAATAGACGTTCCAATCCCCGGATTTCCGGAACAGCCTATCTGGAGAGACATGCTTTTCGAGGACGCTTACAAATTTGTCGTGAAGGGCCGGCCTTGAAAGTATCTCCAGCATCTGCCGCGAGCATTCCGGGCTGATGAGTTCACCGTTTGCAAGCATGTAGTAGAAGCGGCATATTTGAGCAACCGTCGCGGCATGAGACAGGCCCTTAATGGGTTCGGGATTTCGTTCGCCACCTTGCGCATAACGGGCGCCCAGCCAAATTCCGCCGCCGTTTTCGGGGATATAGAAATGATACCGCTGGAGGACGTCCTCGATGCGCTTCAGGCCTATGAGATCAATCATGTAGGAAGCGGCATAGTTGCTCGAGCAGCGAATCATCTGGGCCAACCACTCGTGGAGGTCCGGCGTTTCTTGGAGCACGCCATCTTCAACGCTCTGATAGGCGGCAAGCAAAACCGCGATTTTGGGCAGGCTCGCCGCATACATCATCGTCCAGCCGTTTACGCTCGCGAAACGTGCAGTTGCAGGGTTTGAAAGGTCCACCACCCCGATAGCCATTTTATCTTGCTTAATCAGGGCGCGCCAGGACCGCTTCTTGTCCAGAGCGCGGTCGAGCGCTGACTGAAGGCCTTCGTCCCATGTCTCCGCAAAAGGACGATACTGTCCAACCTGCGAAGGCAGGCACCCGGAAAGCTCAGGGGGCCCCGCGCCGGCGGTGGAATATTGCGTTTTAATAAAGAAAATGCTTGCCATCAGAATTGTTAAAAGGAGCTTCATCTCTTCCTCGATCCATAGACCTTCTTTCAGCAAACATCAAATTTGCCTCGCCAGGATTGAAATAATAGCCAAAGCCGAAGGGCAATGGTTTTATCGTCTTATCCGCCTTGTAAATCGAGGCCAGAGCCTCCTGGTAGTCCTGACTGAAAGCTGAGATAGGCTTGACATAATGGCCGTAGAATCGGAAACTCCAGAGCGATGGCTCGAAGTATTTCAGCGGAATTCCCGAATCCTCCTGGACGATGTAGCGGCTCTGGTCCAGCACGAACTGCCTCGCGGTCGACACCTGGGTGTCGAACATCACATACGAGGCGGACTTTATAAAGGTGGTGAAAGGCGCCAGCCCCCTGAGAAAAGAGACAAAGTACCGGTTTCGATCGAAGGCCTGATTGTAAAGGTTGAGGCGAAAGTAGTAAAGGGTTTGAGGGTGATTCTCCTCGGAACCGGCGGCATTAAAGGCAATTCGAATGCCCTGGATGTTATTCAGGTCCAGGTCTGTGGTCCCGAGGGCGGGAAACTCCCGAACGGTGGTCCCGAGGGTGGGAAATTCCTGAATCCTCCCGTCCAGCCCTATTGTCCTATACCGGACGTCGAGCACCTGTGCGTTATTTCGTGCCAGCATGGATAGGAGAACCGGGAGAACGCCCTTTATTTCCGTTTCCTGAAGCTCAGCCTCCATATGGGAGGTCATGAAATAGTTGATGTTTAGGAGATCATGGAGGGAGTTTTTCATGGATTGGAAATAGGACTTGAACTGCCCATCGCTCATGGCGGCAAACTTGGGGATCTCTCCGAGCGGCTCCAGGGCGACCAGAACGTATGTCCGGGCTCGAGGGAAAAAGGCATAGACATTGGCAAAATCCGGCCCGCTGAATGGATAGAAGACGGTGCTTTTCGATGAGGCGGCAGCTCCAAGTCCCGTCTCAGCCCACCGACGTTCGGGTATGAGCAGCCTTTTGTTCAGATTCCTCCAGTTGCGGTCCAAAAACCGGGAATACTCCACCCATGCCGGCCTGCTTTGAAATGCGGCCAATGTTTCTTGCGGAACTGCCATTCCTGCGATGAACCGGGCGTAATGGTTGTACACTCCGCCATAGTCGGGGCTATTCCTGGCCGGGAAGACCTGGTTGTCAATGGCGTCCGGCTGCCGGGCCGTCGCAAAATTATTTATGGAGAAAAGCGTCAGTATCAATAAAATGGAAATTATTGCCCGGCCGTGCCGTTTGTTTCTGTCCGATATCATCGCTTCTCCTCATAAAGCAAAGTAGATTGGCTTTGCCTGATTGTAAGCCACTTGTAGAGAACCAATAAAGATGCGACGGTCATAAGGCAAAATGCGGAAGGCAGAGGCCTTTGGATGACAAGGTAGCAAAGCATCCAGCCGTTGACCGCCAGATAGAGCGCGGGAACCACGGGATAGCCCCATGTTTTGAAGGGTCTTTTGAGGTAGGGCTCCTTGAACCGAAGGACAAACACGCCCAGAACGGTCATACAGGTAAACAGGGTGAGAGTGAAACCGACGTATGTCAGAACGAAGTTGAAAGCAGAAGTCAGGGCAAGGAGAACCGCAACCGAGGACTGAATGAGGATGGCCCGGACCGGGACGCCTCTTGTGTTCCTCCGGGCCAGAAATCCCAGAGCCCTGATATCTTCGCCCATGGCGCTGGCAACCCTCGGGCCTACCATAATCATGGAGCTGAGGGCCGAGGTCAGAGCCAGGCAGATCAGTAACGTCGTAAGCCGGACTCCGGCCGCTCCGAAAATCGCCTTCGCCGAGAGGTAACCGACCTCGATTTTTCCGGCAAGCTCACCTGCGGGGACGGTTAACAGGAAAACAAGGTTGAGCAGAACGTAGCAGAGTGAAACAAAGAGGGTCCCCAGGAAGAGTGAGATAGGAAGATTCCGCTCAGGCCTCGAGATCTCTCCGGCGATATAGGCGGATGCGTTCCAGCCTGAGTAGGCGAAGGCGACATAAACCAGCCCGACTGCAAAATCGGGATTGAAAACGGACCCTATCTCGCCGAGCGATTCCGGCAGCCCGATCTTTTGCCGGTACGGCATAGAAAAGCCTGCAACGATAAAAGCTGCGATCAGGAGAATCTTGCCGACTGTGAAAACATTCTGAAAACGGCAGCCGAACTGCACATCCACGAGGTGCACCAGGGTGAGGACCACGATTGCGACCACTGCTACGACCGTTCCGTCGACTCCGGGAAAAGCCACCCCCGAATACCGCCCCAGCGCCATAGCCGTGAGCGCAATGGGAGCCCCGAAACCGACCAGGATGGAAACAGAGCCGGCAAGAAATCCGATTGCCGGATGATAAATCTCGGTGAGATAGGCGTACTCGCCCCCGGATCGAGGCATCATCGCGCCCAGTTCACCGTAGGAAAGCGCTCCGCAAAGACTGACAATGCCTCCCACAACCCACAGCATGATTGCGGAAAATGGAAAATGAACGCTGGCAAGTTGAAACCCAAGAGTGGTAAAAACGCCCGTCCCGATCATGTTGGCGATGACCAGAATGGTGGCGGAAAAAAGGCTTACCGGCTTTTTCGGATTGAGCATCGGCCGTCCTTCATTCTGTCGGCTGGACTTCTGGGATTGCAATCAAAGTAAGTCCCGCCCCTCAACTCAAGCCGCCCCCAAAAGAGGTGCTGCAGTCAACGCACTTATCTTGCCAGAATCGCGAAAGCATGCATTTCCACAACCCAAGGCGGTCAGGTAAGACTGCGAATAGAAGGACGAAGCGGCTTGACTATTCAGGAGCGCTGCTTCAGCATGCTGGCCTTATGGGCGGCCAAACCTGAGATCCTCCTGACGGATCCCTGGCCTTGGATGCTCGTCAATATTGGTAGTTGTCCGGGTTCCCCAACGTAACTCGACATCATAGTATGATTTGAAGGTTTCGTTGATCGACCGGGTTTCCGGCAGCACATAGACGATGCCATAAGTTCCGGTAAAAGCCGGCTTCACGACGTCATCGAAAAACTTCGCCGGGACATTAATGCAACCGAAGGAAATCCGATGTTCGAGCGGCTTTGGACTGGCTAATCGTTCCAGGCGGTGCTCCTTGGGATTACCTGTAACAACTCTATGCAGGGAAGTGGCAGAGTCGTAGTCCACCCAGAGGATGTCCTTGCCGGACTTATTGAAGCCAAGATAGGAAACGAAGCTGCCAGCCGGAGTGATGCGATCCTTGGGACGAATTTCCGACAGTTTCTTGTCACCGATACCGGGACTGAGGTCATCACCTTTTCCCAGGCCCAGCAGAGCAGGGGCTGCACCATAAAGTCGTCCGTCCGGATCGAATACATAGACCCTGGCCTCAATCTTATCCAAGATGCCAAACGGCATGCCGTCATGGTCTCCTGAATCTACGACCCAATCCGCCAAATGCCGGGCATCCTCGGACTTCCGCTCCCTGTTGAAGTTCGCCCATTTTGGGTGAGGTGCCACGGCAGGTCGCAACCTGGCAGGCAGTCGGTTTCCTGCGGTCTCAGGGGCGGAAAATGAGCTGTCCGGGTTAGAGAATTGCCCGGTGTTCTCTGCAGCGGCTGCTTGGTGAAGGTTGAAACAGATGGCCATGAGGCCCAGGCAAATCCCTGGCGCGATGATCACAGCGAGCAAGCACGCGGTCCAAAAGCGGTTTGTGCACCCGAATATCGCAAATAAGCTTAGCCTGATCTTTTCTATCGTTTTCACTGATTGTTCCATGTCGGATCGGCATGTTTCTGTTGAACTGTGATAACCGAGGGTAGCCCCGCTTCGGCTTTATCAACGCCAAGGCAGGGGATACCCGAATTTAATTTAGTTGCGGTCCTGCCTGGGCGTGGGAGCCGGTAGGACTGGCGTAGACTGTAGTCGCGCTTCGATTACCCTGGTCCGATGAACCACATAGTATGGACGATAGTAAACTGATAAGGCTTTAATAAATTTCTTTATGGCTTGCTCCTTAGAATGGCATGAGGCAGGTAAACAGCCAAGCCTCAGTTTGACTATTGGACAGTAGTATTGTTTGCTGGTTCTGTCTACAAAGATCAGAAGATTTCTGGATTGCGGAGACCTGAGTTCCAGACTCAGTCCTAAAAGGAAGGAAAAATCGCGTCGATAAAAATTAACACGCTGTGCGGAGGTGTGGTGGTACTATCCGGCGCCCAGACTTGCAGCCCTTCTCTTGAAAATTACTAATTACAGGCTCTGAAACAGGAATGGTTTTCACTACTTGCCAACTTGGAAAATCCTGCTCTGGCCGGAGAGCATAACGAGTATGATCTGAATTTGTTAACCGGAGGGACGGGTCCCTCCAGAACGCCAGATAGGAGAGATTGGTGGAGTTTCTCTCTTCCAGCCGGACAAGAAGCCTGCCTCAGCCTAAGTATCTTACTGAAAACTCTGAATTAGCTAGCGGTTATAACTCTCTTCCCATTCAAACGCTTATGCTCACAATATGTGAATTTCCCTGAAGCGGAAACAGTCAGCGGTATGCGCGGATGAGATCGGAAACTGGGGGTGTGAAGCGCGTAGAATCGAATTGAAGAGATCACATTTTACATCCGCGCCGTCATGAAGCTGTGGCTGGCTTTTTCTGCTTCTCTGCCCATGTCTCTCCAATGGCAACCTCCACTTCAATTGGGACTCTGAACAGATAAATTTTTCCAGCTTCAATCATTGTCTCTCGGAGAATGGCGGCGGAAACGAGGCCATTAATTGTGGAGAAGGTATGTATCCTGAAACTGTCTAAAACCGGCCCCATTGACCTTTCTATTGTGTTTATAATTCGTATGTGGGAAGGTTCTATTGGGCTGACAAGGTGTTCTGAGAGGTTTTTAGGGCTGTGGACGAACCTCAAATGCGCTTCGAGATACGTTGGAGGTCAGGTTGATCCATTGTTCGGTGAGGAGATCAGCATGAAAAGGGTTCTTACGGCATGTTTGGTAATGGTCTTTGTGTTAACGGTTGCCTTGTCTGCTTTTGCACAACGGCCAGACAGAGATGCTATTGAAAAAAGGGTGGATGAGATTGTAACTGCGATAAATAGTGGTAAAACCGCTGCTACCTTCAAAACTGCCGCCAAAGAAGACCCATTTGTATTCATAATGAAGATGGACGGGACCATGCTCGTTCATCCCACGTTGGCCGACAAAAATATAAAAGCCGACTATGAACAGATGTATAAGGTTGTGAGTAAAGCGGATGCCAATGGGGCCTGGGTAACGTATGAGGTGTTCCCAGGCTGGAACTTTAAATCCTACGTCAGGAAGACGAAAGATGAGCTGATCGTGGGATGCGGTATGTAGAATTTGAGTCGCTGGTACCACCGCACCTCTTTGGTCTTTTCTCCAAGCTGTTGACGGATTTTTCTTTGAAAAAGCACCGACCGAATTCTGTTGGCCCACTTTATCCATTTCCTGAACTGCCCTATGGAGGTGTTCTATGCCCTGTTCCTGGGATAAAATGGCTATTTCGCCTGCGAGTTCACTCGATTTTGAAATAACATCATTACTGCATGATTTGCAAATGCGAATCGATATTATGTAGTAATTACATATAATTAAAAATTAGTTGCGTTCTTGGGTCCATGTCTGCCCGGATGGACTGGCGTAGGTGCGACCATGATTGCATGAGGCAATCGAGCGAGTGGGGAAGTTACTCGATGCCATAATGAAGCAGTTCCTCCTTTTATGTTGGGCTCTTTCATCCCCTTCTCTATGCCGGTTTATCCCGGCGTTTTCGGCCCGCCCCCAGAGATAACAGCGGCGCTCCGGCCTGGTAAGTGAAGGCCATTGATTTGACGATGGAGTTCACTTAAAACCAGGATCGATATATCCATGTGTCCTCTTTGAGGTCCTTCATGTCCTCTTCGAGCAACTTATAAAGCGAGGCGTTCTGGATAGCCATGCCTCCCAGATAGGCCAGGGCGGTGACGAGCATTACCTCGTCTTCAGTGAATTCTCTGCGGGTGCCACTGTAAAGCCTCATCGCTCCGATGACTTTTTCATTCGTCTTGATTGGGGCTGAAAGGATCGAAACAATACCTTCCCGGTCCTTTTCTTTTTTGTGCTGAACTCGCGGGTCGGTTTGGACATCTGTGATTACGACCGACCGGCCGGCAAGGGTTTCATCCACGCTCTTATCCGAAGACAGAGGTCCCCGATCGAGGTAGGTCTCGCTGAGTCCATAGCTCGCTACGAATTCGAGCGTTCGCTTGTCTTCATTGATGAGCAGGATGGAAGAGGCTTTGACCTTCAGGGCTTCTGCAACTTCAGCCGTCAAGATATGAAGAATTTGCTTCATATTGAGGCTGGAGTTGATATTTACGGCCAGATCCAGGAAAAGGCTGGTGTTCTGTTTGATCAATTCGAACAAACGTGCATGTTCGATGGCCACTCCGCCCTGTTCGGCCATAGCTGACGCAAAATCGATTTCGTCCTGAGAAAAGTGTCTGGGTCTTTCGGTAAACAGAGAAAGTCCTCCAACGATCACCCCTTTGACCATGACCGGCACTACCAGTATGGAGGCAATTCCTTCAACTTTCTTAACGTCATGCCCATTGAATCTGGGATCCGAAGTGGAGTCATAGGAAAAAAGATGACCTTCTTTCTGCAAAATTGGAACAATTTTCCCCGATTCTTTGAGTCCGTGCCCAGGGTAGTTTTCGGAGAGGCCTTTCTGAGCTACCGGGATAAATTCGACTTCCTCTTCGTCGAACAGAAAAAGTCTCGCCGCTTTCACCCTCATAACATCGATGGCGTTCTCTACTATCAGATTCAGCAACTCGTCCTTCTTCAACGTCGAACCCAACGCTCTGCTGACCCTGCATATCGCTTTGAAATAATCATTGCCCTGGATCATGGTCTTTTCTCCCCAGAGGCACGTCCGGCCGTTCTAGTGATTCTTCTTCCTGGCCGGATGTGCGGATTGGATATCAATCGCCTTGGGCCTGTTTGGCTTCTTTAGCTGGTGCACTCTTCTTGAGCGCCTTGGGGTCGGCGAATTGTTTGGACAGTTCGCCCTGGCCGGCCATCTTCGATTCCGACGCCAACATTCGCAGGTGCTTGACCGTTTCTTCCTGCGAGGACAACTTTTCTTTGATTTCTTCGTATTTCTTGACCAGTTCCAGGTAGTCGCTCTTCGGTACGAACCCACACAAGTTCATATAGTCGTTAATAGACCGCTTGAACTCTTCTTCGGCCTTCTTCCAGCCAGTAACGTAATCGGGACTGCCTTCGGCGCAGCCGTCCAACCCATACGCCTTGAGGAAAAAGTTTGTCATTTCTTCTAAGCCTTTGAAACCCTGTTGTGCCCAGGCAGCCATTTTCTCAAATTGTTCCTGGCTCTTGGCGGCACTCAGCATCGAATTGCCCCAAAACTCAAGGAATTTCTTGTCCATGCGATGATTCTCCTTATCTCAGGATATTGTCAGACGCGCGCATGCTACCTGTTCCGAAAGCAGAGTGTCAGTCGGAATCCAGGTCCAGGTGGTAGTTTACAGGTCCTCGGCACTTATCGCCAAATTTTCTATTCGCAGGGCAAAAATAAGTATGAAGAGCGCATTCGGAAGTGGGCAACGACCATGACGTCGCGATAGCGCCATGTCCCTTTGGAAAAACCGAGACTTCAGCCTCGATGTAGTCCAACGGAGCAAGGGCCGCCGGCGCATCTATCAGGTCATCTTTGTCCGCAATGCAAATGAGCCACTTGATGCCCTTCTCTTGTATCCGCTTGAAATTGAGCTGACGTCCGAAAAGCTTCACCGGGAGGTTGCCCTCTTTGTCCACGGGCTTGGTGTACGACGCGAAGCTCATTTCGGTAATTCCCACCGGGAGGTCCGTGCGGTCGTAGATCATCCAGTAATTGAGGCCGGCAGCCGTCTTATTGATCGGCTCAGGCTTGTCCACGGTACGCTCGAGCATCATGAGGTTCCGGTTGAAGGATACAACGGGCGCCTCCACCTCCATGCTCTTGAGCTTGTAAACCCAACTCATAACCTTTCCATCCACCACCTGGTTGCCGTTGGGAAGGGTCTTCACCGCATAACCCAATTCTCGGAATCGCGGCGGGAGTTGCTCGATGTAGTCGACCAGGGACTTACTTCGCGACCCGTCCATCGGCGACACGCAGGTTATCAGAGCATTCACCAAGCCGTCCAGTTGCCCGGAAAGGACATCCAGCACCGCAATATAACCTCCCTGGCAAAACCCGTTGAGAGTAACCGGCTTTCCATGTCTCGCCATCACTTGCTCGCAAAAGCCGCGTGTATCCAGCGCGTCATCCTCGCAGGTCATGACCTGAACAGCCGGAGTTGTGTCAATGTCCTTCACGATCCTGATGTAAGTAGGGATACCCTGGTTTGCGAAACAGTGAACGTAGCTCTTGTTCTCACCAGGGAGGAAGGCCAGGATGTGCGGTCCCAGAACGTACGGAGGAATGATGACAACAGGCTTTCCGTTCTCATTGACCTCGATAGCTCGATCCAACGGTAGGACCTGGTAAAGCTCGAACCGATCAGTCTCGGCTATCTTGACATAACCACCGTTGTCAAAGTGAAATCCGTATTCCGATTTGATATCCAGAATGGCCTTGGGATAACCGTTTACAACCAGGTCGAGCAACCTGCGCTGCCGGGCCGTGTAGGCGACAACATCTTCTCCCGGCCCGCCGAAAAGAGTGACCAGATTTGCCTGGAGAGCATCTCCGTTTCGGGACAACTGATAGCCCGTCATCGCCGATAGACTGCTGATAAGCCCCTTTGTACCGATTTCGATATTGAAACGCAAAAGTTCGAGGTAGTCGCGGTAAGTGTCCTGCGGCAGCGCCCGTAGCGCTTTCTCTCGTTCGACTTCGGAGATGGAATTCATGGCGCCAACCGACGGAGCCATAAATTCACAAAAGGACCGCAAGATCCCCTTCCAATAAATCTGTATTGCCTCAGCCTTGTTGAAAGAGGCCTCAGCTATTTTTGAGGTCCATTCCGGAAAGTTTAAAAGGGAATGGAGCAGCATGTCAGGCAATTTTCTGTCAGTTTGAGAATGGTTTTCCATCTAATACCTCTGAAAAAGAGCGAGACTCGACGACACAATACGGATCATTCGCCTTTTCCGGAATTGGGAAAAAAGGCTTCGACCTTTTTGAAATTCTCATTCATAGTGTTTTTGAAGGTCTCACGCCCATTCTTGCAGGCCTTCATCCATTCTTCGAAAACCGTCCGTCCTTCCCGGGGAAGCCATGTGGCCTGTTCAAGACTTGCATTTGCAGCCATTTCAGCCTGTTCCTGAAACATGGCCATGGTGCTGAAAGCATTCTCAAAGCCGGTCCTGTTGAAATCGATCATCTGTTTGAGCAACTGATTCTGGTTCATTTTTTAGGCCTTTCGATAAAGGAAATAGGAATCTACCCGTTTTATAACTCTCATCGATAACCCGGGATTGCGGGTAACCATGGGCTCCCATGGTCGCGTGCATTCTAATCAGGCGCTATCGGTTGTCAAGGAAATTGGTGCGCTGCAACACAAATGTCACTTATCTTCGGGAATAACTGCGTTCACCAGTAGATTTACAGTCCTATATCCTTATGTTGCAGTGCGACAATTTCCTCTTGATGGCTATCTCGGCGTTCTGGAGCGAAGCGCACCCCTCAGCCATCCGTGAATAGAACAAAGGGCATTACCTCGAAGCTTCCGACGCCAGCCCACATTAATTCGCTCGCTGTTTTCGGAAAGAGGGAAAATGCAGACATGATCGAAATATTGAAAGAGCCGGGATCGCCGTAATCAGAACGCCACAGAGGAGAGCTGTACGTAACAAAGCCTGTTTTTATAAGTGCTTGTAGGTTGTTATCGCTACTTAGCGCTTAGTCAGTTGCTTTCGCCATCCGTGTTTATCCGTGTCCATCCGTGTCAAAATTCTTGTTCTTTCCCATTATTTCCCCGTCGTGAGAACGACTCGAAACCGCGCCTTGCCGCTCAACATGCGTTCGTAGGCCTCGGAGGCACGCTCCAGCGGGAAGACCTCTGTCATGGGCCGTACGCCGGTGAGCACACTGAAGGAAAGCGTATCCTGCGAATCGAAGGAGGTGCCGGACGGCCACCCTGCAATCGACCGGCGCGCCATGATGAGTTGAATTGCATTTACTTCAAGCGGTTCCTCGGCAGCGCCGAGGACTATCAGTTGACCGTTGACGCTCAGACCACCCAGCGCAGCACTCATCGCTTTGCCGCTCGTGACCGTCGCAGCGATAACCCTGGCGCCGCCCAGCTTTTCCAGTTCCGTAACAACGTCCTGAGCCTGAGAGTCAATGTAGTACAGCGCGCCAAGCTTTCCGGCCAGCGGTTCCTTGTCTTTGCCCCGAGCGATGGCCACGGTCCTGAAGCCCATTTTCGCTGCGAACTGAACAGCCAAATGGCCAAGCCCCCCCAAGCCGAGTACGGCGACCGTATCGCCGGGCCGGGCCCCGCTGTTGCGAAGGGAATTGAAGGTGGTTACGCCTGCGCACATCAACGGGGCCGCGTCTACGGCGGAAAGCCCATCCGGGATGAGCGCCACGGCCGAAGAAGGAGCGGTCATATATTCTGCGTAGCCCCCGTCGTAGGTGACGCCGGTAATTTGAGGCGCGGTTTGGCAGGTAATGAAGTCGCCGCGCCGGCAAGAATCGCAATACCCGCAGTGCCCTCCGTACCAGCCCACGCCGACCCTTTGACCCTCGGTCCATCCGGCAACGCCGCTGCCGATTGCATCGATAATTCCGGCAATCTCATGCCCGGGGACCCTCGGGTACTGTATAAAGGGCCATATTCCCTCCTTGGTTATGACATCGCTGTGGCAGACGCCGCAGGCTTGAATTTTGATGCGCACCGATCCAGCGCCGGGTTCCGGGACTTTGCGTTCAACAAATTCAAGGGAGCCTCCAGGTTCGGCGATTTGCACAGCTCTCATCGTTGCCATATTTTACTCACCTTTCAATCCTCATAACAGCATCATTACTAAAACTGTAACCATACCGCTCGAGCCGTGCAATTTGACTCCAGAGTCGGCGCCCCCCCGTCAGCGAGACCCGCACGTCGAGGACCTGTGCTGGTGTTCCGGCTAATAGCGGAATTTACACAGGATTTGCGGGTAAATTTGCATATCGTGAATATGCATGTTAGTTTAAAAAGTTAACTGGAACTCAGGGGGCTTGTTTCCAAGTTGCCGGGAAGATATTTTATTACCGGTTATGATTAGTGAAATCTTCAAAATTCTAAATATAAGGTAATCAGATGTCGAAATCGCTGTTGATCGTTGAATCTCCAACCAAGGCGAAGACCCTTGAGCGCTATTTGGGCAAGGACTTTATCGTCAAGGCAAGCGTAGGCCATGTCAAGGACCTTCCCGGCAACAAGCTCGGGATCGATCTCGATGGGGAATTCAAGCCCCAATACCAGATTATGAGCGGGAAGAAAAAAATAATAGATGAACTCAAAAAAGCAGCCTCAAGGGCCGATGTCATCTATCTGGGCCCTGACCCTGACAGGGAAGGAGAGGCAATAGCCTGGCATATTGCCGAAGAGATCGGCGCCACGGACAAACCTGTTCGAAGGGTCCTTTTCTATGAGCTTACGCGCAAGGCGATCAAGGAAGCCCTTGAGAATCCGAACGAACTCAACCTCAAGCTTTATGAGGCCCAGCAGGCAAGACGAATACTGGATAGGCTGGTAGGGTACATGATCTCGCCTCTGTTGTGGGAAAAGGTTAGAGCGGGTCTCAGCGCGGGAAGGGTGCAGTCTGTCGCCCTGAAACTGATCTGTGAGCGGGAAGAAGAAATCCAGGCCTTCGAGACCCAGGAATACTGGTCAATAGAGGCCCGGTTAAGCCCTCTCAAGGATTCTCCTACCGGTCCGGCGCCGTTTTCGGCCCAACTTATCCGGTACAAAAAGAAAAAGATCGCTATCGGCTCGCAGGCCGAAGCCGAGCGGCACGTGCAAGGGCTCAATGCCGCAGTCTATCGCGTAGGCTCGGTCGAAAAGAAGCAGAGGCAAAAAAGCCCATCTCCTCCCTTTATTACCAGCACTCTCCAGCAGGACGCCGCCCGGAGATTTCATTATTCGGCCAAGCAGACGATGAGCATAGCACAGCGACTCTATGAAGGGACCGAAGTTGGGGAGGATGGGGCAGTGGGCCTCATTACCTATATGCGTACGGATTCGACCCGGCTTTCACAGGACGCGGTGCAGGGGGCGCGGGATTTTATTTCTAACAAGTGGGGAGACAAATACCTGCCTCAAAAGCCGATTGTCTATAAAGCGAAACAGTCGGCCCAGGGGGCGCACGAGGCTATTCGGCCAACCGATGTCGGCCGTACTCCCGAAAGTGTGGCAAAGTATCTCACCAAAGAGCAGTCAAACCTTTACGCCCTTATCTGGAAAAGGTTTGTAGCCTGTCAGATGGCCCCTGCCCTGATAGATCAAACAACCGTGGACGTTTCGGCGGCCGACTACACGATGAGAGTGACCGGCTCGATAATTGCCTTCCAGGGATTTTTGGTTCTCTACGAAGAGGGAAAAGATGAACCTGAAGACGGCAAAACCGAGGAAAAACTGCCCGATCTCTCACAGGATCAGCCCCTGGACCTTCTCGGGATCGAACCGAAGCAGCATTTTACGCAGCCTCCGGCCCGATACTCGGAAGCCACCCTGATAAAAACCCTGGAAGACCTTGGAATCGGAAGGCCCAGCACTTATGCGGCTATAATATCCACCGTGATGGACAGAGAATATGTTTTGCGCCAGAAACAGCGGTTGCTTCCGACCGAACTTGGAATGATCATAAACCGGCTGGTATCGGCAAATTTTCCGAACATAGTGGATGTGAAGTTTACCGCCAATATGGAAAAAGATCTCGATGAGATAGAAAATGGTGAGCGCCGCTCCCAACATCTTTTGAACGATTTTTACGGACCTTTTTCGAAGACGCTCGAATCCGCTCGCAAAGAGATGGCCAACCTTAAGAGCACTGGTTGGCCCACAGACCTGAAATGCACGCGTTGCTCCAAGCCCCTGATTATCCGTTTGAGCCGCAACAGCGGCGCGTTTCTGGCCTGCAGCGGATACCCGCAATGTTCGTACACCTCGGACTATGAAAGGGACGAGAAGGGACACATTCATCCGGTAGAGCACGTTAAGCCCGCCGATACCGGGGAAATCTGCGAAAAATGCGGCAAACCCATGGCCCTCAAGCGAGGCCGTTATGGGGCTTTTCTGGCCTGCACCGGATATCCGGCATGCCGTAACACACGGGCCGTTTCTTCCGGAATCGGCTGTCCGCGCGAAGGATGCGGAGGCGAACTGGTTGCACGCACAGGCAAGAGGGGGCGCTTCTACGGGTGCAATAAATATCCGGAGTGCAAAATGCTGTTTCAGGGCGAGCCGGTTCAGCAAAGCTGCCCCTCGTGCAATGCGCCGGTGCTTTTTCGCAGACAGGGCAAGACCGGAGACGGAACGCTTTTCTGCATAAATCCCTCCTGCAAATTCAAAAAGGCGGAAGAGCCTGAACAGGAATTGGCAAAGAATGGGTGAACGCGCGTGCAAGACCTTAGACACGGATGGAGAAAGCAACTGGACAAGTAACCTGGCTGAGTGGGACCTGGGCACCGGTGGATTCATGCCGTTCTACCCGTGTCTATCCGTGTCAAAGAAGCTTTTGCTTTAGCTGAGGTAACAGAAATATGACACAGGCGCTTGTTGAATCGATCCCGTTGGTTGGCGGCCAGTTTATTGCCTTCATGCTGGGCTGTATCTTCGGCAGTTTTTACAATGTGGTCATCTACCGGTTACCCTCAGGTCAGTCGATTGTGCGGCCTGCCTCGAGATGTACGGCTTGCGGAAATGCGATCGCGCCCTACGACAACATCCCGTTGATCAGCTATCTCCTGTTGGGAGGCAAATGCCGCCAATGCAAGGAATCCATATCGTTGAGATACCCGCTCGTTGAGGTACTGAGCGGCCTTTTGGCGCTTCTCCTGTTCCGCCGCTACGGGCTTCACCCTCAATTTCCGATCGAATTCTTCTTCTGTTCGCTCCTTTTGATAGTCACCATGATCGATATCGACACCTTTCTGATCCCCGACATCCTGTCGCTTTCCGGAATCGTTGCGGGCTTTGCCCTCTCATTTTTTACACCCAGGCTTTTATGGTGGGAGTCGCTCCTGGGCATAATTTTGGGTGGAGGGATTTTCTACCTTATAGCGGCCGGGTTTGCTCTTGTGAGACATAAAGAAGGGCTTGGCGGAGGCGATATAAAGCTGCTCGCAATGATAGGAGCTTTCATTGGATGGAAGGGAGTTGCATTTACCATCTTCGCATCGTCTATTGCGGGCACGATTATTGCTTTGCCATTAATGCTGCGATCCGGAAAAGGCCTCGGTTCAGCTCTGCCCTTCGGCCCGTTTCTTGCCCTCGGCGCCGTGTGCTACATCTTTTGGGGCGAGATGTTCTACCACTGGTACTTTTCCTATTTGCTCGGAATGTAGAAAAAATGACACGCAGATGCTTCTTCGTACCTGAAGTTGCCTCGAATACTCAGGTTTTCGAACTTCCGCCTCCGCTTTCGCGCCAGTTGGAGAGCGTACTGCGTGCAAAACCCGGGCAATCGATAGAACTGCTTGACGGCCAGGGCTCGGTTTGGGAATGCCTGATCACTGGAATTAGCCGGGGAAGAGTCAGCGTCTCGCTAATTGGCAAACTGAACCGCCCGGAACGCGAATCGCCTCTGGCCATCACACTCGGGTTGGCAATTGCCCGCCCGGATACGATGGACCTGATTGTCAGACAGGCAACCGAAATGGGCGTTTTACGGCTGGCTGTCTTCCGGGCCGCTAGAAGCCAGTATGGATTTAGCGAAAGAAGCGAAAAAGGCGAAAGAAGCGGGAAAACAGCGGAAAAGAAAAAGGATCGCTGGTTCAAAATAGCGAGCGAAGCTGTTTGCCAGTGCGGCCGCACAAGAGTTCCTGAAACTCAAATTTTTGACGACCTCACTCATTTTCTAACCTTCGTTGAGGATGAGAAAGAAGCTGAGGGACCGCACAGACCGCATACACTGAAAATATTTGCGCTTGAGCACGAATCTTGCTCCGGTCTTTTGAGCTTGCGCGGTCAAATGGGACCGGATATTCGCCGGGTTTTGGCGGTTCTCGGCCCCGAAGGCGGATGGGACAAGACCGAAAGTTCTGCGCTTATCGAGGCAGGATTCACTCCGGTATGCCTTGGGCCAAGGATATTGCGCGTGGAGACGGCTGCCGTCGCCCTTGTTTCCTCCATACAGCTTCAGTGGGGAGACGTGGATCAATTAGGAATTACGAATTAGGAATGAAACCATGAGATGCGTTAAATGCGGCTATGTCAGTTTCGATTACCTTTCCGAGTGCAAAAAATGCAGCACAAGCCTTACGGTCGCCAGAAACGACTTGGGGTTTTTTGGCGCAAAACCGGCCATCCCATCCCTGCTCGGATCACTTCTTGGCAACTATGAACCTTCCGCTCAACCGGAAAATATCTTCTCTGAGACTGAATCGTTGCCCTCGTTCAGCTTTCCGGAGCAAATCGACGACGCCCCCCCGCAGGAAAAGACCGAAAACCAGGAAACACCTTCGGCAGCCATTAACTTCGATCTCTCGGAAGAAGATTTTAGTCTGCTCGACCTCTCGGATGAAGAACTCGAGCTGCTCATTGACAAGGAATCACTGGGAAGCGGCGAGGACGCGGCCTTGCAGCAAGGGCTTATGGACGATAATGGCGGGCGGCATCCCGGATTGCCTTCGGCCGGCGAATTCCCGGCCCCGGTTATGGCGAATTCACCCTTTGAGAGCGATACAACTTCGGCGGCAGGACCATCTGCGGACGAACTTGATTTCAGCCTTGATGATTATCCTCTGGAGATAGAAGACAAAACAGAACTCTTCTCTGCCTTCGAGCCGGCCCCGGAGTTCATCGGTAACGCGACGGAAGTCGAGCAGAGGCCCGAAGCCCCAGCCGGGTTCAAAGCGGATACCCAACAGAGCCGGCCGCAACTCGACGACCCGACAAACGATTTTGTAATCGAGCTTTCGGAAAACGACCTTGAAACCCTCCTGGAGGAACTGGGCACCACTGTAAAAGGGGCAGACTGAGCGAATTCAGGTAAAAATATTTGACACCATGCGCCTATTCCGGTAGCATTGACAGTTCGTGGCGAGGTAGCTCAGTCGGTAGAGCAGTGGACTGAAAATCCTCGTGTCCTCAGTTCGATTCTGAGCCTCGCCACCAGAAATTCCGGGCACTTGGCGAGAAATCGCTGAGTGCCTTTTCCTTTTCTGTGTGAGAATTTGTCGTAGCCCGCTCATAAATCTCAATGGCAAGGCGAAATAAATCATTCCAACTGTACTCATCTTCTGTGGTGGCTCAGTGCTGCTTATCGGGTGCAAGGGCTGATTGGTTTTTCGCAAATCAGCACTTACCTTATACTGCGTTGAAAACAGCGGATTGTAAATTTGGAGCATGCCAAGTTTTAAAGGGGATTCCATATGAGAACTGGATTGCTTTTTCTCTCGCCTGTAATCGCTGTGGTCTTTTTAATTTCCGCATCGCAGGTCATTGCAGCGGATATCGGAGCCCAGTACGTATCAGCAGCGGATCGCCTCTCCATTGAGCAGTTCCGGTACTCCGGACAATGGAAGGGCAATGACCTTTCCGTCGAATACAGCTATTCCAAAGATCAGGGGCAAATGGATCTGTCGGGTAACGTCAGGTTTTCCAATTCTCTGATCATGGGCTACACTGAGCTGAAGGACTTTCGCCTTGGCGCGATATTTCTGGATCAAAACGGCAAGGTTCTCGAACAAATAGGACTGGCAACCAATCGCGACTCCTTTGATCCCATCCCCTTTAATCGCAGGATTAACATACCGTCCAATGCCGTTTTCATGGCTTTCAGCTACCAGAGGAAAGCTTGCGATCAGGGCCGAGGGAAGACTTCTTTCTGGTTTTACCCGATCCACTGACAATTCCCGCCTGAAACCAACCTCCCCATTTATTGCGGTCCGGCAGAACACCAATGTCCGCTGTAAACCGGCAGCGCTGTGGGTGTGCTTGTTCCTGATCCGTACGGCGCAAGACTCGATGATCCGCTATGAATTCTTGGCGTCAGGGGCAAAGAGCGTTTGAAAATGCTAAAGCAAGTTCCCTCGGAATGCCGATAATCTGAGGGAGCGGTGGACTAGATGAAAAACGGCGATTTGAGGAGAAATATTTCAAAATGTCTGCAAGGTGTGAAACAGGGGGATTATGAATTGTCGCTGTTGGCTGTTCCAGTGGATAATCCGCAACTATATCAAGAGTGCTTCAATTGGCCGTCGATAGGCAATAGAGACAGCAGCCGGAGATAAACCTGTCTCGCTGGAATGGGTATCGTGTGAATTAATAATAAAGTGGATCCAGCACCGAGCACCGGGAATGATTATCATGAGCGTTAATGCGGTCAGGAAAATAACGCAAGCCAACAGCGAGCCATCGGGATCGCTTGGACGAAAAGGAGGGGCGGTGAGCGAATACATAGAGATCATGTGCACAAGCCCGTCGGACGTAATTATAGAGATATCGCAAAAGGCCAACGAGGACTTCGAGTTTCTTTCCGTCATCGTTAAAAGGCCGAACGCGTTTCTGTTGCGTATGAAGCACAAGCACTCATCAGGGCCTTCCTCATGACCGAGATTGGGTTGCCCTTCACTCCATTTCGAGCCTTGTCAAAAAATTCCACACGCTTGAACCCATGAATACCGGCAACAACTTACGGGGACCAGCCCCCACTGAACCGCTATGGCAAATGGATTCCGGAGCGATGTCGCTAATCACTGCTTCATTTCTCATTCAGCCTTTGGGGTGACACTGTTGCACGATTCCGAGCCGACCAGTGTACCAACGGAATTGCTGGCCGTTACCGTAAAAGAATAGGTTATTCCGTTGGTCAGTCCTTTTATGGTTATGGGGCTTTGCTTGCCCGAGGCTGAAATGTTGCCGGGGTGCGATGTTAAGGTATAGCGGATTATGGGGCTCCCGCCGTCCGATTTCGGGGGTTTGAAACTCACGGTCGCATCGCCGTTGCCTGCGGTTGCGATTACGTTAGTTGGCGGACCCGGCATGAGTTGGTTCATAGTGGCGCCGACTTGAGCCCAGGAAGCTGTTGCAGTAATCAGCAGAGCGAAAATAGCGGTTAATATTCCAGTGCCGGTCATAGCATTACTTCCTGTTTGGCATGTTTCCATACAGTTTAAGAGTAATCACCTTGAATAAATGCATCAACTTAAGTCTCATTGTTCTCTGAGCCACTGGCCAAAATATGTTTGCGAAATCGGAATGCGACCTTAATATTGTCTCATTGATTCAGCACCGGAAGATTATGTCCCGATCATCCTGTACAGTGTCTCAGAAGAGGTTGTCATGCTCGAAGGCAGGCTTGGGCGCATTCGCTAATGAACTGGTGATCTATCTTAGAGGGGAACCGCATGTGGGGACTGGAAGAACTAAGAATCCACCGGGAAATAGTTGATAGTCTGGACTGGGAAATGACACCGGAAAAGGCTGTTGAAACCTATCTCGAATGGGGAACCGGATGGGCTCGCAAGGATGATTTTGTTCGGTATTCCGGTCAGGAAGCTCTCTATTTTGTAATCTATGACTGGGAAAAACCTGCTCAGGTTACCCTGATCCGCAGAACCATGAAAGAGGCCGATGAAATCGCGAAGATTCAGGTGCCGGAAGAGATGGTCCGCAGGGCGATTGACGCAGCAGGACGCAAGCCCGGAGTTGGAGTTTACGCCATTACCGAGGAATTAAAGGAATGGTTGAAGCAAGCGCTTGGGTGCTGAATTTAGTTTAGTTAAGGCACTGATTTACTGCCTTGAGTACGGCCTCGTAGTTTGGCTCATTGGCGATTTCTTTTACCAGTTCCAAATGCCGGATTATTCCACGCTGATCCACCACGATTACCGTTCTAGCCAACAAACGAAGTTCTTTGATCAACAAGCCGTAGGCTAAACCAAAACTGGCTTCTCGATGATCGGATAGGGCGGTTACATGCGAAACTCCTGCTGCGCCACACCACCTCTTTTGGGCAAAAGGAAGATCCATGCTGAGGGCGAGCACAATAACCTGTTCGCTTAACTGTGCGGCCTCTTGATTGAATTTACGGGTTTCCAGATCGCAAACCGGGGTGTCAAGAGAGGGTACCGATACAATAACAACTATTTTTCCGGTATAGGAGGATAACTTTACCGGAGATAAGCTGGTGTCTATCACCTCGAAATCGGGGGCCTTATCGCCCACTTTAATCTCATCGCCAACCAAAGTGAGCGGTTTACCGCGCATGGTAACTGCATTTGGTCGCTCCGGCATAGTCCCTCCTTTGCTGTGAGCTTTTCTTCGAATTCATAAATAAGCATCGAATTCCCGTTGTCCATTCATTACTATGATCTCAAGGAGAGCCCTCTTATAGGTCAATGATGGCGACAGGCCGGGTCCAGCCTGCACTCGCGCGTTTTATTTTGATCGGAAAGCAACAGACCGTGAAACCATGGGGTCTTCCGATACCGGAAAGGTTCGCCATCTTCTCCATATGGCAGTAACCGATCTCAATTCCGGCAAAATGGGCCTCCCAAATGACTTTGGGGTCACCTGTCTTTTCAAACTCTTTGGCCAAAAAGGGCAATGGCCTATCCCAGCTCCATGCATCTATCCCCACAACCTTCACCCCTTTTTCCAAAAGGTAAAGGGTGCTCTCACGGTCCATACCGGCGCCCTTGACCAGGTATTGAGCGGTTCCCCAGGCGCTGTCGGCTCCCGTCTGAATGAGGACGATGTCCAGGGGCTTGATCTCGTATTTGATTTCCTCGAGTTTACAGACAAGGTCCTTCGGAGTTATTCGCTCCCCGTCGCCCTTATGTCGAAAATCAAGCAGGACACCGTCGCTGAAGCACCACTCGATCGGGATTTCATCTACGGTCATGGCCTGCTTGCCCATATCCATAGTTGGATGATAATGATAAGGCGCATCCAGATGCGTGCCGGAATGGCTGGTTAGAGTCAAAAATTCCAAAGCCCAACCCAGGCCCCCGGGCAACTGGTCCTGTTTAAGGCCGGGGAAGAAGTCCTGCATCTGCACAGCGCCCTCAACGTGGTCGATGTAGTCTATCTTCGGTATCATCATAGGAGGATCACTGGGCAGATACGGCTCAATGGCCAAACTTAAATCCACGAAACGCCTGGCAGCCATGATAATTCCCCTGATTCGTAATTTCTAATCCCTCAATCCCCCAATCCCTACGTGATTCACGCTTTTGGTGTAAATTCCGACAACTCGTAAATGCCAAGCTTTTTCTCTATCTCCCCTACTGATTCAACCATTTTTTCAAATCCTTCTTTTCCGAAAAGCTCTTTTTCCCTGTCCTCGAATTTTTCACCCAACTCATCGAACTCTCCGGGCGAAACAATCGAGCGAAAAGCCGGGAAAAGCACTGTATCTTCCCGATCTGCGTGGGGCCTGTACATATGAATGAACTGCTGCATGGTCGCGACCAGATCTTGTTTCTTGTCCTTGCCTTTCCATCGAAAGAAAGGGGTCCCGCCATAGATCTGTTTCATGGCCTCGGACTCGCCTTCCTCTTGTTTGGCAGCCTTGGGTATCTCCACCTGCGACAGTTGCAAAATGATATCGGTCAATCGTCTTCCCGCCTGGTGCTGCACCAGGAGCACCTTCACAAGATCGTCAAACTTTACGGCCTTTCGAACACGCGGGAAAATTTCTTCTTCTTCGAGCTTTTCGTGGTAGTCCTCGATGAAGCGGCGGATAATGCGGGCTGAATCCTCGATTACTCCGGGCGGCAGCTTATTTGATCCTTTGAGGAGGCGTCCTGCCGCCTCATCATAGATAAGCAGCACGCGGCGCAAGACCCCGTGTTCCCGCATGAGATCTTCGACCGGGTTCACCTCGGATTCTTTTCCCTTGTCCTCTTTTTTCCCGGCAGCCAGAACGGTGGACGAAATTGCAGATAGAGCAATACCCGAAGCGACACTGCCCGTGAGGTGCAAAAAACTGCGTCGTGACGTAAGTGTCTCCATATTCGCAAATTCCTCCTTTTTATCTATGATTACTTTGGGTTGAAGCCGAAATAGCGTGGGACTGCCTCGGCTGCATCTGAACCGGGCAACATTATGCAGGGTTACGCCCGCTCGGGCAAGGGTAATCGCTTCTTGTGCCGGGCACTTTCATGCGGGTCCCCTAGTCATCTTTGCCGGGCTCCGCAAACTTCTTTGCTCCGTCCGATCATGAGAAAAACGCTAAAAGACCCCATTCGACCGTCGGGCCTCGGTTTTGTCACGTTGGCCACCGTCCTGTACCGTATGTCTTCAAAACCTGCATTCGTCAAAGTCCGGCTCAATGTTATCCGATCGAAACCGTTGTGGAACACGGTATCGTTTTCGCCGTGGAACTCACCGTCTTCGGGGTCAAGATCGGCTATGCACAGGCGCCCATGCGGCGCGGCAATCCTGTAGAACTGATCGATGAGCGGTTTGGTTTCCCTGACGTGATGGAGTACCATGCTGCAAATGATCATGCTGAATCTGCCCTCCGGCAGATCACCTTTTGCCGGATCGACGAGCAGGGTCTTTATGTTTACCAGCTTCTGGCTTTCAATCTTTGCTTTTAGGATGCCAAGCATCCCCTGCGAACTGTCCACGCCGGTTAGGGAACGGACCAACGGCGCCAATCGCAGGGTTAAGAGCCCGGTGCCGCAGCCAAATTCGAGGATATCCATATCCGCGCTCAATATATCTTCTTCCGCTATGGCTCCGGCAATATCGTTCGCCAATCTAACCCGCCCCGGGTCATCATCCCAGGAAACCGCCTTTTCATCAAAATTCCAATTTTTATTATCCACCACGGTCACTCCTTTTCATAAGCTCAATGCACTTTATACCTGTATTTCCCTTTCAAGCATAAGGCTTTCCTGGTATTTGACGGATTCTACTTTTGATTTGACAACACCCATTGCCTGTCTATACTGGTGTGGGGCTTAATGCAGTTGCCATGATAACGGATATTTGAGATCGCATTTCGACAGGCGGGTATAGAGATTAGGAACCTGATAGTTCTTGATAGGAGGATGTCCCATGGGAGGTGCGAAAGATCCGGACTTGAAAATCCAAAAGGAATCGACCCTTGAGAGGTTTGGCCTCTGCCTGGCGGCATGGAGCGAGAAATGGTTTCCGGACGCATGGGTATTTGCACTGCTGGGCATCGTTTTTATCTTCTTTTTCGGAATCGTTATCGGCGAAAGTCCGTTCAATCTTGCCCTGGCAGGCGGCAAACAGTTCTGGGCGTTGATACCGTTTGCCATGCAGATGGCCATGATAATCATCGGCGGCTATGTGGTTGCGTCCACCCCGGCGGTGTACTGGCTCATCCGCAAAGTTGCACTGATCCCGAAGAACGGAAAGACAGCGGTCGCATGGATTGCGTTTTTCTCTATGGTGACATCACTCATTTCCTGGGGTCTCAGCCTTATTTTCAGCGGTCTTTTGGTCCGCGAAATGACGCGCCGCTTTGACGACATGGACTACCGGGCTGCGGGGGCAGCGGCCTACCTCGGACTTGGCGCCGTGTGGGCCTTGGGGCTTTCTTCATCGGCCGCGATGATGATGGCCACCAAGAGCGCGGTTCCGCCCAAGCTCTTCGAAATCGCCGGCCTTATTCCTCTTACCCAGACATTGTTTATCTGGGCCAATTTCTGGACTGCGGCTGTGTTGATCGCAGTGTCGACCCTTATCGCCTACTTATCGGCCCCAAACCCCCACCTGGCAAAAAATGCAAAGGACTTCGGCCTTTCTTTCGATCAGCTCGATATGAGCGTAGAACCGAGGCAAAAACCGGGTGAATGGCTGGAGTACAGCCCGATCCTGATCATTATTGTGGGGGCAATCCTTATCTACTACCTCATGGACCTGTTCCGAACTTCGCCTACAGGTGCGCTGGCGGCGCTCGATTTAAATACTTACAACCTGATTTTTATAACTGTTGGCATGCTCCTGCACTGGCGGCCGAAGAGGTTTTTGAAAGCGGTTGCCCAGGCGGTGCCAGCCACGGGCGGAGTATTGATTCAATTTCCTTTTTACGCGGTAATATTCGGGATGATAACCGGCACGGGCATAAATGGATGGCTTACCGAGCTGTTCTACAAAGTAACCACGCAAGGCACTTATCCGCTTCTTGTGGCCGTTTACTCGGCAGTGCTCGGGGTATTCATTCCATCGGGCGGATCGAAATGGGTAGTAGAGGCCCCCTATGTGCTTCAGGCCGCCAATTTACACCACGTAAACCTCGGATGGGTAACACAGATTTACAATGCAGCCGAGGCGCTGCCAAACCTGTTGAATCCGTTCTGGATGCTGCCGCTGCTGGGCCTGCTGCATGTAAAGGCAAGGGACCTGGTCGGCTATTCGGTTTTGCAGATGCTGATTCATATTCCGCTGGTTTTCTTTTTATGCTGGCTCTTCGCTCAATTGATACCCTATGTCCCTCCACTGAAATGATAACCGATCTTTTCCTGATGATATGGAAGGAATAACCGATGCCGGCGCACAAGCATACAATGGCTGATAAATACGACGGAATGGTAGCCTTCGGGCTTTCAAGAGAGATCGATGAGAAATCGCTGATGTACTATCTTCAGAAATTTTCGGATGATGACCTGCTGGAGGCCCTTGTGCCCCGCCTCTCCGATGACGAATTAAACCGGTTGTTCGTTCTGATGTCGGACCTCATGCGAAAACACCTGAGCGACAGCGAATATCACCGATTATTTCTAAAGGACCCGCAAAAGTAAGGCAAAAGTAAAAAGGCAAAAGGCAAAAGTAAAAACAATACTCCCTCTAAGAGAGACTATTTTGGGTTCATCCGGCAAACGAGTATACTGTGCCTTTCTGCTGTGAACGCGGCCTCCGGGGACCTTAGAGTTGCTCTTGCCCTTTAAAGGGCTTGCCGCGGCGGGGGCTGCATAAGGTAGTTGATTGTCATGCAAGAAATGGGGCCGCAATTCGCTGAAAGCGCTTGCCCCGAAGGGGCTGGATAATTCAGCCCAGGGTAAGCGATAGCGCCACCCTGGGATGGGAAGACATAACCAACCCATTCTTACCCTGAAGGGGTTACATAAGAATAGGGATTTCCGGACGAATGCCTCAATCTCTGGCGCAGGTTCATGTTCATTTAATCTTTTCAACCAAGAACCGGATGCCTTTCCTGGTGGATGCAGAACTCCGCAAGGAAATGCACGCCTATCTTGCCTCGGTCATGAAGGCATACGAAGCCCCCGCGCAGATTGTTGGCGGAACGGCCGACCATGTCCACATCCTTTCCACTCTCTCCAGGACCACCACGATTGCAAAAGTCATCGGCGAAGCAAAACGGAATTCATCCAAATGGATAAAAACCAAGGGCGGTAATCTCCAATTGTTTCAATGGCAAAACGGGTATGGGGCTTTTTCCGTGAGCTTTTCCAAGATAACCGAGGTCCGAGAATATATTTCCAATCAAATGAACCACCACGGGAAGCTGTCATTTCAGGAAGAGTATCGTCTTTTTTTGCGGAAACATGGCCTGGATTTTGATGAAGCCCATGTTTGGGATTAGCTGGACGGTCGGGAATAATAGTAGAATTTATGTAACCCCTTCAGGGTAAGTCGTTGTTAATGATTGCCTCTAACCCCGGGGTGGTTACCCCGGGCTAATTCATATA